>Ga0315273_10007117_pt1 | contig 13990 bp, 16 predicted proteins | sample YL17G02_0_MG_FD_205753 | JGI IMG/M metagenome (GOLD analysis project Ga0315273, IMG submission 205753) | Sediment microbial communities from Yellowstone Lake, YNP, Wyoming, USA - YL17G02_0 | ecosystem: Environmental > Aquatic > Freshwater > Lake > Sediment | place: USA: Wyoming | collected... | reverse complement strand
TGATCCCGTTGATCACCCGAAAATGTTCCCACATTGCGCCCAGCTGCTCTTTGTTCATGTTGATCACCTCATCAGTTGGAGTGCTGTGCCGCCAAATCCTTCGAGCTGATGTCAAAGGTGATCGTGAAGCCGTTCGTGCCTTTGAACTCGAAGGGCTTGTCGCCGATCTTGTAGGCCTCTACCTCGTTGGGCATGAGCACGAAGCCGTCATTTCGCGGAGCGCCCATGTACTTCAGGTTCTTGATGACGACCGGGCCCGGCCCGCTGCTTGCGACCGTGCTCTTCAGCGACACTTCGCCCGCCTTGCCGCCGTCCAGGGTCGCATGCGCCACGGCCGCTCCGGGCTTGTAGTCCCAGACCACGGGAGCGTCCGCTCCGACCGTGAAGGACTTCCACTTGACGGGGTATACGTTTCCAACGGCCGCGAGGATCCCCTCGCGCTGCACTGCCGTGACCGACGGATCGAACGTGATGACCGCCCATTCCGTCGCGCCCTGGGAGAAGTCGCCTCCCAGGTCCCCGGCGATCCAGAACTTGGCCCCGGCCAGATTGACGCCATTATAGTCTCCGCGGTTCACCTTGTAAGCATTGTTGAATCTGCAGTAGTGCTCCGTGACCATCTCATGTCCCGCCATCCCCGCCATCCCTTCGTGCCCGGTGTGACCCGCGGGCTTGGTGTCGAAGTAACACTGGCAGAACATGGGGCAGCTGCAGGCCTCGATGATCGTCGCGTTCATGGACCAACTGGCGGCCTTGGACGGTGCCTCGGCGGCCAGGGCGACTCCCGCCAGGAGCGCGAGGAGAGCGAGAGCGGGGAACACCACGGCACGTGCCTTCATTGCAGGACCCTCCCTTAGTGAACGGTTCGCGCTCGGGGATCGTTGCCTCCCGAGCAAGTTTCCGACGGTGGCTATCAGTACCATATGCCTAGATACGTTGGTACCACTCGCCGAGCGAAGGAGAAGCTACACCCTGCGCGGTAATTTGCCATTATTTTCTTGGGAGTCAGGGGTGGAGCAGGCGGCGGAGGCGCTCGACGGGAACCCGCGCGGCCAGGCGTTCCACGGTTTGTCTCCCGCCGTAGAGCTCGACCACGATGAAGCGGGCTGCGCCCGGTTTTCCCCCGGGGGGTGGGGCCCACGCCGCCGTAGACCCCTCTTTCAGAATCTCGCGGACATACGCGGAAAGCTCGGCGCCTCCAATGTAGATCCGCATCACGGTGAGGGAGTTCGCGATCTCGGCTTCGGTCTGCGGCATCATCCGTGAGGAAGCCTCCAGCTTCACCGTGAAGACCTCGACCGCCAGCGCGCTCGGGAGTGGGAAGAGCGCGGGCTCTCCCCCGACCGATTGGAGGTCTTGCGGAAGCGAGGCGCCCTCGTTGATCCGCAGCCTGACCTCGAGCACCGGTTCCGCCGCGTTCTCCCCGGGCTTCCCCGCGTTCTCCCCGGGCCGGTCGTATACCCGCTCCGCATAGGCCGTGGCCGGCGCGAGCCATCGCCCGGCGGCGGAGTCCCACGCGGCCTTATCCGTCACCTCTTGCGAGGCTCCGTCTTCCACCAGCGCAAAGCCCCTTTCCGGCGTTGGCAGCGTCGCCAAGGCCGAGGCGAGGGTCTTCGCGAGCCGATCCCGCTCGGCACGGGGGATTGCTCTCATCTCCGAGCCCCCCGCGCGCGGCGGCGTAAGACCGGCCGCAACGGCCGCGAGAAGCAGCGCGACCAGGGCCCGTGCGCGGAGTGGAGATTTCATTCGTCCTCCCGTCTAGTCTGGATCAAGGCTTCTAGCCGCCGCACCGCCTCGGCAAAGATCTCGGTTTGGGGGAGCAGGCTCATCACGACGTGCCCGTCGTGCGGGAAATCGTAGAAATGCCCCGGGTGAAGGAGCACGTCCTGATCGCGAAGCGCGGTCAGCGCGTACTCTTCCGCCCCAGCCGGCGTCGCCACGACAGCGCTCCATCCTCCCTCTCCCTCCAGTACCGCGAAACCGGCGTTTCGATTCCCGAGTTCGCGAAGCCGGGCCAGGTTCGCCTCCAACCGCCCTCCCACCCGCTCGCGAAAACGGTGCCGCGTCAGGAGCAGGCTGGGGAGCGCGATCTGGACGGGCGTGCTCACGGAGAGGAAGAGATCCGCGATCCATTCCAGGCCTCGATGCGCCTCGCGCTTCGCCTCCGCCGGGCCCGCGAGCGCGATCCAGCCCAGCTTCATCTGCGGCATTCCGCAAAGCTTGGAGAGCCCGCCCAGCGCGAAGGTGAGCGCGCGACGGTCGCCCAGGACGGAGGGGAGCGGCCGCGACCGCGGCGGCCAGGGGAAGTCTCCGAAGACCTCGTCGGAAATGATCGCGATCCCCCGGGCGGCGCAGATCTCCTCGACCCGGGCGAGTTCGTCTCCGGAAAGACAGGAGCCGGTGGGGTTGTTGGGCTGGACGAGCACCACGGCGCGAGTTCTCGGGCCAAACGCCCCCTCGAGCGAGTCGAGATCCAGACGCCAGCCGGGCGCCCCCGCTCCGCCGGCGCCGCCGGACCCGTGGGACCCGCCTGCATCGTGGGTCAGCCGGTAGGCTTGAAGCCGGACACCTTCCAGCGTGGCGAGTGGCTCGAATAGGGGATAGCTGGGGCGGGGGATCAGCACCTCGTCCCCCTCCTCGCACAGAAGGCGGAAGAGGTGCGCGTAGGCCTCGCTGGTGCTTGCCACGAGCACGACGTCCTCGGGGGATAGGGTTCCCTCGCCACCCCCGGACTCCTGCGCGCGCTCCATGTAGTACCGCGTGACCGCCTCGCGCGCTCCCACGCCGCCGCGCGGATCCGGGTCGTAAAAGGCGCCGCGCGGATCGGCCAGGGCCGCGAGTTCGGTGGTCCCCGCCATCGAGAGCCCCGCGCGCGTCGGATTCGTCTCCGTAAGGTCCAGGATGGGAATGCCCTCGCGGCGCTTTTCGGCGAGAAGCCGCGTGATGTCGTTCGGCGTGTAGTCGTGCGGGACGCGGCGCGAGAGCATCGAGCGGGCCGCGATGGGCCGCTCCCTACTTCTCGTCCGACGATTTCGCCGTCGACATCTTCCAGAGAAGGTTCACTCCGGAGAGGACGACCGCGGCCACCAGCGCCGGCCAAAATCCGTTGATGCTGAGGCCCGGGATCAGGAAGGCCACGAGCAGGATCAGCACGGCGTTGATCACGAACGAGAAGAGCCCCAGCGTCAGGAGCGTGATCGGGAAGGTCAGGAACTTGAGGATCGGGCCCAGCGTCACATTCACGGCGCCGAGCGCCAGCGCGGCCAGGACCGCCGTCATCCAGCTGTCGACATGAAATCCCGGGAGCTTCTGTCCCAGGATGAAGAACACCCCCGCCGTTACCAGGAAGTGCAGGACCATTTTCGCCATGTCGGGATCCCCCTTCGCGAGACGGAACGTTCGACCTCCGCCAAGCCGCATCCTAGCATGCGAAATCCGCGCTTGCCACAGCCGGGGGCCGGCGTTACTGTGCGCCGACGTCTTCCGTGAGGGCGTTGGCGCGTTCGCCCCGCGCCGCAGTCAGCATCAGCTTCGACCCTACCAATTCCGGTGCATCGTGGGGTGGCTTCTGTGGGGGGCTACAGGAGGCACACGATGTCCCAATCCTCGTTCTGGCATCGCTGCATGAAGTGCGGCTACATGTACACGCCGCAGCAGTTCCTGGCATTGGCAGAATTGCGTGTCTCCCAGAGCGGGGAGAAGCTGGACGACCTTCTCGGCGCTCCCGAGCGCGTTCCTTGCCGGAATCACGGTTGCGCCGGGCGGCTTGCCCGGACCGAATCCCAATACCGCGAGGCGCTCTAGGGACCCTCCCCCGGACTTTCCCCCAGCCTCCTCCGGCATTTGAGCTTGCCGCCTCGAGGAACGGCCCGATATACTGCACGGCTCGGATTTTTTAGGGGAAATTCATGGCCGATGCGGATTCGCTTGTCCAACGCCTTGAGTTGTCGAAGCAGAGAATCGGACTGGCCTGCGCCCGCGCCGGCCGGAATCCCGCCTCGGTCCGGCTATTGCCCATCACCAAGGGGTTCCCGGCCGAGACGGTGAGACAGGCCATGGGCCTAGGGCTCACGGAGTTCGGCGAGAACCGGATCCAGGAAGCCGAGCCCAAGATCGCGGCGGTGACGCCACGGCCCCGCTGGCATCTGGTGGGCCACTTGCAGAGCAACAAGGCAAAGCGGGCCGTGCAGCTCTTCGATGTGATCCACTCGCTCGATTCGGCGGGGATCGCCCGGGAAGTCGCGAAGCGCGCCGCACAGGAAGGCCGCGAGCCCGTCTGCCTCGTGGAAGTGAACACGTCCGGCGACGCCACCAAGTTTGGAGCGGCGCCCGGGGAGGTACTCGCGCTCCTCAGGCTTGTCCGAGAGCTTGCCCCGATCCGTCTCGCGGGGCTCATGACGATCGGGCCCCTGGGCGGCGGCCCCGAAGGCGCGCGCGCCTCGTTTCGCGCGCTCGCGGCGTTGCGGCGACAGGCGGCCGATGAAGGGATCCTGGGCCAGGACGCGGAACTCTCGATGGGGATGTCGGACGACTTCGAGATCGCGATCGAGGAAGGATCGACGATGGTTCGAATCGGCACGGCCCTCTTCGGAGTGCGTCCCGCCAGAGCGCCGGTCTGAGCGCGTGGCGAGGGCATCGGTCCGAGCGCGTGACGTGAGGCTCAAGCTGAAGGTGTCGCCCAAGAGCCGCGCGAACGAAGTCGCGGGGTGGAGGGCGGACGGAGCGATCCACGTGCGCGTGACCGCGGCACCCGAGGGCGGCAAGGCGAACGAGGCGGTGCTTCGCGTCCTGCGGGACGCGCTGGGGCTGCCGCGCGGCGCGGTCCGGATCGTGGGCGGCGCGACCTCGCGGGAGAAGTGGGTGGAGTTGGACGGAATCGGCGAGGCGGAACTCAAGCGCAGACTGGAAGGGTGAGATGAGCGTCGGGACTGGATCGAAATCGAGTCAGGTTCGGGCGATCGAGGAGGCGAGGGACGCCCTGATCCCCCGGCTCTCGGCGCGCCCGGAGATCGGGATCATCCTGGGCACCGGGCTCGGTCAATTCGCGCAGGCGATGGTCGCGCCCACGGTGATTCCGTACGCCGAGATCCCCAACTTTCCCACGACGTCGGTCGAGGGCCACGCGGGCGAGCTGGTCTTCGGCGCGCTCGGCGGCAAGCCCACCGCGGTCATGAACGGCCGGGTGCACTACTACGAAGGGCACTCGATGCGCGACGTGACCTTCGCGGTTCGCGTGCTTCGCGCGATCGGAGTCCACACGCTCATCGTGACCAACGCCGCCGGCGGCATGAACCCGCTGTATGAGGCGGGGGACATCGTCGTGACGGTGGACCACATCAACCTGATGGGAGACAACCCGCTCATCGGCCCCAACGACGAAGCGCTGGGCCCGCGTTTCCCGGACATGTCGGAACCCTACAGCCGCGAGTTGATCGAACTCGCACGGGAGACCGCGCGCGATGAGAAGATCCCGCTTCGCGAGGGTGTCTTCGTCGGTGTGGCCGGACCCAACCTCGAGACCCGCGCGGAGTACCGCTTCCTGCGCTGGGCCGGAGCGGATTTGGTGGGCATGTCGCTGGTGCCGGAGACGATCGTCGCGGTGCACGCCGGAATGCGCGTGCTCGCGTTCGCCGTCGTCACCGATACCTGCCTGCCCGACGCGCTCGAGCCGGTGGACATTCCGAAGATCCTGGCGAACGCGGCCAAGGCCGAACCCCTGCTCACACGGCTCGTCACTCGCGTGATCGAGCGGATGCCGCCGCCGGGAGCGGCCGAGGGACGATGAGCGTCAAGTCCGACCTATTCATTCCCGTGTCCACCAAGCTGGACCTTCCGCGGTCCGAGGCGAAGGTCCTCGAGTTCTGGAACGAGATCGACGCTCTGCGGGAAGGGTTGAGGCGGCGCGAGGGCTCGACCCCGTTCGTCTTCTTCGAGGGGCCGCCGACCGCGAACGGACTTCCGGGCGTGCACCACGTCCTCTCGCGCACGCTCAAGGACATCGTGTGCCGGTACAAGTCCATGCGTGGCTACCACGTGGCGCGGAAGGGAGGCTGGGACACGCACGGCCTGCCGGTCGAGATCGCCGTGGAGCGCGAGCTGGGGATCAACGGCAAGGAGCAGATCGAGAAGTTCGGGATCGCCGAGTTCAACACGCGCTGCAAAGAGAGCGTGCGCCGGTACGAATCGGACTGGCGCCGCCTCACCGAGCGGATCGCGTTCTGGCTGGACATGGACCATCCGTATTTCACCTTCGACAACGGCTACATGGAGACGGTGTGGTGGATCCTCAAGAAGTTCTGGGACGGGGGACTCCTCTACCAGGGGCACAAGATCGTGCCCTACTGCCCGCGCTGCGGGACGCCGCTCTCGAGCCACGAGGTCAGCCAGGGCTACCAGGACGTGACCGAGCCGTCCCTGACGGTCAAGTTCGCGCTGGAAGACGAGCCGGGCGCGTTCATCCTCGCCTGGACGACGACGCCCTGGACCCTGCCCGGAAACGTCGCTCTCGCCGTGGGAACGGACATCGATTACGTGCGTGTCCGCCAGGAGCGCGACGGCAAGGACGAGCGCTATTACCTCGCCAAGGCGCGGCTTTCGCAGCTCGACGGGGAATACCATGTGGAGAAGGACCTCAAGGGGAGCGAACTGGTGGGACGCGCCTACCGGCGCCTCTTCGACTTCTTGGATCTGGCCGCGTTGACCGGCAAGAAGGCCTATTACGTCGCCGCCGCCGACTTCGTGACGACCGAGGACGGCACCGGCGTCGTCCACACGGCGGTCATGTACGGCGAGGACGACTACCAACTGGGGATGAAGATCGACCTCCCGCAGTGGCACACGGTGGATCCGCAGGGCCGCTTCACGGCCGAGGTCACGCCCTGGGCCGGACGCGGGGTGAAGGAAGCGGAGACCGAGATCCGCTCATGGCTTTCGGAGCGCGGCGCGGTCTACCGCGAGGAGATGACGGCCCACAGCTATCCATTTTGCTGGCGGTGCGACTCGCCGCTTCTCTATTACGCGTGGAAGACCTGGTACATCTCGACCACCCGCTACCGCGACAAGCTGGTGGCGGCGAACGGCACGGTCGATTGGCACCCCGAGGAAATCGGCGCGAACCGCTTTGGCAACTGGCTGGAGAACAACGTGGACTGGGCGCTCTCGCGGAACCGATTCTGGGGGACGCCGCTCAACATCTGGCGCTGCGAGGGTTGTGGCGCCGACCGCTGCGTCGGAAGCGTGGAGGAGCTGAAGCAAGGCTCCGGCGTGCCCGATCCTCTGGACCTGCATCGGCCTCACGTGGACCAGGTCACCTTCGTCTGCCCGAATTGCGGGGGGACGCAGCGCCGCGTGCCCGAGGTCATCGACGCCTGGTTCGATTCGGGGGCGATGCCGTTCGCGCAGTGGCACTATCCCTTCGAGAACGCCGCCGAGTTCGATCGCCTCTACCCGGCGGACTTCATCGCCGAGGGGATGGATCAGACGCGCGGGTGGTTCTACACGCTCATGGCGATCGGCGTGTTCGTCACCGGCAAGGCCCCGTACAAGAACGTGCTGGTCAACGAGCTCATCTTGGACAAGGAAGGCAAGAAGATGAGCAAGTCCCGGGGCAACATGGTCGATCCGAACGAGACCCTGGAGCTGCGCGGCGCCGACGCGCTGCGCTTCTACCTCGTGCACACGAGCCCGCCCTGGACCGCGACCCGCTTCGACGCGGAGGGCGTCACCGAGGTCACGAAGAAGCTCATGGGCACGCTCAAGAACGTGGCGCAGTTCTTCGCACTCTACGCCAACATCGACGCCTACGATCCGTCGCGCGACGAGGAATCGCGGCCGGCGCTTCTGGACCGCTGGATCCTCTCGCGGCTGCATACGCTGGCGCGCGGGTGCCGCGACGCGCTCGACGCGTACGATCTGACGCGGGGGGCGCGCGCGCTGCAGGACTTCGTGCTGGAGGACCTCTCGAACTGGTACGTCCGCCGTTCCCGCCGCCGTTTCTGGAAGTCGGGCGATCCGGCCGACAAGCGCGCCGCCTACGACACGCTGTTCGAGTGCCTTCGGACACTGACGAAGCTCTTGGCGCCGTACACGCCGTTCGTGGCCGAGGAGCTGCACCAGAGCCTGGTCCGTCCGGCCGTCCCTTCGGCCCCGGCGAGCGTCCACTGGTGCGACTACCCCGAGCCCGACGAGGCGAAGATCGACGAATCCCTGGAGCAGTCGATGGATCTCGTCGCCCGTGTCGTGAACCTGGGCCGCTCCGTTCGAAACGCCTCCTCGCTTCGTGTGCGCCAGCCTTTGCGACGGCTGGCGATCGCCGGCGCGGGAGAGCGGGAGGCGGCCCGGATCCGGGAATTGAACGAGTTGGTCCGCGACGAGCTGAACGTGAAGGAAATCGTCTTTCTGCACGATCGCGGCGAGCTCATGGCGGTGACCGTGAAGCCGAACTTCCCGGTGCTGGGCAAGAAGGCGGGCGGTGCGATGAAGGAACTCGCGGCGAAGATCCAGGCCGCGCAACCGGCCGACATCCAAGCGGGGCTTTCGCGCGGCGGCTGGGAAGTCGAGGCGGCCGGGCAGCGCTTCACGCTGGTCGCCGAGGACGTCGCGATCCACGAGTCCTCGCGTGCGCCGTGGGTGGCGCAGGCGGATGGAACGATGGCGGTCGCGATCGACACGACGCTCGACGAAGAGCTTCGCGCGGAGGGGCTCGTGCGGGAGTTCGCGCACCGGATTCAGAATCTGCGCAAGGGAGCGGACCTTGACGTCACCGACCGGATCCGTCTCACTTGGGAGCTCAGCCCGGGACTCCAGAGCGCGTGCGCACGGCACGAGCGTTTCATCCGGGAGGAAGTGCTGGCCGAGGAGCTCGTTCCCGGTGCGCCTGGGGGCGAAGCGATAGAGGAGTGGACGTTCGACGGAGAACGCGCCCGCGTCGGCATCCAGCGGGTCAACGAAGGAGGGTGAAGGCTTGCTGAGCAAAAAGGATCTCAAGCACTTCGAGGATCGGCTCGTCGACGAGCGCAAGAAGCTCGTCAGCCAGCTCGGTTACCTCGAGAAGGCGATGGGGCAGACCCAGCGCGATTCCTCGGGGGATTTGTCCGCGTATTCGTTCCACATGGCCGACATGGGCACCGACGCCATGGAGCGCGAGAAGGCATTCCTCTTCGCCTCCGCCGAGGGACGGCAGCTCATCACCGTGGACGAGGCGCTGCGCCGTCTCTATCGCAGCGAGTACGGAATGTGCGGCTCGTGCGGCAAGGAGATCGGAAAGCAGAGGCTGGAGGCGATGCCCGAGGCGAACCTGTGCGTCACCTGCCAGGAGAAGCAGGAGAAGACGCCGAACATCAGTCACGGATGAGCAAGCGCCTCGGTCTCTTTCTCGCTTGCGCCGCGTCGATCCTGGTTCTGGATCAGGTGTCGAAGGCGATCATGGCGTCGCGCTTGCTCCTGGGCCGACCGGTCCCGCTCCTGGGCGACTTCGTCCGGTTGACGCTGGTGCACAACACCGGCGCGGCGTTCGGGCTGTTCCCGGGGAGCCGCCTGCCGTTCATCCTGATTTCGATCCTCGCGATCGGGGTCGTGCTGTACCTGTTCGCGCGCGCCGCCTACCACGGCCTCATGAACCGCATCCTCCTGGGGTGTATCCTGGGGGGCGCGCTCGGAAACCTCGTGGACCGGATTCGCTGGGGGAGAGTCGTCGACTTCATCGATGTGGGCGTTGGGACTCTTCGCTGGCCTGTATTCAACGTCGCGGACAGCGCCGTCACCCTGGGGGTCATCCTCCTTGCCTGGAACATCTCCCGATCCAGCCGTCCGCATCCCGACCTCGAGAGTCCATCCGGTCCCGACTTCGCGCGCGGGTGAACGGCTGGACCGGTTTCTGACCGAGGCCGAGCGCTCGCTCTCCCGATCGGCGATCCAGCACTTGATCGACGCGGGGCATGTGCGCGTGAACGGCGAGCCGGCCCGGGCGAGCCGCCGCGTCAAGGTCGGGGACCAAATCGAGGTCTGGCGCCCGAGACGCGAGCCCTCCCGCCTCTTGCCCGAGGAAATTCCCATCGAGATCGTCCACCAGGACGACGCCCTGGCGGTGGTCTACAAGCCGGCGGGCATGGTGGTTCATCCGGCGGTGGGACACCGCACCGGGACCCTGGTCCACGCCCTCCTCCACCACTTCGGCTCGCTGCCGAGCGACGGCGAAGCCGATCGCGCCGGCATCGTGCACCGCCTGGACAAAGGGACGTCGGGACTTCTTCTGGTGGCGAGGACGGGGGAGGCGCACCGCGAGCTCGCACGGCAGATCGAGGCGCGCGAAGTTCGCCGCGTCTATCGGGCGCTCGTCTGGGGCCACCTCAAGGCGAAGGAGGGGCGCATCGAGGCGTCCCTCGGGCGAAGCGCCCGCGATCGGAAGAAGATCGCCGTGGTCACGCGCGGCGGACGCTACGCCGCGACGCGATATCGCCTCGTTCGCTCGTACGCGTATCTCTCCGAGCTCGCGCTCACCCTGGAAACGGGGCGAACCCATCAGATCCGCGTCCACCTCGCGCACCTGGGACATCCCGTATTCGCCGACCCCGATTACGGCGGCCGGCGCGGCCCGCTGCTGAGGCTGCCGCCGGCGCGCCGCGCGCAGGCGGCGCTCCTGCTGGCCGAGCTGGACCACCAGGCGCTGCACGCCGAGACCATCGCCTTCACGCATCCGGTCACCCAGAGCCCCATGGAGTTCACGCGGCCCGTGCCGCCCGATTTTGCCGCGGTACTGGAATCTCTGGCGTGCGAGTCCTAGGAGTGGATTTCGGGCTGCGTCACATCGGCCTCGCGCTGAGCGACGAGGATGGGATCCTCGCGACGCCGTTTCGCTCCCTGACGGTCCGCTCGGTTCGCGAAGCCCCCGCCGCCGTCGCCGCGGCCGCGAAGGAGGCCGGCGCCCAGACTGTCGTCGTGGGGTCGCCGGTCGGCCTGGAAGGCGAGGAGGGTCGGGCCGAGGTGCGCCGCGTGGAACGATTCGCGCGGGCGCTGCGGAAGGAGTCGGGTCTCATGGTCCACCTGGTCGACGAGAGCTTGAGCACGCGGGAAGCCGAGGAGCTGGCGCGCGCCGCCGGGCGGCCGGACCGCGACCCCAGGCTCCATGCGGCGGCTGCGGCGGTGATCCTCCAGCGCTGGCTGGACCGTCCCAGAAAGACGCGCGAGGGGCGCGGGGAGGCGTCGTGAACCGACAGCTCAGGATTCGGCACAGCTTGATCCTCGGTGGGATCGTCGGAGCGATCGTACTGTCGGGAATTCTCTTCCTGCCGGGGTCGGTGACCCGCGTCTACGAGACGCGGGAAGTGACCATCCCGCGCGGAGCCGGTGTGGAGACGATCGCAGGGATTCTCAAGGTGAACGGCCTCGTGAAGAGCTCCGCGCTCTTCGTGCTCGCCGCCCGAGTGCTGGGCTACGACCGGAATCTCAAGGCGGGCAGGTACACGATCCCGGTGGGCGCCAGTATTTACCGGATTCTGCACCAGCTCTCGAGCGGAATGGGGAAGTCCGACATGGTCACGATCCCGGAGGGCCTGCGCACGGAGCAGATCGCCTCGATCTTGTTCCAGCAATCCAAGATCGATCCTATCCGTCTCCTCGCGCTCGCGCGCGATTCCACCTTCGTCCGCTCGCTGGGAGTGCCCGGGACCCAGATCGAGGGCTACCTCTTTCCGGATACATACCCGTTCTATCCGCTCCTCTCCCCGGAGGAGGTGGTCCGCGTAATGGTGGCGCACGCGATGGACGTCTTCGAGGAGGAGCGGGGGCTCCCGGGTGCGCGGAACGATTTCACGCTGCACGAGATCGTCACCCTCGCCTCGATCGTGGAGGCGGAGGCGGAAGCCGCGATCGAGCGGCCCCGGATCGCGGCGGTGTTCTACAACCGGCTGAGGCGGGGTATGATGCTTCAGTCCGATCCCACCGTCTCCTACGCGCTCGGAATCTGGCGGGACCGGGTCTTCTACCGGGATCTGGACGTGAAATCGCCCTACAACACATACCGGCACAAAGGGTTGCCACCAGGGCCGATCTGCAATCCGGGGCGGGAGGCGATCCACGCGGTGCTCTTCCCGCTGCCCGACACGACCGAGTTCTATTTCGTGGCGCGCGGGGACGGAACCCACATTTTTTCAAAGACCTGGGAGGAGCATACGAAGGCGATCGTCCATGTGAGGGCGCTTGCGAAGGCGGAGTCGACGGCCGTTCCCGCGGAGCCTCTGCTTCGGGCGATGCCGCCTATGCAAGGGCCCGTGCTCAAGGCGATGCCTGTCGGGAAGGACAGCGCGCATGGTTGAGGCCATCGCGGCGCTGTTCCACCGAGGTGAGGCGGCGTGTGGCCCGGGGACCGCGCTGGCCGCGAAGCGATCGCGTCTCGAGGACATCCTGCGCGATCTGGGGCGCGTCGTCGTCGCCTATTCCGGGGGTGTGGACTCGGCGGTGCTTCTCGCCGAAGCGCACCGGGTGCTTGGCGCCGGCGCGCGGGGTGTCATCGCGGATAGCCCGTCCCTGCCCCGGTTCGAGCTGGACGCGGCGCTCGCGCTCGCGCTCACCCACGGAATTGCCGTTGAAGTCGTCCGGACCGACGAAATCAGTCGCGCCGAGTACCGCGCCAACGGCCCGGATCGCTGCTACCACTGCAAGGACGAGCTCTTCGGGCGGCTCGGGCGGCTCGCCGCCGAGGAATCCGGGACGACCCTCGCGTACGGAGCGGTAACCGACGACCTCGGAGAGGTGAGGCCGGGGATGGCGGCCGCCGAGCGCGCCGGCGTGCGCGCGCCGCTTCTGGAGGCGGGATTCTCCAAGGTCGAAGTCCGTTCGCTGGCACGCGAGATCGGACTCCGCGTCTGGGACAAGCCGCAGTCGGCGTGTCTTGCCTCCAGGATTCCGCACGGCTCCGAAGTGAACGAGCGTAAGCTCCGGCAGGTCGAGGAGGGGGAGACGGCCCTCCGGGAGCGGTTCGGGATTCGGGTCCTGCGTCTGAGGCACGAGGGAAGAAAGGCCAGGATCGAAGTCTCCAAGGAGGACATCGCCAGGCTTTCGGAGCCGGAGGCGATTAGAGGCATCTCGTTGCTATTAAATGCGTTGCAATTCGAGGAGGTAGAAATCGACCCCAGGGGATACCGCCGGGCGGATCCCCTACCCACCTTGGACCAGGAGGAGTAAGCGGATGCCGACTCCCGCTGAACAGCGCCGGCCGCGCCGTGGACCCAGCGCCAAGCCCATTGACCGTCCGACAGTAGAGCTTCCTTTCGGGATGAAGAACTACGTTCTCTTCGCGGTTGCCGCCATTGTGATCGTGGCGGGGTACGTCGCCCTCTCCAAGGGGTCCATAACTCTAGCTCCCATATTGCTTTTGGTCGGATACCTGGTCCTGATCCCCTGGGGTATCCTGGCCAAGTAGCGGGGTGGGCGAATAGCTCAGCTGGTAGAGCACTTGCCTTACACGCAAGGGGTCACAGGTTCGAGCCCTGTTTCGCCCACCAAAATTCCGGCCCAGCCCAGCCTTACGACGTTCTTATGCTTGACTTTGCTGGTCGTGCGTGGTAGAATTCTTCCTGTGTGCAAAAAGGCCCAGGACTAGGGCCCTCACAGTTCGAACATCCGAATTCGGCATAAGTCTCTGAAGCTCTTTAATCTACTTGGAACTTGATCAGAGAAAAAAATTGCTCGAAAGGAGGTGTTTCTTACCGCCACGGCACTACGCCTACTACTCTTTCATCGGTAATAGACCTCTGCCTCTCTGTGCTAGTACGCAGCTGTGTTGAGACCTTAGGAGGTGTGATGATGTTGAAATTGGCCAAGCTGGGCATTGCGATCACGGCGGTTGCGATTCTGATCGTCCCGGCCGCCTTCGCCGGGGTACCGGATGTGAGCCAGTCGTATTACGTTCCCACGGCGGGGTTTGGCGGGACGCTGGTGGAGGGCGTGTCGGCGATTGCGAACTTCCGTGGTTGTCCGGATAACGATGGTACGA
>Ga0315273_10007116_pt1 | contig 13990 bp, 14 predicted proteins | sample YL17G02_0_MG_FD_205753 | JGI IMG/M metagenome (GOLD analysis project Ga0315273, IMG submission 205753) | Sediment microbial communities from Yellowstone Lake, YNP, Wyoming, USA - YL17G02_0 | ecosystem: Environmental > Aquatic > Freshwater > Lake > Sediment | place: USA: Wyoming | collected... | reverse complement strand
TCCCCGTTTCGAAGAACGGACCCCGCACACCCCGGAACTCTTTGGACGCGCTCTTCGCAAGCGGAGCGCGCAGCGAGCCGCAGGCGAGCGGAGTCAATGAGTTAGACGCTCTGCGTAGCCGAGCGGAGTCAATCAGAACTCCCGCTCCCCCTCGAGCCCCCAGCGCGAGGCGCGCCGCGCGAGCGCCTCGCGCCAGCCGGGATCCCCGGTGTCGACGGCCTCGATCGCGATCTCCTCCTCGGAGAGCAGCGGCTCGAAGGCGGCCCGGCTTTGCTCGAGGAGCTCGGGACCCGCGTCGGAGGCGTCCAGCCCCTCCACCACGCGGCGGGCGAGGCGCTCGCGCACGAGCTCGGGCCGGCAGCGGGTCTCGACGAAGCGCAGCGGGGCACCGAGCGCGGCGGAGGCCTCGCGCGCCCGCCGGCGCTGCGCCCGCGAGGCGTAGGTCGCGTCGAGCACCGCGACGCGTCCCGAGGCGACCACCGGCTCCGCACGCGCCAGGAGCCCGGCATAGACGCGATCGTTCCACTCGGGCGTGTAGATCCCGCGATCGCGCTCCGCCCCGGACCGGTCTCCCGGCGCGAGGCCGGCGAGGCGCTTGCGCACCCGGTCCGACGAGATCACGACGCCGCCGAGGACGTCCGCGACCCACTCGGCCGCGCTGGTCTTTCCGGTTCCCACCACGCCGCCGACGAGCACGAGGCCGCCGCGGCCCGGGGCCTCGAGCGCCCCGGCGGCGAGCTCGAGGTGGCGGAGCGCGCTCTCCGCCGCGCGGGCGCGCTGGGGCGCATCGATCGCGGCGTCGCGGGCCGCCACACTCGCGACCTTGGCCCGCACCGCGGCGCGATAGCCCACGAAGTAGTCGAGCACCGCGTAGAGATCGAAGTCGTCGCTCTCGCGCGCGTAGCGGCGCAGGAAGCGGGCGGCGAGCGCACTCGCCCCGCGGTAGCGGAGATCCATGGCGAGGAAGGCCACCTCGGCCGCTGCGTCGATCCGACGCAGGGCCTCGTTGAACTCGATGCAGTCGACGAAGATCGGCTCCGCCGTCTCGGTCTCGAACCACACGTGCGCGAGGTGCAGGTCTCCGTGGCCGTCCACCGCGCGACCGGCGAGGCGCCGCGCCTCGAAGCGCCCTGCGTGCTGGGTCGCAAAGCCCCGCGACGACTCTCGCGCCCGCGCGAGGAGCGCCTCGGGGAAGAGCTCGCCCGCGGCCTCGGCGAGCAGCGCGAAGTTCGCCTCCACGGGCCGCGTGCAGCGGGCGAGCCACGCCTCGGGCGAGAACGGCGCAGGACGCCCGAGCCCGTGGCGCGCGTGGAAGGCCGCCACGACCTCCGCCACGCGGTCGAGCGCGCGCTCGACGAGCGCGCCGCGCTCGAGGAGCGCGAGCGCGTCGCGGCCCGCCGGCAGGCGGCGCATTACGACGCAGTGCTCGCCGGCGCCCGCGAGCGCCTCGCCGAGCGCGCCCACCCGCGCGCCGCCCAGACCGATTTCGATTGGCGCGACACCGAGATAGACGTCGGGAGCGAGACGCCGGTTGAGGGCGATCTCGCGCAGGCAATCGGCGTTCCGCTCGGCGCGCGTCGCGAAGCACACGAAACCGAGGTCCACCGCCTTGCGCAGCTTGTAGACGCGATCCCGGGTCAGGAAGACGTGCGACAGGTGCGTCTGCACCCACTCGACGCCAGCGGCGGCGCTCGCGTCGTGCGGATAGGCGCCAGGCCCCCGCAGCGCGGCCACGAGGTCGCGATCGAGCGGGTCGCTCAGCGCCCGTCCCCCCGGGAGCCGAGATCGAGAGCCGATGGCACGCCGCATGCTTGGGAACCGTGCAGGAGGTCCCCAGCATGGCCACGATTGCACGCGACCTGATGCAGACCGGCCTTGTCACGGTCGAGCCCGATGCGCCGCTGTCGGTTGTCCAGCGCGTCTTCGTCGAAGAGGAGATCCACGGCGCCCCGGTCGTGGATTCGGAGGGGCGCGTGCTCGGCGTGATCACGAGCACGGACCTGCTGCGCGCCGCGGGTGAGAGCGAGGAGCTGCGACCGAGCGAGCCGGCCTACTTCCGCGGCGACCTCGACCTGCACGGTTTCGACTGGGACCGCGCGCCGATCGACCTGCGCGAGCGTCTGGCGGATACCGTCGCCGCCGACTTCATGACCACCGAGATCGTGAGCGTCCCGCCGGACGCGACCGTGGCGAGCGTCGCCCGCACCCTGCGCGAGCAGGCCGTCCACCGGGTGCTCGTCATCGACGACGGCGAGCTCCTCGGGCTGATCTCGGCGATGGATCTCGTGGCCCTGCTCGAGCGCGAGCAGTAGCCGGCTCGGGCGGGCGGCCGCGGGCCTGCCCGCACGGGGCTCCGGGAGGCAGCCGCCATGCGACCCGGCGAGGTGCGCCTCCGGCGGCCACACGCCTCAGCCCTCGAGCGACGCGCCGGTCAGGCGCGAGACGAGATCCTCCTCGCGCTTCTCGTGGCTCGCGAAGGCCGCGCGGAGCGACTCGAAGCCCGCGCCGAAGACCGCGAACGTCTCGCGATCGAGCAGCGACCCGAGGCGCACGAGTTCGTCGAGCAGGTCGTCGTGGTCGCGGCCGAGCCGCTCGAGCGCCTCTCCCTGCTCCGGGTGTAGCCCGTGCAGGGCGGGAAAGAATACGTCGTCCTCGAGCGCGAAGTGAGCGCCCACCGCCTCCTGGTAGCGCCGGAACCGCTCCCCGGCGTCCTGGCGATCCTCCGACGCGACCGCCCGCCGCAGGCGGGCGTGCAGCTCGTGGAGCTGCCGGTGCTGCGCTCCGATCTGTCGCAGCGCGCGCCGCAGCCGGTAGCGAAGACCCGAGCCGTCCGACTCCATGCCGCCGCCATCCTAGTACACGACCCGCGCCTCGAGGTAGCCGGAGGCGCTGCGGGCCACGACGAGCCGTGTCATGCAGGCCATGCAGTAGATCCGGTCGCCCGGCCGCAGGTCCCGCGTCGAGCGCACGACGATCTTGCACACCGGGCACAGCGCCTCGTTCGCCGCGAGGGAGTCTCCCTCGCCCTTCCAGCGCCGGTAGAAGCGCCGGTACTTCCGGGGCACCTCGTCGAAGCCCTGGTCGTCGAGCACGAAGCGGCGCCGCGGCAGATCGCCCGCCCCGTCCGTTGCCTCGGGCTCGAGCAGCGGGTCGGCGGGGCTCATGCGAAGCCGAGTCGCTCCACCGCGGCCAGGTAGCTGCGGCCGAGCTCCGTGCGGTCGTCGCGCGGCGTGCCGATCTGGTCCATCGCCTCCTCGAAGCTGCGCAGCACCAGCGGGTCGAGCTCCTCACGCACGGCGACGAGGCGCTTGCGGAGGAGCGGCCGCTCGCGCAGGCGCCGGCCCAGCTCGTTCTCGCCGAAGCCGATGTGGCGACGCTCGTCCTTGATGATGCCCTGCAGCACCTCCCGCGTCCGCGGGTCGGCGCGCTCGGCGTGCATCTGGAAGACCGAGAACTCCATCGCCTCGAGGATCACGTTCTGGGCGAACACGGCGGCCACCCAGTCCCGGCCGCGCACCAGCCGCAGCAGCCTCTGCTTGAACTCGAGCAGGCTCCGGCTCGAGCGTGCGTCGACCTCCGCGTCGGGGCTCGCGACGCCGAGCTCGCGCAGCCGATCGGTCAGCACCTCGAGGTGGCGGCCCTCGTCGACCGTCTGCGTCGCCAGGAAGATCCGGCTGGCCCGGTTCGGCGCGATCTGGATCAGACCCCCGGCGCCCTCGAGCGCCGCCGTCTCGCCGACGCAGTAGTTGCAGAGCGTCGTGATCAGCCGGTCGCGGTCGGCTGCCGCGAGCGGCACCTCCGGCGTCTCGGGCCGATGCCCGTGCTCGAGCCCCTCGAGGTAGCCCTGGACCGACTCGAACCAGAACTCGAAGCTGTGGACCTTCTCGCGGAACTCGTCCGGGTCGAGCGCGTGGACGTCGAGCGGCTCCTGGCCCATGCCGGGGCGGCTCCGCTACGGCCGGGCCGGCGTCTGGTACTCGATGCCGATCCGCTCGAGCCGGATCTTGAACTCCCGCAGCACCGTGTCGGCGAGCAGGCGCTCCATCGCCTGGGGCTCGAGCGCCTCGACCTGGACGCCCTGCCACTGGGCGGGCGCCGCCGCGGCGCCCCCGCGCAGGCGCGTGAGCCGCTCCGGGTCCGGCGCGTCGCGGAAGGCATCCGCGAAGGTCGCGAGCATGTAGTAGGACATCTCGCGCTGCATGCGCTCGATGTCTCGCTTGCGGTCGGGATGCTGCTGGATCAGCGAACCGATGCGATTCTCGCCGAACCCGACGTGCCGGCGCTCGTCGGCGATCACGCCGGAGAGCGTGTGCGCGAACTTCGGGTTCACGGCCTGCGTCGTCGCCTGCATCATCTCGAAGACGTGGAAGGCCATGCCCTCGAGCACCACGTTCTGGCCGACGACCCCCGCCACAAAGTCCTTGCGGTCGACCTTCTCGAGCAGCACCTCGGCGAAGTGGACGAGGTTCGGGTTCGCGTGCCTTTCGAGCGCAGCCTCGAGGCCGTTCTTGGCGACGCCGAGGTCGTAGAGGCGCTGCGTGAAGACCTCCACGTGACGCGCCTCGTCGAGCGTCTGCGTGGCGAGGAAGCGCTTGCTGGCCTCGTCGGGCGCCGCATTGATGAGGCCCGAGGAGGCGGCGAGCGCGCAGCGCTCGCCCACCACGAGCTGCACCGTGGTGCGGATCGCCTGCTCGCGCAGCGCGTCGTCGAGCAGCAGGCCCTCGGGCTCCTTCTCGCCGGGCGGGTGCCCGAACTCGCTGCCCATCAGGTAACCCTGCGGTGCGGACTCGAGCCAGTACTGGATGGAGTGGACGCTCAGGAAGTCGGCCACGCTTCGTCCCTCCTCTCGCGACGGGCGCTGCCCGAGAGGTGTCGCAAGCGGCGTGCCAGCCCCGGCGCGCGCCGTCGGCGTCCGCACGGGCCCGGTCGGGGCGGGGAGCCCCGCGCCACGCGCGGGAACGAGGCGACGCTCCCCAACGCGTGGCGAGGCGGTGACGGGATGGAGGAGATTCGGACGCCCGGGCCGAGGGCGCTGTCGCGATCCTCCCCGGGGCCGATAACTTCCCGGGCAAGGGGGATCTTCCGCGTGGGCGTCCGGATCCTGGTCGTGGACGACGAGCCCGATCTGGTCGAGCTGGTGCGGCTCACGCTGAGCCAGGCCGGCCACCAGGTCGACACCGCGGCGTCCGGCCGTCAGGCCCTCGACGCGCTGCACCGTCAACGCCCCGACCTCCTGATCCTCGACCTGATGCTCCCCGACCTCTCGGGGACGGAGCTCTGCCGCCGGATCCGCGCCGACCGCGATCTCGCAGGGCTCCCGGTGATCCTGCTGACGGCCAAGGCCGACGAGGTCGACCGCGTCGTGGGCTTCGAGATCGGCGCCGACGACTACGTCACCAAGCCCTTCAGCCCGCGCGAGCTCGTGCTGCGCGTCGGGGCCCTGCTCCGCCGCACCCAGGCCCCCGCCGACCCGCAGGCCGTCCTCGAGCACGGCCCGCTGCGGCTCGACCCGGCGCGCCACCGCTGCTGGGTGGAAGGCGAGGAGGCCTCGCTCACGGCGAAGGAGTTCGATCTCCTGCACGGCCTGATGAGCCGGCCGGGGCGCGTCCTGAGCCGCGAAGCCCTGCTCGAGCAGGTGTGGGGCAGCGACATCACGGTCACCGTCCGCACGATCGACACGCACCTGAAGCGCCTGCGCGAGAAGCTCGGCGCCGCGGGTGATCTGATCGAGACCGTACGCGGCGTGGGCTATCGGTTCGCGGAGTGAACGCGGCCGGCCGCCGGCTCGACCGCCTGCGCCCTTCCGCCAGCCAGCTGCGCCGGATGGGCGCCCTCGCCGCCGTCGTCGGCAGCGTGATCGCGATCTCGGGCCTCTTCGCCGAGCGTTCGCTGCGCGCCCGCGAGCTCGATCGCGCCCACAGCCAGCTCGAGGCGCGCGCGCGCCTGGTCCGCGAGCTGGTCCGCGGCGTCGACTTCGTGCCCGCCGAGATGCCGCGCCTCGACGCGCTCGCGGATCGCGCCGCCGAGGCGGCGCAGGCCCGCATCACGTTGATCGCGGCCGACGGGCGCGTGCTCGGCGACTCCGACGTGCCGTTCGATCGCCTCGCCGGCGTCGAGGGGCACGGCGCTCGCCCCGAGGTGCGCGCCGCCCTCGCGGGGGAGACCGGCTCGGATGCCCGCCGCAGCGCGACGGTCGGCCGCCGGCTGCTCTACGTCGCGATCCCGGCGCAGGACCCGGCGGGGGGCGCGATCCGGGTCGCCGACGACCTCCCGCACCTGGAGGCCGCGATCGCCGATCTGCGCCGGATGCTCGCGGTGGCGGGCGCGGCCGGCCTCGCCGCCTCCCTGCTGCTGACCTACGCCGTCAGCTGGCTCACGCTGCGCCCGCTGCGCGAGCTGCGCGGCTTCACCCAGGCGCTCGCGGCGGGGAACCTCGACTACCGCATCCCCCGCCGCTTCCGCGACGAACTCGGCGGGATCTCGCGCTCGATCCGAGACCTCGCCGAGCAGCTGCGCGAACGGGTCGCCGACGCGACGCGCGGGAAGGAGCGCCTGCGCGCGGTGCTCGACGGCATGGTCGAGGGGGTCCTGGTCGTGGACGAGCACCACACCATCGTGCTCGCGAACGACCGCGTCGCGGCCTTCTACGGCGCGCGCGGCCCCCTGCAGGGCCGCAGCGTCCTCGGCGCGCTGCGCGACGCCGATCTCGACGAGCTCCTCGGCGAGTCGCAGCGCAGCGACGATCCGGTGGGCCGCACGCTCGAGGTCCCCCACCCGAAGCACCGCACGCTCCGCGTCCAGGCGGCGCGCTTCCCCGCCGCCCCCGCGCCGCGGCTGGGAACCGTCGCCGTCCTCCACGACGTCACCGCGCTCGCCCGACTCGAGACGATGCGCCGCGACTTCGTCGCGAACGCCTCCCACGAGCTGCGCACGCCGCTCGCGGCGATCCGCGGCTTTACGGAGATGCTGCTCGGCGAGGGCCCCATCGGCGAGCAGCAGCGCCGCAGCCATCTCGCGGTGATCGACCGCCACGCCAGACGCCTCAGCGCGCTCGTCGACGACCTGCTCGAGCTCTCGCGCATCGAGAGCGGCGAGCTGCCGCTCGAGCTCCAGGCCGTCGACGTCCCCGCCCTCGCCGCCGGCCTGCTGCGCGACTGCGAGGCCCGACTGCGCGCGAAAAATCTCGACGCCGCGAGCGAGGCGAGCGGCGCCGCCATCGCCTGGGCAGACCCCCAGGCCGTCTGGCAGATCCTCTCCAACCTGCTCGACAACGCGATCAAGTACACCCAGGCGGGCGGCCGGATCCGGATCCGAGTGGACGAGGACGGCCAGCGCGTGAGCGTCGCCGTCGAGGACGACGGCACGGGCATCCCCGAGCGCGACCTCGGGCGCATCTTCGAGCGCTTCTATCGGGTCGACCGCGCCCGCTCGCGTGCTCTCGGCGGCACCGGCCTCGGGCTCTCGATCGTGAAGCACCTGGTGCAGTCGCAGGGCGGCGAGATCAGCGTCGAGAGCGAGCTCGGCCGCGGCACCCTGTTCAGGTTCAGTGTTCCCCGCTCGGCTTCGCCGAGCGGGCGTCTAACTGATTGACTCCGCGCGCCTGCGGCTCGCTGCGCGCTCCGCTTGCAAAGAGCCCGTCCAAAAAGCTCCGAGGTGTGCGGGGTCCGTTCTTCGGAGACGGTGCCAGGTGACCTGCCCAGCAGGCCACCTGGCACCGTCCCGAAGAACGGATCCCGCAGGCCCCGGCGCAACTGCTCAGAACGTCCCGGCAAGCGGAGCGCGCAGCGAGCCGCAGGCGAGCGGAGTCAATTAGGTGGAGGTCCCCTCCCCAGACGACCCCGGCCCCCGCGAACCCCGGGCCCCAACGAAGCCCTACGCGCCGAGCTTTCCCGCGTGCTTCACGTTGCGCGCCTCGGTCACGAGGATCACGTCCTCGGCGATGTTCGTGGCGTGGTCGCCGACGCGCTCGAGGTTCTTGGCGACGAAGATCAGGTCCACGCCCTGCGAGGCCAGCTCGGGGTGGCCGATGATCTCCTGGAGGCCGCTGCGCACGACCTCATCCTGTTGGCGGTCGACGTCCTCCTCCTGCGCCAGCACGCCGCGGGCCGCCTCGGCGTCGTCGTTCGCGTAGGCGTCGAGCGCGCCGTGGAGCATGCGCTGCGCGGAGCGCGCCAGCCGGGCGAGCACCAGCGGCACCGGCACCTCGGGATGCAGGGAGAGCCGCAGCGCGCTCTTCGCGATGTTGCGCGCGAGGTCGCCCACACGCTCGAGATCGGTGGCGATCATCTTCACCGCCACGACCTTGCGCAGGTCGGCGGCGACCGGCGCCTGGAGCGCGAGCGCGCGCAGCACGGCGGCGTCGATCGCGACGTCGAGGCGGTCGATCTCTAGATCGTCCGGCTCGACCTGGCGCGCGAGCTGGCTGTTGCGATCGAGGACCGCCTGCACCGCCTTGTCGAGGATCGCCTCGGCGCGGCTCCCCATGCGCAGAAGGGTCTCCCGCAGGTCGGCGAGCACCGGATCCACCGCGCGCCTCATCGTCCGAGCCTCCGTTCCGCCACGTCCCGTCCCGGCCCCCTCGCGCTCAACCGTAGCGCCCCGTGATGTAGTCGCTGGTGCGCTGCACGCGGGGGTTGGTGAAGATCTCGTCCGTCGCACCGCACTCGACGAGCTCTCCGAGGTGGAAGAAGGCGGTGCGTTGCGACACGCGCGCCGCCTGCTGCATGTTGTGGGTCACGATCGCGATCGCGTACTGCGAGCGGAGCTGGTGGATCAGCTCCTCCACCTTCGCGGTCGCGATCGGGTCGAGGGCGGAGCAGGGCTCGTCCATCAGGATCACCTCGGGGTCGACCGCGATCGCCCGCGCGATGCACAGGCGCTGCTGCTGCCCTCCCGAGAGCGCCGTGCCCGGCTCCGCGAGCCGGTCCTTGACTTCGTCCCAGAGGCCGGCGCGCACGAGGCTCGTCTCGACGATCGCGTCGAGGTCGGCGCGATCGCGGGCGAGGCCGTGGATCCGCGCCCCGTAGGCCACGTTGTCGTAGAGGGACTTCGGGAAGGGGTTCGGCTTCTGGAAGACCATGCCCACGCGCGCGCGCAGCTGCACGACGTCGAGGCCGGGGTCGTCGATCGGCTCGCCGTCGAGGAGGATCTCCCCGGTCACCCGGCAGCCCGGGATGTCATCGTTCATGCGGTTGAAGCAGCGCAAGAGCGTCGACTTCCCGCAGCCGGAGGGCCCGATCAGCGCGGTGACCTCGCCGCGTAGGATGTCGAGGTCGACGTCGCGCACCGCCGCGCTCCCGGCGTAGCTCACGGTTACGCCGCGCGCGCTCATCTTCGCGCCGGGCACGGGCTCGAGGCGCGCCGCGCCGGGTTCCTCGCGGAGGGGCGATTCCGCGCTTCGCGCAGGCATCGTCATCGCCTACCACCGCCTCTGGAAGCGCTGGCGCAGCCAGATCGCCGTGCCGTTCATCACGACCAGGAAGCCTAGCAACACCAGGATGGCTCCCGAGACCTTCTCGACGAAGGCGCGCTCCGGCGAGTCCGCCCAGAGGTAGATCTGCACCGGCAGCGCGGTCGCTGCGTCCGTGAAGCTCCGGGGGACGTCGACCACGAAGGCCACCATCCCGATCATCAGCAGCGGCGCGGTCTCGCCGAGCGCGCGCGCCATGCCGAGGATCGCACCCGTCAGGATCCCCGGCAGCGCGAGCGGCAGCACGTGGTGGGCGACGACCTGCAGCGGCGAGGCCCCAAGCCCGCGGGCCGCCTCCCGGATCGAGGGCGGCACGGCGAGGATCGCGGCGCGCCCCGCGATGATGATCGTCGGTAGCGTCATCAGCGCGAGCGTGAGACCTCCCACCAGGGGCGCCGAGCGGGGCAGCCCGAATGTGTTGAGGAACACGGCGAGACCGAGCAGGCCGAAGACGATCGACGGCACGGCCGCGAGGTTGTTGATGTTGAGCTCGAGGATCTCGGTCGCGCGCGTGCGCGGGGCGAACTCCTCCAGGTAGACGGCTGCCGCCACGCCGAGCGGGAAGGCGACCGCGAGCGTCACGAGCAGGGCGAGGAGCGACCCAACGACCGCCCCGCCGACGCCGGCGAGCTCGGGCTCGCGCGAGTCTCCGGAGCGGAGGAAGCTCCAGTCGAAGACCCGGCGCACGAGACCGCGCTCCTCCAGCCCCCGGATCCAGCCGAGCTCCTGCTCGGAGAGGCGACCCGACGCCTCGGGGTCGCGCGGGATCTGTCCCTTCACGAGGGCATCGACGTCCGGGGCCGCCGGAACCCAGATCCGCTCGCGTCGGCCCACCAGCCCGGGGTCGCGCAGCAGGCGCTCGCGCAGGATCCCGCGCGCTCCGCGGCTCACCAGGCCGAGGAGCGCCCGCCGCTCGCTGCGCCCCGAGACACCCGGGAACTCGCGCTCGAGCGCGCCGCGCACGAGAACCGACCAGTCGACCTCGCCCTCTTGCGCCGCGCGCTCGGCGGCCGAGCCCGCGCCGAGGGCACCCACGGCCGCGGGATCGAAGTCCACGTCGAGCGCGATCTGCGTGCGCACGAACGCCGAGGCGCCGTTCCAGGCGATGCTCGCGAGCAGCACCACCAGCGCGCAGAGGGCCAGAGCCACCGCCCCGAGGCCGAGGCGCCGGAAGCGGCGCTCCGCCGCGCGGCGTCGGCGCAGCCGCGCGCCCATCTCGGGCGAGGACCAGCGCGTCGCCTTACTCATAGCGCTCGCGGAAGCGCTGCACGACGCGCAGCGCGACGAGGTTCAGGATCAGCGTCGCCCCGAAGAGCGCGAGACCGAGCGCGAAGGCCGAGAGCGTCTTCGCGCTGTCGAACTCCTGATCGCCGGTGAGCAGCGTCACGATCTGCACCGTCACCGTCGTCACCGCCTGGAGCGGGTTCGCCGTGAGGTTCGCGGCGAGGCCCGCCGCCATCACCACGATCATGGTCTCGCCGACCGCGCGCGACACGGCGAGCAGGCACGCCCCGACGATCCCGGGCAAGGCGGCGGGGACGATCACCTGGCGGATCGTCTCCGAGCGGGTCGCGCCGAGGCCGTAGGCGCCGTCGCGCAGCGACTGCGGCACGGCGCTGAGGGCGTCGTCGGAGAGCGACGAGACGAAGGGGATGATCATCACCCCCATCACCAGCCCGGCGGCGAGCGCGCTCTCGGACGCCACGCTGAGGCCCGCCGCCTCCCCGAGGCGGCGGACGGCCGGAGCGGCGACCAGCGCCGCGAAGAAGCCGTAGACCACGGTGGGGATCCCCGCGAGGATCTCGAGCGCGGGCTTCACCCAGGTCCGCAGGCGTGTGTCCGCGTAGAAGGCGAGGTAGATCGCCGCCATCAGGCCCACGGGGATCGCAACCGACATCGCGATCAGGGTCACCAGCAGCGTGCCCGCGAAGACCGGCACCGCGCCGAACGCGCCCGAGCTCCCCACCTGATCGGCGCGCAGCGCCGTCTGCGGGCTCCACTCGAGGCCGAAGAAGAACTCCGAGGGCGCCACCGCGCGGAAGAAGCGGAGGCTCTCGAAGAGCAGCGAGAGGACGATCCCGGCCGTGATCAGGATCGCGACGGCGGCGCAGGCCTGCAGCGCCCGCCGCGTCACCCGCTCGACGGCGACGCGCGCCACGAATCCTGGCTGGATCGCGCGCAGCGCCCAGAGCGCGCCCGCGCCGGAGACCGCAAGCGCGAGCGCGAGCGCCCGCCACCCGGAGCCGCGGGCTGCCGGGGGCGCGAGCACGAGCGCGCCCACCCAGGCGAGCAGCCCGGGCACGCCGCACCAGAGCGCGGCGTACCAGCCGTAGTAGCCGGGAAGCGAGCGCAGCGCCGACGCGTCCCCGCCCGCGCGGGCGAGGGCGCGTCGGCGCCCCAGCTGGAAGCTGCCGGCGGCCAGCGCCAGGACGAGCAGCGCGATGGCGACCGGGGAGGCCAGCTCAGTTGCCCGACAGCGCGAGCGGCACGAGCTTCTGGGCGTCGGCCCGGTACTTCGCGCGCTCGGCCTTCGGCGCCGGGATCAGGCCCTTGTCGGTCACATAGCCCTCGTCGCCGATCGCCTGCTCGCTCATGAACTCGGCGATGTACTCGCGCATCCCCGGTACCTTGCCCACCTGCAGGTTCTTCACGTAGAAGAAGAGCGGGCGCGAGAGCGGATAGGCTCCGCTTGCGATCTTCTCGAAGCTCGGATCCTGGCCGCCGATGCGGCTGCCCTGGACCTTGTCCTGGTTCTCCTCGAGGAAGCTGTAGCCGAAGACGCCGAGGGCCGAGCGGTTCGCGACCAGCTTCTGCACGATCAGGTTGTCGTTCTCTCCGGCGTCGATCCACGCGCCGTCCTCGCGGATCGAGTCGCAGGCCTTCTGGAAGGCCACCTTGTCGCTCTGCTCGAGCGCCGCGAGCTCGGGGAAGGTCTTGCAGCCGGCGTCCATCGCGAGCTCGACGAAGGCGTCGCGCGTTCCCGAGGTGGGCGGCGGGCCGAGCACCTCGATCTTCAGCGCCGGAAGCGACGAATCGACGTCCTTCCAGGTCTTGTACGGGTTCGGGACGCGCTTGCCGCTCGGCGTCGGAACCTCGCGCGCGAGCGCGAGGAAGATCTGCCGCAGCGTGAGGTCGAAGCGGGGCGCGCCCTTCGCGTTCGCGATCACGATCCCGTCGTAGCCGATCTTGACCTCGGTGATCTCCTTCACCCCGGCCACAGCACACTGCTCGACCTCGGACGCCTTGATGCGACGCGAGGCGTTCACGATATCGGGATTCGCGTCGCCGGGGCCGGCGCAGAAGAGCTTGATGCCGCCGCCGGAGCCCGTGCTCTCGATGATCGGCGTCTTGAACGAGCCCTTGTGGCCGAACTCCTCGGCCACGGCGGTGGCGAAGGGATAGACGGTGGACGAGCCCACGATCCGGATCTGGTCGCGGGCCTGCGCGGATCCGGCCAGGGCCGCCGCGAAGCAGAGGACACCGAGCACGCTCGGCAGACGACGGAAACACATGCGGTCACCCCCCTTTCAGGTCTTCGGGTATGTGACCGTACGGTAGTGGCGGCGTGTGACCCGCCCTGCACCTTTGTGTGACGGATCGGTGAAGAAATTTCCGGCCGCCGCGGGGCGCTCTCCCTGCCGGCAGCTCGGCCTGGGGCTCTCAGCCCGCCCGGACCGTGAGCACCGGACACGGCGCATGCCGCACCGTGCGCTCGGCCACGCTGCCGAGCAGGAGATGCTTGATCCCGGTGTGGCCCCGCGTGCCGATCACGATCAAGTCGGCCTTCGTCTCCTCCGCGGCCCGCACGATGGCGGACGCCGCCGGGACCTCGGTCAGGATCGAGTCCACCGCCACGCCCTGCCCGGCCACGCGGTCGACGAGCTTCGCCAGCTTCTCGGCGGCAATCCGGCGGGTCTCCTCCAGATAGGGCTCCGGAATCGCCACCTCGTAGGGCGACATCAACGGGATCGGAATGTCGTAGGCGTGGACCAGCCGGATCTTGGCGCCGAACCGCTTCGCGAACGTGACGGCGGCATCGACCACGGTCTCGGTGTGGGGCGAGAAGTCGACGGCAGCGAGGATGGTCTGGATCGCTTGCATGCTGCTCCCTGTTTGCAGGAAAGATGGCAGGAAAGATGCCGATCTGCACCGCCCCGGGGAACGCGCCGCTGCGCGCGGGGGGGCACCACGCCCGCAGCCTGCCCGATTGTGCCCCAGATCGAAGGCTCCCGCCGACGCCGGGGGGGGCCACCCTGGCGCGCGGGGCGGCGATCCGGTTTCCTCGCCGACGAGGGGGGAATCCGCATGCGCCAAGTCCGCCAGTGGGTCGTCGCAGCGTGCGCCGCGGCGCTCGTCGGGGGCTTCTCGACCGCGAGCTCCGCCGAGACACCGGCTCCCGCGCGCGAGAAGGCCACCCGCGCGACGATGGGCCGCCTCGTCGACTCGCTCGTCTTCGTGCTGCCGCTCGCGACCAGCGATGCGCGCTTCTCAGACCCCGCGCAGCGCGAGGCGATCCTGGCC
>Ga0315273_10007115_pt1 | contig 13991 bp, 7 predicted proteins | sample YL17G02_0_MG_FD_205753 | JGI IMG/M metagenome (GOLD analysis project Ga0315273, IMG submission 205753) | Sediment microbial communities from Yellowstone Lake, YNP, Wyoming, USA - YL17G02_0 | ecosystem: Environmental > Aquatic > Freshwater > Lake > Sediment | place: USA: Wyoming | collected... | reverse complement strand
CTTTTTTCCGTCTCGGTGTCTTCTTCTTATTTCCCTCCTCCTTATAAGCTTGTCTGCGCCTTTTTCCTCTCTCTCTCTCCTCGGCGTCCTCTTTTTCCTTAAATTATTTGCATTGTGTAATAATAATTATTACATATATACAGAAAAGGAAATCGGCGTCGATTTTCACATTTTTTCGGAACGAATCATTGTAAAGAATCTTTGCGACGCGAGTACGGGGGGGAAAAAGAATATAATTGTACAACTTTGGTGCTTTTTAGTTTTCTTTGAAAGGTGCTTTCTTTTTTTTTACTTTCGAAAAATCGCGCCCACTTTGCGGTGGTCTCTCTTTTAAAAAAAGAAGGGGGGGCGAAACGCCGCGGTTTTTACATATTATAGAGCAGAGCGAGAACTGCATTTTGTTCTTTGCAATTATAAAAAACGAAGACTTCAAAGTTTGGGACGATTTACGTTATCACCCGGGAAGACGATCCTAAATCTAAATCTGAATCGAAAAAGCGTGTTTCTGCCGACCACCGCCCACACCATCGTCGCGCCCATCGCTGCCATCCAGAGCTGTCGCCCAAAACGTCGTCACCCAATGTCGACGCTACGACTGCGACGCCAAAAGACGGCATACCATCACATGTCGCCGAACGTCTTCCCATTGCGATATATGATGGAACTTGCGGATTTGAAGACGACGACAAAGTGGTCGATCCTCCGAAAGAAACCACTGGGTCTTTTTCCGCAGAGCGACCAAAAAGACGACGAGAAGAAGTAGGAGACGACATTGCATCGCAAGTTAAACACGAAATCCAAAGCGGCGAAAAGAGACGGCGTGTGCAAGAAGAAGACAACGTTCTGCCCGCCGTTACAACACAATTGCCGTCGGTAACGCAGGTACCGACGCGAATAAGCGCCGAAGAAGAGCCGGTTTTGCAGAAGCAGCACCCTCGCATAAAATGCGAAGACATAATAATTCCGAAACCATCCCAAGTCGCACCACTCAAACCAGAGCCTCAACAACAATGTGTGTTGGCGACTCCTTCTTGTTCGCGGGCCTTGATCGTGGGACAACAGCAAAACGCCGCCGGTCCGCTGGTCGTGCACGCCCCGTCTCAAATTAGAAACGACGACCTCGGGCTGGGATTCGACATGGATCGCGATACGTACACGCGACTGGATCCACTGCGACGCATGCCAGGCCCGCGATACATCTCGAGCGCAAGTAAGCCTCTCGTAAAGATGGTCGGCATGCAGGCCATCGGACGCCTGCTGTGGGATGTAATAGCCAAGCCAATAAGCGCGCCAGATCTCTACAAAACGGTGTTCAACCGTCTTTCGCCGCTCAATTTCTGTATCGTGGGCCGCAACGGCTTTGGCAAGCATACGGCAATACGCCGCGCGTGCATGGAGTGGAACGTCGAGGTGGTGACGATACGGCCGCACAGATGCATACAGGGCGACGTCGCGGCGGCGATGCACTATGCAATCCACAGAAAACCATGCGTTGTCTGTTTTAAGGCGTTTGATAATCTCTTGCTGTGCGACGGCTTTCGCGAGGAATTCCGAAGCCAGATATGCGGCAACGTAGACATATGTGAACGCTGGGACAACGTGTGGCTGGCTTTCTGCGTCGAAACGGTGGCCACGTCCGAGACAGACATCATCAGTACTCTGTGCGGCCCACGCATTGCACACATCGAGATCCCGACAAAGCAAGCGCTCGCACATCTGTTTTACAACGATTTCCTGTGTGCCGGCGGCATCAAGGTCGATCCCATACCGACAGATTTCGAGTGGCTGACGCTCGCGGGGGCCGCCGAGGGCCACACTCCAGCAGAGCTCAGAAAATTCGCGGGAAACGTGATGTACAGAGCGCTTTCTAAACGCTCGACAAAAACGCTTGCCACGATATCTGGGGTGCCCACAATACCGCTTGGAAACTTTGACGGCGTCTCTAGGCCAACGACGCAACAACAACAGCCATCCCCAGAACTCAATACAAAAATGTTGCTAGACGCCGCGCGCACAATGCCGTGCGGACAGGTGGAATACAGAAGAGGAGAAGAAGAAGAAGACGAAGAAATCTTGCCTTCTTCTTCTTCTCCACTGAGTGCACCCGCCGCAGATGCGCCGCTAATTTCATCTCTAGAACCGCAATCTTCTCGCAATGTGTTGATGCTTTCTTCTTCTTCCATTGAAGAACAACCAACAACTCCTTTGACGCCGACAGATGGTATGATACGAATATCTTGGCACGACGACGTAGAGTCGATGTATGTGAAAACGCCGGCAAATGTAAGCGGGATATCTAAATCCACGATACCGACATACGAGTCTAAATTCATAACGATATAACAATGGTTTTTTTCTAAAAACGTGTATAGGCCCCATGCGTTTTATTCCTCGAATATCGGTTTATTCTTTTTTTTCCTCCTCCTCCCCCCTACCAAAACGGATTTTTGTGAGGGAAGGGAAAAATATGCAATGTTTAAAAAAATCGGAAATTCTGAGATATATATTTTTTAAAAAAATATATACACATACACAGAAACAGGTCCCCTCCTCTTACATTTTGCAACAAAAAATGGCCAAAGACGATGGCGAAGAAATGTCCAGTGCTGTTGCGATTGTCCAACGTGCAGATGCCGATAGTGGCGCTCTTCAACCGCACAATGTGATTCCGCAACAACAGTTGCGTGGATACATTATGGAATCGCTGCCACCATCAAGGAAAGCATGTTACGACGACAGGATGTCGGATCTCTTACATAAAAACCTCACGGCAATACAATCGGCGACTGGAGCCGTCGTCGAATCGGTGGTCAAACTAGAAAGTATTGCAAAACGATTCGACGCAATGGTGAACGAATTCAGAGACGCCATCGACAAAAAGGAGCTCGGAAACATACGACGGTCCAGATTCGCGGGGGTCGGCTGCTGCGGATGTCTGTACGGAATCACGTTTTCGGCCATGGTCATCGGCGCTCTGCTCCTGGTTTTCGTGCTGATATTTGCCGCGTTTGCGCCTTCAGCGCAGACGGCCCCAAAAATTTAATAACATTTGTGTTTTTTTCCCATCGAAGAATTATTTGATCTTTAAACAATGTGTTGTTGCGCTGATTTATCTCGTTTTTAGCGCCTCGTCCTCTTGGGTGCAGGAGCGTCGGCACCCGGAGACCGCGATCGAGACGAACGTCTCCTGGTAACAGGTTCGGCAGTAGCTTTTGTCGCCGATGGCATCCTATGCTTCCTTGCGCCCGTCGTAGATTTGAGTTGCTGGTCCACTATGGCCGCCGCCTCTGCAGCCGCTAGCTCGCTTTCGTCTGCGAACCCCATGTCGTCGTCGAGGGGATTGCTCGTCGTCGTAGTAGTTTGTTGTTGTGCGGGAGCATTAGTAGTCGATGGCGTGGGGACAACGGCAATGGACTGTTGTGGAGTCAAAGCCGGTGGTGCGGCTATTGCCTTTGGCGCTTCGCTCGCGACGACGGCAGGCACAGTTGGCGTCGATTCTATAATGGGGATACCGAGGACGGGATCGTAGAGGGAGACGCCGCTTCGGAATATGTCTATGGCCTTCCTGGCGCGATCGGCGCTCGCGGCTTCGGACTTGCGAACCGCAAACACCAGCTTGTGCGTATTTAGATCGGATAGATCGACGCCGTAGGCCGTCTTCTTGCGTATGCGGTCGTCGGCCTTGATGACGGTTCTGCTTATCGGGAGCGTCACGTCCTTGTCGCAGTCGTACCACTCTGGCGTAAACATCAAGTCGCCCATCTCGGGCGTTATCGGCTCGAGACAACGATAGTTGGGCCTGCCCTCGGAGCAGTTTTCCTTCACGATCTTGCTGTCTGCGAGCACGAAAAAGTCGCAACCCGCAGCGATGGCGGCAGCAAACACGGCACGTGGAATTTGCGTCGTTTTGCATTCGCAGAGATTTGTTACGTCGCCGATTTTCTTTGGATCGGCCTCTGCGACCATCTTGTCGGTGGGCAGTTCTATTCCGCTTATGGCAGCGGCAGCGCGCACTGTCACCGGTATACCTATGCGCTTGCGCAGAGCCGTGCTCAGATCGTGGACGATGTCGATTACCTTGGCCACAATCTGTTGGTGCTTGGGCGTTCCGCTCTTGGTGAGGTTGAACTTTAGGCGCGCCGTTTTCTTCGCGTTGCGGACCATAGACATCCATATTTCCGTGTTCTCGACGATTATCGGGGCGAAGCGCACCCAGGTATCGTTGTAAAGAATGCCAAACTTCTCCAGCACGCCAGAATACGCGTTAAAATGAATGGTCGCATGACCAAAATTGTTGCCGGCAAGCATGTATGGACCCTCTGGCCAGCTCATCACGTATGCCGTCCCACTGAGAGAGGGCTGATCGCCAGTCTTCTTGAGATACGACAGGAGTGGCGTGGTCTTCGTCTTTTTCGTCTTTGCGGCGTTCTGCGGCTTGAGTGGTGCCCCACCGGTCTCGATGGTCGTGCGCCACTTGACTGTCGAAAAGAACGGTTTGACCCCCACCTTGTCAGATATGCGATCGCCCATCATCTTCGTGTACTCTGCCCCCTGTACCGAGCCGACGACCAGCACCGCATCGGGGTTGTCGATTAGTAGCTGCGGCGTGATGTTGGTCTCGATTTCGGGGTCCATGCAATACAGCTGCAGCATGTCGCGATCGTCTTCGCCAGTGTACTTGCGCATCTGTATCGGCAGCACGTCGTCGCAGTTGAGCGCAAACGTTCCGACCTGCGGCTTGCCGCCGTCTGGGTTCGGTGGAATCCGGTTGGGCACCACGTCTGGGAACTTGAGCTCGATCGCCAGGCGTTCGCCGGGAGTGAGAGCCGACGTCGGATCGAGATACGCCTCCTTTAGCTCTTTCGAAATAAAAGGCTCGGTGCATATGGACCTCGCAGGAAGTATGGCGAACGCGTGCCGCAAGAATTTTGCTGCGGGGTCTTCTTGGCCGCCTGCATCGTACGTGCTGACGAGCGCAGAAGTAGAAGCAGCGACAACCAGGGATCCGTCGCTTTGTTTTGGAGAATCCGGCTTGTTGAAATCGGCAATTCCAGATATGGGCGCCATCTTGGATTGATATCCGCCTTTTCGCGTGGAAGACATGTAAGGATTTGCGTCGCCGGCTGCTGCCATCATTGGTGACGGCGGCGGCGGAGCATATGTGGCATCGCCGGCTGGTGACGACGACGATGCATCCGCGACAGACGTCGCGGAAGGTGGCTTGGCGGTATACGTTGCGTGTATCGAAACCAGGTATGCAAATCGCTTATTGCCAAATGTCTCCGCGGTTTCGGTCCCCGTGAAAATCATGCGTTTGTCGCCGCGGTGCAGCATGACATATGGTATCTCCATGCCAAGCACCTGCGACACGGGCATCTTGGCGCCGGGCGTGTCCTTGAGATTCTTCCCCGGATCCAGCCGTATGAAGACCATGTCGTCATGGATGATGGCCGTCGGACAGTTCCAGCCTCTGAAAGAACCTAGCGTCGCCAGGATGTTGTACGACTGCTCGTAGCCTTCCGAGTTGTTTGGCTTCACGCGATCGATCCTGACCGGCACGGAGAATCCGCCGGCGCGGATTGATGTTTCCTTCTCGGCCTTTGTCAGCATATCGTTTGCCATCTGCTGCATCCTTGTGATTTCCGCCGCGAGTTCGTCGCCGGTAAAGGGCACCATGGTGCCAGCCGTGGGTTTCGGGAGCACGACCAGCGCTGATTTTCCGTCGACGTCCATCAGAGTCGCAGATTGTTGTTGTGTCGCCATCTGAACAAATAAAAAAAGGATGAGTTTCCAAACCGGAGAGGAAGCGTGGATAAGAGAACAAAACCTATTTCGTCGTCGTTTTTTTGTTGAGTTTCCAGATGACTTCTCTTGTACACGTGAGTGTTGGCGTTAAAAAAAGTAGTTTAAAAATATTACGAGTCGGGCTTAAAAGCCCGATTTTCGGGATTTTTCGAAAATGTGTATTTCGGAAATTTCGAACCGATTAGACTCGGATTTTTTTAAACATCGATGTTTAAAAAAATCGAAAATTCAAAAAAAACTAGAATCTCCGTTTGAGAAAAAAAGAGTTCAAGTTTACATCAAATATAGAAAATATTTTTGATTATTGACATTGATATATATACATAAATAGAAATATTAAACTTGATTAGTTAATCAAAAGCCGCAATCATACAACCCATGCATAGGCAGGTGTGTGTGACCTTTCGAATATTGAAGGGACATTTTTTGCGTGACACTTGACACGTCTATGTGAAAAAATTGTCAAGTAGTAGTGAGCATCTTTAAAATTTCGTCTGGTTCAAACTGGTCGGCCAGCGCGTCAAACGTGAGATTATACGCGTCGACGCCGAGCTGGCGCTCGTACAGTTTCTCGAGCACGGTGCCTTTCATGTATACCGTGATGAGCTGCACGGCGTCCCGGAGCTGTCCGAGCCGCCACACGCGCTTGAGCATCTGTCTCCTGGTCGCGGCTGATCCCGGGTTCACCGTGCGTATCAGGGCGCCCATGCGCGTGGCAACGTTGTATCCGCGAGATTCTCCCGACGTCGCAATTATTATTCCATAAGAGTCGTCCATGCCGTTGGCCACGTCTGTCGCGCGGATCTCTGGGTCACGTCTGCCGTTTATCGCGCGTCTGAGCTTCTCGGCGTGCTCGCGGTTTCTCGCCTCTAGTAGCACGCCGCCTTGCGGCCTCTTGAGGTGCTGTTCTGTCAGCCGGCTGTCGTCGCCCATCTTTATTTTTTCCTCCGCCAGATTCCTATCGTCTTCGACCTGGCGTCTGTCGTACTCTGCCTCGCGCATGGCGGTCTCCACCAGCAGGTCGTCGAGCATGTCGTACACGATGCGGGCGGCGTCGCTCCATCTGCGAGACGCGACGTATTTCTCGTAGTTGCTCGAGCGGAGCGTTAGAGACAGCGACAGCGCAAGCGGCCTGTCGACGACGTCGATGTGCAGGTCCACGTTTTTGGCCACCATACGAGACGCGGCCACGAGCCAGTTTTTGGCGGTCACCGGAAAATCGACGCACAGCGACAACCACATCCGCAGATTTTCGTCCTGCGTGCTGCGTATGGGGGTTCCGGTCTGGCACACGACGGCCGGACAGAGCCGTGCGATTTCAAACGCCGCTGAGGTCCGCAGAGTCATGCCGTAGAACAGATCGGCCTCGTCGACCACCAGCGCCGTTTCGTGCGCGACATCGACCAACTGCTCGACCAGGAGGCGCAGTGAGTTGTTGCTCACGACGTTGACGAAGTACGGAACGGGAGACTGGGAATATCTAGGTGCGGCGCCGCTCTCAAACTGTTTGCCGTGTTCTGCGACGGCAGTCTCGAATCTTTTCAGAGTCGCTGCCTGCGTCTCGAGAAACGCGATGTCCAGCGCTCCGCACTTTTCGAGCTCAAAAAATACGCTCAGCGAATCGACCGTCTCCTTTGGCGTCGTCCAGACGATGTATCGCGGAGCATAATCGAATTTAGCAAACAGCCGCCGCAGAAATTGCAGCGTCGTGCGGGTCTTGCCCATGCCAGGCGACATGAAGAGGAAGTTTCCCGACAGCCCGCGGTCCGAAGATTCGAGCATCTCGTCCACCGCCCCCTCTTGGTGCGTCATCAGGTCTCGCGGCTCTATCCGCCACAGCGACTCTTTGCTTTTTATTCTCACAAACGAGCCATGCACCGTAGAAACCATCCGTTCCTCTAGCCATCTGAGCGCTCTCGGATTTCTCACCCTAAACGTGGGCGCGCGCTCCGCGACGAGAGCAGCCGGAAACACCACGCAAGTCAAAAGCAAAAACTTGTACGCTTCGGCATCTTGCGGATACGCCGCTAGATCGTCGCTCGCAAGTCCGCCGTCGCGCGCTGGTCTCGGGAATGCCACCGCTTTGTACTGGTCGCGGCACAAGGATATCGCGCGGAGAAGCGCCTTTCGACTCGTTGTGGCACAGAGCGTAGCAATGTCTGTCTCCACGGTCTCGGTTCCGAGAACGTCTGATTGCGTGCGCGCTTGCAGAGCCATCAGCGCTAGAGAATCTGGTTCAGACGCCAGTCCTCGGAAATCCACGGCCCCACCAATGTTGATCTTGGTGCCCGTCTGTTCTATTCTTGCCCGCGCGTCGTCATAGTCCACGCCGTCGATCAGCCAGCGCTCGCTCTCGGGATCAAACGTCGCCGTCCGGCCTTGCCATTCGGGGGCCGCAGGACAGTCGTGTATGACATAAGATTTTGAAAACGCGTACACTATGGCTGCCTCGCGCTCTTTGGCGTCTACTGCCGTGTAGAGGTAAGAAGAACGATCGTCGGTCTCTGACGCCACCTTTCTTTCGCCTTTCCTTTCGCGCGCCGGGTTGAGCATGACTATCGCGTCTGTCGGATTTTCCACGCCGAGCATCACGAGCAGCTTCCTGGTCACGTGTTTACCTGGCAAGATCTCTATGGGGCCGATTGCGCCGGCTAGAGTCCCAGATGGCACCTTTGCCAGGATGTCGATCGTCTTTGTCGGCGCAAGACGAGCAAAATATTCACTCGGACGCATTCCGTGAGCGAGCCGCAGCACGGCCCTTTGCGCAACGCGTATTTCGGCCACCTGAATGTCGTTTTCGAAATTTCGAAAATTTTTCCCAGAGAACCGTCTGGGATTGACGCCCGTCACCCCGGCATAAGGATCGAAAAGCCGAGCAAACTTGCGAGCAAACGTCTCTTTGCCGCTCATAAGATGTCCAATTTCAGCGTACGCGTGCTGGTCGACGACGTGTTCCAGAGGCATTCTATCTGGAAACGGGACGCCGTCTGGCATGGCTGTTGTTGGCACTGGCGGCGTGGCACCCGTCGCAAACCTCTCCACCATGCTTTCGTCGCCAGCAAAACTTCCGACCGCAGACAGTAAATACGCGCAACTTCGCAACTCTTCGATGGATACTAATGCATGTTCAAACGGTTCGATCTCGCGAAACTTGCAATGTTCCACGCCACGCTGTCTATTTTCCGTTCTCGGACCTTGTTCTGTATCTTCCGGCCATGTGCCTCCAGGATGTCGCGGGAGCACCATCCGCGACGTGCATGCCGCCACGCAGGCTTTGAATGCGGCACTCATCAACGCGTCGTCGGGATACCACTGCGTCACGTGTTGCGCTAAAAGAGCGGCACCGAGAAATGCGGCGATCGGGGCGTCTGGCACCCACGCGTCCTCAAACAGGATAACAGCCAGCCGCTTGAACGCCGACGTGCAGCCGCGCGTGTGCATGCCGAGGTCTGGATTGAACGAACCCGGACTCGCCATCAGCTTTGCCAGCGCCGCGCAAGCAAACGCTGGCGAGCTCACCATCCAGAGACGTTCCGTGTAAAACAGCGCATTGAGGCCTACCATTTTGGCGCCAAAGCGCACAGTTTTCTGCAGCGCGGCGCGCGCCTGGCCATCTGACGCGCTGTCGAAATAAGCCTCGAAAGCCAGCCGCACGTCGTCTGGCTGACCGCATGCGAGAGAGGCCAGCTCGATCGCGTGTTTTTCGGTGACGGCTGGGGCTCCGTGCGGCGCCACGATGGCGACGGGAGTTCCTCCGGGAACTTCCAACGTGTACGTCCGTGTCGTTGTCTCGTCTGTGAACCTACGCACGTCTTTCACACAAGATCCCGTGCGCAGTACGATGGCGCAAGGCTGCGGTTCTGGCGACGGCTTCACCGCATACCAGGCGTGGTGCATAAAGAGCAGGTCCTTTTTCGTGGGAACGCGGAAAATTTCGAGCAGTTGCCCCGCGCCAAATTCGATGTTTTCGCTTACTAGTCGCAAAACGTCTGCGCGAATCTTTTCGGCGTCTGCGCCTCTGCTTGCAGACTTGTCGAGTATCGCGGATAATAGAGGGCCTGGCTGAAGCAGTTTGAATGTCGCGGTCTCTGTCGACGCCGACTCTATTCCTATGGGCATGTAGTTTGAATTGTCCACTATCGGTATTTGGGACAGTTTGGTGCGCACTGCTTCCAAAGGCATGCGCCACTGTCCTGCCAGCGCCTGCGCGAGTGCGTCTTCTCCGCCCTCAAACTCGTCGACAGACGCTCTGCGCCGAGGCACGTATCCCGACTGCACAACAAACTCGATGCCAATCGTCTGACCTGGCTGCTTTCCATATAGCGTATCTCCCGCGATCGCTCCGGTGACAGAGACCGGTATCGGTTCGTCTTTTTTGAACGTATGACCCTTTTTCTGGTGATGCCATTTCTCGGTCCTTGCGACTTTGGAAGCCGGCTGCTTGTATTTTCCGGATTTCAGCAATGGGCTCTCTTCTGGCGTTCGCTTGGGCATTCCGACTTCTTCTTCTTCTTGTTCTGATTCGCTGCTCGGCGAATAATAGTCATCTTCCTCGACTTTTGACATTTTTTCCATAAAAATTTTTTCTCTGGAGAAAAAAAGGTACGAACGTATTGATTATACGAGACGATGCGCCCTCTTATAGTTGTGTAAGAAGAATCACACAACTATTTTCGCAAAAAAATACATTCTTCCCTACTCTGCCAAATACTTCATGCCGTCTCTGAACCACCCTGTGTCGATGTCTTGTGTGGATGTCATCGCGCCTTTCAGTATGCGTTTTAACTGCGTCACGTCTGCTGACGAGACATCGTAAACGTCGGTGTACCGATCTACAGATGCAGCATCGTAGACGATCGCCAGCGCTATCGCCGCAAGCTCAGGTTGTGTATAGTGCGCCAGTATGTAGTCTGAGAACCACATCATCTCGAGGAGCTCTCGGGCGTGGTCTAGCTTTCTATCCGCGCCCACGGGGTCCTGCGCCTTGTACACCAGCGCATACTGCTCGAAATAGTCTGCGCAGGTTGGCATGGTGACGTCGAAATCGAGCTCCTCCCATACGGAATACTGCGCGGACACGAGGGCCGACATGGACGTGGGTTCTGCTCCTTTGGGAACAGAGTCGATGTACCTAGATACGCCGGCAACTCGGAGATCGGATAGGTATTTCTCGGCCAAAATGAGCGCCGCGCGTATGTAATTGTCGTCGTCGACGAGACTCGTGCCGTCGGTCATGGCCTTTGTTATCTCGAGCCGTCTGACGATGGCGTTGGCGCGCATCCTGATGGCATACACCAGAGACGTGTAGTTTACGGCCGCGTCTTCCTCCAGCGCGGCTTCCAACAATCTGTGGACGTCTCTCGCGTGCATGGCGCGCAGGCCCTCGTTTATCTCGTGTTTTCCCGTGAATATCGTGCGCGAGGCGATCTCCTTGTCGAGAAAGACGCGCACCACGTCTCTAGGGTTTGGCATAAAAGTGCGTTTGTCGTATCTAATCGGCTGGATTGGATATTTTGACAGACCGAGCGCGTCGTCCACAATTACTTTCGTTTCGGCGTCAAAGTACGGGTCATCCAGCGCTTCGAATATCGTGCACCTCTCCTCTGGCAGCACGGTGAGCATGCGCTTTATGAGCGCGTGCAGTCCCGGATACAGTGCCAGCTTGTCTCTGATCTCTGTCTCCATGAGGCCGACCAGTTTGGCGTCGTTGAGCGCGAGGCGAAGTTTTGAGAGCACTGGATACAGCCGCCTGTACCACGTTTTTGGCATGGCTTGAGTGTTTGGAGTGATCTCTTTTGGCATCGGCGGTACCACGTCCTTTGCCCTTTCGAACGCGCCCAGTCCCATGGTCATCCGCACATTGCCCTGTATTTCTGAGGTAGTCTCGCCGGAAAACACCACCTCTCCGGTGGCCAGCTCGTATAGTACGCACGCCGCCGCCCACACGTCTCCGGCATACGTCCCGACCATCGTCCCAAACATAAACTCTGGTGGACTGTAGTTGTACGTCTGCTGGCGCTCGTTGTGATAGGGCCCCGTGTAAAATCCGCGAGACAGTCCGAAATCCGCGATCGCAAGACGAACAAACGTGGTGTTGCCGTTCAACGCCGCCACGAGATTCTTTTTCGCACTGGCGTCGACGCCGTAGACGAGCGTGTTGCCGTCTTTGATGTCGTTGTGCGTGATAAGCTGTGAGTGGAGCGCGGCGATTCCGCACAGCAGCTGATACGCCATGAGCTTCATGTCGAGACTCGAGAACGGGCCGCCCATCGGCAGCGTTTCCTCAATCTCAGACTTTAGCAGTTTGCTCAGCGACCCCCACGCCTCGTCCATGCCCAAGTAGTACTTGGCGGGCACTCTTTGCTTGCTAAACTTGGATTTCTGTTCGTAGCGGACAGACGCGAAGCATATGGCGGCGACGTTTGGATGGTTGACGTTGCGCGCCTCGCTCTCGCGCAGCATGTCCTCTGTGATGTCCCTGTCCAGGCTTGACGTGTCGAGGTCAAACGTCTTGACGGCCATCGCGTTTACGGCGAGGATGACACGCGACACGCTGCCATACGAGCCCTTGCCCAGGCTGCTCTTTTTGAAGAGATACTTGAAATTCTTCTCGTACGCCTCGGGGCGGAAGTCTGGCTTTGCGAGCGGCACGGTGCGGTTGGCGCCTCTTTTGATGCCAGGGCCGCACGTATCTGAGCAAGAAAATTCTTGCGGCAGAATTTCGATGCCACACGCGCTATCGGGTGTTGTTGTGACTTCAATGCCCGTGCACTCGTTTTTGTGGGCAGAGTCCCAGTGACTGCGTTGGCAGCGGCGCGAACAGTATTCTGTGACGCGGCACTTGGAACATCTGAGCAGCGACAGCTTCCCGCACACCACGCACGCGTGTTCTCCGAGCATATCCACATATATCCCAGATTTTTGCCACTCTGCGCGTATGCAGCACGATTTGCAGTGATATCCCGCGCCTTGCGGGCATCTCCGGCAGGGCTCTGTTATCTTCTGTTCGCACACGTCGCACATAAATTGCGTCGTCGTCGTCGCGTCCTCTTCTGCGGCTGCAGCCATTGTGGAACTTTTCCCAAATACCAACATCTCGGCTATTTTTATATCCACAAGACTAAAAAGGATATTTTTTTATTTCTTCGTGTTTTTTAGTCTGTGGCCTTTACCGCCGAAACTATCCATGTTTCGCTTCTGTGCTGATGATGATGACGCGACAAAGATGCATCCTCGTCGTTGTGTTTTCTCGCAGACGTCCGCAGGCCCAATTTCGCGAGCCAGGTTCTAAAGTCGTCGATGTTTGGGTGTCTGCTAGTAGTAGTACATGCATCATCAGACTCTGTCCACTTCTTTGCTATTGTCTCGCTTTTGACATCAAATAGCGGAATGGGAACATAACATCCGACTAGCGCCATAGCCTGGATGCGCATGACGACGGCGATCTTTAGCGCGAATATTCCAGAGCTGGTGCAATCGTGGAAGCTGCTTGATACCCCGCATATGTACGAATCTCGAGAGCAGGCCGCGCAGTCAAAGAGACAGCGGTCGATAAACAAAGCATACGGGACGAATTCTTTGCCAGCTGGTATGCTCCGCAAGTCCACTACCGCGGAACTATAGCGCGATGACTCTGTGGCAGTGTCGTAGCGTCCTCTTGCACTTTGGTAAAAGTGCGGCCGCCATTTTCGAGGAGAAGAATATGAACGATGTCGATTGTCTTCGCGAGTTCTTCTTCTTTTTCTTCTTCTTCTTTCGTGATGATACGTCGATTCGTGACGATGTCTGTCATTATCTTCGTGATCGTACGCCGTCCTTTTGCGGGGTATATCTGATTTTTGGGCGCCATCGTCATCATCTTTGTATTTCGGAACCACGATCGCAGATAAGGGTTGCGGCTTTCTGTCCGTGGCGATGGGATGATGAACGTCTATGTCCTGGTGACGATAACGACCGTGGCGGCGACGATCTTCTTTTGCGGGTCCAACAACGACGCTCGGGTCTTCGAGTGGCATCGTCAGTCTGGCCTCCACGTCGTCCACGACTCTGATATCTGGTCGTTGCTGGATGACTTCTGTAGAATAAAAAAATCGTTTTCCGTCGGGGTTTTTTTATTTTTTCTCTTCCCACTCCGAAAAAAAGGGGAGGGGAGAACGGAAGGATGGGGGAAAACAAAACATTACAGG
>Ga0315273_10007114_pt1 | contig 13991 bp, 14 predicted proteins | sample YL17G02_0_MG_FD_205753 | JGI IMG/M metagenome (GOLD analysis project Ga0315273, IMG submission 205753) | Sediment microbial communities from Yellowstone Lake, YNP, Wyoming, USA - YL17G02_0 | ecosystem: Environmental > Aquatic > Freshwater > Lake > Sediment | place: USA: Wyoming | collected... | reverse complement strand
CCCCCCTAATTTCTCGTGAACTCGTGGCTTTGCCGTAAGGGGGGATGTAGGGGGAGTATTAATAAATTGATGAAATGCTTTGATCAGCCCTTCGACATTTTTGTTGGGTTTAAGGCTGCTTAAGAAAAGGAGATAAGGCTTTTTAACGCTGTATTTAGATAAAACACGGATATCAGGAGACGGGTGGTTATATTTAGGGTCATGTCCTGGATAAACTACGGAGATATCGTTCTTTGAACGGTGGTATTGGGTAATTATGTCTGCTTTGGAAAATTCAGATATGGTAATGATTTTTTTAGCCTGCAAAACCGAGTATTTGGTCCAGGCGGTTAATTGGCGCAGGTCGGAGGCGGTAAACTGGCCAGGAAATTTCAAAAATCCCAGATCCATGATGGAAATAACTGACGGTACCGGACAAAACCTGGGAGCGTAATGGGTAAGACTGAAGAAGACATCAGGCCGCGGTAAATGAAAATACAAGTCCCAGGGCAATCGGGTTTGAGTCCAGAATCTAGGGAAGGGAAGGATTCGATATTGCCAATGAGTCGAGGCCGGGGGAAGGTCAGGTAAAGCCGGGGTTTTTAAATAGATGGTGAAGTGATGGGAAGTTTTTACCCGTGACAAAGCCCAAAGCAACCCGAAAGCATATTGATTAATCCCCACCCGGCGAGAGGTCAGATTAGCTTCGTTGGCATCGATACCGATTAACATAAAGATTTATATACTTTCAAGGTTTCGCGGGCGGTCCTGACCCAGGAAAATTTAGTCAATTGGGTGATACCGGAAGCGATAAGCTGACTTTTATTTTTTATTGCTGTCGAAATGGCTGCGGCTATAGCTTCTTCATCCAGGGGATCAAAGAAGCAGGCGGCGTTGCCGGCAACTTCCGGCAGGGATGAATTGTTGGAGCAAGCAACCGGAACGCGGTGATAAAAAGCTTCAAGAATCGGCAGCCCGAAACCCTCGTAGAGGGAGGGATAGACAAAAACTGCGGCTCCCGCCAGGTAATTAACCAGAGTCTGATCGGTGACGTAGCCAGTAAATTGGACATCCGGCCAAGGATCGGGTGTTTGGCTTTCACCGATAATGATTAATTTGTCCGGTAAACTGTACTGGGATTTAAAGCGGCGGAAAGCGGATACAAGCCTGCGAATATTTTTTCGCGGCTGACGGGCACCGATGGCCAAAAGATAATTTTTTTCCGATACCAGTTGGGGATGAAGTAAAAACCGGGTGGGTAAAGCTTCGGGAATAACAGCGATTTTGGATTCGGGAATATTAAACAGAGATTTAAGATCGGCGGCAGTATTTTGGGAGACGCAGATTACGGCGTCGCCTTCCCGCACTATCCAGCGCATTTTGGCCCGATGGACTGCCAGGATTTGAGGATGGGTTTCGGCCGGAAAAATAAAGGGGGATAAATCGTGGACGGTGGTGACTTTTTTGGCCCGGGCCGGACCCTGGGTCCAATCCGAAGCGTGAAAAACATCAATTTTACCGGTAAATGCTTCTACCGGAACGAGATGGGCGACATTCCAGAGATAATGCAGGGCAGTGGGAGGAATAGGATATGTCCGAATCTTTGGGAAAATTCGGTGCAGATCGGATTGGCGGCGGAGAGAAAAACCAACCGGAATAAATTCATCCGCCAGAGGCAACTTATTAAGAGCCCGATATAAATCTATTGTGTAGTCCCCTACTCCGGTCCCATAAACCGCCTGGCTGACGTCAATACCGATTTTCATGGAGTTTTATTATATATTTTTAAATTCCCGAAGGTTTGGACTTCAGAATAATTGGTAAAGAGAAAATTTATCAAAGCGGGAGCATAAGAAAGGATGGTCTGGTCATCAATTTGGGCAGTGGGATCGAAGACGATGTAGTGGGGCGATAACACCCGCAGAGTTGCCAGGATTTTTGATTGAGTGAGGGGCAGATACCAGGGTAACTGATAAGAAAAATAATCGCCGGGAGGCAGGGTTTGGGTAAGGGCGTAGATATGAGGCTGGGCTCCGAGCAAAAAGATGTGATCACCGGGATGGGTTACCGATTTGATAAGGTCTACGGTTTGCAAAGTGGGTGCATCAAAATAACGATAGTCCCCGGATGGGAGTTTAGATAAAATTTTAATTAAGGGGAATAAAACTAAGAATATTCCGGAGATTAGCAGCAATGTCCGGGGTAAACGGGATAGAAAATACCCCAAGATTATAAATAAAAACGGGATGATACTGTGCCAATGGACTAAGTCCATACGGGTAAGACTGCCGGCCAAAAATAATCCCGCCCATAACGAAATCCAGCGAATGCGGGAATTATTTAGTTGAGTAAAGATGGCAATTAAAGTGAGTACTCCGAACAAAATCAGCCATTTAGGAAATACCAAACCGCCGGCAGCTTGGGTGTAGGAGGTGAGATTGAATTGAATTGTCCAAAAAATAAAATCTTTGAGAGAATTTTGGGACCAAAAATAAACAAATATTAATAAATTTATTATTATGGGCGGACTGACAAAGTTTATAAAGGATTTTCGGTTTTTAATAAGCAGATAGAGACCAAGAATAATAATCGGAACGATAACCGTTTGTTTGAAAAGCATGGCTAACCCGAGGAATAAACCGGCCCGGAAATATTGACGGCCCAGCCAGAAATATAATGCCGACAGTGTCAAAACCGGCAAGATGGTATCGATCCATAAATGGTGGCCGTCGAATAAAGGCTGCCAGACGGAGAATAAGATAACTGCCCAGACGGCGGTGCTGGAAGTAAAATATTTCCGGGCGATTTTATAAATCAGGACCGATTGAAGTATTAGTAACACCCAAAGCAAAGTTTTGAAAGATAACGGATCGGAAAAACCGAGAGTTAAAAAATTAACCGGGAAAAAAAATAGCCCCGGGAAATGCTGGTCGACAATCTGCCGGTACGGAAGCAGTCCCGCAGTGGTCAAATAAGGGTAAAGATAAAGTTCCGGGTCACCGACAAACGGCAGGCGATTCAGCAGTAAGATATGCAGGAGTCGGAAAAATAAAATTGTCATAATCTTTTATATTCCCGAATAATGCCGACTCCGGGAAAATCAACTCCGGAAGTTTCCCGTAAACCAGAGGTAAAAACAGTTCGTTCAACCAATCTCCGGGGATCGGTCAGAGTTCCCAGGTATTCGACCACAAACACCTGACCGGGAATATCTGTCAAAGCGGAGGAAATCTGATTCGGTTGAGCCGGGAAATGTAATACCGAGGGTATAATGGGATTTTTCAAACCATACCATTTCATGGGGGCGAAACTATCGGAAAATTTAACGATTACCGGAGACGAGGGAGTCTGGTTTAAATAGGCAACCGCCTGCCGCCACTGCTCCCGCTGCAGCCGGGGACGGGTAAAATACATGAAGTTACCGACTATGGATATGTAAATTAACAGGGTTAAAAATGTTTTGGGTCTGTTTAAAACGGCCAAACTTAAATAAATGCACAAGGCCGGAAGAGTAAAGATCAGTCTAAACGGCTGGGTCTGCGGAATAAACAAAGATAACGCCATACTGCCGAAAATGGGTACAAACAACCAGGTGGAGAGCAGAGGCACCATTTTTTTAGACCAGATAAAACCGGTAGTCACAACTGCCAGAACAAATCCCCCGTACAAGTAATAAACATACCTCGGGTAAATATCAATTTTCCCGGCGGTAAACTTAAATAAAATAAACGGCAGAGATTTAAAAGTGGGTAAGGTGAGAAGCTGGCGCCAACCGGGAAGATATTGGTCAATATTTATCCCGGCGGACAATTGGCTAAGAAGGCGGGGAATCCAGGGTAAATAGAGAACCATCGTAATTAAGACGGATTGGAGATACCGGGAGAAATGCTGACGATCGTAAAACGCCAGAAAAACAATTTGCGAAACAGGCACAAAAAATGTTGAATAATGAGTATAGATGAGAAGAACATTAACTAAAGACAATCTTAACCACTGGCGGCGGATTAAAAACAAATATGAGAAGATGGCAAATAAGCAAATTAACGAATAGCTGCGCATTTCCTGGCTGTAATAAATATGGAAAGGATTAATGGCTAAAATCAGAGCGGAAATTAACCCCGCCCGGGAAGAAAATAATTTAGTGGCCAGTAAATAAATGGCAAAAATTGACCAAACTCCAAAAATAATCGGCAAGAGCCGGAGAACCCACTCGCTGCGAAGGCCGGTATTTAGCCAATAATGAGTGAGGAGATAAAAAAGGGGCGGATGAAAATCAGCGTCCCTTCCCGACCAAATGGCAGATACCGGCTGTTGGGACATATCCAATTGAGCTGCCTCGTCCAACCAGAAGCTTTGGTTAATTAATATTAATCTCAGCCCCAAGCCTAAAAGGATAATCAAAATCAGGATGTAGTGATGTTTTTTGATTTGACCCATGCGCTCAGATGATATATCAACATGAGATAACTAAGAAAAAAGCCATGCCAGCCATCCCTAAAACCCTGATGCCAGATAAAGCGGCGAAAAAAATCCGTGAGCGGATGAACATACATCCTGGAACTCTCGGCTTCCCGGCTGGTGTATAAATTAAGCCGGGTAATGAATTGGTCAACAGAAGTGTAGTTGAGATGATATTTCAGTCCGGTCAGCTCACCTACCGGTCCCCGAACGGCGATTTCTTCGTGAACCTGCCCCTGCCAGGTACTTGCGGACTTTTTAAACAGCCAGATATGGGTATCGTCCCGGGGCGACCAGTTGGAGTAATTAATCGGCCGGCCAAAAATAATATTAAGCCGGGGAATTTTGTAAGCTGCATATTTTTCGGAGGAGATAGCAGTTACTATTTGCCCGGCTAGTTGGTGGGATATCCACTCATCGGCATCCAGAGACAATACCCAGTCATGACGGGTTTTGCTTAAACAATAACTTTTCTGGGAGGAAAAATCGTCAAAAGGACGGTAAAAAACTCTGGCTCCTAACTCTTTGGCAATCCGGGCAGTATCGTCCCCAGTGGCGGGATCAACCACAACGACTAAATCGTCAGCAATGTTTTTGACAGAATTCAAGCAACGGGACAAGGTCGCCTGGCTGTTTTTGGCAATGACGGTAACGGAAATCATAATTTTTGAAATACATCCAGATAAGCGGCAGTGACTTTCTCCCAGGAATATTTTTCTGCCTGTACTCTGGGTAAATTGCTCCAATTTTTATCCAGAGCCTGATTCAGCGCCTGGGAAAAAGCCGGGGTATCCAGAGGATCAACAAACAGCCCGGCCGGACCGATGATTTCTTTTCTGATCGGGTCATCGGTAGCGACAACCGGAAGTCCGCAGGCCATCGCTTCCAACATGGCAATTCCGAACGATTCCCAAGGGACGGTGGGATAAATAAACAAATCGGCGGAAGGGTAAACCAAGGGCATTTGATCGTGGGGGTAGGACTCAATTTCAAATCTTCCAGGCAGATCTTCATTTCCCTGACGGATTAACTTATCCCGATCCGGACCGGAACCAACCAGGAGAAGAGAGGCAGGGGTATTTTTTACGGCGGAAATTGCCAAGGTTTGTCTTTTAGAGGCCACCAGAGCCGCAGTATAGAGAATAACCGGACCAGATAGAGAAAATTTAATACTTTCGGAGCGGGGATAAAACTTTTTTAAGTCTACTCCGTTGGGGATAGTTTGAATATTAACTAAGGGATTGACTTTTTTGGCCCACTTAGCTTGATGTTTAGTCAGGCCAATAAATACATCGGGAAAAAGAAGCAGGTTAAGCCGATCATCTGTTCCTAACCCCGATTGGCCGGAAATAACTAATTTTTGGCCATTGGCGGTGGCATGTATTTTGCAGGCCAATGATTCCATTCTGCCCCCGGTAGAAAAAATTATTCCCGGCTGACAGCCAATTCTGGTCAGAGATACCGAGGCGAATTTTTTTTTAGAGACATCCAGAGTAATGACGGTATACCGGCTGTCGGTGATCCTGGCACCGGACTGAAAAACAAACGTGTCGCAGCCTGACTGGGCGAGATGATTGGCTAAATGGTGAACAAAGGTCTCAACTCCGCGATATACCTTACCGCTGTAATAGCTAAGAAAGAAAATGTTCATTTTGATATATAATCGGACGGATGAAACTATCTGTAATTATACCAGCGTATAACGAAGCCCAGACTATTGGCCGGATACTGAAGCGGGTACTGGATATAAACGTGGGAAATTTAACCAAGGAAATAGTTGTCATCAATGACGGTTCCCTGGATGGAACCTTAATGGAAATTAAAAATATCAAAGATAAGCGGATAGTTATTTACGACAAAAAAACAAATGAAGGTAAAGGAGCAGCTATCAGGGACGGGATAAAAAGGTCCAGTGGCGATATTGTTTTAATTCAAGATGCGGATTTGGAATACGATCCGGGGGAATATCCGCTGCTTTTGGAACCAATATTATCCGGAAAAGCTGATGTGGTTTTTGGATCCAGATTTACCGGCTTCCGGGCGCACAGGGTACTGTATTTCTGGCATATGCTGGGAAATAAATTGTTGACTTTGTTGACCAATGCCGTGACCAATATGAATTACACGGATATGGAAACCTGTTACAAAGTGTTCACCAGAAAAATCGCGGAAAAGATTACTTTTGAAGAAAACCGGTTCGGGTTTGAGCCGGAATTTGCCATCAAGACGGCCAGAACCGGAGCCAGAATTTATGAAGTCGGTATTAGTTATGCCGGCAGGAGCTACGCCGAGGGAAAAAAGATTAACTGGAAAGACGGGGTAAAGGCAATCTGGTGCATTTTCAAGTACGGAGTTTTGGCTTAATATGTGCGGGATAGCCGGAAAGATTTATTTTGCCGGCGGACAGGTGACGGAGAACGCTCTGGGGCAGATGTCCCGGGAAATTATTCACCGGGGGCCGGACGATACGGGAATTTATATCAATACTGATAAAAAAGCGGGTTTAGCACACCGAAGACTGGCAATTGTGGATTTGACATCCGCCGGGCACCAGCCGATGAGTTATAAGAACCGGTATTGGATTGTTTACAACGGAGAAATATATAACTGGAAAAGTCTAAGAGGACAATTCAAGAGTAAGTTTAAATCGAATTCAGACACGGAAGTGCTGCTGCTGTTATACGGTAAATACCGGGAAAAAATGGTGGATTATCTGCGGGGCATGTTCGCATTCGCCATTTGGGACGATCAGGAAAAGGTATTATTTGCCGCCCGGGACAGACTGGGGAAAAAGCCGTTTAAATATTTTATCAACCAATCGGTGTTTATATTCGCCTCGGAGTTAAAAGCCATATTAACCCAACCGGAAGTAACTACCGCTCCGGATTGGCAGGCTATCAGTGATTATTTAACCTTGGGATATTGCCCCGCACCCACGACCGGTTTTGAAAATATTTATAAGTTGGAGCCTGGTCATTATTTAAAAATTGATTGCCGAAAAAAACTTTTGGAAAAGAAGAGATATTGGCAATTGAACTATAAGACTAAACTGAAACTGACGGAGGGTGAATGGACAGAGAGAATAATCCGAGAATTAAATACCGCCGTTAAAATCCGGATGGAAGCCGATGTCCCAATAGGACTGTTTCTATCCGGAGGAACTGATTCCAGCCTGGTTGCCGGACTGATGGCCGAAAACTCTAATAAACCCATTCGAACTTTTTCCATAATATTTAATGATAAAAAATTTAATGAGGCGGAATATGCCCTGAGGATGGCAAAAATTTGCGGATCAGACCACATGCAAATAGAGGTTAATCCGGAAAATTTGGAGATACTGCCGAAGCTTATTTATCAGCTAGAAGAGCCGTTCGCCAATGCCAGCAGCTTGATTTCCTTTTTAGTCAGCCAGGCAGCCCGAAAATACGTCAAGGTGGCGCTAAACGGCGACGGCGGTGACGAAAACTTTGCCGGTTATGATCGATATCTGCGGGTAAACCGGGACCAGCTGTTGTGGCCTTACCGTAACGTCCTGCGGGCAGCGGCCGGAATGATGCCGGAAAAGTATAAAAAATATGCCAGGTCTTTGGGGGGAAAGTATGCCGAAAAATATGTTTCCTATAATCAATATTTTACCAGCTCTGTGGCTAACTATGAACCGGCATGGAGATGGTATGAAAAATTTTTCAGAGGAGGAATCATGGGAGACGAGGCTACGGAGACGGATATAAATATGTACCTGCCGGGCGACCTGCTGGCTAAGGCGGATATGACAGCCATGGCGGTGGGGTTAGAGGGGCGGTCCCCATTTTTGGACTATAAAATCGTGGAAATGGCGGCCCAGATTCCCTTTGGGTTAAAAGTTAAAAACGGAGTTCTCAAATATATCCTGAAAAAAGCGGCGGAAAAGTATGTGCCCATAGAAAATTTGTACCGGAAAAAAATGGGGTTTTCAGTACCCCTGGCGGAATGGTTTACCGGAGATCTGAATAAATATGCCCGGTCGATACTGCTGGGGAAAAAATCAATTACCGGAAAATTATTTAGCCGGGATTATATTGCGGAAATGCTGACCACCCACACTGTCAGTCACGATTTTGGTCCGAGGTTGTGGAATCTGCTGGTCCTGGAGCTGTGGTTTCAGCGCTTTTTTCCAAATTCGGGCTTAATAACAAAAACGTGTTGGTGATTTAAGACTTGTTTAAGAAATAAAACGTCCAGTAAAGTGCGTTGGCAATTTTGGTCCGGGATAAGCCGCGGTGACGGGATAAGGCTGGCTTTCTTTGGCCAAATAGCCCTTCCAGGTGATTAGTGTTTGAGACAGAGTTTGGGTATGCCAAAAATACAAATAGACCGTCGGCGGCATTGCTGATATGTTTCCAGGCATATCTTAAATTCCGGTGGGTATACCACCACGACCGGCCCTGATGGGTTCTTTGGGTTAATACCGACTGGTATTCCTCCTGCCAGTCACAGAAACTTTCCCACCATTCTTGGGCTTGATTGGTTGTTTTAACCTGAGTTAATTTAGCGGACAATTTAAGCAAATCTTTCCCTCCGGGTACTCTGGGATGACAAGTAAGTAGTGTTTGCACTTTCATCCTGATGTGTACTAGACACCTTTGGTGTCCGGCATCGGGAAAAAGCAGCTGGTGGGCCATCACCAAGCCCTTCTTACCATCGGTGGTGTAACCTACAACCGATAATCTCCTGAGTGGTTCCAGATGTCTGACCGTCGTTTCAAAACATTCCCGATCGTGAAACGACACGGCCAACGGTTGTTTAATTCCGGTAGCCTTAGTAACCAATAAACAACCCCATCTTTTGAAGTGAGTAGCATCGGTAATAAGCCAGAGTTTTTGGTCTGATAAATTCTCCGGTAAAAACTTCTGTGGTGGAGGATTATTCAGATATTTACTCAACCGATTTCTGACTGTATTTGGATGAAGACCTGAGTCAGCAGATAGTTGTGGCTGTCCTTCCCTCTACCAGAAATTTGGTCAATAAGTGACGTCTGAAACCACTTTTTTGGCGAGTCTTGGTCTTACCGCAAGCCGGGCATCTCCACCTGACAGTTCCAGCTCTGGTTTGTCCCCATCTGATAAGCTTTTGGCGGCATTTGCACCTCACCCAAACCTTTTACCAGATGCACGGAGTTACTCTACTAGTAACTCAATTCCCGGATCAGACGATCACCAAGCCCAAAACCTTCGTTTTTACCAACACGAAATTGTAATTAAGCCCAAATTCGTATCATTTATGATACGAATGGCGGATATAAATGATACGAATCGGAGTATTGACGTCAACGAATACAGGAGTACCATGATTGTTTTTTACGAAATTAACAATTTATATAACTTTAAACGTCTTTATATGAAACAGCTGCAGTTTGCGATGGATAATTATTTTCTGGCTTAGGGTTTATGGTCCGAAGTTGTGGAATCTGCTGGTGCTGGAGCTGTGGTTTGCCCGCTTTTTCCCAAATTAATGTCGCCGTCTTCATCACCGTTTACGTAACCACGCAATCTACTCATGCGGTTTATTGAGAGTATTTTTGCAATAAAAACTTTGTTATTAATATCCTGGGTAAGTGCAACTTCTGATTCGGTTTTAGGTTCTCCATCAGTCATGGAGCTTAAAGCCTGGGACTGCCTATGTAGAGATATTGCTTTTTGGGCAAATAATTTGGCATTGGGGCCGTGAAAGCTATCGGCAATTATTTGTTCCTCTTCAGTTAATTCTCCCAAACCAGCAAAAAAATCGCAAAGTTCTGCTTTTCTTTGAAAAGATCGTGACATTCTTCTGGCAATATCTTCAAGTGACATGAATGTAATTATATCCTATATGTGTAAGATTTTATTTTTTGACTGCAACACAGAAGACGGACAAACCCATGGGAGAGGGAAGATATTTTTCCAGGAAAAGAAACGGGCGGGAGAGAATTTCAAATATTTGGATTTGCCAGGGATAAATAATGTTCCGTTTTAATATTTTGGTATTAAACCACCAGCCCCACAATCCCAGAAAATTCAGGTAGCGACAACTGGTGATAGTGAAGTTGTGCCGGATAAGAGAGTTATTGAGGCTTTTTTTGGTATACCTGCGGATATGGCCCAACGACCGGTCCACCCGGCCGAAAGCGAATTTAAATGCCGGAACGGAAATAATTAATTTTCCCCCCGGTTTTAAAACGTCATAAATATTTTTCAGGGCAACGGATTCATTGGCAATGTGTTCCAGAACATTCAGGCAGACGGCAGTATCAAATTTCTGGTTGAGAGCCATGGGAATCCGGGGTGATTCCAGATCAAAATAAAAAGTCTGCAGCTTTGGAAAATGGCGATGCAAAATGTCGAGATAATCCTGATTGTAATCAGTCGCCGTTAAACGGGAAGTCGTCTTGGAAATCAGGGCGGTAAAATTACCGGTTCCCGAACCGATTTCGATAACATCGCCGGTTAAATACGGGGATATTAGCTGCAAAATCCACTGATTGTAATGACCGGCGGTCTGCATAGCATCCAGAATCTGTTTGCCGTGATTATCCGCGACTGATTTGGTCATATTATTAAATCTTGCGGGCGCAAATGAATATTTGCGGTCCCCAGTACTTAAAAACCTTGAAAAAATACTTATACAGTTTATCCGGTTTGGGCTCAATTTCCCAGAGGGAGCCGGCTTTTTCGATTTGCAGCGGAAAGGTTTTTAGAAATCGGATCAGAGACCGAATATAGGGCTCGAAGGTAGTATCGTCATCAATCCGATCATAGGACTTCCTGGGAATGACTGGCTGCCAGTTTAAACCGGGCCGGGGAAAAATATCGGAGAGGATGCCCCGGATGAGCTTGACGACCGGGTTTTGTACCGATACCGGACTGCGGCGGCTGGGAGCACCGTAATTGGGGCAGAGAATGACGAGGTGACCGCCGGGACGGCAAACTCTGATCATTTCAGAAATGAAAACCTCCGGCCTTTGACAGTGCTCGATGGCAAAAGCCGTATAAACCAAATCAAACGAATTATCAGCCAAGGGTAGATGCTCCCCGATTCCCACCCGAAATTGGTGCCGGGGATATTGACGGGCAGCTAATTGAATGGCTACCGGGTTGGAATCGATTCCCACGCCTGATTTTCGCGGAAACAACGTATTCAGACGACTACCCTCTCCGCAGCCAACGTCCAAAACCGTAACGGCTGTTTGACAAAGATTTTTTAGATACACCAACCCCGGGTGACGGCCGATTTTTATGGACGATTCCCGGGCGATCCGATAATATCTGCTAGTCATACCAAAGACGGCGGATAGTTTTGAAAGGAGTCAGGGCCAGAGATTTTAAAGTATAAGAGAGCGAGCGATGAGACCAGGGATCGGAAATGCCTTTGGGGCGCGGAAGAAAAAAGACTTCCGGATAGGAAAAACTGTCCGGAAAAGGGATACCCAATTCATATTTAAATTTTTGGCTGCGGCGGCTAACCTGAATATCCCCGATTTTGGAGCCGGATCTGGGTAAATGGGTGGTATGAAAGTATTTGACCGGCTGATAAACAAAAGCTTCCGGCCGGCGATCCTGAATGAGAGTTCCGGAAGCATCATAAATCCCCTGTTTCATGTGCTCGCCGGAATAATGCAGACTTTTCAGTTTGTTCAGATTCATGGCTCTAATGGTCAGATGTCCCCGGTAGGGTCCAATTTGATAATGACCGGAGGACTCAGGCAGATGGTGATATAAGTCCCCAACCAGGCTGTAAAACGGCTGGATAATAAAATCCAGTTCCGCACCCCGGTCCTTAATAAGCTGCCGGGTAGCGGAAATGGCTTCGCAAGGCCAGATTTCGTCGCCATCCAGAATCAGCAGCCAATCAGCTTTGGTTTGGTCCAGCATCCGCTGACGGATTGAGGAATATCTGTCCGGCGGGGTGGGTCCGATAGATTTGATTTTTATTTTGGGATTATTAATGGACCGTACAATCGTCTGAGTAGAATCGGTAGATCCATTGTCCCAAACCAAAATCTCATCGACAAAATCTAAAACGGACATCAGGGCAAACCATATCCACCGCTGCTCGTTTCTGGCCAAGCAATGAACGGAGATTTTGGGGGTCATAGGGGGTTATGGGAAATTATTAGATAATATCCCAGGCTGATCACGGCCATGAAGAAATGATTGGCCAGAACCGCCCCGGCAGCACCCAGCATACCGAATTGGGGAATCAGCCACAGAGAAAAGCCTACGGTTAAAATAAGCTGGAGGACGGAAGTGATCAGAAAAAACCGGGGCCGGGTATGGAAATATAACAGGCTATCCCGCAAGGGAACGGTAATTAGAAAAACAGACAAGGCAGAGATGAGAATAATTAAAATGGGAAAGCTGGCAGTAAAATCCTTTCCGGTCAGAGGAAACAAAAAATACCCCAGTCCCACCAACAGAAGGGCCGAAGGGATAACCAATCCGGCAGCAAAGGCTGTCGACTTTAACAAGTACCGGAAGTTATGTTGGGAAGATGAAAAGGAGGAAAACTTCGGTGAAGTTACTACCCCCAACGCCGAAGCGAGCTGGGATATGGAAGAGGTGGATTGAACACAGAGGGAATATATTCCGGTAGAGGAAAAGTCCAACAACCGGCCAACCAGTAAATTGTCGATCCGGGAAGTAACCGCTGAAATAATTCCTGATCCGGCGATGGGAAGATTGAAAGAAAAGACTTTTTTAATAAGAGAAAAATCAATCTCTGCCAATGATATAATTCCTGAATTAAAGAGTTTAAATAACAGGAAACCAATAAGAGGAGTAATTACGTAAATAATCAGGGCGGTATTGGCAGTCAGGGCATGGAGGAAAAAAAAGACAATTGTCAGGACCAAACGTAATAAATTAGCTCCGATATTCTGCAGCGACCAGGAAAAGTATCTTTGGGACGCCTGTAAAAAGGCTGTGGAAAAGGAAAACAGCAGCTGTGAGGCAATCCCCACTCCCACCAGAGGTGCCAGAGACATTAAATCCACTTTAGATATCAGCAAACGGATAATGGGCTGACCGAAGATTATGAATAAAACAATTGCCAACAGGCCGGAAAATAATTTAACTGCTAAAATGTTGCCAACAATTTTTGACCCGGAAACCGGATCTGACTGGAACTTGACTATCCCCTGATCCCCTCCCAAATCAAAAATGGGAACTAATAAAGCTATTATGGCTGCCAATAGGGCAAAACGGCCGAATTCCATACTCCCCAATTTAGCTGCCAGAAAAAAATAAAAGGCGATGCCCAGAATTCCGTTTATGCCCGTACCGATTGAGGTGGTTAGGGTCTGGCGGTAGGTGGCCGTCTGAAAGATAGAGGTTAAGCGGTCAAACATAAATCGGCAGCTTTCTGACCTAATTCTACCGCGTAGTTGGTACCTCTGTCCCAGGGATAAACCTGCTGTATGTTGGCAACATAAAAACCGGCAACCGGAGAAGACACGGGGGGAATCAATCTGGCATAGTTTCTCCCCACCACCTGTTGAGCAAAGGCGTTTTTCCAAACCCAGCTCCGGCGAACCCACGTCA
>Ga0315273_10007112_pt1 | contig 13992 bp, 8 predicted proteins | sample YL17G02_0_MG_FD_205753 | JGI IMG/M metagenome (GOLD analysis project Ga0315273, IMG submission 205753) | Sediment microbial communities from Yellowstone Lake, YNP, Wyoming, USA - YL17G02_0 | ecosystem: Environmental > Aquatic > Freshwater > Lake > Sediment | place: USA: Wyoming | collected... | reverse complement strand
CCACAAAGCCCTGAAGGGGCGTCACCGACCCGCCGGAGTCGGAGGAGAGCCGAAGGGTCGATTCTCGTTTCGCCGCGAAACAAAAGTCGATGTCCCGCCCCTTCAGGGCTTGAACCCGGGGTTGCCCCTTTCCCAGGGCTTCGCCCTGGGCTATTCCATTACGCCCCCTCGGGGCTAAGAGAAGACCCTCACTCGGCTGAAGTGTTACGACCGTGGACAGTGGACAGCAACAGACGCTCCGGACTGTCCACGGCCTACTGCCCACTGTTTTTCAGATCCCCCTGAGCAGCGCGGCGAGGCGCGCGTCCCAGAGGAGCGCGCGCAGCTTCGCCTCGAGCGCGCTCAGCTCGACGCTCATCCGCGTCCACGCCGCGCCGTCCAGAGCCTCCGCGGCATTTAGCCTCCTGCGGACCGGCTCCATCTCCTCCCGCGCCACCTGGAGCCGCGCCGTGACCTCCTCGCGCGCCGATGCCGCCGCCTCCTTCTTCCCTTCGGCTTCCACCTCCGCGATCAGGGCATCCAGGCGCCGCACCATCTCCCGAGCCATCGCCCCGTACGCCTTCCCCGCATAGCCTCCGGTGCTGAAGACCAGGATCGGCCCGAGGCGGTCCCCCTTGCGGAACTCCTTCTCCAACGCGCCAACCGCCGCTTCGGTCGGTGAGAGAACGAGGTGGGCGAAGCGGACGGGATCGTGGAAGCTGGCCATCGTCTGCGACCAGTTCGACCACTCGCGGTCGCCCCCGGCGTGACGGTCTCGGCAGACGTTGAAGCCCAGCACCATCCCGGGCTTGGGCGCGTCGACGCCGATGTCGCGCCACGGGATCGCCATCTCCAGCTCCCATCCGTCCGCGAGGATCTTCGCCGCGGCGCGCGTCGCACTGTCCCACGACGGGTCCGTCTTGAAGCTGTCGTAGAGGGAGCCGGCCAGGTTTGCGGCGATCTGGTAGTAGTCGGCGTGGCTGTGGCGCGGGTCGAGGAACAGCTCGATCGCCTCCGCGTGGAACACTTCGCCGGAATCGCGCCCCGCGAAGCTGGGTGCGAGCTGCTTCGCCTTCGGCTCGTCGCAGTGGACGCCGAGGTAGAGGTGCGTCTCGTCGTAGCCCATGCGGAACGAGGTCTGGACTCCCATGAGCTGCGGCCTGTCGTAGCGCGTGAAGCCGCTGACCACGGGCGCCTTGGCCCAGCAGGCGTCGGCGAGCGACCCGTCGATCGCGGGAGCGGCGTCGAGGCGGGGACAGGGATAGACCTTGATCGGATAGCCGTCCTCAGCCCGAAGCCAGGGGACGAACACCCAAGCCAGCGCCGCCATCACCGCGATCCGTCTCATGGCTTGGCCCTCTCTCCCACGGTGAGGGTTACGGCGGCCTCTTCGCTGGTGAAGAGGTCAATCGCGCGGATCGGCCATTTCCCATACGGGTCGTTGAAGGCGATGGGGAGCACGACCTCCCTTGGCTCAGCGCCGACGAGCACGACCTGGTGGAGCCACTCGGCGGGCTGCCCGGCGGGGGTCGCCGCCCGAATGCGGACGGCCCGCAGGCCGCCGCTCTTCGGGGACTCCAGCCGGAGGCGGGCCACCTCGCCCTGCGTCACGGCCTCCTTTGCGAGCGAGGCGCGGATCGGCTCCAGCTTCGCAGGCGACAGCACAAGAAAGGTCGCCTTCGAACCGAGCAACGCGCCGCCTAAGAAGCGCCGCGGGCCGAACGCGCGCCGGGAGCGCAAGCCGTAGACATGCGATTCCCCGCCGAGGTCGACCTGCACCTGCTCGTCGGGGCCATCGTGCCGGAAGAACGCGGCGATCTGGATCTCGCCGTTCCGCCAGCGGATCGTCTCGAGGTTCCGCGTCCGCTTCCCTTCTGTTCTGGTCACCAGGGCGGGCTTGACGCCCGCCGTGGCCAGGACGGCGGCGAGGAGGTCCGCCGCGGCCTCGGGCGAGTCCTTCGCGTCGAGCCGCGGGAACGACGTCATCGGCAGGTTGAGAAGGATCGCCTGTCCCTTGTCCACTTTGTTGACGACCAGGAGCGGGCGGCCGCCGCACTGGCCGAATGCCTTCGCCCCGGCCAGTTCGATGTCGGGGTCGCAGCGCGCCTTGTCGAGCGCCAGTTCGGCGCCGCCGAAGGCGAGTGTCGCCTTCCCTTCGCGTGCCGAGCCGCGTCCCGTGCGGCGAATGCCGAAGAGCTTGTCGAGCGCGCCCTCCGCGAGCGGCTTGCAGTGGCCGTCGAAGAGCCCCGGCCGAGCATCCGCCAGGAGCGTGCCGCCCGCGCGGACGAATGCCTCGATGGCCGCCACCTCCTTCGGTCCGATCGCCTCAGCCCGCGGCAGGACGAGGACCTTGCACCGGCTCGCGTCGAATTCGCCCTGGCGGAGCATGCGGTCGGTCACGTAGCGGAACTGAAGGCCGAGGTCGCGGAGCGCCTTGTGCCAGGCCGCGTGGTTGGCCTCGACCCCGCCGTAGCTGCCTTCGAGCTGGCCGGCGTAGCACGAGGGATGCGAGAAGAGCATGGCGATGCCGTCGTCGAGCGGCTCGCAGCGGAGCAGCAGGTCGCCGAGGCCGTCGCGGACGATTTGAGTCTCCTCGACCAGTTCCCGCGTGGCCGGCCAGGGTCCCAGGTGCGGAGCCAGGAAGCCGTGGAACCGCCCGATCCCGTCCCAGCGCCACCACCAGACCGCGTCGCAGCCGCGGGTGAAGATCCGCCAGTAGGTCGCGATGAGCGGCTTGGCCTCCTTGACGTAGCCCATCCAGTTCGCCCTCGGGAAATCCCGCGGCGCAATCGATCGCAGCACTTCGTCCGCCGCCCCGGGATAGGGCGACCAGAATCCCATCTCGCGGACGAACAGATCGAGGTCGTCGCCGCGCCCGAACGTGCCCGCGCCCTCGAACCCCGTCCTCGCCTGCGGGTCGATCGCCTTGTAGGCGGCGGCGAACTTCTTGCAGAACTCGACGTAGTTGGCCGAGCGGAAGGCCTCGCGGTCGAACCAGCGCGGGTAGTTCTTCTGCCGCTTCGCTTCCGCCTCGACGTTGTCGTCGGGCTTGAGCAGTTCCGCCTCGTCGAAGCTCTTGTACGCGCTGCCCCACGAGGCGTTGAGCGCGTCGAGGGTCCCGTACTCCTTCGCCAGGTATTGCCGGTAGGCTTTGAGGCAATGGGGGCTGAGGCAGGAGCCGCGCACGTCGTTCTCGTCGCCGAGGGAGTAGACGAAGACGCCGGCCTGGCGCGATTCGCGGTACTTCTCCGCAAGCCCCTGGACGTAGGCCGACACCTTCGCCTCGTCGTTCCAGCAGAAGGGCTGCATCACGCCCTCTTTCGTGAGCTTCTCCTGGATGCGCGTCGTGTAGGGCACCCAGGCGATGTCGTAGGCGGCGACCACGCGCGGCGGCGTCATGGCCCGGAGTTGGAGCGTCGTGCCGAGGCGGGCCAGGCTCTCCTCCGCGTAGGGAGCAAGAGAGCCAGTCGGCACGTCCCAGATCAGGAAGTTGAACTGCCCGCGATGCCGCTTCGTCACGTTGAAATACTGGTGGGCGCTGGAGACCTCCCCGTCCTGGTCGAGAAGCGTCGCCTCGACCCGCACGAGCATCGGGAGGGTCGCCTCGACCGGGAAGTCGAACGTGGTAGGCCCGGCGGGGTCGAGCGTCGCCTCGGCGAGGATCCGGTCGCGCCGGTCGCGCAGCCGCACGGCCAGCCGCTCCTGGTTCAGCGGCGGCCCGGCGAGCGCCACGCTCCCCTTGATCCGCTCCCCGACCTCGCCCCAGGAGCGATCGAGCTTGACCGCCTCGACGAATCGAGCCGACGTGACTGTGAATGGCAGAGTCCCCCAGCCCTCGATCCCCCTATCGCTCGAGGCGATGGCATCCAGGTGGTATCGTCCCGCAGGCAGCTTACCCACAGAGAGGTGACGATATTCTCCGTCAGGGTTGGCGAGTGCTTCCCGCATTTTCTCAACGAGACTCGGTTTCCCAAGGCCAAGGTCAAACCAGATCTCAGGCCGGGTCGAAAGCTCGAACCCGACTACCTTCTGAGCCTGTCTCTTCCAGCGAAGCTCCAGCACAACCCTAGCCGGAAGTGCAGACCGTTCGACTTCCGGCCGGTCTATCAGCAGTTTGACCTCAGCATTGGGATCCTTCGCGGCGGCCCAGAGGATGGCTCGGCCCAAGCGTTCCTGCCAAGACTCGTATTCGCACGCCCAGCCGATCTCGTAAGGGATGTCGGGAGGCTTGGGGAGATGGACGCCCCTTCCCTTCCCCACATCGTACTCCGCAGTTGAGACAAGAGGCGCCCGGTAGCGCCCAGGGATCTCGATTCGTCTTCCGGGTTTGAGGATGCGCGCGTCTTCGCACCCGACCAGGACGATGCCCGCCCGGCCCTCGATGACGGGCTGGAGCACCTTGACCTGCATCTCACTCGGCAGACGATCGGGCGGGACGCCGAAGAAGACGTAGGCGTCGTAGGGCTTCTCGGCGAGGCGGAGCATGCGGCGGATGCCGGCCTCGCCGCCGTGCCAGCCCTCTTTCGTCGTGTCGACGATGGTCGTCCAGAAGACCGCGTCGAGGTCGAAGTCGAACCGTTGCATCAGCTCGACAGCCTCCCGCGGCACCGTCCCGTGGCCGCTACAGAAGAAAAGCACGCGGGTCTTGCCCCGCGCGTACGGCTTCGCCCACTTCGTGTGCGGCGTGACGAAGTCCGTCGCCAGCGAGTGCTCCAGCTCGACCTCCGCGTCCTGTTCCGCCCCGGCCAGCGTCGCAGCCAACCCGAAGACGAGCCACGCGAAGCGTCTCATCGGCCCCTCCTTCCTGACTATTGAGTGTCTAGGACGGCTCATCCGACGGAAGCAACCTTGCGCCCCTCAAGGACTGGGGCCGGCGCGAGGGCTCGACCGCCCGTCCCAATGTTGCTCAATGTTGCGCTCACATCGCATATGCGCAACATTGGACACAGCACGCGAGGGTCCGTCCGCCGCATGGCGGGTAGGCCCCCAAGGTGCTCACCGGTCCCCAAGGTGCTCACCTGCGCACGGTGAGCACCTTGGGGGCCGGTGAGCACCTTGGGAACACACGCGGGGTCCGGCCGCCCCTGAAGACGGTTCCCGTTCGTTCTCGGCGCCGTAAGTCTCGCGCTGCCAATGCCTTGGTCGTAGGTGCTCAACCTTCAGGGAGTGAGCAACTATGGGGCAATTGTGGAGAACCGCATTCAGCTCACACGCACCAACACCTTCAACCCGATCTTCTGCTTCATGATTTCGATGCCGTCGAGGATGCGCTCGAGCGGCACCTCGTGGGTGATGAGCTTGTCGGCGTGGACGGCGCCGGTCTCGAGCAGCCGGATCGCCTCCCGACCCTGGGCCGCCGTGGAGTCCGAGCAGCCGACGACGGAGATCTGGTTGTAGTGGATGAGGCGGCTGTCGAGCGTGATCTCGGAGGCGCCCTTGGGCAGGCTGGCGAAGAGGCTGACGAGGCCGCCCTTCGCGGCGAGCGCGAGCGACTGCTCCTGCGCCGCGCGGTCGGGCGCCGCGACGATCACGCGGTCCGCCCCGCGCCCGTCCGTCAGTTCCTTAACCCGGGCCGCCACGTCCTCTCCCCCGGAATAGATGACGGCATCGACGTCGAATCGGCTGGCCAGTTCGCCGCGAGTCTTCGACCGCTGGACGACGATCACCTGCCGCGCGCCGCGCGACCGGGCCACGTCGACGTGCATGCACCCCAGCGGCCCCGCCCCGACCACCACCACGCTCTGCCCTTCGCCAATCCCCGCGATCCCCTGCGCGTTGACGACGCAGCTCAGCGGCTCGGTCAGCGCCGCCGCCCGGCTCGACAGCGTCGGCGGCACCTTGAGCACGTTGCCCATCTGGATCGCGTGCGCCGCGATCGGGATGAACTCGGCGAACGCGCCCGCGTAGGCCGCGCCCACGCACTTCGCTCCCGGACACAAGTTCGCCAATCCGCCGCGGCACAGGTAGCACTCCCCGCAGGGCACGGTCGTCGCCATCGTCACCCGGTCGCCCAGGGCGAAGCCCTTCGCCTCCGGCGACACCTCGACGACGGTCGCGACGAACTCGTGGCCAAGGATTGAGCCCGGGGGGAACCGCGGATTCGCCGTGAAGTAGAGCTTGTAGTCCGTCCCACAGATCCCGCAGCAGTCCACCTTGGCCACGAGGCCGCCAGGCTCCACCCGCGGCTTCGGGACGTCCTTCAGCTCGAATTGTCCAACGCCGCCGTAGACGATCGCTTTCATGGCATTCCCTCACCCTCCCTGCTGGCCGGCGATTCTATCCCGTAGCCGGTGTGACGGTCAAACCAGCTCGTGTCCCTCTGCCTTGCTCGTGCTCCTGCTCGTGCTCGTCTTTTCCGATTCCAGGGTCGGCAGAGAGCGAGCACGATTACGAGCAGGAGCACGAGCACGACAAGAAGCCACACCGCGCCTTGATCCGCGCGGGGATTTCGCTATCATACCCGCCGTGGAAGCGATCCTTCGCAGAACCTATCGCACCATCGAGCAGAAGCTCCGCGAGGTGGCCGAGGCGCCGCTGGAGGGCCTCCTCGGCCAGTGCGCCGAGGCCGAAGCGGCGTACCCCGACGCCGCGGCGTTCGGGGACGACCCGCCCTTGCGTCGCTTCCTGGCCCGCGTCGGGCTGATCCGGCGGAACAGCACGGGCGCGAATCTCTACGACATGGTGTGCAGGATGGCCAGGGCCACGGGCGAGCGCGAAGCCGTGGTCCGCCGGCTCCTCGACCTCTATTGCTCGCCCGTCGAGGGCGTGCGGCGCGTGATCTGCGACGAGACGCCCCGCTGCGACGAGTGCCCGCTCTCCGCCGAGTGCCGACACTACCAGCGCACGCCGACCATCAAGGAGCTGCCCGAGCAGCAGCGCCCCCGCGAACGCCTCATCGCCGAAGGCGAGGGCGCGCTCGCCGACGCCGAGCTGCTGGCGATCATCCTGCGGACCGGCTCGGAGGAGGACACGGCGATCAGCCTGGGCCACAAGCTCTTGGGAAAATTCGGCAGCTTTCGCGCCCTCGCCGGCAAGACTATCGCCGAGCTGACCAGCGTCAAGGGCATCGGCCCCGCCAAGGCCGCGCAGGTCAAGGCCGCCGTCGAGATCGGCCGCCGCCTCGCCCAGCAGACCGCCGCCGAGCCGGGCAAACGCCTCTCCGACAGCCACTCGGTTTTCGACCTCTACGGCCCCCTCCTCCGCGACCGCAAGAAGGAGACCTTCCTCGTCCTCCTCCTCGACGCCAAGAACCGCGTCGTCCGCGAGGTCACCGTCTCCGAGGGCAGCCTCACCGCCAGCCTCGCCCATCCCCGCGAAGTCTTCAACGAGGCGGTCCGCGACTCCGCCGCCGCCATCCTCTGCATCCACAACCACCCGACCGGCGACCCGGCCCCCAGCGAACGCGACACGCAGATCACCCGCCAGCTCCACGCCGCGGGAAAAGTCCTCGGAATCCACCTCCTCGACCACATCATCCTCGGCGACCCCGGCTACTACAGCTTCGCCGACGCGGGCCAACTGCCCGAGGAGAAACGCCATGACGGCTGACCGGCGTGTCCTGGCCGAGCGCCTCGCCCGCGAGGCCGGCCAGATCGCCAGAGACTACTTCCGCCGCGCCACGGTCGAGCACAAGCTCAACAACGAGATCGTCACGCAGGCGGACCGCGCGGTCCAGGCCCACCTTTCCGACACGATCCGCCGCGAACTCCCCGGCGACGGCTTCATCGGCGAGGAGGCCGAACGCGGCGAACTGTTCAAGGAAAAGGCCGACGCCGAGCATTGCTGGGTCGTCGACCCCATCGACGGCACGAACAACTTCGCCGCCGGGATGCCCCTCTTCGCCGTGTCGATCGCCGTCCTGCGGAGCGGAGCGCCGGAGCTGGGCATCGTCTACGACCCCCTCCGCGACGAGCTGTACCAGGCCGAGCGCGGGCGCGGCGCCTGGCGCGGCGGGCAGCGGCTCCAGGTTGCCGCCGCCGATGCCGACTCCAACTCCCTCGTCGGGCTGCCTTCCGTCTTCCGCCCGGGGGTGCCGCCCTACGTCGTGCGCTGGGCGGAGAAGCACAAGGGCCGGATGCTCGGCTCCATCGCCCTCCACCTGGCCTACGTCGCCGCCGGCTCCTTCCACTGGACCGTGGCCTATCGCACGAAGATCTGGGACGTCGCGGCGGGGGCGCTCCTGGTCGAGGAGGCCGGCGGACGGGTGACCGACCTCGCGGGGAAGCCGCTCTTCCCCGTCGATCTCACCGCCGAGCAAGGCGGCCTCTTCCCCATCCTCGCCAGCAACGGAGCACTCCACGAAGCGAGGCTGCGCGACATCGCGGGCGACTGAGAAAGACGGGAGTAAGATTGGATGAATGGATGAAAGGATAGCGATCGATGAAGTATCGCACTCTCGGCCGCACCGGGCTTCAGGTCTCCGAGATCGGCCTGGGCGGGCTCTTCGTCGCCACGGAGGGCCGCGACGAGGGAATCCGTGTCGTCCGCAGGGCGCTCGACCTCGGCGTGAATCTCTTCGACACGGCGCCCAGCTACTTCAACAACACCAGCCAGGAGACCCTCGGCGAAGCCCTCGCGGGCGAGAAGCGCACCCACTACGTCTCGACCAAGGTCGGCCCCTGCCCCCTCTTCCCCGAGCCGAAGTACGACTACGACAGCGTGATGCGGGCGTTCGACTACGACCTCAAGTCCCTCCGCCGCGACCACATCGACATCCTCCACGTCCACGACCCCGACCGCTACGGCGACCGCGGCAACCCGGGCAACTACCACGCCGTCTTCGGCCGGGGCATGGCCCTCGAAGCCCTCAAGAAGCTCAAAGCCCAGGGCGCCATCACCGCCATCGCCCTCGGCAGCCTCTGGCTCGACTACCAGGCCCACTGCATCGACACCGGCGAGTTCGACGTCGTCCTCACCTTCAACCGCTACGGCCTCCTCTGGCGCGACGCCCAGTTCCAGACCTTCCCCTTCTGCCGCCGCCACAACGTCGGCATCTTCCAGGGCACCCCTCTCCACCAGGGCGTGCTGTCCGCCCCTCGACCCGAATGGGTCACGAATCCGCCCGACTGGATGACCGCCGAAGAGCACGACCGCTATCGCCGCCTCCTCGACATCCAGAAGCGGTCCGGGCTTCCGCTCCCCGAGCTGGCGATCCGCTTCATCCTCGCCAACCCGCTCATCAGCACCACCATCCCCGGGGCGGCAAACGTCGCCCAACTCGAAGCCAACGTCGCCTGCTCCGCCAAAGGCCCGCTCCCCGCCGCCCTCCAGGCGGAGATCGAGTCGCTCGGCATCCTCCACGCCGACCCGAGGCGCTATATCTGAGCGGTGCGTGCCGCGTGCCGCGTGACGCGTGACGGGAGAAAGGGCTCCGACACCCGCTCCCATCTCGACCATCTTGACCACCCTGACCACCCTGCGCCCCCACCGTCCTGACCATCTTGACCACCCTGACCACCCTGCGCCCCCCTGCGGGATGGTCGAGATGGGCAGGGGCTGAGGCACCAACATGTAGTGGATTCCTGCTATCCGTGCCCCAATTTCTGCCATCTCAACCATCTCGACCATCTCGCGCCCCCCTCTGGGAGGGCGCGAGATGGGGGCATCGCAAAAGCCCCCAAGCTATAGGGGGCGTCCAACCGCGACACCACAATATGTGCCATCTCGACCATCTCGACCATCTTGCGCCCCCCTACAGGATGGTCGAGATGGGTAGCCAAAGCGTGGCGAAAGGACATTGCACAGCGCAAGTGGCTCGTAGCGCGTCACTTGCGCCTCCACCCGCTGATAGGCGCGGCATTTGTTTCGCGGCATTTCCATTTCGGCACTCCAAATGACATGTGCCGCCATAAATCGCACACGTGCTGTCGTTTGCCTTGCCACAAATCGCCCCAAGGGGGCAGGCACCTTCCTCTGTGGCTCACAGCTCACCGTAATTGAGTAAGGTGTCCCCGTAATTCCAAGCCAAATCGCCCCAAGGGGGCAGGCACCTTCCTCTGTGGCTCACAGCTCACCGTAATTGAGTAAGGTGTCCCCGTAATTCAGCTGTGTCCCCGAAATTTCTTCTTGACAATGTCAATCGACTACATGTATAATGCCTGACACCGCACCCGGGGGCGCCGATGCGACGCGTCAACGCGGCACGCCCGCTTGCACCTGCCGAACCAAGGAGACGCTGCCTCCGGCCGGCGGGATGGCCGCTGAGCCGGCACACCGCGCGTGTCCCTTTGACCTTCCTTTGAGAAAGAGGAGTAGACCATGTCGATCCGACGGATCATCGGCGCTTGGGGAATCGTCCTGGGGGCGTTTCTGGCGGCCGGCGCCGTGCTGGCGCTGACGAGCTGCATCCCGGAGAACTGGGATCAAGCCGGCGGCAAGGGTGGCGGGAGTTGGCCGTGGCCGCCGAAGGGCGGGACGCCGCCGGGGCCGCCGCCTTGGCCCATCCCGCTTCCGCCCACGGGGCCTCCGCCCACGTGGCCGCCGGTGCCGGGGCCTTCGACCCCGGCGCCCGCGCCGATACCGGGTGCGCCCTTCCAGGTGACGGAATGCGTGTTGGGGTCAGCCGTCTTCGCTGGGACACCGCCCCCGAACACGCTGACGTTCAGGTTCGGCTTCAGCAGTCCGGTCAATCTGAGCACGATGAAGGTTCCAGAGACAGTCATTGTCTACATGTCCGGTGATTTCACGGGCGGGGCCAAAATGGTGAGGCTCCCCAGCGGCACGTTCTATAGTGCGTCCGACGGAAAGACCGTCGTTCTGGTCAGCGGAGTCGACAATCCCGGGATCATGAGCATGCTGGGTGCAACCCAGACGGCCTTCCCCGCAGGCGTACCGGTCATCCTCATTGTCCTCTTGCTGGGCAACGACAATGGCTTCGGAGTCATCCAGGACTCCGCCGGGCGTGTACTCGACGGCAATCGCGACGGGAGGCCCGGTGGCGACCACGGTGCGAGCCTGAGCGCCTTCCTCACGTGGCCGACGCCGCTTCCGCCCGGCGGGACGCCTTCGACCGGGACGTCTCCGTGGGGAAAGGTGAAACTGCCGAAGACGGGGCCTGTGGTCTTTAAGCCCGGGCTGCCTTCGCCCGCGAAGCCTTTCCCTGGGCCCGGGACCCTGCTGAAGATGCCCCTCCAGGTGACGGAGTGCGCACTGGGGACAGCCCCCTTTGTTCCCCCTCTGCCTCCGAAGACGCTCGCGTTCAGGTTTGGCTTCAGCGATGCGGTCGACGTCAGCACGATGATGGTCGAAGACACAGTCCGCATCTTGATGAAAGGCGAATTCCAGGGCGGGCAAAGACAGAACCTCCCTAGCGGGAGGTTCTATGGTTCGCCCGACGGGAAGACCGTCGTTCTGGTCAGCGGACTCGACAACTACGGGATTCTGGTGCTCCTGGGCGCTACTGGGGGCGGGATTCACCCCGCAGGCAAGTCGGTCAGTTTCACGGTCACCTTGCGGGGCACGCCGCTACTTAGACCCAGCCCCTTACCCAGCAGTGGAGTCATCAAGGGCACTGCTGGGGGTGTGCTCGATGGCGACGGCGACGTGCGGCCTGGTGGCAACTACGAGACGGTGCTGAATGCCTCCCTCCGCCGGTAGGACGGACCGCGCCCGCCGCGGCGGGAGGGCCGTTGAGCCGGCGCGCGGCTCGGCGAAGCCTATTCAGGCAGAAGCCAGGCGCCTTGCGCGTCCCTTTGACCTTGCTTTGAAAAGGAGGATTACGCGTGTCGAGCAGAAGGATCATCGGCGCTTGGGGAATCGTCCTGGGATCGTTTCTGGCGGTCGGGGCCGTGCTGGCGCTGACGAGCTGCACCCTTGCGGACTGGGACCAGGGCGGCGGGAAGTGGCCGTGGCCGCCGCCTCCGAAGGGCGGGACGCCGCCGGGACCGCCGGTGCCGCCGCCTTCGCCCCCGGCGCCTTCGCCCCCGGCGCCTGTGCCCCCGGGGTCTTCGACCAAGACGCCTCCGATCCTCGCGGGCGCTTTGAAGAAGCTGCCGAAGATGCCCTTGCAGGTGACGGAATGCACGTTGGGGACAGCCCCCTTTGTTCCGCCTCTGCCTCCGCAGACGCTGGCCTTCAGGTTCGGCTTCAGCGATGCGGTCGACCCCAGCACGGTGAAGTTAGACGAGGCAGTCCATATCTTTATGAACGGGGAATTCCAGGGCGGGGGAAAATACTGCCCATTCCCCGCCAACAGCACTTTCTATATTTCGCCCGACCGGCAGACCGCCGTTCTGGTCAGCGGAGTCGACAATCGCGAGATTCTGAGGAGACTGGGCGCACCCCCGGGGGGGAAGGTCATCGCATTCAAGTCGGTCAGCTTCGATGTCCTCTTGGCGGGCACGCTGTGGAGTGTAAGTGGAGTCATCAAGGACGCTGCTGGGCGTGCGCTCGATGGCGATGGCAACGGGCAGCCCGGCGGCAACTACCACACGGTGCTGAAAGCCACCCTCCACTGGTAGGACGGACCGCGCCCGCCGCGGCGGGATGGCCGTTGGGGCGGCGCGCGGCTCGGTGAAGCCTATTGGGCCAGAACCCAGGCACCTCGGGTGTCCCTTTGGCCTTGCTTTGAAAAAGGAGGATTACGCGTGTCGAGCAGAAGGATCATCGGCGCTTGGGGAATCGTCCTGGGGGCGTTTCTGGCAGTCGGCGCCGTGCTGGCGCTGACGAGCTGCGACCCCGGCAACTTAAACCAACCCTGCGGCCTGAGCGGCGGGACGGGGCCGTGGCCGACGCCTCCAAGCCGCGGGAAGTGGCCGTGGCCGTTCTCTAAGAAGGGAAGGAACTCGCCGGCGCCTCAGGACAAGGGCACTTCGTTGCCTCCGTCCGCCGCGAACCTGCCGAAGACGACACCTCCGCCGCTACTTGGCGGGCCCCTCTGGGTGACGGAATGCACGTTGGGGACAGCCCCCTTTGCTGGGAGGCCCTCGAACACGCTGACGTTCAGGTTCGGCTTCAGCGAAGCGGTCGACCTCAGCACGATGAGGGTCCCACAGACAGTCGCTATCTTCATGTACGGTGATTTCCCGGGCGCGGGCGGCAATGTGAAACTCCCCAGCGGCACCTTCTACATTGCGCCCGACAAGAAGACCGTCGTTCTGGTCAGCGGAGTCGACAATCCCGGAATTCTGAGGATGCTGGGCGCAACCCAGACGGCCTTCCCCGCAGGCGTCCCGGTCATCCTCGATGTCTTGTTGGTGGGCAAGGAAAGGGAGGGCATCGGAGTCATCAAGGACACCACCGGGGGTGGACTCGACGGCAAACACGAGGGGAAGCCCGGTGGCGACTACCGCACGCGGCTCACGTCCTTCCTCACGTGGCCGACGCCGCTTCCGGCCGGCCGGACGCCTTCGGCTTACGTTCTCCATCGCAGTACCCCTCCGTTGCAGGATAGCAAGATGAGGCAGGGTCCGCGGTATGACACCATTGACGGTCATGTCGTTGAGCCAGAATCGGCTCAGTGGATGGATAGCGGGCCTCCGCTGCCTCCGCTGCCTCTGCCTCTGTACGCAGGGAACCTGCCGAACACGACGCCTCAGTACAAGGGCAATCCGACATCGTTGCCTCCGTCCGCGGCGAACCTGCCGACGGCGACGCCTCCGCTGCTAGGGGCGCCTTGGACCGGGACGCCTCCGTCCGACCCGAACAGGGGGCCGAAGCCGCCTCCGTACAGGGCCTTCCGGGTGACGGAATGCACGTTGGGGACAGCCCCCTTTGTTCCGCCCCTGCCCCCACAGACGCTGGCGTTCAGGTTCGGCTTCAGCGATCCGGTCAATCCCAGCACGATGAAGGTTCCACAGACAGTCACTATCTACGTGTTGGGTGATTTCCCGGGCGGGCCCGGCAATGTGATACTCCCCAGCAGCAAGCTCTACATTGCGCCCGACAAGAAGACCGTCGTTCTGGCCAGCGGAGTCGACAATCCCGGAATCTTGAAGATGCTGGGCGCAACCCATACGGCCTTCCCCGCAGGCACCGCGGTCGGCATCCTTGTCCAGTTGGTGGGCTCGTACAAGT
>Ga0315273_10007111_pt1 | contig 13992 bp, 13 predicted proteins | sample YL17G02_0_MG_FD_205753 | JGI IMG/M metagenome (GOLD analysis project Ga0315273, IMG submission 205753) | Sediment microbial communities from Yellowstone Lake, YNP, Wyoming, USA - YL17G02_0 | ecosystem: Environmental > Aquatic > Freshwater > Lake > Sediment | place: USA: Wyoming | collected... | reverse complement strand
TCAGCCGCCGGCCGAAAGCCGTCAGCCGTAGGTGGTGGTGTTGTAGGGCTTGCCTTCGCGCTCCACCCAGTCCAGAAGCTCGCCCACGCCGGCGGTGGCCAGGGCGATGCTTTCACCACAAAGACACAAAGGCCACAAAGGAACACCAAGTTTTGTTCTTTGTGTCCCTTTGTGTTCTTCGTGTCTTTGTGGTTCAAATCAGGCCAGCGCGCCGGCGATCTTCAGCGCGTAGCCGTGATCGCAGGGCTTTTCCGGCGGCGTCTGCACCTTCAACCCGCCCTCGTCCTGGCTCCAGCGGAGCTTGCCCTTGAAGCCCAGCATCTGGACGTCCTTGATCTTGCCGACGCCCTGCTTGCTGTTGGTGGCCAGCGGCCGGAACAGCATGGTCCCCTGCTCGGGCCAGCCCATGGCGAAGGCATAAAGCGTCTGCCCCTTGGTGGTGAAGCGAACGTCGTCGGCCGTGAGCAGCTTGCGCTTGTTCTCATTGAACTTGCTGTCCCCGGCCGAGGCCTGGCCGGCCGGGCCCTCGCCGAAAATCTTCCACGGCCGGGTGCCGTAAATGGACTCGCTGTTGACGGCCATCCACCGGGTGATCTCGGCCACGATTTTCAGCTCTTCCTCGTCCAGCACGCCGCTGGAGGGCAGCGGGAAATTCAGCAGCAGGTTGCCATTGCGGCTGACGATATCGACCAGCATGTCGATGACCAGCTTCGGCGACTTGTACTTGGCTTCCTTGTTGTAGTGCCAGTTGCCCACGCAGGTATCGGTCTGCCAGGGATTCGGCCAGATCGACTCGACCACGCCGCGCTCGACGTCGAACACGCAGGTGCCCACCTCGGAATCCTCTTTGCGCTTGCTGGTGTACACCACCTCGACCTTGCCGCCATGCCGCCGGGCGCTCTGGTTGTAGTGGTGCGCAACGAAAGCCAGGCCCCATTCCTCGAAGAAGATCGGCCCGTCGGTGTACAGCAGGTCGGGCTGGTACTGGTCGATGAGGTCCTTGATGCGCATGAAGTATTTCTTTTTCCAGGCAGCCGACACATTTTGCGGGCTCCAGTTATCGTCGGCGCCTTTTGCGTTTTTCGGCACCTCGTGGCCTTCTTGGTACAGGTCGGCGTACTTGAGGTCGGCGCCGTCGTACGGCACCCCCTTGTATTGCCCTTCCTTGTCGGCGGCGTGGCTGGTCTGGAACCAGTGGTAGCTGACCGCCAGGTGCTCGCTGACGCCGAACTTCAGGCCCTGCTTGAGCGCGGCCTGGCGGAACAGGCCCACAATGTCCTTCTTCGGTCCCATCTGGACGGCGTTCCAGCGGTTGTGCTTGGAATTCCACAGATCGAAGTTGTCGTGGTGCACGCCCATGCTGACGAAGTACTTGGCCCCGGCCTTCTTGTACAGCTCCATGAGGTAGTTGGGGTCGAACTTCTCGGCTTTCCAAGTGGGAATCACGTCCTTGAAGCCGAACTTCGAGGGGTGGCCGTACTTCTGGAGGTGATACTTGTACTGGCGGTGCCCCTCGATATACATGTTGCGGGCGTACCAGTCGCCGTATTCGGGCGCCGACTCCGGGCCCCAGTGCGCCCAGATGCCGAACTTGGCGTCGCGGAACCAGTCCGGCACGCGATACTGCCGGAGCGATTCGCGGCTGCCGGCAAACAGCCCGGCGGGAATTTGCGGTTTGTCGTCCTGCCCGAAGGCGCGGGTGGCCCGGCCGGCCACCGCCGCGCCCGCCACCAGCCTCATTGCTTCTCTGCGGTTGATCATTGCCAATTCCTCCCTGCCATGAATTGCGCGCACCTACTGTACCGCGTCCCGGCCCGCGCATCCACCCGACGCCAGCCAGGCGTCAATTTCCCCAGCGGCCTGGGCGCCTTCGGCCACGGCCTGGACCACGGTGGTTCCGCCGTTCACGATGTCGCCCGCGGCAAACACCCCGGCGCGCGCAGTGGCCAGGCTGCCGGGAGCGGTTTCAACCAGGCCGCGGCGGGTCAGGCGGACCCCGGGCATGGCCTCGCGCAGCTCTTTGGCCACCTGCTGGCCGATGGCTTCCACCACTAGGTCGGCGGGGATGACGTGCTCGGTGCCCGGAATGGCCTGGGGAACCGCGCGCCCGCCTCCGGTCGCGGCCACCAGGCTCGTCCGCAGCACCTTCAATCCGATCAGGCGGCCCTCGGCATCTACGACGTAATCGAGCGGCTGGGTCAGGATCAGAAAATGGATGCCGGCGGCGATGGCGTTGTCGCGCTCATTGGGCCACGCGGGCATCTCGGCAAACGAGCGGCGATAGACAATGGAGACGGAATGGGCGCCCGCCTGCTTGGCTGACACCGCGGCGTCGATGGCCGTGTTGCCGCCGCCCAGAACCAGCACCCTGCCGGATACCGCCCTTCCGGTCTTGACCTCCGCCAGAAACTCAAGCGCGCTAACCACGCCGGAGCGTGGCTGCGCGGCGCCCGGCAAAGCCACCGAATCGCCCAGCCCCAGGGCGATCAGGACGGCGTCGAAGCCTTCCCCGAAGACGTGGTCCAGGGTGTAGCCGGTGTGCAGGCGGACGCCGAAGCGGCGGGTGACGTTGCCGCTGGATGCCAAAACGTCCTCGATTTCCCGCCGCAGTATGGCGTCGGGCAGGCGGTCGGCGGGAATGGTAAGCGCCGCCATGCCGCCCGAGGCGGGGCGGCCATCGAAGACGGTGACGGCGTGGCCGCGCGCGGAGAGCGTTGCGGCCGCCGCAATGCCGGCCGGGCCGGCGCCCAGTATGGCTATACGCCCAGCTCGCACAGGCTGAAGGCCTGTGCCACTGCGCGGCTCGGCCGCCCATCCCTCTTCCACGGCCTTCCGGCTGACCCAGCGTTGCAGGTGCCGGATGGGCACGGCCTCGGCGTAGTGCTGGTTGATGCAGGCCCCCTCGCACAGTGTTTCGGCCGGGCACACGTAACCACAGACGGCGGCCAACACGTTCGCGCGCCGCAGCGTCTCGTAAGCCTCGCGGAACCGGCCGGCGGCGATGTGGCCCACGAATTCCGGTATGTTCACCCGCGCCGGGCAATGCCCGATGCAGGTCGGGTCATTGCACTGGCGGCAGGTCTTGGCCATTTCCAGGATGGTTTCGAGCGCTTCGGCGCGCCCGGCTTTGTAGATCGGTTCGTAGACCGCGGCATCGCGCGGCACGCAGCCGGTGCAGCCCCCATCGCGCATGATCTGGGTGCAGGCCGAGCAGGCCACGCAGGCCTTTTCCGGGTCCAGGCGGCCGCGCTCCAGCAGGTCGCGGGCGAAATCGGGGTAAGCGAACGCCATGCGGCCCGCGCCCACCAGCGTCGCCCAGCCGTCGGCGACCGCGGCTGCGGCAACGTTCGGGAAGAATTGCCGGAGCCAGGAGTAGCCGCCGCCGATGACCGGAAAGCCCGGCCACTCGGACTGGATGCGCCGGACGATGCCGACGAAGCGGGCCACGCCCGCCAGCGGCGATTCCGGGGGCAGCGGCGCGCCCGCCGTCGGGATCTCGAACGGCCGGTTCACATGCGGGTTGTAGTAAGGGTTGCCGATGGTGATGTTGACCAGCGGCGCCCCCGCGTCTTTCAGGAATCGCACCAGCTCGATGGGCTCGCTCAGGTCCGGCCGGGACGCGTCCTCGCGGTCCACGCCGAAGCCGTAGGGGTAATCCATGGCGTCGTAGGCGTTCATGCGCGAGGTGACCAGCAGGCCAGGCGCCGCGTCGCGCACCTTATTCACGATGTTCCGAATCAGCCGCGTGCGGTTCTCGAACGCGCCCCCGTAGCGGCTGTTTTCCCGGGTGTGCGAGGCGTGCAGTTCCGAAATCAGGTAGCGATGGCAGGCCTTGATATCGACCGCGTCGAAGCCGGCGCGCGCGGCCAGGCGCGCCGCTTCCACGTAGCGGTCCTCCAGGCCTTCCAACTCGTCGTCGGTAATCAGCGGGTAATCGGGCGGCAGGCTTTGGCGAGGATCGAGGTACGCCGAGTGGTGCGCGATGATTGGCGCGGGCTTGCGCCCCGGCTTGCTGTACCGCCCGGAATGGGTGAGCTGCAGGACCGTCAGCGGCCGGTGCCCGCAGGTGTCGCGCGCCGTCCGCAATGTCTGCTCGACCAGGGAGGCGAACGCGGCTACGTTGCTTTCCTGGAGCCACAACTGGCGCGGGTTGGCCCGCGCTTCCGGCGCCACGGCCGTGGCCTCGAACCAGAGCAGGCCGGCGCCGCCGGCGGCAAACCGCCGATAACGGCGGAAGGTGAGCTGAGCGGGCGAGCCGTCCTCCAGCCCGTCGCAGCCCTCCATCGGCAGCACCACCAGCCGGTTCGGCAGAGTGAGGCCGCCGACCTTCAGCGGCTGCAACAGCGGGCTGACGTCTTCGCGCACCCGAAGATCGAGCTCCAGCTCCTCGATCCTGCGCCGCAGTTGATCCAGAGAATGAAACCAGAATAGTTCGTGTGCCATGGGGTCGAGATGGGATTATACAAGACCCGGCCGGCCGACGGCTGACGGGAAACCGACAGCCCACAGCCCACAGCCGAGGATGTTCATCCGTGCTCGTCCGTGGTTAATATCCGTTTATGAGATTCATTTACCTGCACGGCTTCGCCTCGGGGCCGGAATCAGGCAAGGGGCAGTTCTTCCGAACGCGATTCGCGGAACTCGGCCATCAACTGGAATTGCCCGACCTGACCGAGGGCGATTTCGAGCACACCACGCTGACCCGGCAACTGGGGTTTCTGGAGCGGTTGCTGGCGGGCGGTTCGGCCGTGCTGCTGGGCTCCAGCATGGGCGGCTACCTGGCGGCGCTGGCGGGGGCGCGCCATCCGCGGCAAATCCCGGTCGTGGTGCTGCTGGCGCCCGCCTTCGGCTTGGCCCGCCACTGGGCGGAGTCGGACGACGCCGACGCCGTGCGCGACTGGCGGCAGCGCGGCTGGCGCATGGTCTATCACTACGGCGAGAAGCGCGAGCGCCGCCTGGCTTACGACCTCATTGCCGACGGCCTGCGGTACGAGGAATTCCCCGATGTTCGCCAGCCGGCCCTGGTGATTCACGGCCGGAGAGACGGCGCGGTCGACTACCGCCTCTCGGAGCGCTTCGCCGAAGGCCGCCCCAACGTCGAGCTGCTGCTCGTCGACTCCGACCACCAGTTGCTTGATGTTCTGGATCTGATGTGGGATCGCGTGCTGGCCTTCCTGAAACTCGCCGGGATTGAACACGGATAAGAGAAAACTGGGAATGGGAGGCAGATGCGGGCGTCAGTAGACCGTATCGTGCGCGCCAACGTCGAGAAACAGCGCCTGGTCATCGCTCACAAAACGAAACACGATTCGCAGATCCGAACTGAGCGAGAAAGCCCATCGCCCTTCCAGTCGGCCTTTCAGCTTACGGGTCCTGAGCCGCGGGTCAAATGCATCCGCACGGAAGATCGTTTCTTTCTTCTCTGCCAGCAGTTTCTGATACGGGGAGAGCCGGCGGTACTTTCGTTGGAAATGGGTAGTGAAGTAGATGGTGCGGATGGGGCGCTTCATCAGCGAAGGTCTTTCAAGGAGCGGAGGCGGCGCGCCTTCCCCGCTCGGAATTCCGCTTCGCCTTCTTCGACGACCCGCAGCAATTCGGCTTCCTCGAGCCGCCGCAAGCGCTCCTGCATTTCCTCAAATGCTGTGGCACTCATGAGGACGGCAACGGGACGAGAGCGGCTCAGGATCAAGCACGGGTCATGATTGCCCTGCACCTCGCCCAGCAGTTTCGCGGCATTCTGGCGAAGGTCCGAAACGCTGACAACCTTTTGCATACCGTCTATTGTACGTTTAAACGCCCCTCAATGGAACAGGGAACGGCGCAGCGAGGGCACAGGCTGAAGGCCTGGAACCGTCAGCCGGAAAGCCGTCGGCCGCAATCCGTGTCCGTCCGTGTTCATCCGTGGTTAATATGGTCCTGATGCAGCGGCAGTTTCAGGCCCAGGCGGGCGACGCCGGCAGGCGGCTCGACCAGTTCCTGGTGGAGAAAATGGAAGGGCTGAGCCGCGCGCGCATCCAGCAACTGCTCGAGAAACGGCGGGTGCTGGTGAACGGCTCTGCGGCCAAGGCCAGCTACCGGCTGCGCGGCGGCGAAGCCATCACGGTGGAATGGGAACCGCCGCCGCCCCTGCGCGCCTTCCCCGAGGACCTTCCCCTCGACATCCTCTACGAGGACGACGACCTGGTCGTGGTCAACAAGCCGGCGGGGATGCCGGTGCATGCCGGCGCGGGCCGCCAGTCCGGCACCCTGGTCAACGCCCTGCTGCATCGCTTTGGCGCCCTCTCGCAGGTGGGCGGGCAGTTGCGCCCCGGCATCGTGCACCGCCTCGACCGGCAGACCAGCGGCGTGCTGCTGGTGGCCAAGAATGACCAGGCCCACCGCGCCCTGGCCGGGCAATTCGAGAAGCGCGCCGTTGAAAAGACTTACATGGCACTGGTGCAGGGAGACGTCCGGCCGGAGGCGGGGAAGATTTCGGCGCCCATCGCGCGGGACCTGGTGCGGCGGCGCCGGATGACGGCCAAGCGCCGCACCGGCCGCGCTGCGTTGACCGAATACCGCGTGCTCCGCCGCCTGTCCGGCTACACCCTGCTGGAAGTCGCCATCCATACCGGGCGCACGCACCAGATCCGCGTGCACCTGTCCAACCTCGGTCACCCAGTGGTCGGCGACACTCTGTACGGCGCGCGGGGCGGGGTGCTGGATCGCAACTTCCTGCACGCCTTCCGCATCCGATTCAGGCATCCGCGAGGCGGTGAGAGCATGGACATATCCGTGCCGCTGCCGGCGGAGCTGCAGGTCTTTCTGGGTTCGCTCTGAGCCTTTGTGTTGATGCAGGTTGCAGGTGACAGGCCCTTTCACCACGAAGGCGCCAAGAACACAAGGAGCACAAAGACAAAATGCTTCGTGGTTTTTGCGTCTTTGGTGTCTTTGTGGGAACGCTCGAGGGTCACTCCCTAGTAGCACAATGTGCTACAATCAGACCATGGCTGGCCGAACCGCCCTGAATGTCTCCCTCACGCCCCACCTCGAACGCTTTGTGAACTCCCGCGTTTCTTCCGGCCGCTACCAGTCCGCGAGCGAAGTGGTGAGGGAAGGCTTGAGGCTGTTAGAGGAGAGGGAAACCGCGAAGGGGGCATTGTTGCGCGAACTGCGTGACAAGATCGCTCTGGGTCTCGAACAGGCCCGGCGCGGCGAGCTGCTCGATGGAGAGCAGGTGTTCGAGGAGCTTGGACAGCGGACCCGAAACCCGAAGCGGCGAACTCGATGAGCCGGCGGTTCCTGCTCACGCCGGCCGCCCGGTCGGACCTTATAGCGGGATGTTGCCGTGCTTCTTGCGGGGCATGGTGTCGCGCTTGTTTTCCAGCATGCGCAGGGCGGCGATCAGCTTGGGGCGGGTCAGGCGCGGCTTGATGACTGCGTCCACGTAGCCGCGCTCGGCGGCGATGTAGGGATTGGCGAAGCGCTCGCGGAATTCGCGGATCTTTTCGGCGCGTACCGTGTCCGGCTCGGCAGCCGCCTGCAGATCGCGCCGGTACACGATGTTGACGGCTCCCTCCGGCCCCATCACCGCGATCTCGGCGGTGGGGTAAGCGTAGTTGATGTCGGTGCGGCAGTGCTTGGAGCCCATCACGCAGTAGGCGCCGCCGTACGCCTTGCGCGTAATCACCGTGATCTTGGGGACCGTGGCTTCGGCGTAGGCATAAAGCAGCTTGGCGCCGTGCTTGATGATGCCGCCGAACTCCTGCTGCGTGCCGGGCAGGAACCCGGGGACGTCCTCGAAGGTGACGATGGGGATGTTGAAGGCGTCGCAGAAGCGCACGAAGCGCGCGCCCTTCACCGAGGAATTGATGTCCAGCGTGCCGGCCAGCACGGCGGGCTGGTTGGCGACGATGCCCGCGGGCCGCCCGTCCAGCCGCGCGAAACCCACCACCATGTTCTCGGCGAAGTGCTCCTGCACTTCGAAGAAATAGCCCTCGTCCACCACGCGGTGGATGATGTCCTTGATGTCGTAGGGCAGGTTGGGCTCGGCGGGAACGATGCCGTCCAGCTCGGGGTCGGCGCGCTCGGCCGGGTCCGTGCAGGCCTGCCGGGGCGGGTCATCGACGTTGTTCGAGGGCAGGAAGGCCAGCAGCTCGCGGACCATGGCCAGGCATTCTGCGTCGTCGCCGGCCATGAAATGCGCCACGCCGCTGGTGGCGTTGTGGGTCATGGCGCCGCCCAGCGCCTCCTTGGTGACTTCCTCGTGGGTGACGGTGCGGATCACGTCCGGGCCGGTGACGAACATGTAGCTGGTGTCCTTCACCATGAAGATGAAGTCGGTGATGGCGGGGGAATAGACGGCGCCGCCAGCGCACGGCCCCAGGATGGCCGAGATCTGGGGAATCACGCCGCTGGCCAGCGTGTTCCGCAGGAAGATGTCGGCGTAGCCGGCCAGCGACACCACGCCCTCCTGGATGCGCGCGCCGCCCGAGTCGTTCAGCCCGATGATGGGCGCGCCGTTCTTCATGGCCAGGTCCATCAGCTTGCAGACCTTGGCGGCGTTGGCTTCGGAAAGCGAGCCGCCGAAAACCGTGAAATCCTGGGCGAACACGTAGACCAGGCGGCCGCCGATCCGGCCATACCCGCCGACCACGCCGTCGCCGGGGTACTTCTGTGCCTCCATGCCGAAGTCCGTGCAGCGATGCACCACCTGCTGGTCGAGCTCCTCGAAGCTGCCTTCATCCAGCAGCAGGTCGATGCGCTCGCGCGCCGACAGCTTGCCTTCGCGGTGCTGGCGCTGCTGGCGCTCGGCGCCGCCGCCGGCCTGGGCCGCCGCCTCCCGCCGCCGCCATTCGTCCAGGTGTTCGTCAATGGCCATTGCTTAGACCTGCGCTGAAACTCCAACAGGCAATTCGTCCCACGTGCGTCCGTCAAGCTCTCGCCCGGCCTTCTTCTTGTTGAATCCGCCCCACTGCTTGAAGAAGAAGGGAACACCTGCTTCCACGCACTGATCCCGAATCTCGGTTACCCAAGCACGCTGTAGTGGCCTGGCGCCGGGGCCCGATTCACCGCCCACAATCACCCAGTCGATACCGGCCAGCGACAAGCGGGGAAGAGGCCCCAGAAGGGGTTCCAATGAGAGAAACTTGATTCTTGCTCCTGTCGATTGCAGATGCTCTGCCCGAAAGGTGTACTGAGCATTCTCTACGCTCACGCCCATCCACAGGTTATGCGGCCACACCAAATCGGGAGCCAGCACCGCCAGGCGTTCGGAGCGTTTTGTCAGCACCTGGAACCGGTGCGATTGCGCGCGCCGAATCACGTCAAACACGCGCTCGATGAAGCTCGTTGGCACATCCGGATGGAAGAGGTCGCTCATGGAGTTGACGAAAATCATCTGCGGCTTTTTCCAATCCAGGGGAGCGTGCAGTGCATCCTCATGCACCGCCGGTTGAAAGCCATGCCGGTAGTGCGGCTGTCCCATGGCTCGTAGCCGCACGCTCATCCGCTCGGCATAGCAATGCTTGCATCCGGAGCTGACCTTGCTGCAGCCCGTGACCGGATTCCAGGACGACTCGGTCCACTCGATAGAAGTCTTAGCCACGCGTGTTAACCATGTTTACGAAAGATATGCTCTGCGATCTTCTCCGCGACAAGCTTCTGGCTGGCAAAGAACAGGTAGTAAACGATAGCGCCCTTTGAATTCTTCATCGGCATCGGAGAGGGGACGCGCTTGAAGCCCGCAACTTCGGTCAGTCGGCTACGAAACGCCTCAGCGATATCCTCGATCGGAAGCTTCTCGTCCTTCGGGCCAAAGAGCGTTGGGGTGGCCGTGTAAGCGATCTGCCGCCAGGACTCATCGCCCCAGAAGGCATTCATCCGGGCGATATCCTCCGGGCTTACTCTTTCGGGATCGCGCCACAGCACATTCCGATTCATGTCCATCACCGGGAAGTTCAGGAACATGTCGATACTTCGAATGGCTGCGGCCGTCTGTATGACCTCCCAGTTCAAATGCAATCCATAGGGATCGAGCAGGCAGAGCGCACGGCGATATTGTTCTTTCCTCACATTCGGAAAGACCTCATCGAGCAGTATTCGGTTGCAGTCGCCTTCGCGAATTCTTACGTCCGGTCTGTTTCCGACTGCCTCACGAAGCGCGGAGATCTTTTCGCCGTCCAAATCGATGAGGAAGTACCCTCGGAACGGGGGCTGGACCTCCAGGGCCTTGAGCGGGCTTCCCAAAACGAACTGCCCCGTCGTTTTTGAGATATGCACGCCTCGCCCAGCAAAGGCGTCAATGTAGAAGTGTTCGAGAGACGGCTGACGACTCAGGATCCTCGAGTAAGCGACCGCGTACTCTCGTATGATTTCGAGTTTGACCTCGGACCAGGACCCGATTTCATCGAATTGCGCTTTCGGGTTGTCGCTCATGTCGTAAATGGTAGCGCGGGCGCCAGGCCTCCCGGCTCCTGAACGAACCGCTTAGGTTGCAGACTCGTAATGGCGTCACCTAAACGCCACCAGGGAAATCTCCACCAGCGCGCTCAGCGAGGAGCCGGGCTGCTTCACCTGCACCGTGGTGCGCGCCGGGGGGTCCTTGACAAAGAACGTGCGATAGACGGCATTCATTCTGGGGAAATCGGCCAAGTCCTTCAGATAGACGTGCGCCTTCACCACGTCGCCCATGTCCATCTTCAGCGCCGCCAGCGCGGCTTTGTGCTTCTCCAGGGTGCTGCGGACCTGCTCCTCGATGCTTCCGCCGGGCGCCGACTGCGCGGAAAGAAACAGCGTGTTATCCACCATCGCGCCGGCGCCGGGGGGCACGGCCCGGAACCGCGCGGCCGGAGTGGCCGCCAGCAGCGTGATTTCCACGTGCGAATCACCGGGGATGGTCTTGACGATGGAGACGGTGCGGCCCGGTTTGCGGCCGGGGAAATAGCTGTTGTAAACCTCGTCGGCCACGGCGATGTTGGCCGCATCGTCCAGGTAGACGTTGGCCCAGGCCACATCGGAGAACCCGATGCCGGCCGCCTTCAACACTTCCCCCAGGGTCTCCATCACCTGCTTCACTTGCGCCGGGAATCCCTCGGGATGCTGGCCCGTCGCCGGGTTTCTGCTTCCGGCGCCGGAGGTGAACACCCAGTTGCCTACCCGCATCCCGGGAGGGAACAGGCCGGGCTTGGCCGGAGGCTTGTTGTCGCGGTATACGGGCTTCTTCAGGCCGGCGTCGCGCGCGGCCACACAGGTGATTTCGACGTGCGACTCGTCCGGCAGCGCGGGAACCGCGATGGTGGTCCGCACCGGCGAGCCGGCTTTCATCATCTCGCCGTACACGGCATTCATGCGGGCGTAGTTGCCCAGGTCGTCCAGGTAGACGTGGCAGGAGGCCAGGTTGCCGAGATCCATGTTGCCGGCCTGCAGCACGGCGCGCATGTTCTCAATGGCCTGGCGCACCTGGGCTTCGAAGGTCTCCGGATGGCGTCCCGTTTTCGGATCGCGGCTGCCTTGCCCGGCGACGAACACCAGGTCACCCGCGATCACGCCGGGGCTATACGGGAACCGGGGCTCGAAGCCCGGCTGGCGCAGGATGGGGTTGTGCGACTGGGCGGGCAGAATCGCGGCCGCGGCCGCGATCACCATCAGCAGCAGACAGAGCTGGCGCATATTGGCCTCCTAGCAATGCATGTACCACCGCCACGGCATTTACCAGGATGGACCACCGCGGCGATTCATGTTCCTTCGCGAACCTGTCGATGTTATACTGGTATTCTCCCCGAGCCGCCAGCCAAAAAGCAGGCCGTGAATGAACCAGACGATTGGTGCGCTGCGAGTACTGTGCTCTCTGTGTTGGGCCCTGTTCGTCTGGGCCATAGCGGCGGAGATGGATTTCCTGCCCGCCCTTGGGGATGATTTCATCTGGCGCTGGCAGTTTGCGCTGTTCGGGGGTATCGTCTGCTGGGTCACGGCCGAGCGCCTGGCCGACCTGCGCTGCCGGTGCTGCGGCGCCGCTGACGTGTTGCTCCGCGGCCTTCTGACCGCCTCGCATGAACTGCTTTGCCATCGCTGCCTCAAGTGGAATCCCGCGCCCGAGCGCAGCCTGAGCCCCGAGACGTGAGTCCTTCCGGCCCGCTTCGGTGGCCGGTCTTAGCTACAATAACGGCAATGGTCCCTTCCGAGCTCCAGATTGGCGGGGTCGCGATTCGTCCGGCGACCGTGCTGGCGCCCATGTCCGGCCTCACGGACACGGTGTTCCGGCGCTTCATCCGGCGTCTGGGCGGCTGCGGGCTGATCATGACGGAGTTCACGTCCGGCGAAGGGTTGGCGCGGGACTGGGCGCTTCCCGCCGGCCGTCGGCGGCGCTCGCTCCGCTACCTCCATTTCGTCGAGGAAGAGCGCCCCATTTCCGCGCAACTCTTCGGGGCCGACCCGGCGCGCCTGGCCGCCGCCGCCCGCATCGTGCAGGAACTGGGCTTCGACCTGGTGGACCTGAACGTGGGCTGCCCGGCCAAGAAAGTCGTCCGCTGCCAGGGCGGTTCCAGCCTGCTGCATGACCTGCCGCTGTTGCGGCGCATCCTGCGCGCCATTCGCGCGGCCGTCACCATCCCCTTCACCGTGAAGTTTCGGTCCGGCTGGAGCGCGGAAGAGATCGTGGCCGCGGATGTGGCGCGCATGGCCGAGGATTGCGGGCTGGACGCCGTGGCCCTGCACCCCCGCACGCGCCTGCAAGGGTTCGGCGGGACGGCCGACTGGGGCCTGATCGCCAAAGTCAAGCAGGCCGTGCGTATCCCGGTCATCGGCAACGGCGACATCCGGGTGGCGGAGGATGCCGGGCGCATGGTCGCCGAAACCGGCTGCGACGGCATCATGATCGGCCGCGCGGCCGCCGCCAACCCCTGGATCTTCCGCCAGATCTCCGAACTCGGGGCGGGCGGCGACTACCGCCGGCCCTCGGAGGCCGACCGCTACCAGATGATGCGCGACTACTACCGGATGCTGATCGAGGAAGCGAACCCGGAAGCGGCCGGCAAGATGAAGCAGTTCGCCACCTACTTCAGCCACGGCGTGCGCGACGGCGCACAGTTGCGCGCCGCCGTCCACCACGCGCGCACCGCCGAGGAAATCATCGCCCGCGTCGATGAGTTCTTCTCCGCCAAAGCTGCCACCGGGTAGTGGCCCATGAACTGAACCACAAAGACACCAAGAACACAAAGATTCACAAAGATTCTTCTTGGTGATCTTTGTACCTTTAGTGTCTTTGTGGTTCAGCTACCGGGCGAAATAGGATTCCAAAGCGGCCAGCAGGCCCCCGGTGGTGTACTCGCGCGCTTCCACCACGACGCGGAAACCGGCGCGGGTGGCGGCTTCCGTGGTGACCGGGCCGATGGAAGCGGCCGGCAGCGCGCGCAGATCGGGCGGGCAGTTCTGCGCGGTCGAGGAGCTGGTAAAGGTGATGATGTCGGCCTCCTCCAGCACCTCGGCGATTCTCGCCGGGTCAATCTTCGGCGCGACGGTGCGGTACGTCTCGACCACCTCGACGCGGGCGCCGCGGGCTTCCAGTTCCTTCGGGAGCAGGTCGCGGGCCACCGCGGCGCGCGGGATCAGCACGCGGCGGCCCTTCACTTCTTCGCCGGCCAGCGCCTCCACCAGGCCTTCGGCCCGGAACTCGGCGGCGGTGCGGTCGGCCCGCACCCCGTGGCGGCGCAGTTCCTCGGCGGTGGCCGGGCCGATGGCGCAGACGCGGCCGCCGATGGCGCGCGCGTCCCGCCCCAGGCTTTCCAGCCGCCGGAAAAAGCGCTCTACTCCGTTGGCGCTGGTGAAAATCAGCCAGTCATATTGATCGAGGCCGGCGATGGCGCGGTCCAGCGGCTCGAAGCTCTCCGGATCGCGCAGCTCGATGGTGGGCAGTTCAATGGCTACGGCGCCGCGATCGCGCAGCTCGCGAACGAACGCCGCTGCCTGGTGCGCGGCCCGCGTCACCACGATGCGGCGGCCGAACAGGGGGATCCCGGC
>Ga0315273_10007110_pt1 | contig 13996 bp, 9 predicted proteins | sample YL17G02_0_MG_FD_205753 | JGI IMG/M metagenome (GOLD analysis project Ga0315273, IMG submission 205753) | Sediment microbial communities from Yellowstone Lake, YNP, Wyoming, USA - YL17G02_0 | ecosystem: Environmental > Aquatic > Freshwater > Lake > Sediment | place: USA: Wyoming | collected... | reverse complement strand
GACACGTTAATGGCGCAAATTCGAGCGGCGCCCGACGTGTACAAATCCGAAGCCGAGTATCGGCCAAAATACACGGCCCTCCAGAGCCAGTTGACCCGCCAGTCATTGCTGGGAGATGCAAATGGCAAGGGGCTCCTGGACCTGTATGAGAATTACGTGACACCGGCTCAAAGTCGCATGCAGGCGGCGACCCAAGGGGCACAGAGGACCTCCGATATCGCCGATGTGACCCGGCTCGGGCCAGAGGCCATGGCGGCCATGCGCTCGGTGGATCCGGCCCGGGCGGCGCTTCTCGACAGTTTGACCAGCCAGGCCCAGGACGAATTGAGTCTCGGCACCAATCTGGATCCGAGCATGTCGCGATTGATCCAGCAGAGCGTGCGCTCCGGCCAGTCGGCGCGCGGATTCGGCTACAGCCCCACCGATGTGTTCCAAGAGGTATTGGCTACGGGCCAGTTCGGTCAGAACCTGCGCAACCAACGGCGGACTTTTGCCTCGAGCGTGGTGAACCAGCGCGGCCAGGCGTACGGCGATCCGTTCTTGCAAATCCTGGGCCGGCCTTCGACCACCTCCGGTCCGCAGAGTTACGGCGCCCAGGGGCAATCGGCCTCGAGCACCACGCCGCAACTGTTCGATCCGTTCTCCCAGTACGGACAGAACCTCAACTCGCAGAATTACTCGGCGCAACAACAGGCGTCTATGGCCGCATACAACACCCGGATGGCGGGCATCGGAGGCGGTTTGAGCGCGCTGGGCAGCATCACGGGCGCCTTGGGCAAGTACGGAACCAACAGCGCCGGAACCCCGTCCATGCCGACCACCACTTTCGGGATTCAAGATGGCGGATCATCCTTCGTCGATTACGGTTCGGATCCGTTCGCCATGTACGGCGGAATGTCCGGTCAAGTGTTTTAGAAAGGACAATTATGGCAGACTATCGCGGAGATCAGTATTTGTTCCAGGGCTTGCAGAACCTTGGCCAGGGCGCCGCCAAGAACATCGAAGAGCACCAGGCCGAGAAACAGCGCGTCCTGGATAATGCCAAGATTTCGGACATGGTCTTCAAGGTGAATCCCGAACTGTTACAGGGTTTGGGAATGCCGCCCGAGGATTACCAGTCCCTCAGCGCTCGGGATCGGACCAACCTCGCCGGGGGTGTGTTACAAGCCATGGGCTACAAACGCGGCCAGGCCGATGAGCGGCGCAAGCAAGATCTGACGGCGGCGCAGATTGGGTCGTATGAAGCATCAGCTAATGCCTCCGAGGCGTACCAGACGCGGGCCAATGACCTGGCGCGTGGATTGGATACCGCCAACAAGGCATACAAAATCTGGTCAGACGCTGGCATCCCTAGGACGCCGGAAGAACGGATGAATAAGTTGATGGAGATAGGCTCTGGCACCGGTCTCTTGGGAACAAGGGAATACGATAACCTGATCGAAAGCCTGATGCGCTACGGCGATTCAAAGAGTGGGCTGGTACCGGGCACGGCCAGCGATATACCCGGCGTCCAAGGCCATAAGTTTGTCGCGCTCTCGCGCGGCAGCGGTACGGTGATTCGAAATGCAGACATCAAAGTTCCAGCCGACCTGGCAATGGATTATCCGTGGATAACCACCGCCGATCCGGCTGAGTTCGACCGCAACTTGGCCACGGTGCAGGATCCTAAGTTGGCCAAGGACATTCTGATCATCCGGGCCAGGGTGGCCGCTTTGCACAAGGGCGCCCCCGATCTATCCCAATTCGAGACCGACGCCGAGGGGCGGTTGACCCCAAAAGGTTACACCGATTACCTGTTATCGTCCAAGCTGAATGGTGTTTATCCGGGTATGGCCGTGCAACCATCGGTCAGGAATCCGGTCGGAACGCAACCGGCCGGGCCAAAACCGGCCAGCGGCCTCAATTTCAATGACTTCCAGAACTGGAAAGCGACCCGCTAATGAGCCAAGTTCTCGAATGGGTCCGCCAACAGGATCCGAATTTTAAGGAGGTTCCGGATGAGGAGTTGACGCGCTATATCGGCGACCGGGCGCCTGCGTTCTTCCAGGATGCCGAGTTCGCCCGGCAATATAATTCCTACCTTAAACCGGAATCACTCGAACCGATCTACGCCGATCAGCCTCTGCCGGCGAATCGCGATAACTCGACACCCGGTGACCGGGCTGGCGCGGCGTTCATCGACCAGGAACGGCAGAACCTCGAGGCGGGTATCCGCCGGGATGCGGCCCGTAAACAGCCGTCGCCCGGAGTGGCGCCGCTGGCTGACACCACGCCCTTGGACATCATCGGATCAGTGGTGGGCCAAACTTTGCATCGAGCTGGTCAGGTGGTGGGACCAGCCATGTATCGAAGTGGGAAGGTGACGCAGGCAGCCTTCGGCGATGTCTTGTCCAATGCCCTGAGTTATTACCGGGTGCCGGGCGATGTGGCTGGCGCGGAGATCCCCGCCGAGGGATCCCCGGTCGAGAATTTGCGGGCGTTCGCCGAGAACCCCGACGAACCGTTACCGGTCCAGACGGCGGTGCGCGAAGCCGGCGGCGCCGCGGGCCTGGCCGGCCAGGTGGCATTGAGCACCGTGGGTGCCGTTCCTTACCTGGGCGCGGCCGCGGGCTTGGCCATGGCCGGTTTACCGCCGGCGGCGGCAGCCGCCTTGGTGATGGGTTTTACACCCGAGGGCGACATTGACCCGGTCGGCCTGGCGGCTGCGCTTGGTTTGCCGATCGTGGATAAGATGGGGCGTCGGTTGGTCGGGGACGTTCTCGCCAAGAAATTGCAGAGCACGGAAATTGTGCGCCGAAGATTGGCCGAGAATCCCGGCCAGTACTCTATCGAAGTCGTGAAGCGATTCCCGACGCTCGAAAAGAAAAGCGTGATAAAGGCGCTCGAGGTTGGTGGAGGTTTGTTGGCTGATAACCTGTTCTTGCTCGGCCTGCAAACCCCAGGGGTCCTGTCCAGCGATGATCCGGCCAAGGCGTTGACGGAGAGCGTCATTGCCAATTTAGGGATTTCCTTGTTGGGGGCGAAAGAGATCAATGCGGCGGGTAGCAGTGCGACGCGGCGGGCTCTGTTGGCGAAGGTTGCCCGCGGGGAATTCCCCATACAAATGGAGACCCACGAGTCCCGCCGAGGAGAACCGACTCCGCGGAAGGAGCTGCCGCCGGCTGAGTCCACGCCGTCCGTTGCTTCAGTGGCGCCCGTGGCGGCACCGCCAATGCCGGCCAGCCCACCGCCGGAACCAGCCTTGCCGCCGGTGTTGGCCAATGGGTGGACCGCAGCCGAGCGGTCGAGGTTTCTGGCCAAACCCGAGGATCCGTCGGTCATCCTGGGCGCCCCCACAATTGTCAAGGGTGCCAACAACCAGAACATCGAGGGGGTATATGCCTGGGTGCCCGACGCGCGTTTGCAGGCGTCGCATACGGGAGTTGATTTTCACGCCAATCCGGCTTACCCTTTGAAGAACACCCGGGACTACGCTGGCAGTCAGGCCGAACAAATCAAGGTGCTCGAGGGTCAGCGGAATTTTGATCCCTACGAATACCTGACCAACTCGCGCAGTGCGTCCCTGGGACCGGTGATCGCGACCGCTTATGACCCGGATAACTTTGCGGTTCAGGGCGGGAACGGTCGCCGGCAGATCATCGAACGATTAACCCCGGAACAACGTGCAACCTTTGACCAGGCAGCCGATGAAGAAGCGGAAATTTACGGATTACCTCGACGCCCTGCTGGTGGCTATCTCCTCGCACGACTTCTCCCTGTATCGGACTTTTCGACGCCCGCGGGCCTTGAAAGTGCAAATCGAACTGTTGATTTACTTAACCCGTCACCAGGGCTTGTCGAGAACACGACGGCGATGGCTGCTAATGACGCTCGCAAAGTCGATATTGCTGCCCTGGAAAAGATCCGCACCGACGACACCTCCGCCAACATGCGGCAGTGGGTCGAAGGACTGATTGCCAACGGCACCCTGGACCGCAATACCCGCACCCAGATTCTCGCCAACACCGACCAGGTCACCAATTACGTTCAGCGATTGCTGATCACCGCCGCCTATCAGAACGGCGCCTTGACCGAGTATCGCCAGGACCCAAAGACAAGCGAAACCATCCGCGGCCTGATCGACTCGGGCGTTCCCCTGGCCACCCAGTTGCGGGCCAAGGGCGAAACCTCGCTGGCTCGGGCCTTTGCGGAAATGGTCAACCGGGTGGCTTCCTATCAAGCCGCGGTGCCGACGCAGAAGATCAGCGGGGTGCTCGAACAAGTATATCGCCAAGGGGAGTTCGAGAGCGAGGAAGGCAAGCTGGCCCGCAACATTGCCCTGGCGCTGAGTGGCCAGGTCGAGATGCTGCCGCCAAACAAACGGGGTGAGCGCAAGGTGGATTACGAGGAGACCATCCGGAACTTCCGCGATTTCATGGATGGTTTGAGCCGGAGCGTTAAATCGGTCGAAAAGGGGACCGATCTCCTCGGCGAGACACGGACGGTTGCCCAGGCCATCCGTGATTATGTGCGCGCCAAAGTCGGTGACAACCTGGTCATCCAGGAGGATGCGCCCGGCTACGGCCGGGTGAAAGTCGCGCCGGATCCGCGCGTGGTGCGCCTGAACAAACTGACCCGGGAAAAGGCCACACGCAAATTGACGCACGCCGAGGCCGTGGAGATGGACCAGATCGAAGCGGCCCTCGGCCAGCGTTTCATGGGGTTCTATAACGAACAGCAGGTCCAGCAGGAACAAGCGGACATCGAGTGGCAGCGGCGCGATATGCTGGCCAAACAGAAACAACGGCTGGTAGCGCCGGATCTCAAGACCCAGTCGGATATGTTCCGATCCACGCCCGAGGAGACCGGCGGCCAACTGGCCATGTTTGACAAACCGCCGTCGGGGAGTAATGTAAGTGACACCGGAGCCATCAATGAAAAGAGCCACTACAAAGACCCGCGCCAAGTCGAATTTGAGTTTCTGCAAGCCGTCGCGGCGATCAAACCATCCCGGTTGGGTGGAGAAAATGACGCCGGACGGCCTGGGGTACATGGAAATCCCAGTGTACAAATCGACGTCTACGCCAAGGCGGTCCGCCGCGCGTTAATGGGCGATGGGTTGGATATTGTCGGCCGCAAGGTCGAAAATCTACAGCAAGCCGCTCTTCTCTTCCAACCGTTCCGCAATACTTCGTTCGAGGTTTTCCGCTATGCTCTGACCAAGGACATGGACATCGTCGGTGTTGTTTCAATCACCGCCAAACGACCCGGACAGACATATCTGGATAATTTAGATCATTCCGCCTGGCGCAATTTATGTGACATGGTTCGGGCCACTGGCGCCAACGGTTATGGCCTGGTGCATAATCACCCCAGCGGTGATCCGACTCCATCGGATCCAGATCTCAAGACGAATGCGCATCTTATACGCGTGCTCGCCCGGGGAGAGCATCCGTTTGCTGACTACGTTAAGGGTGTGCCTCTCGGTGGATTCTGGGGGCATGTGATCCTCGAAGGCAACACGTACAGCTACATCGATGCCCAGGGACAAACTCACCGAGGACAGGTTTACGATCATCCCACCAGCGATTTGTTGCTAACCCCCGTGCCTGGCCAGAAACACGGCAAGCATCTCAATCGGGAAATTGACCGGGAGCAAATGGAGAAAAGTGTGGCCAACATCGGCAAGGAAATTTTTGCAGGTGAAGACCACGTGAGCCTGCTCTTTATATCGTCCCGACTCAAAGTGCGGGCATTGGCTGATGTTCCATTGTCCATGGACATGAATAAGGCCATGCAGCAATTGCGCCGGCACGCCCTTACTCTCGGCGCCCATCACGTTCTGGCTTATTATAAGGGATCGAGAACGGGTGATGCATGGAACGTAGGAACAAAGCTGGTGCAAGCCGGTGTTTTGCATGACCTGATCATCGATGAGGGCAACGATGTGCTGCGGAGCGTCTATAACCAGACCCGGTACACGCCCCAAATGAATTGGGACAATTACTGGATGGGGCTAAAGCATGGTCTTAGAGGAGCCATGATGATCGCCGAGAATCCTCCGTTCACCAGCACGCCGGCCTTGACTGCCCAATTCGCCGATGTGCCGGGCAAGCCCGGATCGACACCGGTCCAGATGGGTGGCATGGACCACGTTCGCCCGGTCGAGATGCCCGAGTTGGTGAAGATGGCCAAACAACTGACCGGGGCGATCCCCGGCTTGAAGCGGTTCCCGTCGGCGCTCGGCGCGTTCTACCACACGGCGGCGGGCGAGGTGTCCATCAAGTTGAATCCGGCTGCGTTCGCAAATCCCGAGGATGCGGCCAAGGTCTTGGCGCACGAGTTGGGCCAGCTCGACGAGTACTTGCCGGATAAAACCATGAACCGGGGCAATATCCTCGGCCGGATCGCTACCCTGCGGAATTTCCTCGTGACGACCTTGCCCTTGAAGGGGCCCCTGGACTTTACAAAATGCCTGACACCGCGGGACCGAGTCCGCATACGGCGCAAGGCGGAACAGAAAGTTGGACCGCGTCCGCCAAAAGACGAAGAAGGGGACTTAGCGGCCTGGCAGAGCGAGGTCAGTCACCAATACGGTGAAATGATCACCGAGGAACTGGCCGCGCGCGGCCTGGTGACTCGGGAGGAGGTGCAGGCCGAGTTGTCGGCGCTGAGCCAGTTCTGGCATCCCTACGATCCGGCCACCGCATCTCCTGGGTTCGTGAAGTATCGGGAATCCTCGAAGGAACTCTATGCCGATGCGTTGTCGGTGATGCTCAACTCGCCGGGCCTGCTCGAGGAGCAGGCACCCCTGTTCTATAAGATGTTTTGGGAATACCTCGACCGCAAACCCGAGGTGAAGCAAACCCTGTTCGATCTCCAGGATTTCCTGTCCCGCGGTCGGATACCGGTCATCGAGCAGCGCCGCGCCGATACCGAAGCCATGTTCGTCAAAGGCGAAGAAATCATGCGGCGGAAGGCCGCCGAGCGCGACCTGCGCCGGCGATCGTGGAAAGGTTACTGGCTCGAACTCAAGCAAGCCGTGTTCGACCATCGGGCGTCCGCGGTTGACAAGGTGAAGGAACTCGAGTTGCGCACCGGTGAAACGGTGGCGCCGGCCAAGGATCCCCGGAATTTCTTCCAGGAAGAGGACATGACCGAGAACGCCAACGCGCTCCTGGTAGGCCGAATATTCGAGAAGGTTGTCCAGCCGGTCGAGGCATCGGGAATCTCCCTACCTGAACTCGGCGAATATATGCTGCTGCAACGCATCCGGCACGAGCGATCGGCTATGGCCAATCCATTGGGGCTCGATGCCAAAGCGGCCCGATACCAATTGCTCAAGATGCGGTTGGACCTCGGGCTGCCCAAGATGACCATCCTCGAGGAGGCCGCGCGGCGTTTCCATGACGAAATCTTCCGGGTCGTCGAGCAAGCCGTCCAGGTGGGGAGCTACAACCGGGAGACGTTCGAGACAACCATCGTCCCGAACAAATATTTCTACGCCACGTTCGCGGTGCTCGATTACCTCGAGGACTACATCCCGGCGGGGATCAAACAGCAGATCGGCACGCTCAAGGAAGTGGCGAATCCGTTTACCGCGACGCTGCTAAAAACCATCGCCTTGAATAACCTGAACGCGGTCCAGCGCAGCAAACGCAGCTTGATCAGCCTGCTTCAGGAACATTTCCCGGGTGAGATCAAACCGGCGGAAACCTATTGGACAGGCAAACATCATGAGCCAAAGAAGCATCCCGATCACGGGATTCTAACGGTCCTGGAAAATGGTGCGCCGACTTTCCACTACGTGGACCCCCTGATCGCCCAGGCATTCGAGCGCTTAACCCCGAGCGGCCTCGAGAAGATTCTGCGGCCTCTGGATTGGACATTCCGTAAACTGTTCTATCCGATGTGGATTACCTTCAATTCCGCATTCCAGGTCGCAAACGTCAAGCGCGACTTCTCACGCACCAGGCGCAATCTGGGCGCCCTGCGCGGGATTACCGGCCCAGGCGGCCCCGCCCTGGCAGAAGGCTATGCCGCGGTCATGGCGGCTGGCATCCGCCGGTTGCGCGGTTCCAAAGATCCGCTGGTCCAGGAAATGGTGGCCAATTTTGCCGTCGGTCTGCCCGAGAAAGCCGCATCCTACGGCCTGATCGATCGTGACGATTACCTCCATAACCTCCTGACCCGCTACAAACTGCTGCCGGAAACGAATCCGCCGGGCGTCGCGGGAAGGACGGTCGCCAAAATTCTCGGACCGCTACGCTTCGCGGGAAACCTGATCGAGAGCCTCCCGAAATTGTCGGCGTATCGCATCCTGCGCCGGGAAATGGGACCGCGCGAGGCCGCGGCCATCGTCCGAAATTACGTCGGAACGCCCAACGTCCGGACCCGTGGCCGCAACGTCGTGCTGATCAGGCCGCTGGTGCCGTTTTGGAATGTTTTCGTCCAGGGGTATCGCGCGGATGCAGCCCTGGCCACCAACCCCAAGACAGCCTCGGGCTGGTGGTTTCGCTGGGCGGCATTCGATGGTATGGCGACTATGTTCATGGGCCTGGCCGGCGCCGGGCTGTTGGGTGCCGCGCTCAAGAAACTTTACGACGGGTTCAGCGAATACGACAAAACTAACTACACCGTGATCCCGCTGGGCTATTCAATGGGTGGGGATTTCGGATCGCGGACAGTTGGCATGCGCGTGCCGCGCGATGAACCGTCCCGACTGCTGAGCGGCCTCCTCTATAAAGCCATTGGTTTGGCGGCGGGAAATCCCCAGGGATTCAGCCAGGCGTTTGCGTTCGGCGCCGGCCAGTTCCCCACGTTAAATCCGGCGATCGATATCCCGTGGAACTGGCAGCAATATCTGTCCGGTCAAAACCCGGTCGATAGTTTCCGTGGACGTCCGATAATCCCGGATGACGCGTTCTCCGCCGGCGGTTGGGACAGCTTGAAACCCATGCTGATCTGGACCTATAACCAGTCCGGCCTGCAGGATATTGTCCGGTTCGATCCCTATAAGCAAAGCACTGCGCAGGTGACCCTGAACATGATCCCGGCCGCCCATCGGTTCATCAAAATCACCGACCAGGGTTATCGCGAACAACAACGCGCGGTGGAACGGGCCGACCAAAGCGCCCAGGCCCAGCACCGGCTCAGCCTGCCGGACAACGTCCGCGGCCTGCTGGCCGAGTATTCGATGCTGCGCAACATCAACGAACAGAACAAAACGCCGGACCAAATGGAGCGCTACCAATTGCTAAGGATCTGGTACAACCAGATTTACACGCCTATCCATGAAACCTGGCGCATCCAGCGCGAAGCAGGCGCCAAAACGTCAAACAACAACGCCACCCTCGATGCCGCCAGTAAACCGTTTGAGAAGGCGCGTTAGGGATCCGGTCTATAACCGCTTTCGCGGTCGAGTGCCGTGAAGCACCAACCCGCCAGCGTCTGTTTCCGCGCGACCGCGGCCCGCACATACGCGGACTTGCGCCGGCGCGTCACCCTGAGTTGAATCTGCGAGTCAGCGCGCTCCTCTGCGGGCATCGGCGGCCGGCCCATTTGTGGTTTGGAGTCCATTTTAGTGGTGTGAATTGAGGATAGCTTCCGCAAACACCCGCTCGAAAGCGCCAATCCAGCGCAATTCTTCTGGCCGCTGGACGGCCATAGCCGGCAGCAGGATCGTCGCCAGCCACGGCAAGTTGCTCGGCATTGGAATTTGTTCAGGGCAGGCGGAAGCTGCGATTGATGCGCCACAACTGCCGAACCAGTCGCTGCACACAACGGAGGCCCGGCGAGCGTTTCAGTGGATTCTATAGTCATTGGGTCGGGCCTCCGTGTGTGAGCTTGTCGTTGGGCGAACTCAGCACGCCGCTGGTTGCAGCCGCCTCAGTTCTTCCGCCGCCGCTTGCGCCTTAGCCGCCGTCTCGGACGCCAGCCTTTGCGCCTCCGCGATTTCCGTCGCCGGGATTATCCTGTAGTCTGTCCCGCTCCGCTCCAATCCCGCGCCACGCGCCCAGTAGGACCTCTCCACCAGTCCGTATGGCGTCTCATAGACGCGCGTACAATCCAGGACGTGTCCGTTGTAGGACGTGTCCTGCTCGCACAGGACTTCATGGTGAGATATTTCCCGTGCAGGAGTTTGAACGCCATCTTTCACGATGATGACCGGCTTGCCGGCCAACACCCCGTTTTGTTCTGTTCCGATGATTACTTTCGTCCGATAGATGTCTGCGCTCATTTTTGTTTTCTCTTTCGAGTTTCCGGGTTCCCCCCGGTGGGTTGTTCGTTGTGAACATGCGCAATCTCTCACATCCCCGACATTGTGTCAATACACAAACTAGAGAAATGTCTCAAGTCGTTGCAGATCAACCAAATTGAGTTGTAATTATTTTCGAGGATCCCTATCGAATAATGATACAAGGGACGATACAAGACCATTTTGAACTTCTGTTAGTGGCGCATCCGGAAGGACTTGAACCTCCAACATTCTGATCCGTAGGCAGCTAGGATAGGTTGTTCACTCAGGTTTACAGCAGTGTCCTGTGGTAGTATATCCTGCTGATCAAGGTGTTACGAAGCTTTAGTAAGTTTATGTTGAAGCGCCGGAATCCATTCAAATGCACTCCGAATGATACACATGGTGATACAAAATCACGCGGATATCGGAATGGGAACGGGTTTTGTATCGGTGGTCAACCATTTCGACCAAGCGCAGGGGATGTCGCCCGCAGGATCGGGCCGGAAATCGATCTTTCCACAGCCGAACCATCCGGGTTCGCTGCGGCCGTAGACGCGCTCTACCAGCCCAACGCCGGAGCGCTGTCCTAGCCGTTTCGCGATCTCCGAATCGTCTATCCCGAGCGAGCGCAGCGCGCGGACGTGAAACGCCCGCAACCCGTGGCTGGTGCGATGTGGGAGACCCAGCACGGGACATGCGCGACTGAGCGCGTGGCCCAGGCTGTGCTGGTCCACGGGCTCCTGGGGATTGCGCCCCGGGAGATACCACGGGCTGGTCGGGAACCGATCGTCGTGCCAGGCTCGCAGAGCGATGAGGAGTTCGCGCAGGGGTGAATTGCCGGGTGTTGTGTCGAGTAGCACGTAATTGAAATCACCGCTTTTGGACCGCTGCACGTACAGACTGGTATCGTCCAGGTAACCGGGTTGACCAACAGGACCTAATTTAATCGCGTCCCACCGTAGCCGCAGGATCTCGCTGGTCCGGCAGCCCGTCAACGCCTCGAGCATGAGTTGAAACATTAAGACCTCTCCGCGCGGATCCTCCCCGATGTGAATCCCGAGGGTGTGAAGCTCCTCGTCAGACTCGGGTTGTACAGACTCGCAATGTCGAGCTGTCGTGCTCGAGTAATAGCTCGGTCGACCGGTTGCGATTGGGTTGAAGCGACAATACTCGGATCGCGCGGCCCACGTCAGCAGACCGGACAACGTGCAGAGTTCAATGCGGACCGTGCAGTGTCCGCTGCCGCGGCTCACCTGTCCGACGCGGATGTCGTGGTAGCGGTCGCAGGCTCCCATCGTGATTTGGTCGGGTTCCATGGAACCCCAGAATGGGGTGAGAGTGTCCAGGTGTCGCAGACATTCTCGGAGAGCCGCCCCAGTGCGCGGTTGACGGCGCCGATCGGGGCACCCGGCGGCGCGGTAATGCTCGATCAGCCGAGCGATGGTTACCGGTGCAGCAAACGGATCGGGACACACCCCGCTGCGCGCGCGCCGGTGCTCGCTTTTCTTGCGCGCGATTTCCTCGCGAGCGGCCCGGATCCCAATCGCGTCCAGCCGCCGCTTGGTCCGCCGGCCGCGAACGGTGAAGTCACCATAAAGCCGTCCGTGGTGTTCATACAGGCATTGCCCGAGGGGTTTCATTAGCGTTGTCTAATTTCGATGATTTTGTCAGGGGCTGGCGGCCAGTCGTTGGGTTGCCCCCACTGTACCAGCACGTCCTGGTAGAAATAAAACCACAGCGTTTGACGCACTGATCGGGCCTGCGGGCTACCAAAGCCCACCCAGAAGTTTTGACGGTTGATGTCCTGCTGGGTGACGAACTTTTGGACACGTACAATCTCGTAAGCGGTTTGTGATCCACGTTGAGCGCGCACATATGAATCGGGAAAGGCCGCGCGAAAATCAGCCAGGCTCGTGCCGGGCTGGATCTTGTCCAACCGCCCGGCGAGCGATTCCTGCGCGGATGGCACATCCTCGGGACCATCCACCAGCGACGCGTTCTTTGGCGCCGTGGCGCAGCCGCCCAGAATTCCAAGGATCAGCAGATGGAAAAGTGATAAAATAGTGCGTTCCATGGATTACCTTTTGATGAAGCCGCGTCGATTCTCCCTTGGGGATTCGTTGAGCTGATCACCTGAATCAGGAGGGGTGGCACGAACAATATCTCTCTTAATTAAATCCTGCACGTAATGAGAGAAATTTCCGGCTTTGAAGTCTCCTAATCGACGTTTTACGACCTCGTTGAACAACGCTTCAGGAAGCGAAATTGATTTCTTTATGGTTGGCATATTGCTGCTGGTTCGTTCCGCGTATCGCGCCTAACCAATAATTGGAAGTAGTCTGAAAGAGCGCTCAATAGAAGGTCCTTGCGTCGGCTCTGCGCCCTGTCGAGAAGCATTAGCGGCAGTGAAATGGATATTTTCACCGACCGGTCGTAAACGGGTTTTCTTTTCATACCAGGTCTTACAAGATACTACTTAGTGTTCCGTGGTCAAATAAAATTTCAAATAGCATTTGACAGCGTCCGAACATTTGCTACTTTTAGCTAAGAAGTATGACCAACATCGTTAGGAAAACTATTTCGATTCGACAAGAATACATGGAGCCGGTTCAGCGGCGGCTTATGAATCAAACGCGGAGTTTCAGTAATTACGTGCAGAGCCTGATCCGCCGAGATTTGGAATCCGATCAGCATCCTGTTGATTGCGCGCGCCCGGGCTGTCCCCAAACCGCCGGTGAACAGGATGTCAAATGAAGATCACGATTATTCTAGAGCCGGACGGTCCAATTCCGCTTCGAGCCATCGGCGCGTGTGCTCAAGCTCTTCGGGAGTATATTGCAGCCCAACAAGTATCCAATCAGAATTCCCCGCGTTCCACCGATGAAAATACGAATCCCAGTTATGGTGAATCATTTCCTGGACGGTCTAAACGTGAAAAGCCTGCTGGTTCTCACTCCAAAGCAAAACCCAGTAGCCCATCAAGTCCGGTGAAGTCTTCATTTCGTCATTAAAGCAAACTTAAACCCAATAATCAAGCATGAAAACCATCGCCCGACTCTTCCGCGTCCTATTTCCCCACCGCAACCGCCGCGGCCACCGGCTGGCCTGCTGGCTCGTTTTTCACCGCGCGATCCGGAGGATGGCGTGAAAACCCTCGATGAACGCGTTGCGGCCCTCGAGCAGCAGGCCCAGGCGAGGGATCAGGTTGCTTGCCCATATCTAACACGCCACCAGGCCGCGGCTTTTTTGCAGGTGTCTCTTTCGTCGATCAATAATGCCCTGGCCGCCGGTCGGTTGCCCAAACGAATGTTCGCCGGCTCGGTGCGCATTCTCCGGTCCGACTTGGAATCCGCAATGAAGGTCGTGGACACCGTCGCTGCCTGATTTTTTGATTTTCATGGAATCCCTCCTCCAACAGCAAGAGCAAAGCGAGCTATTCGATCCACGGGAACTGCCCGCCGGTTTGGAATTGCTCCTCCCGCGCGATGTCCAGGAGCATCGATTCACCGCGGAGCGGGTGGCACGAAACCAAGACCGCTACCGCTCCATCGTCGAAGCGCTCGCGTCCGGGATGCCGGTCCGATCAATCATGCGCGCGTTCCGGGTCTCTGATCACACCATCCAGGTGATCCGCTCCCGTGAGCCGGAGCTGGTAGCGTCAGAGAAAAGAAGATTATCCGCCCTTATGCTGCACCCCGCCGGCCGGTGTGTCGAGCGATTCGGTGAGCTGCTCGACTCGGGGATGATCAACGGTCAGGAAGCATCCATTGGGTCGGG
>Ga0315273_10007109_pt1 | contig 13997 bp, 9 predicted proteins | sample YL17G02_0_MG_FD_205753 | JGI IMG/M metagenome (GOLD analysis project Ga0315273, IMG submission 205753) | Sediment microbial communities from Yellowstone Lake, YNP, Wyoming, USA - YL17G02_0 | ecosystem: Environmental > Aquatic > Freshwater > Lake > Sediment | place: USA: Wyoming | collected... | reverse complement strand
ACGCCGCTTTGCCCGCCGAAGGCGGGCTTCTTTTCCCCCCGTCAAGAGGGTCGGGCTTCCATTCCGGGGGCCGTCCCTGGCGGAAGATCGGCGAGGTCGGTGGCCGACCTCGCTAAAGCGGCGTCAAGCCGCCGCACTCCAAAGCGGGCGAGGACGCCCGCAAAGAACAGATCGCCGCTGCGCGGCGAAAGCGGAAGGCCTACCCAATGTGGCGTCGGATGAGGGCGAGGAGGTGGTCGGGGTCGAAGGGCTTGCCGATGTAGTCGTCCGCGAGGCCATCGCGAGTGCGGTCGGGGGGGAGGGCAGTGACGTAGATGATGGGAATGCGGGGGTGGGGCCCTGAGCGCATCGTGCGGGCGACCTCGAGGCCGTCCATCGCGGGCATCATGATGTCGAGGAGGCAGAGGTCGATGGAGTCCTCGTGGTCGACGGCCGCGAGGGCGTCGGCGCCGGAGGCGGCGGCGATGACGAGGTAGCCGGCATCCTCGACCAGCGTCTGCTCGAGTTCGCGGACCGCCTCGTCGTCGTCGACGATGAGGACGGTCTTGGGCCGTGGGCGGTTGGCGGCGTGCTTGCGGAGGTACTCGGTGAGGTGGGCCGAGAAGGTGGGGATGCCGGCGGCCTGCCAGCGCTGCTCGATCGCGCGCTTGAGTTCGGAGTTGCGGTGGAGCAGCTCGCCGAACTCGGGGGTCTGGAGCACCGCGCTGCCCAGCGGGAAGTCGCGGTCGTGGGTGTCGACCACGAAGACGAAGTCGTCGGCCTCCGAGCAGCGCTCGATGCCGAGCTTCATGTGGGGGTAGCCCTCGTTGCCGAGGCGCCAGCGGAACTTGTCGGCCTCCTCGGGCCGGCCGGGCAGGGATCGCCGCTCGACGCGCTCGCGTTCGAACGCGGCGCGGAGCAGCTTCGCCGTGTCGACCTGCGCCAGTTCGAGGACGTAGGGCGGCACCTGGCCGTTCGGGTAGGCCACCTGGAGGTAGATCTCCATGGCCTGGGCGAGCATCGAGCTGGGGATCTCATCGAGCTTCACAGCGGATCGCCACCTAAAGCAAGAGATTGCCCGCGAAACACGCGAAAGGGACGCGAAAAACAGCCCAGAGAAAACATTTTACCACGGATTACACGGAGGACACGGATAAGAGAAGAAGGCATTGGGGGTTGAAACCCAGAAGTTCTCTGATCCGTTTCTTCCCCGTGGTCCATGTTCGCGGGTTGAGTCTGCTCTTGCGAAGAACAGCCAGAAAAAGCACTTGACCACAGATTGCCGGGAGGACATGTGTCTTGAAACTTCCTGGTTTCAAACCCAATTGCCCCTTCTTCTCTTATCCGTGTCCTCCGTGTAATCCGTGGTGAAAGCTCTTCTCTTTTTCGCGTTGTTTCGCGTGTTTCGCGGGCGCCCTCTTCTCTGCGGTCACGGGTTCATTTTCAGCGGCAGCTCCGGCCGGGGCTGCGGGCGGCCGTCGGAGGTCCAGAGGAGCTTCGGGTCGAGCTGCCAGGCGCCGTCGAAGAAACCGGCGCAGTAGAACGCGTTCGAGTCGTCGTAGTCCGGCTCGTCGCTGTAGACGATGTAGTCGGGGAGCAGGTCGTACTTGTGGTTCGGCCCGAGCTTGTCGCCGTAGGGAGCGCCGCAGTTCACGACGACGTAGCGGTCGGGCGCGAGCGGATTCGGATAGATGAACATCAGGCCCGTGCCTGGGGACGCCTTGTAGGTCTTGCCGAGGATCTCGTAGCCCGCGTCGGTGAAGTGGACGGGGAGTCTCCCCTCCTTGGCGATGCGGGCGAGAATGGAATTGGTCTTGGGCGTGCCGAAGAGGATGAGGTTCGAGCGCGCGATGTCGCGCTCCGTCAGGTCGGTGTCCTTCGTGAGCGAGCGGAAGGCCTTGGCGAACTGGTACCACTCCTTCTGCATCCGCTGGGCGAGCTTGAAGTTGGCCTGGGTGGCCTCCGCGTCGCCGCTCGTGCCGACGACGAAGGCGAAGCGGCGGTTGAAGGCGTCCTTGACCGGGCCGCAGAGCGCGGGGGTCTTGCGGAGCGGCGTGTCCTTGAGGGGGGCCAGCTCGACGGCGAGTTCGCCCTGGGCGTTGGGCTTGAGCTGAGTCGTCTTGCCGTTGAGGACGGCCTCGAAGGGCGCGGAGATGTCGGCCAGCGCCCGCGGCGGACGCAGGGTCAGGCGGGCGACGTTCTTGGCCGCGATCTCGACGCGGTTGCCCTTCTTCAGCGTGGCGGTCACTTCGGCAGGCTCGCCCCAATGCTCGAAGGCGTCGAGGGTCATCCAGTAGGCCTTGTTGTAGAGCAGCGTGTAGGTCTTGAAGCGGACAGTCTCGGGGGCAGCCACGCGGCGCAGCGGGTCCATCCAGTCGAAGGTCGCGGGCGTGGAGAAGACCTCGTCGGCGATCCAGTGGCTCAGGCCTTCGAGGCGGACGAGCTTGGCTTTCACGCCGAGGCTCGTGAGGTAGTCCACGAAGCCGTAGGCCTGTTCGGGCTGGACGAGCACGTCGGCCGTGCCCTGGAAGACGAGCGTGGGCACGTGGAGGAAGTTCCCGGCGGCCGGCTCGCCCGACTCGATGTCGAGGAGCTGGCGCTTGAAAGGCTCGACCTTGGCGGGATCGAAGTCGCGCCACATGTACTGCTTCTTGCGCCCGCACAGGACGACGCAGCCGGCCCACAGGTCGGGATAGTGGGCGGCCAGCGTGTAGGCGCCGCTCCCGCCCATCGAGTAGCCGAGGACGAAGACGCGGTCGGGGTCGATCTTCAGGCGTTCCTGGGCGAGGCGGAGGACGTGGAGGACGTCGACCTCGCCGATGCTCTGGAAGTCGGTGTTCGAGCGGGCGAAGGGGGCGATGAGGACGTAGCCGCGGGCCTCCGCGAGATCGACGAGGCCGTAGGGGAACTCGTGCCAGTTCGTCTTGTCGAGCCACGGGGCGTAGCCGTGGAGATAGACGATCGCGGGCACGGCGGCCTTGCCCGTGTAGGAGCGCGGGATGTGAAGGAAGTAAGGCTGGGCCGCGTCGTCCTCGTCGGCGAGATACGCGCACTCGTGCTCGCCCGGCTCGAGGGGCGGGAGGCCCTGGCCCTTCTCGAGGCGCCCGAGCCATTCGCTGCCGACCTTCAGCTCGCGGTAGGCCTGGTCGACGTAGAACGACTGCGGGTCCTGGGCGGGCATGAGGAGGATGGCCTTCTCGAGCTTGAGCAGGACGTGGGCGACCTCGTCGCGGGTCGACTTGTGCGCGGCCGAGACCGTGAGGAGGCGCTTGTGGAGGTCGGCGACCCAGAGCCCGATGTCGCGCGGCGAGTAGACCGTCTTCGAGAGCACGCCGAGGTCGCGCCCCTCATAGGTCACCCGTGCGATGAGGTCGTAATAGGGCGAGCCGCCCAGCGGCGGCGGAGCCCACGTGACCCGGGCCGGGCTGTCCGCCAGCTCGGCGATTTTCGCGGCCGGGATCTCCAGCGTGTCGAGGACCCGGCCCTTCGCGTCCTTCACCGCGATCTTCGCGGCGATCTTCCCCTCGCAGAGCGGGTAGCCGGCGCGGACGCCGAACTGCATGTCGGCCTTCTTGCCCGGCTCGACGTACTCGTCGCGCCCCAAGTCGATCCCGAGCGCGGAGAGGAGGACCGATTCCGCCGCGTCCTTCGCCGAGCCCTGGACCGGGAGAGCGACCGAGAAGTCCTCGGGCGAAGCCTGCTCCTCGCCGCGGTAGAAGCGCACCAGGCACTGAACCCGCCGCGACTCCGAGGCCAGTTTGACGAGCAGGAGGGCACGCTGTCCCGCGCGGAACTTGACCTTGGCCTCCGCGGACGGCGCCGTGAGCGCCCTCGGCTCGCGGTTGCTCTCGATCACCTTTTTCCCGTCGAGCCAGGCCCGGGCGCTCCCCGTGTGGCTCACGAGCAGCGTCCCCTCGAAGTTCCGCCGCGCCACCAGCACTGCCGACAGGTAGAAGACCGACTCGCCGGCCGGCAGGCAGCGGTCCTTCAGGTTCACGACGTTTTCGGGGAAGACGAGGACGCGCCACGCGATGCCCGTGGCCGGGTCCGGGACGTCGCCGTCGCGCGGCTTGGCCGCCGCCTCACCGCCGGCGGCCTTGAGGAAGTCCTGGTCGATCTGGTCCGTGCGCGCGATCTTCAAGGGGCCGAGCGCGAGCCAGGTGGTCACGCTCCCCTTCACGCTCGGCGCGCAGACCAGCTCCCCTGCCGGCTCCGCGGCGCCGCACAACCCCGCCGTAGACGCCAACACCAGGGAAGCCAGGAACGCGGCCGCTGCCGCCCTGACACGGGACGTACGGATGATTGATCTCCGATCCACCGCGATCTCCGAATCTCCCCTTGCCTTATTCTAGGCGAAGCGCGCGGGAGAAGTCAAACCGCCCGGTGCCTTACCGGTATGTAGTTCCGCCTTTAGGCGGCGTTCGTAGTCCCGCCTTTAGGCGGTCTTCCCTGCGCCCGGCGGGCCCCGTGACCACGAACGGACGCCGTCGCCCAGAAAGGAGGAACGCCTAAAGGCGGAACTACATGCCCAATCCCCAAAGCGGGGCCGCCTTCCTTGACTTCCCGGCGGCCCTGTGATAGATTCTGCGGCAGGGGACTGAGAGTCCGAGGTGATGGCCGGTGCTGGACTTGCGGGCTGCGCTGCTGATGGGACTCGCCGCCGCGGGCTTCGCGGACGCCGCCGAGACGCCGCTGAGCGGCGCCGTCGAGGACGATGTCGCGCGCAAGCCGGTCATGCTCGTCCTTGACTTCGATTCGCCCTCCGACAACGGGGCTCTGGGGAAACAGGCCGCCTACCAGTTCCGCGCCAAGATGACCCGCTACCGCCTGTTCTCGATCATCGAGGACATGGACCGCGAGGAGATCGAGAAGAAGGCGGGCTTCAAGGCCGCGTTCGACACGCCGCCGCAGAAGATCCTCGATTTCGCCAAGGCCACCTGCCAGCCTGACCTCGTGATGTGGGGCAAGGTCGAGCCGGCGGGCGGCGAGCAGGTGCGCCTTTTCGCGCGAGTGATGGACTGCGCGGCCGGCCCCGAGAAGCTGCGGCTCGACACCTCGATTCTGGTCCCGAGCCGCTACGCGATGCAGGTCGGGGTCTTCAAGATCCTCGGCCAGCTCACGGGGCGCGAGGACCCGCGCTACGAGGCGCCGCCGCCCGACGTCGAGGAGCGCTGGGCGCGGGCACCCAACCTCATCGGGGCCGTGGGCTTCGAGACGGGCAAAGACCGACCCGACGGCTGGGAATCCTTCGGCCCCCCCAACGTGATGCAGATGAACGAGGTCCACTGGGAGAAGAACCCCGACCAGCCGGGCCGCTGCATCGTCATGCGCATGAGCGAAGCCGTCGCCGGCATGGAGGGCGACTACTACTTCTCGAACTACCTCGACATCGAGCCGGGAGCCACGTATCGGCTCCAGTACCGCGTCAAGACCATGTCGCCCACGTGCAAGATTTTCGTCAAATACTATCAATGGATGGTCAGCCCCGGCGAGAAAGAGGGCCAGTGGCGCGAGGTCTACCGCACCCAGATCAACTGCCGCACGAAGCATGGCGAGTGGGTGAGCGAGATGCGCTACAGCCATCCGAGGACCACCCTGATCAAGCAGACGGGCCGGATCTTCACGCCCAAGAAATGCCGCATCGGGTTGTACGCCTATTGGCCCGCGGGTGTGGTATACTGGGACGACGTGGTGTTCAAGAAAGTCGCCGAGCCGCCGAAGGACCTCCAGCCCTTCGAGGTCGGGCAGCCCGGCCGCAAGCCCTTCGAGCGTCCCGAATAAAGGCATTCGGCATTCGGCATTGTCCCGGCCCCCTGTGCGGTAAAACGCAGGATCAACATGCAAGTACCGGTGCTCATCCTCATCATCGCGGCCTTCGGCTCGGCGGCCTTGCTGGTCGCCGTGATCTCCGACATTCTCTCGGCGACTCTGAAGCGCTACGAGGAGGAGGTCCTCAAGGGCGCCGAGATGACGTTCGACCAGATCTACCTGAACATCCCGGCCCGCCAGCTCATGTACGTCGCGTTCGTGCTCTTCGTCCTGTTCACGGCGATCGCCACGCTGCTCTTCGGGAGCATCATGGTCGGCCTGGTGGTCGGCCTGCTGGCGTTCGCGATGCCACGGCTGCTGGCCGTCCTGCTCCGGCGGCGGCGCAACCGGCGCTTCGGCTACCAGCTCGTCGACGCGCTGATGAACACGAGCAACGCGCTCCGCTCCGGCTTCAGCCTGCCCCAGTCCTTCGAGCTGATCCAGCGCGAGATGGACGCGCCGATCTGCCAGGAATTCCGCCTCCTGAACCAGGAGACCCGCGTCGGCGTCCCCATGGAGACGGCGCTCGAGCACTTCTCCGCCCGCATGCCGAGCGAGGACCTCGATCTGGTCGTCACCGCCATCCTCGTCTCCCAGGAGGTCGGCGGCAGCCTGGCCGAGGTGATGGACAACATCGCCCGCACGATCCGCGAGCGCCACACGATCGAGGGCAAGATCAAGGCGCTCACCTCGCAGGGCCGCCTCCAGGCGATCATCCTCTGCATGGTGCCCTTCGCCCTCGCGTTCGCGATCAACGAGCTGAACCCCGGGCTCTTCTACCCGATGCTCCATTCGCTCGTCGGCTGGGCGCTCCTCGGCGTCGTGGGCGTGCTCGAGTTGTTCGGGATCCTCATCGTGCGCAAGATCGTGTCGATCCAGGTCTAGCGAGGCCCTTATGTCGCACGCCGGCCTTCAACACGTGTTCATCTGCATCTGCACCTTTGGCAGCGTGACGCTCTTCGTCCTGTGGGTGCACTGGGCCTACACCGACCTCAAGGAGCGCACGCAGCTCGAAGAGGAACGCGCCCAAGCCATCAGCTCGTTCGTCCTGAGCATCCTGACCCCGTTCGCCCACGTCCTGGGCGAGTGGCTGGGCCGGCGGCTCGACCACATCGAGGTCCAGGCCCGCTCGCAGGGGCGGACGTCGATCCTCGCCGCCCTGCGGCGCAAGGCCTCCTCGATGCTCACCGGCGCCGGCCGGCCCCACGGCATGACCTCGAACGAGTTCATGGGCCTCTGGGTCATCTCGACCCTTCTCGGGCTGGTGATCGGCCTCATCACCTTCGGCATGCTCCGCCGAAGTTGGGAGGGCGCCCCGACCGCCATCCTCGTGCCCTTCCTTCTCATCGGCCTGCTCATCCCCTGGATCTGGCTGCGCGACGCCGAGCGAGCCCGCAAGCGGATGATCCGCAACGCCCTTCCCTACGCCCTCGACCTCCTGACCCTCTCCGTCGAGGCCGGCCTCGACTTCACGGCCGCCCTGGCCCGCATCATCAAGCGGCGGCCCGACACCGCCCTCAGCCAGGAGCTGGGCGAGACGCTCCGCCAGATCCAGATGGGCGTCCCCCGCGCCGAGGCGCTCCGCAACCTCCACGACCGCGTGGCTATGGAGGAGATCTTCTCGGTCACCAGCGCCCTCATCCAGGCCGACGAGTTGGGCGCCAGCCTCGGGCCGATTCTCCGCATCCAGTCCGACCAGTTCCGCATCCGCCGCGCCCAGGCCGCCGAAAAGGCCGCCATGGAAGCCCCCGTCAAGCTCCTCTTCCCCCTCATCTGCTTCTTCTTCCCCGCGACCTTTGTCATGCTCTTCGGCCCCGTCTTCCTCCAACTCCTCTACGGCCAGTAATTCGTCATTCGGATTTCGGCATTGATTCGTCATTCGTCATCCGTCATTCGCCATTCTCCCGCCGCCTGTGCGCCGCACTCCCTGGGAGAAGTGGAAACCCATGTCCGCTGACCTCGAAGCCCTTCTCCGCGAACTGGTCTCGATCCCGAGCATGAACCCCTTCCGCACAGGGAAGTCCGACCCCGGCTACGGCGAGGCTCGGCTCGCCGAGCGCGTCGCCGCCTGGCTCCGCGAGGCCGGGCTGGCCGCCGAAACCCACGACATCGCGCCCGGCCGCACCAACGTCGCCGCCCTGCTCGACGGCCCGCGGGGCGCCGCCCCCCTGCTCTTCGTCGCCCACCTCGACACCGTGCCCGCCGAGGGGATGACCGTCCCACCCTTCGAAGGCATCGTGAAGGAGGGCCGACTCTACGGCCGCGGGGCGTGCGACAACAAGGGCTCGCTCGCCGCCATGCTCGCCGCACTCCGCCGCGTCGCCGCCGCGAAGTCCAATCGCTGCCCCATCCTCTTCGCCGGCACGGCCGACGAGGAAAGCGGCTACGGCGGCATCCGCTCCTTCCTCGGCGCCGCGGTGTCCGCGGGATCTTCTGTGCCACGGTCGGCTTGCCCGACCGTGCTCCGCTCTTCCTCTTCACCGGGGGCGGGAGAAGGCGAAGACACGGCTGGACAAGCCAGCCGTGGCACGGCCGAGAAGCCGCGGCCGAAACCGTTTTCCCACGTGCTCTGGCCTCCCCGTGCCGGCGTCGTCGGCGAGCCCACCAGCCTGCGGATCATCATCGCCCACCGCGGCGTCGCCCGATGGACGCTGACCACCCACGGCCAGAGCGCCCACAGCGCCCACCCCGAAGAAGGCATCAACGCGATCTACCGCATGGCGCCCCTGGTCGCCGACCTGGCGGCCCTCGCCGCCGAGATCGCCCGACGCCCACCCCACCCGCTCGTCGGGCCGCCGACCCTGAGCGTCGGCACCATTCACGGCGGCCTCAGCGTCAACACCGTGCCCGACCGCTGCGCCATCGAAGTCGACCGGCGGCTCATCCCCGGCGAGTCCGCCGAGTCCGCCGCCGCGGAGGTTGCTGCCGTGGCCCGGCGCCACGGCGCGACGCTCGACGACCTGTTCGGGTCGGACCCCTTCGAGATCGCCCGCGAGGCCGACGTGGTGCGCCTCGTCAGCGACGCGGTCCGGGCGGAGACGGGGCAGGCCGAGGCCGTCGGCGTGGCCTACGCGACCGAAGCGCCGGAGGTCCTGCGGGCCGGCATTCCCGTCGTCGTCTTCGGCCCGGGCGAAGGCGCCAAAGCCCACTCCGCCGACGAATCCATCCCCCTCGACCAGCTCGAAGCCGCCTCCCGGATCTATGAGAGGATCATGAAGAGTTAGATTGGATGAATGGATGATTGGATGAATGCAGGAGGGAGACGGGCCAGCGGGCCCTCGGCCCATGACTTTGTCTTGCCTTCTTCTTCCATTCATCCATTCATCCAACCATCCATTCTTACCCTCCCCCCTTCCCCCCCGAGCCGCGCTTGACACCAAACCGCGGGCGCGGGACAATAGAAGCAGGCCAAACCACGGAGAAGACCGCATGTGGGAATACACCGATAAGGTTCTCGACCACTTCCACAACCCGCGCAACGTCGGACTGATCCCCAACCCCGACGGGGTGGGCGAGGTCGGCTCGATGGCGTGCGGCGACGCCCTCAAGCTCACCTTCAAGCTCGGCCCCGACGGCCGCATCGCCGACGTGAAGTTCCAGACCTTCGGCTGCGCCAGCGCCATCGCCTCCTCCTCCGCCCTCACCGAGATGATCAAGGGCATGACGCTCGACGAAGCCGCGAAAGTGACCAACAACGACATCGCGGCCTTCCTCGGCGGCCTGCCCGAGCAGAAGATGCACTGCTCGGTGATGGGCCGCGAAGCGCTCGAAGCCGCCATCGAAAACCACCGCTCCGGCGGCAAGGTCAAGCACCTCCTCGATGGCAAGGTCGTCTGCACCTGCTTCGGCGTCACGGAAACCGAGATCGAGCGAGTCATCCGCGAAAACCGCCTCCACACCGTCGAGGAGGTGACCAACTACTGCAAGGCCGGCGGCGGCTGCGGCGGCTGCAAAGGCCAGATCGCCGAAATCCTCGCCCGCGTCGCCGGCGCCCCGCCCAAGCCCGAGGAGCCCGCCCCCCCGCCTCCCCCGCGCCTGACGAACATCCGCAAGATCCAGCTCATCCAGGAAACCCTCGACCGCGAGGTCCGGCCCATGCTCCGCCAGGACGGCGGCGACATCGAGCTGATCGACGTCGACGGCAACCGCGTCCTCGTCTCCCTCCGCGGCCACTGCGCCATGTGCCGAGCCGCCGAGTTCACCCTCGACGGCGTCGTCGGCCCCAAGCTCCGCGAGTTCGTCTCCCCCGACCTCGTCGTCGTGGAGGAAAAGGTGTGAAAACCATCTACCTCGACAACAACGCCACGACCCGCGTCGCCCCCGAGGTCGTCGACGCCATGATGCCCTTCTTCTGCGAGCTGTACGGCAACGCCTCGTCGATGCACAGCTTCGGCGGGCAGGTCAAGCGCCACGTCGAGCGCGCCCGCGAGCAAGTCGCCGCCTGCCTCGGCGCCGACCCCTCGGAGATCGTCTTCACGAGCTGCGGCACCGAGAGCGACAACGCTGCCCTCCGCGGCACCTGCGAAGCCCTCACTGGCCGCCGCCACCACCTCATCACCACCCGCGTCGAGCACCTCGCCGTCCTCTCCGTCTGCCGCCACCTCGGCGGCCACGGCTTCCGCGTCACCGAGCTGCCCGTCGACAACCAGGGGCTCCTCGACCTCCAGCTCCTCGAAGACTCCCTCTCCGACGACACCGCCATCGTCTCCATCATGTGGGCCAACAACGAGACCGGCGTCCTCTTCCCCATCGAGGCGATCGGCGAGATCTGCCGCCGCAAAGGCGTCGTCTTCCACACCGACGCCGTCCAGGTCGCCGGCAAGATCCCGGTCGACCTCAGCAAAGTGCCCGTCGACCTCCTCTCGATCTCCGGCCACAAGCTCCACGCCCCCAAAGGCGTCGGCGTCCTCTACGTCCGCAAAGGCACCCGCCTCTCGCCCTTCATGATCGGCGGCCACCAGGAGGGCAACAAGCGCGCCGGCACCGAAAACGTCCCCTACATCGTCGGCCTCGGCCGCGCCGCCGAACTCGCCCAGCGCTACATGGCCGACGAGGCGACCCGCGTCCGCGACCTCCGCGACCGCCTCGAAGACGGCATCTTGAAGAGCTGCCCCGACGCCACCCTCAACGGCTCGAGAGTCCACCGCATCCCCAACACCTCCAACATCTCCTTTCACTACGTCGAAGGCGAAGCGATCCTGCTCCTCCTCGACCAGTTCGGCATTTGCGCCTCATCTGGGTCGGCTTGCACATCGGGCTCCCTGGAGCCCTCGCACGTCATGCGCGCCATGGGCGTCCCCTTCACCGCCGCCCACGGCTCCATACGCTTCAGCCTCAGCCGCTACACCACCGGCGACGAGATCGACGCCGTCCTCGAGCACCTGCCGCCCATCATCGGCCGCCTCCGCGAGCTTTCCCCCTTCGTCACCTCGAAGGCCTGAGGGGGGAATCCCGCCGCGTCCCTTCGCCTTCTCCTCTGCGGGCGCCTCGCCCGCTTTGGAGTGCGGCGGCTCGACGCCGCTTTTCTTCTCCTCTGCGGACGCTTCGTCCGCTTTGGAGTGCGGCATTTCCTATGCCGCTGTGCTTCCGAGCGGAGCGGTCATGCCAGCGCGATGGCCTCGCGGACTCGCGCCTGGAGTTCTCCGTGTCGCGGGCAGCGCGCGGTCTCGCCGCTCCGCTGGGAAAAGCGGCGAAGGAATCGCCGCACTCCAAAGCGTCCGGCGGCTTCGCCGCCGGACGCTCCCGCATCCACCGCTTTCGCCCAATGTTGCCCAAAGTTGAGCATGGGCCGCGGGAGGCGACGCCATGGGCCTCGCCCCCGCGGCCCATCTGCCTGGCCCGCTTGGGTTTAGAGAAAAACCGTCTTGTCAAAGACCCGCTTCGGCGGTTTCGGCGCTACTGGGACTGGTTACCGGTCGCGGTCCGCCTCCGAGCCACGCTCGTGCGAAACCAGCGCGCCGCCCGCCGGTGGGGGCGCGGCGCTTCCCGGGCATACTCCGATGCCCGATGCGGCGGTGGGTTCGGCCATGGATCACTGGGTCCTACTGGGCCGCCTCCGAGCGCCGCTCGTACAAGGAGACAGATCCCGATTCCGGCTGAGGATCTCTCTCCTCTATACATGTGAACGCATAGGCGCTCCAGACATGCCAGACTCGCAGGATGTTACGGCGTCGTCTATAGCCACAGGTGTATATAGTGCAAGCCTTTGCGGCTGTGTACAACGCCTTAAGAATATTTCACAAATCGCTCGGCGTCTTCTCAATGATCGCTCGAGACGGTTCGTGCCACGGCTGGCTTGCTCAGCCGTGCCCGGGTGGCGGCCGCGTGGTGGCGCGAGCCGGCCGCGGAACATGGTGCAGTTATGGTCGCCTTCTTCCCATTCCCTTGCCAATCCTCCCATGCTCGCGATGGCCTGAGCTTTTGGCTCAGCTATAACAAGTACTTAAAGCGTTTGCGCCCGGCAACGCCAAGCCGCCGAGTGTCAACACCCGCTTGTTGCGGGCTGGCTCCCCGACCATCGCCCGACCATCAGTAGTTAGCCACCACCCATTCCTCGATCCTCCCTCGCCCGCCCGCCTTCGAGTTGATCGCCCGCGCGGCCAAGACGGTCTCGATGCGATAGCCTTCGTAGAGGCGGCGGATGAGCGGTGTCGCACGGCATCTGAGTCCGAATTGGGACCCGAATACATCTCAAGGACTGTTACTTCGGTTTCGCTCTCTTCTTGGATGGCTTCACGGGCCATCTGCCGGTTACCCGCACTGGCGGCGGCTTCTCCTCGGTCCTTCGGCATATTGCGTTCGGTGTCACAGGCATTCCTTGCCGTACCTGAGCCGCCATGAGGATCGGGAACTCGCGCCCCGCGACCTTCCTCGGACGACCCTTTCCATCCCCGGCCAAGATCTCCCACCAGTTGCGTCGTGTTCTTTTGCCTGCCTTCAGCCATCCGGCCCTGACATCGTCCGCCAGATCCGCTATGTCGGCATAGCCGTTCTCACGTAACCAGGTTCTAAGCAAAGCTTGCTCGGACACAGCGGTTGCCCCCTTCCTGAATTACCCTTGGCTAAGTCGGCGATGCACCCTTGGCTCACCCGCCGACTCGCCAGATGTGGAGGCGACTGTCCATGCCGCTTTCGACCATCCAGATCTCGTCTTCTCCGCTGGCGAGTTGGACTATACTGTGCACGAAGAGGACACCGAAAAGCCACCGCATCAGATTCGCCTCGTCCCGAGCGTGCTTCTCTGCCGCAGGGTCTAGGGGTCGTTCAGGATCGTCCCGGTAGGAGAAATGCTCGGTCGAAAGCGGAGGCCCAGTTCGTTCAGGAAGCCCGCACGGGAAAATGAACCGAACAATCGCGGTGGTCTCGTCAACTAGGTAACGAACCCGATCCCTTAGCATGTCGGCGGCCTCAGTGAAGGTACGTAGGTCTGCCGCTTTGAAGCGACCTGCCACGTGCGTCAGTGAGTAGCCGCTGATCCTGTCAGAGATCCACTGGCATACCCTGTTCAGGTAGGTGTCCTCATCCTCTCCCTCAACAATCGCGAACCGACTCCGGAGATCAGATAGGTCAACGCCTCTCAGACGCCGCAAGACCGTTTCCTTGTAGAAGAGATCATCAAGCGTGTTGCGTAGCTGTTCCTCGTTCCTGAGGGGCATGAAGAACTCGAAGATCAAGACGTGATGGTAAACCAACGCCGCGTACTCAAGGGACGCATTTCGAACCTGGGTGACAATCTCTTTCTGGAATCTGTCCCACGGAACGAACGGGGAGAAGGCCTCACCAACTCTGAACAGATCGCCCTTTGCCCCAATCATGAACTTCTTTAACTGCTTGGACCAGTACGTTCCTGGCGTTGCGCCTTTCCAGGCTGTGACTCCGAACAGATCCTCCTTGGTGAAGGGCTTCTGCGAGTAGAAGTGCTGAACAAGGAATTCGTGAACTCGCTTCTGGTTCAGATCGTCGGCCATCGGCGCGGCCCCCCATTGAAGTTCCACACGGGCCCTCCCATGTCCCCTGCCACAAGGCGCGAACTGGTGGCCCGATCAAGTGTGCTTATATCCCTCTGCATAAGTAATGCAATAGGCGCATAGTTTCACAGGAAGGCGGGAAGCTGCGAATTGTGGAAGCAGGCACGCAGATGACCTTGCGATCGGCTGAGATCCTCCAGTTCCTCCCGGACGTAGTCGCCGAGTTCCTGGGCGGACTTTGGT
>Ga0315273_10007107_pt1 | contig 14000 bp, 15 predicted proteins | sample YL17G02_0_MG_FD_205753 | JGI IMG/M metagenome (GOLD analysis project Ga0315273, IMG submission 205753) | Sediment microbial communities from Yellowstone Lake, YNP, Wyoming, USA - YL17G02_0 | ecosystem: Environmental > Aquatic > Freshwater > Lake > Sediment | place: USA: Wyoming | collected... | reverse complement strand
TGGCGGCGGCCAAGCGGGGTTGGCGATGAGTGAGCACCTGAGCAACCGCGGTGTGTCTCACCTCATAGTCGAGCGGCATCGGATTGCCGAACGCTGGCGCTCGGAAAGGTGGGATTCTCTGGTCGCGAACGGGCCTGCTTGGCATGATCGGTTTCCGACCCTGGCATTCTCTGACATCGATCCCAATAGCTTTGCTCATCGCGACCGGATTGTGGACTATTTTGAAACCTTCGCAAAACAGATCAATGCTCCCATCCACTGCGGCGTCGAGGTCACGGCCGTTCAGCGGAAAGCTCGTGGGTCAGGCTTTCTCGCTGAAACCTCCGAGGGCATGATCGAAGCGACTAACGTGGTTGCCGCCACCGGACCGTTTCAACGCCCGCTCATCCCCACTGTCGTGCCGCAAGAGATAGGGATCGTGCAGATCCATTCCAACGCATATCGTAATCCCAGCCAGCTACCTGAGGGCGCAGTATTGGTCGTCGGGGCTGGTTCTTCAGGTGGCCAGATCGCCGACGAACTCATGCGCGCAGGAAAGCGCGTATACCTCTCGGTCGGTCCCCACGATCGGCCCCCCATAAGGTACCGCGGGCGTGATTTTTGCTGGTGGCTGGGGGTTCTGGGCCTGTGGGACGCCAAGACTCGTGAACCGGGCATGGAACATGTCACGATCTCGGTCAGCGGTGCCCACGGCGGCCATACCGTGGACTTCCGGCGTTTTGCAGCACGCGGAATGACACTGCTGGGCAGGGCAGGCAATTTCAAAGACGGCGTGCTGCACATCGCGCCTGACCTTGCGCACAGTATTGTGCAGGGTGATAAGAACTATTTGTCGGTGTTGGACGCGGCCGATGCCTATGTCGTCCGCGAGGGTCTCGAGCTTCCCGAGGAGCCTGATGCCCGCCACATCGAGCCGGAGCCGCGATGCGTGAACGATCCCATTCTTCAGTTGAACCTGGGCGACGCCGGGGTAACCTCGATTGTCTGGGCAACGGGCTATGCTCTTGATTTTGGCTGGCTGAGGGTTGATGCATTCGATGAGAAAGGCAGGCCAAATCATGAACGCGGTGTGGCCACGGTGCCCGGGCTTTACTTCCTGGGTCTGCCCTGGTTGTCGCGCAGGGCCTCTCCGTTTATCTGGGGCGTCTGGCACGATGCTGAGTATCTGGCCGGCCATATCGCAGCGCGCCGCTTCTCCCACTAGTAATCCTGAGTGCAAGGAAGCGTATTGCTAACCGCATTGACCTCGCCATCTTGAACCAAAGTCATCATCTCACGAGTTGATGGGGTCATGGGCCATGTCATGGATGCGGGTGCGAATGTCAATGAGCGGCTTGAAGTTGGGATGACGCGTCACTTCTTTCACACGCTCGCCGCTGATGTCGACTTGGCGGCCAAGGAACTCGATGTTTGCTGTGTGCTTGAGGGCAGTGTCCGGCGGGGGTAATAAGCTTGGGGTCAGCGCGCAGCTGTGGGAGGGTATTGTCGGATCGCATCTCTGGGCGAAAAATTTTTACGCTGCTATCGAAGATACTCTCGACATGCAAGATCGGATGACCGAAACCGTGATCGCCTCTTTGAAGCCGGTTTTCGTGGCTTACGGCATTGCAGCGGAGGGCCAGGCGGAAAGCGGCGTTTAAAGTTCGACTTCTGCCTATGGTCGAGGCCGTGTGAAAACGTCGGTGAACTGTTGGAATTTTGATTTTGTCGCAACGCCATGAATTTTGGCCTCAATGAAATCAAGGCTTTGTCAAATTGCAGATTTTTGAAATCACGCAAATCTCGCGGAAGTTCCGATCTGAACCGTGTTTTCACACAGCCCAGGTCCTAAGCGTACTTCAAGGTTGATTTGTGAAATGTGCGCCTATTGCGGCAAAGCAGAAATATACCAGACGATATCAACTAATTCAGAAATTGGTTCGGATTCAGTTGCGCGGCCACAAAGTGTAAGGATTGCCAATGCGGTGGTAAGCAGTTCCTTGGCATGATTCAACATCGGCGTTGACACTTGGTTTGAGCACCACATAGGCGTTGGCGATCTCACCCTTCATGTCATCCGGATGACCGACCATGGCAGCACGGCACGTTCGACCCGAGCCGCGCTGCCATAAGGGCGCTATCAGGCCAATCAGCCGGCGGGCTTGTAAGCCTTGGCGGCTTTGTTGGCAGCTGCGAGCACGGCCTTCATGTTGAGTTCCTCGAGGACCACGACGTCGCTCAACGAGCCGCTGGCCCGAACCGCCAGGGCCAGGCCCATCCCAGCGGATTGATCCGGCACTTCGCCGTTAATGACGACGTCATACATGCCGCGGGTGAACATCATGTCCGTCATCTTGCCGCCGACGCTCTCATACAGCGTCTTGATGGCAGCTTCGCGGTCCGAACCTTGCATTAATCCCTTCGCGGCCTGAGGTGCATAATTTGCCAGTACAGTGACTTTCATGGGTAATCCTCCAACTAATGTTGTTCCGTGGCCACTCAAACTATTTGAATGCCGCGGAATTATGCGCCTGTATTCTAGGCAGTTGCCTTATATGATCTCGAATAAACCATGTCGATCAGAATTAGCTGCCACGAATGGCCTGAACAGCATTTTCTGAACCAGACGATATGAGAACATATGATTGGAAAGGACAACGAAGATGACCGGGAGGAGACTTGTGACAGTGCACCTCAACGGTCCATCGTTTCTAATTGGATGTCTTCTTATGCAAAGTCAACTTTCTGTCGACATCAGCCATTCATTGGGAAGCTTGATCTGCAAGTAGAGTATAGCTGACATGCACTGACGGCTAGAGCGTGGGCTCATAGGCGCATAGCCAAAGGCGGATCGAAGCTGGCCTGATGAAGGCAAGGGAGTTCGCCGCGAGCTTGTCATAGTGGGTTGCGCCCGTCGTCATTGCTTGATCTTGCTGAAGAACCGCTCAAAAAGGCTGCGCGACCGATAGAGGTGAGGGCTGAGGCCGATGCGGTCTCTGCGATTGTGCTTGGGCGGGATGTTGGCCCACGCACCTTGCTCGTTAACGAGTGCCCTGATCCAGTCCACATCATAGCTACGGTCGGCAAGCACCATTGTCTTTGGCTGCAGTGCGGCCAGAAGTACTTGGTAAAGCCTGTTATCATGAGCCTCGCCGGGTGAGAGGCCAAGGCGCACTGGCAGACCATTGGCGCCCACACCCCGCGTGCACCTTGCTGGTCAGTCCACCGCGTGAACGGCCCATCTGCTGTGCCCTGTTCCCGGCCATGCAGGCTCCGTGCCGGTGCACCCGCACAATGGGTGTATCGATCATCTCAACGGCCGTATCGTGAGCGGCTGCCAGCGCTTCCATGATCAGGCCCCAAACACCTGCCCGCAGCCAATGGACAAAGCGGTTGTGGCAGGTCGCAGGAGGCCCGTAGTCCTCTGGTAGATCATGCCAAGGGACAGCTGGGCGCGAGGCCCAGCGGATGCCGTTGAGGACCCGCCGGTCGTTCACACGCGACACGCCGCACGGCTTGTTCGGAAGCATCGGCTTGATCGCGGTCCATGCATAGTCACTAACTCTGTAGCGCGGCATTATTCGAGCCTCCGGCTTTGGAACCTGAATCACGTTTCGGGCTGCAGCATCAACCCGCCACTTGCCTAGGTCCGGTCTTGCAACTGATGCCCATCCGCGTAAAACCTGGCCTAGACTGGTGGTTATCCGTTGGATGTCGATCAATTATCATTGGTGCTGCTGGTTTTTCGAACGCCGGTTTACCGGGAGGAAATCGTAGAATGGCAAAATTGCTGGTTGCCGACGGCGCTGACGACCTTCAGTGTTGGCCCGATTTCCACCTCGTGAAAGCATTCCGCCGCACTTGCGCATTTGTTGCCGTTCTGTTGCTCACAACTGGCTCCACCTTCGCAGCGGATTCCTCCATTATCGCACCTGGCGCGAAGCTGGAAAAATTGGGCGATGGCTATGTGTATACTGAGGGCCCGGCGGTGGATCGAGATGGCAACGTGTTCTTCACAGACAAGTTTAATGACCGTATCGTTGAGTGGAGAGCGGCAGATGGAAAATTCTCCGACTGGCTCAAGCCGGCGGGACATGCGGTGGGAACTTACTTCGATAACGCCGGTAACCTCCTCGCTGCCGCCGACGGGAAGGGCGAACTATTGTCCATCGCACCTGACAAGAAGGTGACGGTGCTCGTATCGGATTTCGGCGATAAACTGTTCAACGGCCCTAATGACTTGTGGATTCGTCCAGACGGCGGCGTCTATTTCACCGACCCATTTTACTATTCGTACTACCGGAATTACGATTCCAGAACAATGATGGACGGCGAGCATGTCTACTTCATGGCATCCGACCGCAAGACCGTCAGGCGTGTCACGACAGACCTAGCTGATCCCAACGGCATCATCGGCACGCCCGATGGCAAGGTGCTTTACGTGTCGGCGCTCGGCCCGGGCAAGACCTACGCCTACGATATTCAACCCGATGGAGAGCTCACGAACAAACGCCTTTTCTGCAGTCTCGGTTCTGACGGCATGACCATCGATGCTGATGGCAACGTCTATCTCACCGGGGGCGGCGTGACGGTATTCAACAAGACGGGCAAGGAGATCGAACGCATCGACGTATCCGAGGCGTGGACTGCAAATGTAACCTTTGGCAGCAAAGACCGCGACCTACTCTTCATCACCGCCAGCGGGAGTGTTTACGGCCTCAAGATGAGGGTGAGGGGGGTGCGCTAGGAACTCGTCCAGATTATTTTAGCAGGGCGTTCGCCCAGCAGATTTACAGGTTCATGGCCTCGTCAAATTTCCCCAATTCATTCTGGAGCGCGCCTTACTTCGACTGGCATTTTCGCAAGACGCCTGAACAATGTGAGATGCCTCTGGATCGGCAGCCAGTCGTAGAGAAATATCTCCAATGGCCGCCAGTTGGCTACCCAACCAAGGATAAGTAGACTCTGTTCCAACAACCTCCCAATGGTCGTCTGGCTCACGGAAAAGCTCATGTATTGGATTGCTAAAAAGCATGCCAGCAAGACCACGAGGCCGATGGCGAGGGAGCGCCAACCGATGCGCAGAAGCTCGCGAAGATCTTGCCTCGTTTGCTGGGCGCGGTAGTTGAAGTAATTGTGTATCGCGTCTGGTATGTGTTGTGCCGCTGCTGCAGCGTACGCCGCAGCTGGGAGAGTAACGACGAGTTGAAGCGGCCCTGTTCCCCTTAGCTCTCGGGCCCACCCCACGATGTAACGTTCGGCCTCGTCGTCGAGATCACGTTCATGAAATGGTGAAGGATCAAGCGAATTAAAAAGCTGTTCTGCAGAGCGAAGGTGCACCTCGATCAGATTTGGAGATATGGGCATCATTACAGCCTAGCGCATTGACCGGCCTCTGGCCACCCAGCACACAGCTGCACAATCGATCTGTCCATAGTGAGTATTGCCGGCGTTCGATGACCGCTCATGGTCCAGGCTGCGTGAAAACGCCTTTCAGATCGGAGTTTCCGCCGGATTTGCCTGATTTCAAAAATCTGCAATTTGTTAAAGTCTTGATCTCATTGAGACCAAAAATCATGACGTTGCGACAAAATAAAAATTGCTACAGTTCGTCAACATTTTCACACAGCATTGACCCTTAGCAGACATTAGCTGTTATGCACCTTATGTCATGCAACTGCGGGGTGGTCGAACCAAAGCAACGGGTGCTGCTGTCCGTTGTTGCACCATTCTCTATTGCCATTACCGCTGTTGCGGTGCAGCTTCGTTCGTTTGAACGGGTTAGGTATGGCAGCTTCTGGGTAAATTTTAACACGGAGAAAACTTTTATGCCACTCAAGGTGATCGGCGCTGGGGTGGGCCGAACCGGAACTTATTCCTTCAAACTTGCGATCAATCAATTGGGGTTGGGGCCATGTCATCACATGGAAGAAGTGCTGCACAATATGCCGACGCAGGTGCCGCTATGGAAAGCTGCTCTGAAAGGGCGTCCGAATTGGGAAGCAATCTACAAGGGCTGCGAAAGTGCCGTCGATTGGCCGACGGCAGGGTTTTTTCGGGAATTGAGCACGGCCTATCCCTCGGCCAAGTTTGTACTTACTCATCGCAGTCCTGAATGTTGGGCGGAAAGTTTTTCGGAAACGATATATAAATTGCTGGCCGGGAGAGATAAGGCCCCCACAGAAATGCAGGCCTGGCTTGAAATGGCCGTTGGGGTCATTAACAAGACCGGCTTTCCTGGCGGACTTGACGTTGCGGGTCTGACTAAGGCGTACATCGCTCATAACAATGCGGTCAAGGCTGCAATCCCCGCGAATAAAATGCTGGTCTATCAAGTGAAAGACGGATGGGATCCGCCCTGCTCGTTCCTGGGCGTACCCGTGCCTGTAGCCCCGTTTCCGCAGACCAATGACCGCGGTGAGTTCTGGGATCGGGTGTCCGGCAAGCAATGATATTTGGAAGTATTGGGTTCGACACAATACCGGGCGCTGTGGATCGACGTTGCTTGAGCATTGGTAAGTAGCTTGCACGGGCAATTCCAACTTACCCGAGCTGACCAACAAAAGCCGGCTGTGGGAATCTTTTTCAAGACGGAACCTTTCAATGCAGCTGCGTCAGTTAAATGAACGGCCAAGAAAGACATTGCAATTTGAAACCCCAGCGGACAGATTCAATGCGTGTGTTGCAGCGACCGCTTGAGACCACGGTGGTAATACGGGCATTGGCCTTGCCATTGTATGTGCCCAAAAGGGTTACCCACTTGTTGTTATGATGGCTGACAGTTTTTCGGTCGAGCTCCAGAACTGATGCGTATGTTAGGCGCGAAGGTAATTCTCACGCCCCGCGCCCAAAGCGGTATAGGCATGTACGTGAAGGCGGCCGACCTAATTTAGGCGCATGGATGGTTTCTAGCCCGGCAGTTCGAAACGAGCGCGAATGCCGAAATCCACGAGACAACCACAGCGCGCGAAATCCTCGCGGACTTCTGCGACAAGCGCCTGGACTACCTCGTGAGCGGCTATGGCACTGGTGGCATAGTGACGGGCGTAGTACGCGTGTCTCGCAGCGAACGGCCTGGGACTAAGATCATCCTCAGCGAGCCAGCAAATGTGCAATTGCTGGGAAGTGGCGAGGGGCAGGATCGGGATGGCATTGGAGTGCCCGTTGCCAGTCATCCCACATTTGAGCCTCATCCAATTCAGGGCTGGACGCCAGATTTTATTGCACTCGTGCTGCAGGAAGCCATTCATATGAAATACTATGATGATCTCATACCGATTGCCGGTGCGGAAGGGGTCAAATGGGCAAAGGCACTGGCGCAGAAAGAGGCAATACTGATCGGTATCTCGGGAGGAGCAAATTTTGTCGTATCTCTGCAAATCGCTGAACGGACGCCACCCGGGTTGGTCAGTCTCTGCATGCTTCTTGATAACGCGGAACGCTACCTGACCACGCTGATTTTCAAGGGTATAGCGGAGATCATGGACGAGGAAGAGCTAGCGATTTCACGCTTGACGCTCGCGTTCCAGATGCCCTAGCCCAGCGACAACTTCAGTCGTCGGGAACGCCAAGTTCGCGAAGGTGATTGGTGATGCGGTCAAGTGCACTGGCAGAAAACACCATTGCTTCCCTGTATTTGCGCAAAGTAATCCCAGGGTAGGCCGCAAACATGACCTCGCTCGAGGCGCGAGCCTCTCCAACTCGTCCGGCTGCATGAAGTGCGGCCGCCAGGTTGCGGTGTATCCAGTATGCGTTGGGCCGTTCCTGAATGGCTCTAATAAACATATCAGCGGCCGCATTGTCTTCCCCCGCTACCTGATGGGCACTGCCGAGGCCCACATAGTTATTAAAGTTCATGGGATCGAGTGGACTAAGTCGCAAAGCCCTTTCAAAGTGAACCATGGCCTGCTTTGGCCTATCGGCATAGACATCCAACCAGCCCAGACGGCTCAGGGCCCACGCACTATTGGGATCGAGCGCTACCGCCCGCTCTAACATCACACGTGCCACTCCGAAGTTCCGTGCAAAGGTATGAACCGCCCCTAGAACTGCAAGTATTAGCGGATCGTCAGTGCTTTGGCCGGCCGCCCGGTCGGCAAGCTCCAAAGAACAGATTTTCGCATCTGCGATATCATTCACCCAATTATAGACTCCACGTTGTGCCCAACACCATGCCGAAAGGGCCAGCGCCAAGGGATAGTCCCGATCAATTTTGAGCGCCCGGTCAAGCAACTCAAGGCCGCGCGCCGCCTCTTCCTTTTCAAGATGCCAGACATGCCGCATCGCACGCATCGTGAAATCGTAAGCTCCGAGATCCTGCGGTCGCTTTCGCCGCGCCCGCTCAATCTCCGCTTGGCGAATCGAAGGCTGCAAGGCGCCCGCCACATTCTCCGTAATGCGGTCTTGTAGGTCGAAAATGTCATCGATATTGCCGTCGTACTTCTCCGCCCATAGATGGGCACCAGCCGTCGTCTCGATAAGTTGTACGGTGATGCGTATCCGCGATCCGACGCGCTGCACACTGCCCTCTAGGAGATAGGCAACACCAAGCTCACGGCCAATGTCACGAACATTCATGGACTTGCCCTTGTAAGCAAATGCAGAGTTACGCGCGATGACAAAAAAGCTGCGAATGCGCGATAGAACTGCCGTAATTGATTCCACTACGCCGTCAGCGAAGTACTCTTGCTCCGGATCGCCGGAAATATTGTCAAATGGCAAGACTACAATTGATGGCTTCTCAGGTAGTGCTAGTCCCACCTCTGACTTCCTGTCCAGCGAGGATTGAACAGTCGGAGTCCATCGCCAGACGTGGATAGAACGACTAATGTTCTTTACACGATGTTCACCCGCATCGATGAACGAAACCTCCAAGCGATTGCCAATACTCTCATGCACAATTCCTGCGATGGCGATGCCGCCTGGCTCTGACAGAGCCTCTAGGCGAGCTGCGATATTGACGCCATCGCCTAGGATATCTGATCCATCGACGATGATATCGCCGAGGTTTATCCCGATCCTCAAGATGACATGTAAGTCTTCAGGAATATCCTGATTTGCTGCGCTGAAACCTTTTTGTAACTCAACCGCGCACTGCACAGCATCGACTGCGCTGCTAAATTCTACCAGGACCCCGTCACCCATCAATTTGACTACTCGGCCATTGTACTGAGCAACCATCGGAGACAATACCGATTGCCGTCGAAACTTTAGAGCAGCGAGTGTGCCTGCTTCATCGCGTTCCATCAGGCGGGAAAAGCCAACAACATCTGCTGCTAAAATTGCAGCGAGGCGGCGTTGTGCACGTTTTTCAGTCATCAGAGGTAATCACCCTCAGAAATCCTAGTGGTAACTGACTGTATTGCAACATGTCGCAAGTGTCTATTGACCGGATTTCCTGTCTGGCTGACAAAGTCTATTGCGATGACAGGCAGCTATTTCCGGAATTTTGCAAGTTTCTCGGACGCCTGCATGACGAGGCCATCAACGCGCTCCGGCGGCAGGCGCTTAACACTGAGATAATGCTGCGTTTGCAAGAGGCGGGCACGGCAGTGCCGACGGAGATCACAGTTCGTGGTCGCCACCGCCTGCGGGTGGCAATAAACAACCATTGCACCCGGCGCGCGGACTTGCAGCTCCTCGTTAATGAAACTGTCCGGTTGGGAATGGAGTTGGAGGATATGCGGTAGTTTGCGCGTTGAAGTGCGCATCTCCAAGTTGGCCTTAAATGATGGCCCCAGAAAGGCATTGCAATTCGCAACACCGGTAGACGGATTTAGCCGATGTGTTGCGTTAATCAATTTAGACCGCAGCCCAAAGCGGACATCTTGGTTGAACCGTAAAGTGTCCGCTAATCGTGGCAGAGCAGACATGGCGCTGGAATTGGCCGACTTCTGCTTTTAACCGATGCTGTCGAACAACCAGAATCGCATGGATGGTTGAAATTTTGTAGAACCCTGGACTTCATATCCTTAAGTTGACGTTGGGGGATATTCGATTTGACGGCAAACCCGCCAGAGGTCATCGCAAGGCGATTAACAACTCATTGACTTGCGAATGTAGCTCAAAGCACCGTTGGGAAGAATTTTTTGCATGTTTGAATTTTCGACTTTTTCGACAGTGTCAAGCTGCAGCAGACACTATTCAAGTATTCATCCTTCTCAGCCGCAAGCTTTGGGCCAAAGCTTCTGTATTTGTCGACCAGAAGCCCCGCAACCCACTTCTGTATCTCGGCCCTCTTGTACTGTGGCAAGACCCGTCCGTGCTGGCGCGACACCAGCCCCCATCACCGTCTTGACGCCTGCCTTCAATCGCGGCCAGCCAACCATCATCAAAAAGGCGGGCATTCTCACTTTGAAGAAATAGGCGATATTCTCACTTTGCGTTGACACCCGCAAATTTGTGTTTTTCAAATCCCTTGACCTGCGGATTGAAGCAGAAAAGGCCACCCTGCAGGGGATGCCGTGCGAGATCGTCCTCCGGCACATGCAACCTTGCGGAAGTCACAAACATCGTATCGAGTTTGGGGCCGCCAAAACACACGCAGGTTGGGCGGCGGGCTGGCATGTCTATCATCCGGTCAAACCTGCCCTTGGGATCAAAGCGCAGGATGCAAGCGGCATTCCAGCGCGCACTCCATAGGAAACCCTCCGCATCGATGGTGGCCCCATCGGGATGTCCATGTTGCTTGTCATCACTGAACACCCGCTTGTTGGAGAGGCTACCCGTCTCCATATCAAAATCATAGGCCCAAATGATCTGGGCGCGGCTGTCGGAAAAATAGAAAATTTTATTGTCGGGAGACCAGCATGGCCCGTTTGACACGCCGATATTGTTTTCCATCACGGTGGAATTGAAACTGGCGTCGATGCGGAAAAGCCTGCCGCTGCTTTGCGTGATGGGAAGGTCGGCACCGTCGGGTGCAATGTTTTGCTGCATGGTGCCAAACCAGAAGCGGCCCTTGACATCACAGGCACCATCATTGCCCCGATTCTGAGGATGGGTAAAATCGGGATGGCTGATGGGGGTGAGGGCGCCGGTTGCCGGGTCAAAGGTCTTGATGCCGAATTCGCAACCCACGATTAACGTGCCGTCCCGGTGCATGGCCATGGCAGTCACCATCTCGGAGAAATGCCAGGTACGAAGCTGGCCGGTCGCGAGCACAAATTTATGAATGCGCGACGGCAAGATGATATCCAGCCACCAGATCGCACCCTGTGCTGAATCCCAGAAGCATCCCTCGCCAAGCCGGTTCTGGCTGTCTACAAGGCAGGTTATGGGTGTGCGGGTCATTGTGCGTCCTTTGGCCAAGTGTCGCTGATCCGGTAGCCTTGGGGCCACGGATCTGAGGGATCGAGCATGAGGGTAGACTGGCCGCTGATCCAGGCCGAGCCCGATATGGTGGGAATGATGGCCTTGTGATTGCCCACGATGGTTTCGGTTTGGATGTGGCCGAGAAATCGGCTTTCAATGATGGAACGGCCGAGGTAACTGTCGCCCACCTGCATAAGCCCCTTGGCGTGCAGTACGGCCATAAGCGCCGAGCAGCCCGTTCCGGTGGGCGAACGGTCAAGCTTTCCGGGCCTGACCACGCAAGCATTGCGGCTCGACAGCATGCCGTCAACTCGTTCGAGGGGTCCCGTCATGAAGCAGAAAGAAAAGTGGTTCCAGCCCGGCAAGGTAGGATGCGAGAAGCCCAGTTGCGCATTGGCGGCCGCCGTAATCCTGCGGCCCGTGACGGCGATGTCGCGCGCCTCATCGGGGAGCATCTGGAAACCGAAGGATTTGGCTTCTGCCATCACAAAACTGTCGCCGCCATAGGCCGTATCAACCAGGATGGTGCCGTGGCCTTCCATCTCGAGCGGCACCTGCAAGCGGTCGGCAAAGGAGGCTACATTGCGCAGGGTGATACGAGTGGCCTTGCCGCTGCTGCAGTGTGCTGTGATGTCAATAAGGCCACCAGGAGCCTCGAGCTTCAGATGGGTGACCGGCTCTACCATGGGCACAATCCCTGTATCGAGCAGCACGGTTGCAACGCAAATGCAGTTTGAGCCCGACATGGGGGGCGTGTCTTCCGGTTCCATGATGATGAAACCCATTTGCGCCTCAGGGTGTTTTGGGGGCACCAGCAGGTTAACGTGCCTGAACACGCCTCCGCGGGGTTCATTCAGCACAAAGTTGCGCAACGTCTGGTCGGTGGCGATGAAGCGTGACTGTTCCCAGATTGTTTCACCCGGTGGCGGCGCAACGCCGCCTGTGATGACGTCCCCCACTTCACCTTCGGCGTGACAATTTATGATTTGCAGGGATTTCGAGGTGCGCATGGACCTAGCTGTAACCCAAGAGCTGCAAACAAAAAAGGGGCGGAATATTGCTCTTGAAATCCGCGGGCAAGCACTTCAAATATAGCCTTCAAACAACAGGGCCTACACCTCCCCATGAAGAAAATCGAATTGCTGGTGGAACAGATCATTCTGGCGTCGCGCTGGATACTTGTTGTGTTCTATCTTGGCCTCACCGTGGCCCTTGGCCTCTATGCAATTTCCTTCCTGCGCAAGCTCTTTGACTTCTCAGCCAAGCTCCTCAGTTTTGATGAATCGGTTTCGATCCTCAAGATGCTCGGCCTTATCGATGCGGCCCTCATCGCCAGCCTTGTGGTGATGGTGATCATTTCGGGTTATGAGAATTTCGTCAGTCGTTTTGACAATGCCGAAAGTGATCTGGCGCTGCTCGGCAAGATCGATGCGGGTTCCTTGAAGGTGAAGGTCGCTTCAACCATCGTGGCCATTTCCTCCATTCACCTGTTGCAGGTATTCCTCACCTCGGAAACCGTGGACCAGACCCGCATGATGTGGCTCACCATCGTCCACATCGCATTCGTGGTCTCGGCCCTGATACTCGCTTTAATCGACCGTGTGATGTCTATGTCGAAGAAGGAGTAGGCAAGGGGCCCGAAGGGCGGATGGGGCCCTTCTCCGGTGCACCAAGCCGACCCGCCACTGCCGTTAGATGGGAGTGGTTTGCCGAAAAAGCGCCAGAGATGGCTCAATATGAAGTAGTTGACGAAGCTCAGTATTTCAAATTTGAGTTCAATGTTCACCGTTCGCTCTCCTTGGGTCTTGGCTTGCGCATCCCTATTGCATCAGGCCTGCCAGATCAGGGGCTGTTTCGAACAGTCCTGATGTCAGTAAAAAACGATGATGATCTAAAACGTGACTGACTGTCCGGGTTCATATCTCCTTGGCAGCTCGTGCGGGGAGCGACACGCATCCAACCTTCCAAGTTCACACTCCCAAAAATGCAGGACAGAATGGCAGAAAATTTCATGGCAGATTAGCCTTGCTTCAATAGGCCCGCTATCTTCTCCCTGACTGCGGGTACGACGTCTTTCTCGAACCACGGGTTTTTCTTCAGCCAAATATTGTTGCGCGGAGACGGGTGCGGAAGCACTGCGACACGTGGCCAGTAATTCTGCCAATTCTGCACGGTCTCGGTGAGAGTATTCTTCTGTGCGGGGCCGAGGTGCCAGGCGTGGGCGTATTGACCGATGACCAGCATAAGTTGGATGTCGGGCATCAAGTCGAGGAGCGTTCTTCGCCACTGGACAGCACATTCGGGTCGGGGCGGCAGGTCGCCTGATTTTCCGGTACCCGGGTAGCACAAGCCCATGGGAAGCAAGGCAATCCTGCTGCTGTCATAGAAAACAGGCGCGTCAACTCCCATCCAGTTGCGTAACCGTACGCCGCTGGGATCATTGAAGGGAATGCCGGTGTCATGCACCTTTCGGCCGGGGGCCTGCCCCACCACCAGGATGCGGGCGGTGGGGCTGATCTGGAATACGGGACGGGGGCCCAAGGGCAGGTGAACCTTGCAAAGTTCACAGGCCCGGGCTGCCGCTATGGTGTCATCAAATCCGCCCGCCACCCGTCAGAGATCACCGGTGACGCATTTCTTGGCCAACGACTTGTATTGCTTTTCACTGAACTGGATGGGGTTGCCGCCGGCGGATGGATCCTTGATGG
>Ga0315273_10007106_pt1 | contig 14001 bp, 8 predicted proteins | sample YL17G02_0_MG_FD_205753 | JGI IMG/M metagenome (GOLD analysis project Ga0315273, IMG submission 205753) | Sediment microbial communities from Yellowstone Lake, YNP, Wyoming, USA - YL17G02_0 | ecosystem: Environmental > Aquatic > Freshwater > Lake > Sediment | place: USA: Wyoming | collected... | reverse complement strand
CCCCACGGCGGATTGTCTACCCGGACGGCAAGAACATTGGTCGTGTCAGTCCGCACGAAGGCACTTACATCAAACGAGAACGGTGTATATCCCCCTTCATGATAGCCCAGGTAATGGCCGTTCAACCAGACATCAGCGACGTAGTTGACTGCAAGAAAGTTCAGCCGGGCGAGCCGGCCGCGAAGACTATCCGGCACAGTGAACGTGCGCCGGTACCAGACCCCGTCTTCATAGTCCTCAGGCCTTTTGTCCAGGCCATTCAGCGTATTTTCGACGGAAGGAAGATTCTTGGACGTCCATCCGCCGTCATCGAACCCGGGCAGATGACGCCCTCCGGCCTGGGACACAAGGGCCGCGTACCCTGCGGAGTCCCTCATCCCCATCGTTACGACGTGATCGGATGTGAACCGCTGTTTCCGCCAGGGTCCCCGCAGGTCAATGATCGGACGGCGTTGCTTTTCAAATGAAGGGAGAGGGACACCGCCCTGAAATGGCACGGAGATCCCGTCAATAGTGCGGACTTCAAATGTGGCGGGAAGGGATGCAATTTGGCCTCTGCCATCGGAGATCATACAGCACACGAGAATCAGAACGCCGGGCAGAAGACGGTAGCAATGCTTCATTCAGTCACGAGTGATTTGAACTACGGCTTTCACATCAGGATTGGGCGGGGAAGGCTGCCGAAGGACATAGTAATGCCTACTCCGCGTAAGGGGAGTATTGCACGACTCATGCCAAAGAGAATATCGCTCAAAACAGGCGCCAATGAAGATGTTTTCGGAGAATCTAGCTGCGCGTTATCAAAATGATAATTTATGCATTATCGCTCAGGATACTTTCGCGGTTTGCCGCGCAGATATTCTCTGCGCCGCTGCGGTGATATGTTCATTCTGAGGATTTTCGAACGGCCTCAGCGCAGCAGCAAGACTTTTCTGGTGATGTTGGAGGCTTCCCCGGTCAGCGTACAATAGTAGACGCCGCTTGAGAACGCAGAAGCAGACCAGGGAATATCATGGGCGCCCGCCGTCAACGCGGTGAGGTCCAGGGTAGAAACCGTCCTCCCGAGAAGATCCCGGACAGTGATAAAAGCCGGACCTGTTTGGCCGCGCACAATGTGGAAGACTGCCGAGGCGTTCATCGGATTAGGATAGATGGAGAAAATCTGCTCCGGAATTCGCTGCGGGTCCTGTCTGACCCCTGTCGCGCCGCTTGCACGCTCGATGACAATTCCTGAGAGGATTGTGGAATCAACGGACGCGCCCAGCCAGAGATCAAGCATGTTGTCGGAAACCTCAACCGCCGGCACCACTACCGGGACGGCCGTTGCAAATCCGGCCTGAGTGAAAAGATCGAGGTCTGCAAATACCTGCAGTCCCTCGCCTTTTGCACTAAAGACGCGTTTCCCCTGTGCCGTGAACTCGTCCTCGGCGAGCAGGAAGGTTACTTTGTACCCGCCATTTGGCACGCGTACCTTGTAGCCGGAAACTCCGTGAACCGAAGACCGGTAGACTGCCGGTTCGGATGTGTTGCCGATGGGCGTTCCGGAGGAGAGGAGGAATGGGGCACCCCCGACATACCCGTACTGCTTTGTGGCCGTCCACGCCGAATCCGCAAGATAGCCGCTCCCTCCCGGCCCCCCCACGTCAATCTTGATCGGAAAACTGAGGGGCATAACCACCCGGATCGGTTTCAGACCCATGGTGTTTGCCGGAACCGCAAGGTCCTTTACCCCCTGCGCAAACATGATGAACGGCGTGGAGAGATCCATCCCGGTGACATTGACATCCACCGTGCGTTTGTCCTCCCTGAGGGTTGCGCTTTTGTACGTGACAATGCCGCCAAAATAGCTGGCGATGGATTGCGCGGTCACGGCATCCACCGGCTCGGAGAAACGGAGCACTATCGTGGAATCGTATCCCCACGCCCCAACCGGAAAAGGAGGGTCATTGTCCACGTCGGGAATCGCTCCTCCCGCGTAGCCATTTGTGGTGTTGCTTGTCAGGCACAGGATCAGATAACCGTCCTTGAAAACCGCATTCTCCATCACGAACTGGGCATTGTTTCCATTCCAGGTGTGCGTCGCCTTCTGCCAGCGTTGCGTGTCAAACGTGACAAAGTTATCAGTCCACTGGAGGGTGAAGTTGTCCCCGGATCCCGGCGTGAAGGAATAATACTTTACCCAGTCATAGTAGGAGTAGACGGGGAGTTGCGCCGCGTTGAAGGTGCCGGCCCAGTTCACGTCGGCCGGCTGCCAGATGTTCATCATGAGTTTCTGCGGTTTCGTGAGCTGTGCAATATGGGAACCCGTCTGTCTGTAGACCTCATCCCCATCGATCTGCCACGCCACATAGTCAGGCGTCCATTCAATGCCGTACACGTGAAAGCCGGCGTGGGGGTTGAACGGGGTCGCCTGCCGCTGGACGTGGTTGTCGGCCTGCGTGGGAACGATAGTATTGAATTGGACTTCCGCGGGATACCGGCCCATATTTTCGATATCGATCTCGTTCCATGGCGCAGCGGGATCGTAGTAGGTAAAAAATGATGCAAGCATCCCTGAAACCGGTGCGGAGCGCAGGCGAACCTCAAACCTTCCGTAGGTCATTGTCCCGATGGTCCGGTACTCGGCGCCGCGGTACGGTTTCGTCTGAGCATTCACATCCGGCGGAACCAACAGCAGGAGAACGAACGGCATGGCAAAGAGGCAACGGACGATCATGGTGCATTCCTTTCAAGCCGGGAGAGAAATTTCCTGGCGGGTACAAACGCCGGGTTCGCCTCAAGGATATCCCGGAGTATCCGGATCGCCTCATCCCGGCGTCCGCCGTCTGAGAGAAGACCTGCAAGATAGAACGAAGCGTTCTCGTGTTCTTCACGCTTGAGCTCAGGCGCCGCGGCCGCAAGCTGCATCGCCCTGATGGCTTTTTCCAGGTGACCCTGTTTTTCCTCACTCAATGCGAGCTGATACGCAATGTTCCCCTTCAAAGGGGACCTCATGAGTCCTTCCAGCAACGCCACCGAACGTAAGGGCCAATTCTCTTCTGTTCCATAGAGCCTGGCAATCTGTTCATACGGCCACGGATCGTCGGGCTGGTAGACGGCGATCGCAATATACTCTCGTCTGGCCCGTTCAAAATCACCACGTTCAAGATACACACGGCCCATACGATCGTGCGCCCGTACCCACGCAAAGCCGGTGCGGAGATACTCCATGGCGATACGTGTTGCGGAAGTGTCACCATGTGAGCGGTAATCCCCCCGTGTGACGCGGACCTGTTTGAAGGGCCACTCATGGATCATCGGAAAGATTTTCAGAAGCCCGATCTCCCAGTCGAGGTCTGTTACGCCATACGGCGTGCCTGGAGGTACGAACGCGGGACTAGGAGCCGGAAGCACCCCCAGGGAAACCACTCCGTGATAGAAAGCCGTGGCCATCAGGTAGTAGCCCTGCGGGTTTGGATGCAGATGGTCGCACATCAGGTCCCTGCCGATGATCCCTCCGGGTGAAGCGCGGCGGAAGGTGCCGGCCATATCGACAAATTTCATACCCAGCTTCTTTGCGGTGCCGGCGATTCTCGTGTTAAAATCTTCGCTGGCCCGGAAGCGCATCGCGTCCCGGTCCCTCGCCCCCGTAAGCCATTCAAGAGCCCCGGCACTGTCCCGCCGGGCCAGCTTTGACCGACCAATGCCGAACCAAACATCAGCATTGGCAGTGTCGGTGCGCCAGGCTTCCAGATACCTGACTTCAGCTCCGGCCGGCTGGCCTGCGGCAAGGAGGCTGTCACCGCCCCGCAGGGCAGTCCCTACCACATTCTTGATATCCACAGGTTCGGAGGGATGTGTAAGACTATGGAAAGGGGGTTGATCGCCGATGTTCGAAACGAGGTTGCTGATGACCACGGGGACGCCTCGGCCCCGGCAGAGATCGGCGATGGCCGAAAGGTTGTCCTGGAAAGCCTCCAGCGTGTTCCGGTACTGCACTGATCCGAGCGCGATATCCTGATCGCCGATAACATTCTGCATAAGTGTCCGGTCTTCTGCAGTGGAGGGGGGCTGCGATCTCAGTGCCCCGAGGGCGCGTTTCAGCATTTGTACAAGGTAAAGGTGCTGAGCGCGGAGCATGGTGGTCACCAGAATGCGTTTCCCTCCCGGAGAAAGTGTTGATCCACTCCCGTAGACGCCGTAGAACTCATTGTGCCCGAAGTAGGCGACGACCACGTCGGGGTTCGTTTCCTGCAGCAATTCAGGAAGCATATCCAGCGTGACGTAGGAACTGATGGCGGATATCCCGGCATTCAGCACTTCAAACCGCCGGCCGGGATAGGCGTGCGCGAGGATCTCCCTGAGCTGGACGGGAAACGGCACCTGCGAATCGAACGGGAAACCTGCAGTGGTCGATTCACCAATACAGAGAATGCGGAAGGTGGAAGCCGGTTTGACACGGGAGAACAGTTCCGGCGCGAGATTTGGGAGGGCGGCGTACGTGGAGTCGAAGTACCTGCGCGATACCCACGGGTTGAATTTGAGATACGCGCCGTGAGACTCCGGCACTTCCAGGAATAACGGTTCCGGCGCAAAAAGCCCGGTCGCACGGAAGAGAAGTTCAAGACAGGCCAGAGCAGCAACTGGAAGCGCGAGTGTGAGGCACCAGAAGAGTGTACGTTTCGCCGCCTGTGTCATTTGATGCCGAGCTCCTTGCACATACGATGGTAGTTCGGAGGCGCGAGGCCAAGCCGTTTTGCTGCTTCCGCATCGGATTGGGAATGCTGACGAGCGAACACGAAGTACCGCTCCCGGAAGACATTCTCCATTTGTCGCAGGGTGAGCATGCTGTCCGCGTGTCCGAAGTCGATGAGAAGCCCGCCGTCGGTGCGCGTCACGCGGGCGTGCGCGCCCAGTGCTTCCTTCACGTGGAATTCGTTGATTTCCTCATCCGCCCTCAACAGCACTCGCTGAACAACGTTCTTCAACTCCCGCACGTTGCCGGGCCATGTGTATGATTGAAGGAGCCGGACCGCCTCCTCGGTCACCCGTGGAGCCGGACGTCCCATTTCCAGACTGAATGATTGAGAGAAGTGGGTGAACAGCTCGGCAACGTCTTCCGGTCGCTCACGCAGGTGTGGAACGTGGATCGGCAAAACGTGCAGACGGAAGTAGAGATCCTCACGAAACCGCTTTTCTTCCACCTCGACTATGAGATCCTTGTTCGTTGCCGCAATAATCCTCACATCGACGCTGATCCTCCCTGTCCGCCCGATCTTCGCAATTTCCCCATCCTGCAGAACACGCAGCAGTTTCACCTGCGCCGAAAGGGGGAGCTCGCCCACCTCATCCAGGAACAGGGTACCGCCGTTTGCCGTCTCGAACAAACCGGGCTTCGTCGCATCTGCGCCCGTAAATGCTCCTTTCATGTAACCGAAGAGCTCACTCTCCACCAAATCCTGGGGAATCCCCCCGCAATTCACCGCAACAAAGTTTTCGAGCTTCCTCCGGCTCCGGTAATGAATGTTGGTTGCCACGAGCTCTTTTCCCGTCCCGGACGGCCCGGTGATCAGCACACTCGCGTCACTGCGGGCGCAGCGATCCACTTCTTCCATGAGGTGGGAGAGAGCGCTCGAAGACCCCACCAGGGCTTTCTGTTCCAGGATCGATTCCACATTGCGCATGAGCTTCCGCGTGCTGATTTGCTGCTGGCGCTCAAGACGGCGCTTATGCGAAGCGTTCACGATGCTGAGGACAAAATCCGTCGGCTGATAAATATATGCTTCGATATCCCCCGGATACTTCGTGCAATACCAGAAGGCTCCCGCCTCCAGAAGGCGATTGGCGAATTCGACGTCGGCTACGTTGACCGTCATCTTGGTGACAACGATGACCTGCAACGACTGATCGATGGCCTTGATCTCCCGGATCAGCTGCTCCCCCATCAGACCGCCGGCGATCTGGAAGTCCATGATGATCACATCAAACTGATCCGGATGGGCGCGCAGGACTTCAAGTGCCGTATAGCCATCGGAGACCATTTCCCGGATTTCGATGATATGTTCAAACTGTTTCAGGGTGTTCCGCACCCTCCGGACGTCAAACTCCTCGTCCTCGATCAGGAGCGTGTGTATCTTGTGTACGCTTGTCACAACCGTTGTTCCTTTCCGTCCACTCTTTTATACCCTCAACGTAAATGTGAACGCGCATCCGCCGCCGGGCAGATTGTCGGCATCCAGTGTCCAGCCGCACCGCTGGCGGGCGATTTCATACGCCAGATAGCATCCGTACCCCGCATGTTCGGACGGTTCGGTCGTCTTGGTGCTCACCTGCTCCTTGAAGATCTTGCAGACGCCCTGCTCATCCCGTTCCAAAAGCCGGGCGGCAATCCCCTTTCCCTGATCCGCGATGCAAATCGTCGCGGTGCGGCTCGGCGCGTCATACCGTGTCGTAATGGACACCGTTACGGACTCTCCCCCGGCATGTTCCACCGAATTCTGAATGATCGGCTCGATCACCTCCCAGATCACATATTCGTTGAGTTGCACCGCGGGGAAGGTCCCATCCAGCGCAAGCTCGAACCGGATTCTCCCTTTGCTGTGCGCAACACGGAGAAACACGTTGTCCACCAGAAAGCGAATAACTTCGTTGATATCGGTGTTGAAGATGGGATTGCGGATCGTGTGAAGCGGTGGATCGAACCACTTCATATCATAAATGACGCGGGCCACGAAGTTCGAATACCGGGTGACTCTGTTCCGGACGCTTTCCATGGTTTCTGCGGAAAGGTTGCGCAAGTCATCCTTGATGAACCCCATCACCTTTTCCGCTTTGTGGTGGGTATGGTAGATCCGTTTCGTAAAGAGGAGCTCCTTCTCATAATTTATCTGTTCGGCAAGGTGTTCCTTTTCCTTGGTGAACAACCGTTCGTGCGCGTCATTGCGCTGTTTGAGCGTATAGGATGAAATATAGAACATGGCAAGCAGTCCGAACAGCATCAGGGCGGAGAAGGTCAGCGCAATCTCGTCATAGTTGGATATGATCTCGCTCGAAAGAAACCCGAAGTCCGGCGTATTTTTTATGTACACCGCCCCGGTGAATTCTCCGCGGGGGACGAAGGGCACAAAGACATGGAACGTCTGCTTTCCTTCCACGATCGCCCTGATCTGCTCATTGCTGCGGATTTCGGCCTCATGCTGTGCGTAGAGAGCGATGGCGGCATCATGATTGATGACCGTACGGGGAAGGGTGTGTTGACTGGCGAACATGTACTGATAGAGCACGGCGCCGTCGTCGATGGCCCCGAACCCGTCCCCCACCGGAACGATCACGCATGCTTCCCTGACGTTTTGGTTCAGTAGTTGCTGGCTGAGAATGATGTTGAGTCCCTGGATCATTTTTCTGGCGTCACGGGACGAGGGACCGGACTCTTCCTTATGGGCCTCCAGCAGGAGCTCAAGCGATGTCGTCGTGAGATTGGCAAGACGCTCTGCGGAATCCTGTTGATACCAGTCCTGCGTGCGCCCGAGAAACTTGGCAACGGAGGCTTTATGGAGTACGGACACCACAAGCTGGAAGATCAACAACACAACAAAGAGCACGGTCACGTGCTTGAAGTCGAACTGATAGCTGCGGATCTGTTCGCGGATCCCTCCGGGTGAAATCGTTTCCGTCGTCATGACAAACACTCCTTCATCGCGTCGCTCCGGCATCGCGGATGCTCACGGACGCTTCATGCAGCGCCTGGTCGATGCCCAGCTCACCTTTCACCGCCCGGTGCACGGCCCGCGAGATGATATCCGACATCTTTGTGTATTCAACAAGTGCAGGCCGGTGAAACCCGGATTTGATCAATGTTGCATAGTACCCCAGAATCGGATGGCGGGCAACATATGCCGTGTCTGCAAACACCTGGAGATTCGTGGGGATGTACCCGCCGATCTCGAACATGGTCTTCTGGACATCTTCCCGCTGGAAGAATCTGGCAAATTCGACGGCTTCCTGTTTGCGCGTGCTGTAGCGGGAAACCATCAGATTCCATCCACCGAACACCGCAACAGGCTTGTGCCCTTCGAAATGCGGCAACGGAGCCCTGCCAAGAAGGTCGAGCTTCCCCTGGTCCGGGTAGCTCAACCGGTAACTCTCGATGAAGTTGGGCCATCCCCGCACAAAAACGCCATTCTCGTTCAACATCTGTGTATAACTCTGTATCTCATCGTATTCTGTAACGGCCGACGGACTGATCCGGTCGCGCCGGACAAAATCCACAAGCATCTCCAGCGCCCGCCGTGCTTCCGGACGCTCGAAATCGAGGGGCCTCCGGAGGAAAAACTGATCGTCCTGCCCTGCAATGAGCTCGAAGAAATTACAAGTCAGTCCCTCATAGTCATTCGCCTGAAAGAAGTAGAACTGTCCACCCGTACGGCGGTTGTCGCTCCCCAGCCTGCGGAATTCCTCCCAGGTCAGCGATTTCCGGAGGCGGTCTTCGAATCCCGCCTCGGGCCGGAGCTTTCGCACCAGGTCCTTCCGGTAGTAGAGCATTCCCACGTCGATGTACATCGGCAGAGCCATGAGCGTGCTGTCGAAGAGGCAGGAAGCCTCTGCCTCGGGGAGGATTTCGCGCCGTTCGGATTCGGGGATACGGGCATCCAGTGGCTCACACCAGCGTGAGAACCGCGGAACCCAGATATGATCAACCGTAAAGATGTCAAGCCGGTCACTCTTGTTCCTGAGCGACCGTGCCAGGAGCTCCTTCCGTTCGTTGGTGCTGAACTTTTCAAAGGGCAGGCTCACCGGCACCACTTCAATCCGCCCCCTGTGCATGGCGTTGAACTGGTCAATCACCTTCTGGTGGGCGGCCGAAATGTTGTCCGCATAGTAGACACGCACAACGCCGTCATTCTCCTCGCCGCCGACCGTGAGGCGATTGGAGAGGAGCAGACTCACCACGAGAAACACCACGGCGACCGCGATGGAAATGGGGAGGATATATTTGTTCATACCTCAACCGGTTGGTAGTCGAATAACAGGAATGTATCCAGATTGCGGTTGATTAGCAACGAAACAGCGGGGAAGGAGGATACGGTCAGGAGGAGGAAACGGTCAGCCTGCTTTCGAATACGAACGCTATTCCGTATATTTCATATTATCCATGCCACACACGACCATTCAGGATCACCACACATGTCCCGTATCACCTCTTCCCTCTTGAGGTCCTGTATCATCTGTCTCGTGCTTGGCGGCCTCTTGCCGGCTCCTTCCAACGCCGGAGGATATCTGCACGCCTCGGGCATCTACATTGCCGACGGCAACAATACTCAGATTGTTCTCCGGGGAATGGGACTCGGGGGCTGGCTTGTGCCCGAAGGCTACATGCTGCAAACGTCGGCCTTCGCCAACTCTCCAACCCAGTTCAGGAACGTCGTCGCAGGCACGGTGGGGAACGCCAATGCAGATCAGTTTTTCTCGCTCTACCGGCAGAAATTTGTCCAGCGCAAAGACATTGACAGCCTGGCCCGATGGGGCTTCAACTCCGTCCGTCTTCCGATGCACTACAACCTCTTGAGCTCCTCGCCCGGAGTCTATCTTGAGTCCGGATTCACAATCATCGACAGCCTGCTGAGCTGGTGTGAGGCCAACAGCATGTACTTGATTCTGGACCTGCACTGCGCACCGGGAGGGCAGAACGGGGACAACATCAGCGACTACATGGGATTTCCTTCACTCTGGGATAGTCAGGATTTCCAGTCCTGGACGGCGGAACTCTGGAAGATGCTGGCCGCGCGATACGCCACCAGAGAATGGATCGGCGGATATGATCTCCTGAATGAGACAGCATGGAGTTTTCCTTCTGGAAACAAGCCTCTGCGCGACCTTCTGGTCCGCATCACGGACAGCATCCGCACAGTGGACAGAAACCACATGATCTTTGCCGAAGGAAACTGGTATGCCACAGACTTCAGCGGCCTGACACCGGCGTGGGACGCGAACATGGCGTGGAGTTTTCACAAGTACTGGAGCGTCAACGACTATTCCGCATTCCAGAGCTATCTCCAGCTCCGCGCGAATACCAACACCCCCCTCTGGCTCGGCGAGTCGGGGGAGAATTCCAACCAGTGGTTCAGCGATGCCATCATGCTGCTGGAAGCGTACAGGATCGGGTGGTCATGGTGGACGCTGAAGAAAATCGAAAGCGTTTCCTGTCCCCTGTCGGTGAAGAAACACGCCGGCTACGAGTCGCTGCTGAAATACTGGAACGGACAGGGTTCCCAACCGACAGTAACGGCTGCCATGGATGCGCTGACAGCCCAGGCGCTCCTGCTGGATGCCGACCTGTGCACCTCCCGTCCGGATTTTCTCTTTGCCCTCTTCCAGATGCCCTTTGCAGACAAGACAAAACCGTGGGGTCCGAACACCGTGCCGGGTGTCCTCTACGCGGTCAATTACAACATGGGCCGGAACGGTACTGCATACTTCGACAATGATTTTCAGAACATACAGGGTAATGGCGGTCCGGCGTACAATTCCGGCTGGACATACAGGAATGACGGCGTGGATATGGAGGCCTGCACGGACGCCCTGAGCAATGGCTATGATGTGGGCTGGACGAATCCCGGCGAATTCCTCGGCTACACGATCAACGTGCAGACGAGCGGGACATATACGATGAGGGCGCGCGTTGCATCCGGTGGATCCGGTGGCAGCTTCAAACTGACTCTGGATGGCGCGGATCTGACCGGATCTGTTGCTGTTCCGGGTACGGGGGGATGGCAGAACTGGCAGACGGTGACTGCAGGTCCGTTCGTTCTCAATGCCGGCGGGCATGAGCTGAAGGTGAATTTTCTGTCAACGAACGTCAATCTGAACCGGATCGAATTCCTCCTGGTCGCAGCAGGCGTTACCGGCCCGGAGGACACGCCATCGACGTTCCTCCTCGAGCAGAACTATCCCAATCCGTTCAATCCAACGACGGAGATCCGTTATCAGATCCCCGATGCGGCCTGGGTGAAGCTCGTGGTGTACGACATGCTCAATCGTGAGGTCGCGGTTCTGGTGGACGAACGGAAACCGGCGGGAACATACACAGTGCGTGTAGATGGAAGGGAGTTGTCGACCGGCGTCTATTTCTACAGGCTGGAGGCCACCGGTCAGCGGGCGCGGCACATGGGGACCCGGAAGATGCTTTTGATGAAATGACCGTCAGCGGCCATGCGCACGCTTAACCCATGTACACCACCCTCGCTAAACCAAAACCGAACGCAATCGAGATAAGAGCATCACGTGGCCAGTCACAGATTGATCCTTCAATTCAAAGTCACACTCCTCGGCATTGATCCGCCCATTTGGAGAAGGATACAGGTTCCGGCTGAGTACACCTTTGGGGATCTTTATGTAGCCATTCAGGATTCGAAAAGTTCATTTTGACAATCCGAAACGAAGACTCAAGCTTGCTCTTGGGCAGTGACCCCGGAGTACACCTCACGGTGGCAACGCTCGCCCTGTCCCACGGTTCTCTGGGGAAATGACAAGCAAACAGTGCGGGGCAGTAGAGAGAACTCTACTTCTTCACGATTTCCACGCGGCGGTTCTTTGCCCGGCCATCTTCCGTCCTGTTATCGGCCAACGGCTTTTCCTGCCCCCAACCCCTGGACGAGAGCCTGGCTTTGCCGATTCCTTTTCCGACGATGGCGTTCATCACCGACTTGGCTCTATTCTCAGAAAGAGTCTTGTTCGATGCCGCAGTTCCGACGTTGTCTGTATGTCCCTCGATGCTCACGTTGAGCGAGGCATTCGCCTTCAACATTTCGGCGATCTGATCCACAATCACTTGGGATTCGGGTTTGATGTCCGCTTTGCCAGTCTCAAAGTTGATGTACAGAGCAATAAACCCGCTCTTGTTCAGTTCATCCAACATTTCGTTGGCGGTAATCTCCTGCTTCATCGCTTCAATCTCAATGACTCTCACGTTGTACGAATAGAGATTTGTCCCCTCGGCATCGGATGTATTGAGTTCCATGCCAATCCAGGTGTCCTTCCCCCCTTTGCTCAAAAGAAAGGTGCCAAAGCCCGCATCGCTAAAGACTTTCTTGCCGCCAATCTTCGTGATCGCGTTGGAATAGTTCTTCACAACCTGAAACCAGCTCGGGAGTTTCCCCTCCTTCTCCGGGAGATACGCATATTCCAGAACGGCAACATTCCCTTCAAGAGTCTTGTACTGGTGTTCTCCATTGGCAATCCCTGTTACCACATCGACCTGGTTGTATGAGTTCGAACAACCCGAGATGAAATATTCCGGCATACGGGACAACAGTGGATGATCTTTGCAGCCTTCGGCATCCTGCGCTCGCACTCCTCCGAAAGACATGATCACCAGTAGCAGAGCACCAAAGAGTGTTTTCATCGCTTGTTCCCCGTGATAATGGTTGACGATTGACATCAACAAATATGATCTGCGTGTTCTCTGTATCAATGTACGATTTTCCCTGATATGGTCCGACGCCCGGCCCACGTTCGCCGGCAGTGAGGAAAAAGATGCTGATTCCGGTCTGCATTGGGCACGGGTGGACAATTGATCCTTCAACTCAACGTCACACTCCTACGTGAAACGAATTCGGTTGCCGATCTCGTGAAAGAACTCCCGGGACCAGATGTGCACGGTTTCGAGGTTCTTGAGAAACGGCTTGACCTCCCTTCTGGCCTGATCTACATCCAGACGATCGATTGCTCCGCCCAGAAGCTTCAGGAACGACTCTTGTGACAGAGGGGTCTCGCCAGCCCAGTGTTTTGTCTGTCGCATCCTCTGTTCGAGATGGCTCAGATGCAATTCCGGATGATGCCCCACAAACCAGACGAAGTCGTACCAGTCACGCCCCTTCACGCGGTTGATCCATCGCCGGAAGAGCACGGCGTGCATTTTACCGGCAAAAAGATCAGGAAGCGTGCAGATGCGGACCGCGAAAGGAATCGGTAAGAGCAGGTATCCGGGTTCCGTGGCAAAACCAAGAGGCGGATCGCTGTCAATCTCCAGTTTGATCTTGAGCGTCTGATTTGTCGGAATGTGCGCGACCATCTCGGATCGCATCCTGATCACGACCAGAAGCGCACGCGTGTTCGCCTTCAGAAATGCAGACTGTACAGGCGGCAGAACGGCCTTGCGCCGAAGATCGATCTGCACGTCGAATCCCAGGGTACGAAGTTCCTGCTGTAGTGAAGTGGTAAAACGACCGAGATCGAAATCATTGTTTGTCTTTAGGAGTGTGAAATCGAGGTCTTCAGAGAAGCGGTCCAGACCGTGTACAATGCGGAGCGCACTGCCGCCGTAGAACGCCGCATGTTCGAAGAACTTTGCCCGCCATAAGCCGAGTAGTGCACACTCCTGGAGGATCTCGCGAAGGGCACGTACACCCTCATCTGCGGTGTTGATTGTATAGCGGTCGAGCATGCGCAACACGGCTTCCTGCATCAGGTGTCTCCGTCAGCGTTGGTATATTCGCATTCTACGACGCGGGAGAGAAGCATCACCCGACGCGAGCGGTAGGAACGAGCAATCTCAGCGATGCGGGAACTCCTGAGGTGGGCGAGTTCCCCGTGGGGAATCCGCAGGCTTTCGTTCAGATAGATGCTCAGTTCCTTCTCGTTCCTTATACCTGCTCCACGATCGGACACGAGCTTATCCGCTAGAGCCTTCTCCGGGGTGGCCATCAGGAAGGGTTGGCCCTCCTCCGGACGAAGCAAGTCCATGCCTGTACAGAATGCTTGTAGTGGGATTTTCCTATACGTGAACGAGCCGAGCGGGGTGACGAAATTCCGCGATCGGCCACACGTGACGGATGTTATCGTTTCCACGGCCTCCGGGATCAGACCGTAGTGCTGAAGGGCATATTCCATAGAGATATACGATGGGCCGTACATGAGATTTGCCAGAACCTCGCGCGAGACCGGCCGGCGTCGATACAATTCACCGAAGACATAGAGGCCTTTCTTCACACGAATGATCACTCCCTTCCTGAGGAGGTCGGTGAT
>Ga0315273_10007105_pt1 | contig 14001 bp, 24 predicted proteins | sample YL17G02_0_MG_FD_205753 | JGI IMG/M metagenome (GOLD analysis project Ga0315273, IMG submission 205753) | Sediment microbial communities from Yellowstone Lake, YNP, Wyoming, USA - YL17G02_0 | ecosystem: Environmental > Aquatic > Freshwater > Lake > Sediment | place: USA: Wyoming | collected... | reverse complement strand
TCACAACGATGTCGAAGAGACGTGAATCTGTGTTGCAGGCCATCTTCGTCAGATGAAAGCGCAGCAGGGTCGGACTGCCAGTCGTATTCCACGTGGAGTGGAATTCGATCATCGGCGTGCTGTTTATACCGGTCAGAATCTGCCCACTACCTTGGTTGGTGATGAGCGCCAGACCATCCATAGATGGGACGATCACGATCTCCCGATGCAGCCCGTCTAACGGGTCCGAACCGGTGGTAGCGACCCAGTGATGCCCCAGGATGAGACGTTCCCGAAGGTCGGTTTTGAGCTGACGAATCACTTCGTCGAGAGTCGAAGCCAGGTCACTGCCCGCAGGTACTGTCTCTTCCCAGTAGTTTGAGTGTGCCATTTGTCACCTCATCCGTACGCGGATGCCAGTTCGGTAGTCGTTCTTCTTCGCCTCACGTAGAGGCAGACGCTGCCGTGCCACGTAGTTGTTGGCCGTAACTTCCTGGATGTGCGCTTCCGCAAAGTCGCGACCCGTCTCGAACGCCAGCTGTGCGGCGAACATGACGATCAGAGGGTCGAAGATCGGGTCAAGAACAGACGCCACACCAGACACGAGTTCCACTGGATGCTTCACGTACCAGATCCCGATCGAAGTGTTGACCAGAGGCCGAGAATCGAGGTAGAACACCTCGCCGTACCAGTAGAACCGGCTTGGCGGTCCGTTGGGTAGAACGACCCCAACAATCTGCTCCTTGTCAGCGACAGTAAGCAGCTTCGCGTTCGTCACGTCCTTCACAAGGTCCGGCCACCAAATATCCGTGACGGTCGGCGTAAGTGAACTATTGCCTACGGTTACGGTTTCACTGACCAGGCCCTGAAGTTCTGCGTGATCGAACTCGTTAGCAACCTTCAAGTACGCATCGTTCAGGAAGAACCCGCGCATGCCGGCAGTGATGTCTGTGCGGTTCGCGATACGAAGGAGTAACTCCGCATCCATGTCGTCGTATGTTCTTCGGCTCACAAGTCCACCGTTTCTTCAGGCAAAGGCGGAATCGCAACTTCTCGCGGCACCTCGATCGCCTGCATGTTGGCGGTGTGCCCAGGCTGATCCTCTGCGCATTCGTTCGAATTCGCGCCCATGCAGAGCACACGACCATTCTGGACCCGTACAGCGGCCCTGGGATAGTCCACCCCACATCGTGCGCAGGTGTACCATTCAGAGCCCTGACGCCGGTTGGTGAACCGGGCGTCAATCATAGTAGTGAACCAACGCGGTGCCAGCCGTTGAGGTGGCGATCATGTACAACTGCGACAGGTTGTTGGCCCCATCGACAGTGAACTCGCCACCTGCGGCCACCACCAGTCCGGTGACGTTCGTGAGAGCTGAAGCCCCGGGATCCATGCGGTACCGGCACTCGTTGGTCATGATCCTGATCACTGCCCCCCGGCGCTTCCGCTTGCCAGCCGGTTGAACCTTCAGCGCTGTCAGCTGCACGGGGGTACCCGCGACCGAAATTGACTCGTAGTCAACGAAGTCGGGAGTGATGGGTAATGCGGCTACACTCATGATATTTTTCTCCTATCGGTGACAAAACGGAGCCAAGACTTCACGCGACCGAAAACGTCCTTCGGTGCGAGCCAGCGGCTCGGTTCGTAGAAGCCACTGTCAAGCAGCGCGGGGTCGACCCAACTCCGGCTGAGGAGCTGTTCGTGTTCGGGCCAGAACATGAAGGTCGGAGTGCGGCAGCAGTGGCATGCAACATGGCCAAGGCCGGAGCTGAACCCGATGAACCCGTCCAGCCCATGCAAGAGTGAAGCTGCCCCTCCAAAGCTGAGCTTCCCGATCGGGGGGTTACCCCGGTCGTCTGTGAGCCACTTGAACTGGGAGTTCAGCTCGAAAACGTCCGATGATAGGTCGTCCCAGGAGCCGCCGATCATCACGAACCGGACTTCAGGCAGCTCAGCTTGAACCAAATTCAGGAACTCCTGCCAGGCGTCGAAGCCCCACGTGTTCCAAACGGTAGCCCCCCGATACGACGCACAGGACAGTCCGATTAGGATGTCCTCAGGCAAGCTGTTTCGCAGGAACCCGTCTGCAGCCTCGGCATGGCGGTCATTCAGGTCCAGCTTGTACTGATACGTGGTCGGCAGGTCCGGGAGCCAGGTGCTCAGGGGCAGACCCGCCTCAAGGTGCGGATTGCACGCGAGCATGACTATCGAGCCCGGTGAGAACTTCTCCTTCACAGCAGCCCAGGTGTCTAACTGGTGATGCTGCTGGAACCCCCGAATCTGGGAGTAGTCAAAGCTGCAGTAACCGAACGCTTCAACATTGGGGTGCAGCTCACAGAACTGGTGCAATCGTCGAGGCGCACCGTCCAAGCCGAGAATCGCGAACTTCTCCCCAGTGTTCAAGTATTTGGTCCATGCCCACTGGAACTCGCCGATACCAGAGGGCACGACGATCGTGCGTAGATGGTCCAGGTCTTCCCGCCGCCAAATGCTACCTAGGTACTTCATCGGATCTCTCCTAGTACGAAGTTCCAGCCTTGCCAGCGCGGCTTCTCGCCGAACTCTGAAGGGCAAAACCATTTACGGGCGACAGTGAATCGGGTCTGTACGAGCCCGAACAAGTCGTCCGCAGATACATGCCGGACATGGAACACCCCGTCGACGGCGCCCTGTTCCTCCGGCGTAGAGAACAGTGCGAAGTGCGCACTGTGCTTCGCGCAGTTGTCAACCACCGCCTGCATGTCTGGCACGTGCTCAAGAAGCTCCGTGCAAATAACCAGGTCGAACCGTTCACCTAGATCGAACGGCACCACGGCGTCAAGCACGTGCACTTTGTCGTACCAACACACCTGCTCGGCGTGCAAAGCTGACACTTCGTTCCACTCGACACCGACGATCCGCTTTGGGGCCCAGCCCCGTTGCCAGCGGAACAGCGCACCAGTGAAACCCTTTTGACAGCCCACGTCCAAGATCGACTCCGGCTGCAGCTCTTTCACCAAAGCCATCAGATTGTGCAGACGGTCCACGTGCTCCCGCAGTCCGTTCACCCAGCCCTGAAAGCAGTCCTCGGACGAAAGGAACGCAATCTCGTCCCGTACGTACGCCAGCCTGGTTTCTTCGTTAGTGGGCATCGACGTGGCTCCGAAGTTGGTCAAGGCCGGCTCGAAGCGCAGGGCACGCGCATAAGCGTTCGTACCTCGCAGCCTCGAGCCGGAAAGCCGCCTTGAGGGCATTTCGCCGTGTAGGGGTATCTGCAGACCTGATCTGGTCTGCTAGTGCTGAAAGGGCCTGGAAGATCGCATGCCTCTGCCGTTCAGAAATCATACGATCTCCCAGGCGCACTAGGTCTGAGCGCCGACTACGTCCCCACCAGTGCTGGTGTTGAACCCGGCTGTCTCTGCGGTGACGGCATCCGCGATCTTGAGTGTGCCGTCATTCTCCACAAAGATATACCAGTCGTTGCCGGCGAGGTCGGAGAGAACGATTCCCCCGGTCTGGTGAACCGGAAAGCCACCAACGATGGCAGACGGCCCAGTGAACCGAGTGAACCCGCGCAGGAGATTGACGCTCTTGGAAGCTGCCATGATTTAGCCTCCTGAGGAGCCGTAGACCCCCCGCCATTCAGCGAAGCCCTTGGAGTACCGGGCGAAAATCTTGAACAGCGCGTCGCCGCTCAGGAAATCGTCGCCATTCGCGGTCTCCGGGCGGGTTCGCCAGAAGAACTTGACATCGTGCCCGCCGCTGCGCTTCTTCTTCTTCGGCGGTGCGGTGACGAACCAGGAGTCTGCGTCGGTGAGATACCGGCACGTCAGGTACCCGTTCTCCGAGAGCTCGCCTTTCAGCGGATTGATCTCGTTGTTCGAGGTATACGGCTTGTACTCACTCTGCAGGATCTCCCGGGCGATCCACTCGAACGCGGGGTCGATGATCAGGAGCGCGGGGCTCATGATGATCGGACGTCCCCGATCGTCCTTCAGCACCTTGTAGTGATCCAAGGCAGCCTGGAACGATGTGTAGGAGAAGTCCACGTCCGTACTGGGCTTGTTCGCCTGGACAGCACCGCCATCGAGCCGTGTGTGCGACACGTGGCACAGTGAGAGGCCGTCGATGCCGGCGAACGCCGCGGTGAACGCGTTGTTGAACGGAGCCCACGCGTCGACTTCGACCTTGTACGATGCGGACCTGCCCAGTTCGGCAGACATGCCCTCCATGATGCTGTACAGATCGTCGTCGTACATCTCGCGCGTGATTCTGAACCCGAGGCCGTAGGAACTGTGCGTGTACCGCACGGCCCCGCTGATCAGGGGATCGTCGAAGGAGGTGTTCGTGCCCTCAGGCTTTGAGACCATCGGCCCGAGACCTGCCACCTTGAGTTCCTCCTCGTAGGCCCGTGTGGATCCCTCGACACTCATGACGGGGATCCACTGGTTCGGCTGTGCGTCAATCTCGTTGAACATCACATCGAACAGACCTGGAGCGAGGAGCGCTGAGAAACCACCAGTGCTGGTTGCCATGTCCTTGCTCCCTTACGAGGTCCGAAGACCCTGGAAATAGATCGGGTCGAACGCGAAGACGACCCACCCGATGATGTCGCCGACAGCCATGGGAACTCCGTCCTGCACGGCAGTCCAGATGTCCCAGATGATGACTCGCTTGTTCGTCGTCTCGGTCTTGTCGACGTACCACGGATTCGGCGAAGCTGCGAGGGACTTTACTCCGTACATCTTGCCGCGGTCCGTCACGGCAGTTGTGCCTGCGCCCTCGGAAGCCTGGGTGTCCAGGTTCGCGATGAACAGGGTGTTGGGGTGCGCGAGCTCGACGACGATGTTGTACAACCCCGCGGTGGTGTTGTGAGCATTCTCGGTCGCGACGCCCATGATCAGCGTTGGGTCAGCTGGGCACTCGGCGATGTACCCGCCAACAAGGTAGACCAACGCACCCTTCTTGAACGTCTGGGACGCAGCTTCCGGGAAGCTTTCTCGCGGGATTGACAGCCCGGTCAGCGTCTTCAACGCTCGAGGGACAATGCGCGGTGCAGTTGCCATCTAGGTCCTACTTCTGTGTGAGCTCTTTGATCTCGGGGTCGGCGTCCTCGCGGAACACGAGCCGCTTGGGGACGTTCCTGTACCCGAGGTTGCGGAGCTGGCGCTGTGCGCCTTCGTTTGCGTCCTGGACCATCGTATCAACGGTGGCCTCCTGGCGCTCTCGCGCTTCCAGCTTGTCCGCGTGGATCGTCTTTTCCCACTGCTCTTTCGGCATCCGCATGAGAATCAGATCCCCACGTTTCCTGACGATGCCGGTCGGCGTCTCGCTGACCTGGCCGGGTGGCAGAGTTCCTGCAGGGACCGGAGGAGCTGGATCTTTCACCGTCTCCCATCCCTGGAACTCCGCCTCGAGCATCCGCCGATCCTTCTCGTTCATCCAGCGGTACTTGAAACCTGGGTCCTCGTCTTGGACCCGAAAACGATCAACGGAGTGCGCGGTCATACACCGTCTCCCTTCGGTTGTTCCGGGACGTTCTCGTCTCGGAGGCTGTGATCTCTTCCTGAGTGATGCCCTGGTCCTCGAGCCGGAGCAGGTACTCCTCTACGGCTACGCCGAAGGCCGAGGCCTGACGCTTCAGCTTGTCAGTCGCGACCAGCTTGGGCTTCCGAGCAACGGGCTCTGCGGCCTTCCGTGCCGCTGGGGTTGCTGCCGCCGAGGGCGGCACTGCCTTCGGCTTGACAGGGGCCGGAGCGGACACCGAAACTGGAGCTGCGACCACTGGAGGTGGAGCGGCCGGTGGCTCTTCGGCAGGCGGTGCGGGTGGGGCCTCAACTGGAGCCACAGGTGGGGCCTGTCCCATGATAACCGCTTTGGTTGCGGGGTCCGTCCCGGCCTTGATCATCGAGTAGACGAAGTAGTGCACCCCCTTCTGAACACGCTGGTCCGGCGTCATGGTCTGCTTCATCTTGGTGACTTCGTCGCGGTACTTGTCGTAGTCCGTGACGGTCGCCGCGAAGGCAGCCTCGTCGTCAGCTTCCAGGCGCTGCATCATCAACAGGGTCGAATTGTCGACGCGTCCCACAGCGTGTGCAGCGAGTGCAGCTGCCGGGTCGGCCTTGGGCGCTGCGGCAGCTGCCACCGGTTCAGGGGGCCCCACTGCAGCCTCCAGACTCTGTGCGTACTCGAGCACGTCACTGAGTTTGTGCCCCTTGAATCGTCCGCTTGTGACGACCCCGTCAGCGTCAGTAGTGAGTAAGTTCGGATCCGGCATGTTCAGCCTCTTTCTTCTCTTCGCCCCTCAGTTCAAGGAGCAGTACGGTCAGTAGCCTACATTCCCCCTGGCATCGGTGGAGGTCCTGGAGGGAGTCCAGGAGCTGGAGCTTGCGGCGGGCCACCTGGAGGCGGCGGGCCAGATAGTCCTGGAGGTCCCGCTGCGCCTGGGCCTGCAATTGGTTGAGCTTGTCCAGCGCCACCTTGACCTCCTCCGAAGATACTCTGCAGGTTCGGGACGACCGAATCGATGTCTTCGATGTCGAACCGTTCCACGAATCTCTTCACGATGTTCGTCGACGCTTCCATTACGGCCATCGCAACCACCTTCATTGGCTCCGGGAACCCCGGGTTCAACAGCACACCCACGAGCTGGTTCAGCTTCATGTAGTAGCCGTCAAGCACGGACATCAGAAGCTGCATGTTCTGCAGCTCGACGTCCCGGTTCGCTGACTCGTTCGTGAGGGTGATCTTGAGCCCGAACGCCATACGGGGATCCCCAGGCGGCAACTTCAGGACCTTGTCCTCGTACACCAGACCCTTAGGCGCGAACTGCTGGACCTGCTGCAGAGTCAGATACAGGAGCTCCTGCACCGCGTGTCGCAGATCGTCGATCGAAAGCCAGAACCTGATGTTGCCTTCAGCGATCGTCGCTGTCGTGCCGGTTGCGGTGGCTTGGGACCCGACAACGCTGCTCTCCAGGCCCATGTTGTACGACGACACACCGGAGCGCTTCTCTGCCAGGTACGCAGCTTGCTTCTCGAGGTTCCCGATCGTGGGCCCTGGTTCACTCAGATGTATTACGATGACGTCTTCCCTGGGCTTATCTGTGACGATTCGCTTCCCAGGGTAGATCTCCTCGTTGGCCCCGAAGTTCGCTTCCGGGGTGCAAACCACAAGGCCGGCGTTCGCCGCGGTCGCAGCGTCGATGACCTGGTTGTGTGCCGTACTGGCTTCGATCTGGAACGGCCCGACCTGCTCGGCAGCGCCCATTGAGTAGAACTCGTGGGACTGTGTCAGGAACGGGATCTTCGTGACGTGCCGAGAAGCCCCGAAGTACGGGTTGTAGATCATCTGCACGAAGCAGTCCGCGGACATGGAGTAGGTCAGGATGATCTCTTCGAAGGTGTCTTCCTTGATCTCCCATAGACCGTGAATCTCGTACAGGGTGTACGGAGACGGACCCTCTCCGGTCGTATGCGCAGCTTTCATCGACTCGAGGTATCGAGGGTCCTTCCTCTCGGACGAATGCTGCTTCAACCGTTCGACGTCTTCGTACAAGCCGTCTTTCTGAGCCTGGAGGAGCTCCGCCCAGGTGTACCGCAGACGCTGAGCGAACCAAGGAAGCTGCCCTAGCTCGTCGTAACCGATCGGAGGAATGAAGTCGTCCGGAGAAATGATGTGCCAGCGTACACCCGTGTACGTGGGGACTTCCTGCTCGACGACCTCGCCCTGGGCGTCGTACGCGTGGTACTTACGTTTCTCGTCTACCCAGAGCGGTTTGACGTACGCGTCTCCGTACAGGACGCAGTCGAAGAAGGCACTGCGTAAGCGATCCCGTGCTCCTGAAGTTCGAACGAACCAATTGATCCACTCGCGGAGATCCTTCTCCATCGGCTCCCACTGTTTATTCTTGATCTCGACCTCAGCAAAGTCCTTGCTAGCCATGAGGGCCTTGTGAAGCCGAGCAACAAGTGCGTCGACAGTGATCGCAACGAGCGGCACAACCACATTGGATGCGTTCGCCCATGGGAACATCTTTGCTTCGGACTCCGGGTACGCCTTATAGTACCGGAGCCACTTCGCATAGAGAGTCTCACGTTTGGCATGGGCATTGACTGCACCGGACAGAGCCTCCCGGACCTTGACCCGCAAGGCGGACTCTTCGTCCTCACTCAGTTCCAGTGGCCGAACTTCAAGCGGCATGGGTTGCCCCGTCAGGGTTCAGGATGCACTTGCCCTGAAAGCCGAGACCAACAGTCGGCTTGGCCTCGACCTTGGGCTTGGACTTCTCTACCGCCTTCCGCGCATTTTGTTTCGCTTGCACCGCGACATTGAGATCCTCCTCTGCTGGCTTCAGCCGTTTCGCACGAAGTGCTTCTTTCACTTCCTCTGGCATCGCATGCTTCTTGTTCATCTCAGTACCCCGTTACTTTCGACCGGGTTGCGAGGCTTTGTGCCTCGACGCGGGAATTCCGAACTGCGGGTGCGACCGAGTACAGACCGAACAGCGGAATGCAAGCCGCCGTTGCGTCCAAGAGGTCCTTCTGAATGGAAACGGGGAACCCTTTCATTTCGTCTACCAAGTCGCGAAGGCCCCTGCGAATGTAGACCAGGTGGGACTCTGTGTAGGGAATCAGAGACCGGATTCTGGAGTCCTTTTCGCCAATCGGACGTTCTTCGCGGACGGAGAACGAGTGACCGAGTTCCCTCATCTTGTGGTACAGTGGAAACTTCAGGATGCGCTGGAAGCCCACATCCTCGATTGCGGAGACTGCCGGCAAGTACCGTTGGTGGAATCCGATGTATCGAGTGAGCAACAGCGTCGGATCCTTCTTCTCCCCAGCGGCCTCGAATACGAAGATCCTACCAAGACGATCCTTGCCGGCAACTACCATCCCGTTCTTACAGCCCTTCCGTTCGTCGAGAGCGGTCAAAGCTGGGTCCCAGAACAGCACCTTCTTGATCATGTCGAACGCGACGATCTCTTGCACGCCCTCTTCGTTCTCGATCTTCAGGTTGCCCTCAGTGTCGTAGACGAAGTACCGAAGGTCCCGCTCGCGAAACTCGGCCAAGCTGGGGTCCTGCGGATTGTTCAGATAGAGCATTGAGTACATCCAGGCGCCCTGCTTCGCCCTGATGCGTTTGCAGGACTCCTCGGGGAACAGTGCGGGGAAGAAGTAGTAGGTCTTATCCGGCTCCGGAGCGTACTCGTCCGGATCCATTGCGTAGATGGAAGGTTGGTTCCGTTCCTCGGCGGTCTTCAGGTCGTACTGCAGCTCTTCGCGTGTCCAGTGGAGCGGCCTGACCTGCACTTCGTACGAGTCCGCCTCGTTCAGCATGATGTCCGCGTAGACATCATCGATACCCCACCGAGTCCCGATTAGCAGGTCGTACGCACTGCGCTCGTCAACGAACAGAGCCTCACTTGCCCTGTAGAACTGCTTGACACGCTCACGTACTGTCGGTGACTCGGCAGATTTGAGGTCTTCGAGGTCGTCCTTGATCTGAACAGTGTAGTGCCGGGACACGATATGCGTGTCAACCCCGGCGGCCTCGATGGTGTCTTCCCCGTATGAGCCCTGCCGTGGGAAAAGCAGGTTCGAGTCCGTCCAAGTTGTAGATCCGACATCTGGTACGATCTCCGGATACAGCCATCGAAGCAGCTCGTTCCGCTCGATCTGCTGGCGCAAGCTCTTGATCTGCTTCTTTGCATTCTCCGCCGAAAACGAAGACAAGAGGATCCTGTGCTCCAGCCCCGGTAAGCCGCAGAAACTGTCTTGGATCAGAATCCAGAGGGGGAAAGATTTCGAGCCGACGGTAGACTTGTAGCAGTCGCGCGGAATCAGCACTACTTTGCGCTGCTTGTTCGGCGGTTCGACTGATTGGATGAAGTTGCAGAGCGAGAGGTGCGGAACGACCTGGACTTTGTTCCATCCTAGGACCGCCGTTGTGAAGAAGTACAGTGAGGCTTTGCCCCGGGCGCGCGTGGTTTCGTATATCTCGTCCGCAAAGCTTGAGGTTGGCAGCTTTGGGTACCCCAGGACGTTGAAGGCTTCGCCTGTGGTCATGGGCGAGGACCTGCGGTCGCAGCTGTGATGTCGATTACGGCTGCCTCAGCGGCACGCTGTTCGAGCATTGCGTGGAGGTCCGCGGTGATCGTGAACGAGATTCCCCGGTGTTCCATGTGCCGAACCGGCGAATGACCCGCTCGGTCAAGCCAATCCTGGGCGAGTCCGGCGGCAAGCCGGGCATCCGGCGTGGTCTCTATGATCGACATCAGGCGGTCTTGCATCTCACCGGCGAACTCCTGGAAGGTCTCCTGCACCAGTTCCCGGCTTCGCCGCAGCTCTACCGGAAGTTCGTCGTACACCTTCCCCAGGTACCAGTTCTCGTACCGTTGGTAATCCGGCTTCTTCAGCCACATCAGCACTGACTGGTACGAGTACCCCAGCCGTTTAGCGACCTCCGAGATGGGAACGTTGGGTTCATTTGCCCGGATCTGGGCCAGTATCTTCCACTCCGTCCGGACTGGCAGTGGATACAAGCGGTCAAGCTGTGCTTCGCCCATTGTGATGCTCTATTGTACCCCGGAATGCCGCCGGAAGGCAATCGGGGATTTTGCGTGACACGCGCAAAAAGTGGGGAAATTAAGTGCGGGGCGGTGATCCTTAGTGCAATCGGGTTAGTTTGGGGGTATGGGGGGTGTTAGTTGTTGTGTAGAGTGAGTCGGTGTTAGTGTATCAGATGGGGTAGCCAATCCCCGAAGGAGGACACGTGGAAAACACATGGCACGTCGTGAAGAGCACCGTCGAAGTTCGTCCTGGCAACAAGACGGGCTGGATCGAGGTTCAGGTGACTGCGCCAGACGGCAAGTCGACCTCGAAGTACATCATGAAGAAGGTGTCTCGGTTCTACTCCGAGGCTGACGCATCGACCGCGGAACTCGTGTAGGTTCTACAGAGCGCAGGGGCCGGAATAGGCCGGCTCCTGCGCAAGGAGGTGTTACATGCCGAATTGCTTTACGTTCCCTCTTTATGTTGGTATCATTTCGTTCCTGGCGGCTGTTGTGTGGGTCGCGTTGTTCGTGGCGTTGTTTACAGAGAGACGGCGGTAACTGATTTTGGAGGCTAACTATGAAACAAACTGGCGACGGCGAAATTGCGATGTATCCACCTGCGGTTTCACCTGGAGACTATGATACTTTTGGATACGCTACCTTTCGCATTACAGGATTCTGTGATATGGACACAGATATCCACAAGTTAGCGGGTAACATCGAAGGCCGGGTTAGAAAAGTTATCAAACGGACTATCAGAACCGAAACTCTCGAATTCAAGTAAGACAGACGGGGCAGGGAGGTGATTCGGTGGCGCTGCCATCCAACTACCTAAAGGTCTCAGACACCTAAAGGTTAGCGCGCGGGAGTATCTCGTTGGTTAGTAAGAAGTGGCGGTGTATGGGCGATGTGACTGTGCTGCGTTCCGCAAACAGGCGTCGCCCCACAAGCGGACCCAGGAGGTCCCATATGTCACAGTTCGAGTTCACACACAAGTCGCTCAAGGCCGCGATCGCTGCAATGGGCGACGACGAAGCACTGTCCTGCCTGAAGCTGGGCTGGTACCAGAAGCAGTACAGGAAACGCAAGAACTCGATCGAGTCCGCAATCCTGGAGCGTGCGCAGAACGATCCGCGCTTCAAGGACCTCGTGGCTGGCGTCACGAAGGAAGTCGTCGACAGCTTCGGCAAGTAGCCTGAATCATGGCTGCGAATATCGAAGTTGCGGCGTGGGTAGTACCACCCGATCACGATTTGCCCGATTGGCTTCGTGACAGACTCCTTGTACTTGGCGCACGGCAGCAATTGACTGACCGCAAGCGCAGCATTCGTGCACAGGCGCGGTTCCAGGTCTTGCACGAGCACAAGGAGCAAGTCGAAGCGCTGGTCAAGGCAATCACCAGTGAGTACGAAGCAGGTACCGAGTATGCCGCGCTTCGGAATCTCATGGACAGCGGACAGTAGAACCACGCGGCTCAACGTAACTGATCTCCCCCGAACCACCCTCGAAGTGATCGCCGCGGCGGCACTCAGAATCGGACGTGAGATCCACAGTTACGTACGTAGGGGCACACTGCATAAGCGCGCATGCGGTGTGCCCCTTTTTTGCAGGCGTACAGGCTCCCGCGCTAAAGCTGAGTCACCGCCATTCGGGCATTCGGGCCCCTTCGGGCACTTGTGCCGCATTCGAACACAAGACCACTGCATTTTGCTTTGGTCTTTTGGTCTCATTCATTTAGACCAGATAGACCAGAAACATTGTAACTCGTTGCAAACAAACGAGTTACCATGGGTCTGGGGTCTCTTATTACTATCACCTTATATAGATCCCACACACTACCTAAGAACCATATATATATTCCATGTTCTATGTTTCCTGTTCTTGTGTCCCTATTATGTACCTATGGCACATTTTAACACAAGACCAACTGTAAGTCCTTTGTTTGCAACAGGATACACTGTTTCTGGTCTAACTGGTCTCTTTATGCAAGACCCTACGAACATACGTTGATTTCCACTTGTTCTTGTGGTATAATATACCCAGCAATGCAGCTTTGACCGCCGTCACATGGAGGCACACTATGTCAGACTTCCCGTCACATCCCCTAGTTCTCGAGCTCGCAGCTGGGCGCCCAATCATTGATCCCCTCCGGCGCTCCGCCAGGGCATCCCGACTCATCGTGAACCCAGACGGCAGCACCGAAGCGGTGCTTGTCGCGCTGGCACGACGGCTCTACCCGGAAGTCGACCTATCACGGAACATCGTCTTCTGGAAAGACAAGAACTGGCAAAACGAGACCCCAGAAAATGTCACCCTGACACCTGCGGCGGCGACCAGGGCCAAGTCTCCGTATCAGGCCCTCTCTGGGACTCCGGAATACCACCGAGCGTACCGCCAGGCGAACAAAGCCAAGTTCCGGGAGTACACCGCCCGATACAACACCAAGCTCAAGGTCGCGAGGATCGCTGTCATCAGCGCCAACATGCACGCGTTGCCTAGTGACAGCTTTGCCGCCCGACTACAGGAACGACTCGAGGCGATCATCGCATCACCGTCACCGAGCACACCTCTCCTCGAGCAGCTCGCTGACGCTCGACAGGAACTCGAGACCGGGCAGATTTCACCTCCAGACATCTCTTGACATTGCTTTCGATCTGGGGTATAATATACTCAGAGATGGAAAGTAACGCAAACGCAGGAGGTACACAGTGCAGGAAGTCACAGTCAGGGTCCGCATCAGGTTCCTCACCGCTGACGAACTTGACTACGACGCACTCACCAGTGCAGTCGAACTCCGTATCATCGACACCTTCGGAGGCACGAACTCCGGACTCTCCAGCGCCTATGTGGAAGTCCTCGACAACCGCCGGATCCCGGAGCACATCGCCGCAGAGTACAGGAGATCCGTGCTCAGGGATCCAGCGGCTCTGCTTGGACCGACGGAGGCGGAGACCGCTGTCCCGTCTGTCCCGTCTGTCCCGCCTGTCCCCTACTGTCAGCACGTGCTCAAGGGTCACAGCTGCAGCATCTGTGACGTGGGGGTGGACGCCGATGTCCCGTTCTAGGATCCAGCGCCTCAGAGAGGGCAGCGGTGACCCTCTAAACCACTTGCCCGATCGACTGCCGCCCCTGGTCGAGCAAGACGTGATGACAACTGCAGTCCTGGTCATCAATCTGCTACAGTCCAACGGCATCCGGTTCACGGATACCACCGCACGGGCGCTGCTCGTGGCCTCCGGGGCAGCTTTGCTGGCCGGGAACCACACGGCAGAATCCCTCGTGAGTATGGCCTACAACGCCAAGCAGTACGCTGAGGTTCTGTTCACCCACATCAAACGCCAGCGGACCGAACAGAAGGAGAGACAGCTGCCCATCACGGAGTACACCCTCGCAAACAGGAGGTAGGCACATGGCACGATGTGAGGATTTTCCCTGCTGTGGGCACGAATCGGGCGACTGCCCACGCACCGATAGCAAGGGCAGACAGC
>Ga0315273_10007104_pt1 | contig 14002 bp, 15 predicted proteins | sample YL17G02_0_MG_FD_205753 | JGI IMG/M metagenome (GOLD analysis project Ga0315273, IMG submission 205753) | Sediment microbial communities from Yellowstone Lake, YNP, Wyoming, USA - YL17G02_0 | ecosystem: Environmental > Aquatic > Freshwater > Lake > Sediment | place: USA: Wyoming | collected... | reverse complement strand
CAATTATAATCTTCTTATACGAGAGCTGCGTTCTTTACAGAAAGAGTTCGCCTTATCAAAGAATGTAGAGAAAGATGTAGGCAGAAAAATGTATTATAAAATTAAAGAGATGCTTAGAGATTCACCCATACATGAAAACTTAAAGACTGGAAAGCCTAACGATAGGATAGACTTATTCGAAAAGGCTTTTGATGCTTACCAGGAATGGATATACAACATCGGCTTAAAGTATGGCTACTTAACTAAGACAAGCGAAGTAGACGACGAGGGATCATGGTCGCCAGATGAAGAAGACGGTATCACCGAGGAGGAGTTAGAACGTGAGAAGAATAAAACAAAGGAAGAAGAGTAATAAGTATTTTAAGTGGGCCATAGCATTATTAATTATAATAGCGCTGGAGTTATTTATATTATTCTTATTGTATAATCAAAGGAATGTAAGTTATGAACTACCTAGGATATTTAAAAACTTAACTAATTATAACGTCGAGTATGATTATAAAAAATGTAATACTGGCAAGATAATTATAGACGCTTCATGTTTTAATAGATATGTGAATTCATTTTATAATTATAACATTTCTAATTTAGGGAAGGCATTAAGTTTTGAAACACTTAAAACCGAGGGTGGAGTCTGCAGGCATTACACAGATGTTTATAACCAGGCAGCGTCGGAGATGGGGTATATTACAAAAGACATAGGTATTAAGTATAAAAATATGTCTCATGTATTTTCTTTAATATATAACGAAGATGGTTATTGTGTTATGGATCAGGCTAGCTATTACTGCTTTGGGTTTAAAAAGGAATAGTAAGTTAAAAAAAGGAGAGATTGTAGAAGTTGGTATTAGGAGGTATAAACCAAAATGAGCTTCTCTGAAATACATGATTTGGCTTTGATTAATTTAAGACAAGAAGCGATTAAAATAATTGAAGATTTTGAAGGAAAAAATATCTCTGATAAAAATTATCACAAAAAACTCAATAATCTCCTAAATAAAAAAATCGGTAAAAAGGTAGAAACACTTACAAAAATATCCCTATCTACAACTATAAAGGGCTTAGATTTTGAGAATAGAAAGGTTTAAATACATTAGTGCATTACTAATGTAATGATAGAAACAACACAAAACGTATGGCTTTAAAGTATTTCATAATTTTGTGAGAAAATCAGCAAGAGAAAATTTAACACCCGCAGAAAAATGCGGAATAGGTTTATCTGGGAATAGATGGGAAACTATGTTATTGAACTCAATTAAATTAAATAACTCCCGACAAGCGACAGGAGAGGAGATAATTGCTAAAACTCCCTAAACTGCGACACTCTCTAGTAAACGAGGTTTACCAATAAGAACATTTATATACTTCGTTCCCTGTTAGTAGTTATTAAAGTAGTGATTAAAAATGGCGTGGGTAGGAAATCAAGTTACGACGACTAAAAAGAATCAACCATCGACTTCTTCTTCAAATATGTCTTCTCAACAATTAGCCTCGATAAATGTTTCTCCTCAAAATGTTAATACTATTGGAAGTAAAACATCTACATTAAAGCCAGGTACTCAAGTCGGCAGCGGCGCAAAGGGAGGGATATTAACTGTAGGCAAGGACGGAGTTATAAGAGAAGTCTTTAGCGGCCCGAGTAGTGGAGGTGGTGGAGGTGGCGGAGGTGGCGGAGGTGGAGGAGGTGGCGGAGGTGGCGGAGGTGGAGTAGCATCTGGCCCAGGACAAAACTTTAGTCAGAACATACCCGCATCATTTGAAAAGCCAGCAGTAATCGAGGCAGCAAAACAAGGCAAGTTATTACCTCCAGTATCTAGGGATCAGTACGTACCGCAATATGATAAGGGTAGGCTACTAGGCTTTACTAAGGATGGCCAGTTTATACCTCGAGAGTCTGCGCTGCAAGGTACACAATATAACCCGCAGAAGTTAACAACCCAATCAACAAAAGCAATAAGCGGCGGAGGTTATGTTACTTACTATGGTACGCCTTCTAGTGGCAAGCTGCAAGTTATAAACAAAGGTGGCAGAGTAACTTATAGGGATCTTGCTACATCTGGTGGACAAAGTACTTATACTGCAACACAGCAACCGCAAACAACAAGCGAGGCAAATTATCAAAGTATATCCGTTGGAGAAAGTTCTGTTATACTTAGTAGTAAACCTACTGGTTTTGCAAGGCCGCCATATAAAGAGCCACAAATATCTATATACGAGAAGTTTACAGGGGAATATTATAAGGGTACGCCAATAGTAAAAACAGTTTATTCAGAGGGAGATTTAATAAGAGATGCTACAAAATTAGAAATAGAGTCTTTAAATAGAGCCGCAAGATCTGGGGGCTATCCATCTAAAAGTATTAGCTCATCTGCATCAAAGTTTGCAGAGATGAAAATTTTAACTCCTTATGTTGGCGCAAATGTAATAGTTAGAACATTACAAGGTGGTTTAGCGTCGGCAACTTCGAATTTACGTTTTGCTGGTAACTTACTTACTAATACCGAAGAGACAATACAAAGTATACCTCGAGGCTTAGCATCAGGATTTGAAAGTGTAACCTCTGGGAGATTAGCTAATTTTGTTATGAAAGAGCCAGCTTATACAGTGGGATTTATTACAGCGGAGTATTATACTGCTAAAGGTATTGGCGCAGTGCAAAAACAAATATTTAAGGAGGGTACACTATTAGGCGCAAGATTATCTACTAAATATCTTCCAGTAGAGACAACAACTATAGGCGAGAGAGTTATTAAAAATGTAGAGATATTGCCTGGTAAAAAAATAGATATTGGTATCATACCAGAAAGAGGTACGAAATTAGAATTTAACCCATCTAAATTTTTAAAGGAGTATGGCTTAGAAGAGCCAAAACCAAAATTACCATCGGGATTATCTAAAGAACAAATGAAACTTCTTAATACAGAAAAGGAAGGTTTAATCGGCGGTAGTTTTGCACAAAAAGTATTCTATCCAGAAACAGCTAGACAATTTGGAGACATAGATAAGATAGTTAAAAATCCTAAAGACTTCGCAAAAAAATTAAATCTTAATAAAGATTATGATATTGTTAATGTAAATAAAGGAAAGACAAAGGGTATAACTAAAATAAGCGGGCCTAGATTAAAGGCAGATATAGTGCCGCCTTCTATGTATAAAAATGTTAGATTTTTAGGTATTGGCCCAATAAAAAAATATAAAGCTTTAGGTTATAATTTTGTAAACCCTAAAGTATTATTCATAAATAAGGCTAAGATATTTTCAGAAACAGCTGCAGATACAACGAAGTTAGATAAATTTACGAAAGCAGTAGCCGATTTAAAAACTTTAACTGGTGGAAGATTTAATTATGATAAAAACAAAGCAACTATCTCAGGGGCATACGGATATACTAAAGATGAATTAGCAGCTTATATAGGCAAGACTGGTACAATAACTACTTCCGCTAGAGATTTATTTAAATTTTTAAATAAAAAAGTTAATTTGATAGACATGGGCGAGGGTTACGGTCTTTTTGCTACGCCTTTTGATATAAAAACTGGGCAAGCTATGTCTAGAGCATCTAGACTAGGATTAGATAATTCGAAGGCTGCGGGATTATTAGATTATGTTTCTGGAGATATTTCTTTTAGAACATCAAAGCCACAAATTGTAGCATCTCCTAATCAAAAGATCGGCGTAGATTTTACAGTGCCTTTTCAGTCATCAGAGTTAGAGGTTACTTTAGATGTTGGAAGAGTAGTAATAGGTTATAAGGTTGGTAAGACTATTATAAATAGAAGAGTAGTAGATATTTATTCTGCAGAAGTAGCGCCTATTGGATATAAAGCACCAGGCAGATTAGGACAATTAAAAGAAGCCTATGCTAAGTTTTTACTAGAGAAGAAAGGAGGAAAGAGTATACCCATCAGTAGACAATTATCTGGCCAAAGTGATAAACCTTATTTTGATATTAAAGACTTTTCTTTAAATAGGGTTAATCAAGCTGTGAGATATTCATCTAACGAATTACCTAAAAGTTACAAAACAATTAAGTTATCTAACTTAGACATAAACCAAAGATTTACAAAAAGTATTAAACAAATTTCAAATACTAGATTTTTAAGAACTGAGCGATCTAGAGATAATTATTATGCTCGTTCTTCTAGGAGAGGCGGAGATTATTCTATTACCCCATCTTATTCTATAAATAGAATAAATAGAGTCGATAGGATAGTGAGAGAAATTAAAAGAACGAATACGCTAAATAGAAGAAATAATATACCTCGAAGAATAGATACTCCTCGACGAGGTAGACCAGATAGATTAGATTATAACTTTAAAGTTCCTCCGCCAATCCCACCTAATGTAATATCAGACTTTCCAGAAAATATACCAAAGTATAAAAAAGGTTTAGGCTTCGACGTATTCATTATAGAAAATAGAAAGCCTAGAATATTTGCAAGGGGTTTATCTAAGTCGTCGGCACTAGACATCGGCTCTAGAGAAATATCAAAAAGCCTTAGAGCAACTTTTGGTTTAAGGCGTTCAGATTTACCAGGAAGAAATATTAATACTGGTAACGAATTCTTAAGGTTAAGCGGTTTACTTCGCAGGCCTACCGCCAAATCGCAGTACAGAAAATTAGGAGAAGTTTATGTACAACGGTCGACGAGGGTAGGAATGTTTGGCGGTAGGTTATCTTTTAAAGGCGAGAAGGCAGAAATACAAAGCGCAAGAATGAGAAGGGCTATGGAGGTTATAAGATAATGGGCGGGCGTATGAATGACTGTAATAAATATGTATGCGAGAAGTGCGGCAATACTTTTAGAATTAAATTTAATTTTAATAAGCACGTCGGAGACTGTGTAACTTATAAGAAAGTAATAAAACTACTGGAGGTGGAAAATGAAGTTAGTTATAAAGACATCAAAGGGCTACGGTAATTGGCTTAGCAAACATTTACAAAAAGAACATCCAAAGACGAAAGGTAAAATAAAAATAAGGAGAAAATAATGGTAGCAGATAATATTATCAATTTTCAGAAAAGCGTAGAGAAATATAATCTCGATAAAAACCCTCGTGGTGTTGGCGAGAAATTTAGAAGGGCTAGCGCAATAGTTACAAGTAAGTATTATGGTACAGTAAAAAAAGCAAAACCTTATACTCAATCAATATCCAAAAATATATTTATTAAAAAAAGAATGCAGAATGTAGGAGATAGGATAAAAGTTATGCGTTTTCAAAATAAATTAGAGAAGGCTAAATTAAAAAATGCTATTGAAAATTATAAGTTAAGAAATAGGGTAGAACTTCTTAGACGAAAAGGTTTACTTCCACAGCCACAGACTAGAATAATTAGGCCAATAATTATACAGCCATACCACAACGATCCGTTAATTAATCAAGACATAGCCTCGGCTTTTAATGCAGATATGCAGCACGGAGATAAAAGTTTGTTTGGTAATGAGAACTTTTATGGCGGAGAGAAATATTACGACGAGGATATTTATGGTAATGAATTTAATGGAGATATGCTCGCAGAGCTTGGAATAAATATACGTCCTGGAGTAAGCCCACTACTATACTAAAATGGAAAGCAACGAGATGCAATACTTAGAAGAATTAGAACAAGAACTACAGACGTTAAGCCAGCAGAATAAAAAAATAAACAGTGCTAATCTTTCGATGTATAATGGTGGAGCCGACGAGAATTTAATTAAGTGGCAGCTTAACCTAGAACAAGAAAAAGATAGGATATTTCATATACTTAAAGGCGATAGGCTTAAACTAAATGAGAAGGGTAATGAATATTGGGTAGAGCCACTAGATAAGAATAGCGCTATACTTAACGACTATGGTATTGATTATGTTATGGGTGTTCTCGAGTCTTTCTTAAATAGAAATATTATACTTTCTAAATTCGAGGATAAAAGAATAGACCAGATATGCCTCGACTTAGGCAATCAATTAACCAACGACATATATAACGACTATGAAAATATGGGTATGGATACTATCGAGAAAAGAAAGAAGTACCCTATGCTTATTATGAAGATAATAATTAATATCGAGGCATCACTTAAACGTGCTTTAGATGGTGGAGAAAGAAGCAGTTTAAGGAAAGTAATGTCGGTAACACAAATAGATAACCCTCTTACTCGAGGACAAATGCCTATGGTATCTCAACCTAAATCTTCGAGTTTATTAAAACCTTGGACGTGGGGAAGATGAAGTACTACTTAATAATTATTATGCTTTTGTTATTGCCTGGTTTATGTTTAGCAGTTAAGCCAGGGACGCAAAGCTCTGCGGGTACTGGATGCGAAATACAGACGCCACAAATAGATACCGTAGCTGTAAATTCTAATATTAATTTTCATGCGCACGTTATTAATGGTACTAACGGTAAGCCTTTAAATTCTTCTGATGTGTCTTGCGTATTTCATATTTATAATAATTTAGATAGCCATATCGGGATAGCATATTCTAATCATACTACCTTCGAGAAAGTTTACGACTTCTCTTTTCAAATAAATAATAATTTTACAACTGCTAAATATTATAGCTATATCTTGCAGTGTAATAATTCAATAAGCGGCTGTTTTGTTTCTGGAACTATCGAGGCTACGCCAAATGGTTACTACTTAACTACTGAAAAATCTATAATGTTTTTTATGTTTGCAGTTTTTATATTTTCAATATTTATACTTTGTTTGTACTGGACAATAGTATTACCTTATCAAGATGTTAAGAATGACGAGGGAGAAGTTATAAGTATTAACGACTTAAAGTATCTTAAAATATTCTTATCGGTAATGTCGTATATTATTCTATGGATGTTCTTTGGTATAATGGATGGTATATTTAGCAATTATATGTACGAGATAGGCATAGGTAATTACTTTGAATGGGCATATAATATTATGCTGGCGTTTATCTGGCCTTGTATTGTCGTGGGTGTTACCTTCCTTATTGTAAGTTATATTAACAGCAAAAAGCTACAAAAGACTTTAAATGGAGACTGGTTTAAATGAGAAAGTTTATTTTTGGTAAGATAGATCCGCAGTTTAATAAAGAACTGGAAGACATAAAGAAAATAAGGTACGCTATCGGTAAGGATAAAAAACCATTAAGCACTAGAAGAATAACTAAAGGAATAACGAGGCATAGCCTATGGCCTACTTATAAGAAAGAACTTATCGACGGAGAGTTTAAAGATGAATAAAAAAGGGATGGCTGTAGAGTTATTACTTTTTGTAATGATAGGTATATTCCTAGCTATATTCTTAGCTGGCTGGATATATGCTGTAGACTTAGTTAATACTAATCTTATTAACATCCCAACTAATAATAATATTAATGTAAGCCAGGCGACTCAAGGTACATTCAGTTATTTAAATAACGCCTCTGATGAAATAGCCTTCTTGCCCGTATTCTTTATGGTGGCTTATATGCTGGGCATATTTGCTTATTGTTATTACTCGCCTAAAAGCCCAGTATGGTTTTTATTCTACTTTATGTTTAACATCTTAGTTATAATACTTAGCATATATGTAAGTAATGCTTATGAGTCTATCTTATCAACTAAGGTAATAGGCGAGACATTAGCCCAGTTCTCAACTACTAATATGATAATGAGCTACTTACCCGTATGGACTACCTTCATAGGTTTTATAGGGCTTTTGATAATGGTTTCATCATATTATAGGGAAGGAGGCGCAATATGACAAAAAAACTCTTCTTTATAGCGTTTATAGCGGTCTATTTTATACTGGGCAGTGGTTTAGTATGGGCTGTAGAATGGGATAATGTTAAGGATTATGATCCAACAACCAAAACAATAACAGTATCAAACTCTTTACTATGGATGGTAGAACTTGGAGAGGTAGCAAAGGTTAAACTTAATTCTGAACTTCATAGGACTATAATAGATAATAATGACTATGTCGCAGAGTTTACAATAACTAATTATGAAAAGGATTATACGAACTTTATTAAAAGTATAGAGTTTTATGATTATTATAATTATAAGTTAGGTGTACTAGATGAAAAGCAAGGTACGTTTAATTATAAGTTTTGGAATCCAGACTATACTACAACTCGAACAATAAACGTAACTGAAGAAAAGTGCGGGGATAATCCAGATAGTAAGAACTTAACTAGATATTGCTGGGAAGATGTTACAAGTAGTTATGTAGAAACCTTAAAAGGTAAATGGGTTAACTATGATGAGAAAAATCCCTTGCCTCTGGGCGAGGTAACAATACAAGCTTTCTATACTGGAGAATTAAAGCCTGGCGAAAGAATAGAATTTATACCAACATTCTTCGGTGTGCGAGTTACAGACTGGGCAGATTTTGGAACTGCTGTGCCTTATGAGTTCAGTAGGGATTTCAACATCCCAGGAGTAGAGGATGGTTTTGGCCAGACGTTTACAATAGGTACTAATGGCACTAATGCAACGCATGTCTTTAAAGGATTTTCTATGCTATTGACAACCTTTACTGGAACACAAACAACGTGCAGAATAATATTAGCTAATGTTACGCCAGCTGGAGCGCCTAACATGACAGCAATAAATCTTGTTAAGTTTACTGACTGTACGGAAATAGTCACAAATCAACAGAATAACTTTTCTTTTGCATCTACTGTTATATTAACAGCTGGCACTAGATACTTCTTTGGCTTTAATGTGACTGGCGCAACAATGGGGCATCAATATTATACTACTGCTAACGCTTACCAGGGAGGTAATGATTATTTTATGACTGGAACTGGAGGCGCTTGGTCAGAGCAGGCAAATATCGATAATTGGTTTATAGAATATGGAGACCCAATAGCTTATGCTATTCTAGTAGTTAATTTAAATCTTCCGCCATCTGGGACTGATGATTATAGCAGCAACTTTACTTTTAATGCAAACATGAGTGTAAGTAATTTAAATCTTACCAATGCAACTTTATTTGTTTGGCTAGCTAATACCACACTTAATTTAACAAAGGTTAATACAACTTTTGTTGGAAATAATATTTCAACTTGGAATGTTAGTCTTGGTGAAGGTAATTATTACTGGAATGTATTTGCTTGCGGTACAAATTCATCGTCGACATATTGCCAACGTGCATCAGCAAACTTTAGTTTAAATGTATCTTTTAATCCGCAATACTCCAATTTAATAAATTCCCCAGCATCACCAGAAACTTATGTTAAGAGCGCAAAATATACTTTTAATTCTACTTGGACAGACCCAGCAAATATAAATCGAGTAGTATTAAATTTTAATGGCGCAAACATAACCGCTTCAAATACGAGCAGTTTATTTAATGTTACTCTTAGCGATTTAGGAGTTGGTAATTATACTTATTACTGGTGGGCTAATGATACGCTAGCACATACTAATATAACTGTATCAACATACTATAACATTACTCAAGCAACGCCAGTATTAACCTTAGCAATCTCGGGCAGCTCTTGGACTGTAAATAATGGTACTAATACTAATGTAACTGCTGCGGGATGTCCGCCAGAGATGACTTGTAAGTTATCAAGGAATGAGGTAATGCTTGCAGCCTTAACAGATAATTCTACCCTCAGTAATGGTACTTATGTGTATAAAGTTAATGTAACATCACCAACACAGAATTATACTTATTCATTTACACAACAGACATTAATTGTATTATTAACCAACGATCCGCCAAACATTAATATATCTGCGCCATCGGGAGTAATACCTTACTATGTTTATAATACTAACCTTAGTCTTAACTGGACTCTAGATAATCCCGCAGCTACTTGCAATTTAAAGATACCTATTATTTCGGATAATTGGTGTAGACAAGACTTGCCTAATGTTACGACTTCATGTGGCGGTTTAGACACTGGAAAGGCTGGAGGTGTAAGTGCAGATTATCAATATAACTTTACTAGGCCAACACTAGCAAATAATCAATCAGTCATAGGCCCGATATGGAATGGTATAAACTTTGTTAATGTATCTTTTGCTAATGGATGCTTTAAGGACTTAGTACAATTAAGGACAAGACAGGACACTTTTCAATCTTATATAGACTGTTACGATGGTAGTACCTGGACAGAATTAAAGATAATAACCGATATATCTATAGATGTTACATTAAATATGACTTGGGCCATGTCTCAAGACAATAGAGTTATATCTTGCACAGCGCCATTATCTTTTAACCCTGGCAATTATACAAATTTAGAATTAAAAGCCACTGCGAATAATGGTACTAATATTTATAAATATACTTCTTGGGATTATTTAATTAAAGAAAATTCTAGGACGTATAATATTAACACTACCTCATACGCTCAAGAAATATTTATAATTAATATTACTTATAGTCAATCAAGCCCGACGCCAATAGGAGGTATAGCATTCCTTAATTATTCTGGTACTATGTATTCTTCTACAAAAGTGGGCGCATCTTATAACGCAGTATTTACATCAAAGATAACTACGCCAAAAGTAACTACGAGTACTAATAAACTTTTTAATTGGGTATTTACATACTTTAACAATACTGGAATAATAAATATATCTTCTAATGCTAATAACCAAACAGTATCACCGATAGCGATAGACGACTGCGGTACTTATAAATATGAAATATTTAATCTGTTAGCGGTGGACGAAGTAACGCAGTTAAATATATCTTCGGCAGATATTAACGAGACAATAGAAATAGACTTACAACTATACCCGCCATCTTCCAGCGCCAATTTTATAAACTTTTCTTCTAATTATTCTAGCTGGAATGCTAGAGTATGCATAGAAAATAATTTAACTGGCACTAATAGTTATCGGGCTTATGCGCAAATAAAGTATAAAGGTATCGGCTATTCTCAAGAATATTATTATATACAGAATCTTAATTTAACAAAAGATAATACTCCACAAAGAATAAAATTATACGACTTACTCGACGCATCTTCTACAGAATTTCTTATAACTTATAAAGGCTCGAATTTCTTACCCGTAGAAAATGCTTTAATAAATTTAAATAGAAAGTATGTGGGCGAAGGTGTTTATAAAACTGTAGAAATAATAAAGACAGACCAGGAAGGGCAAGCAACTGCGCACTTCGATTTAAGCGGAGTTAATTATATTTTAACAGTATATAAAGAAGGCGTATTATTATCTCAATTCGATAATATAGCGGTGTTTTGCGAGGATAAAGTTACAGGTAACTGTAAAATAAACCTTTATGCTACATCTTCGAGTACTACTTTAGAAGGTTACGATAACCACGAAGGCACAGCGCACAGCTTAGTTTATGAAGAGACAACAAGAGATTATACTACTGGCTTTACAATACTTAGTGGTGGTGTAGGTGTTATTTCTTTGAATGTTACGCAGCTGGATAATAGTTTTAATAATGTAGCTTGTTCTGTTCAGTCTTCCACTACTACCTCGGGTACATTAACTTGTAATGTACCGGCATCATTTAATAATAAAACTTTGGTGGCCCAGGTGTTTAAAGATGGTGTAATGATCCAGCAAGAAGTTAGACACATAGGCAATAAAGTTAAACAAGAATTTGCGGGCAATAGCATAATATTAGTTTTAGCTTTATTCTTAACTCTGCCTTTCTTCTTTGCGCACAGTACAATAATGATAAGCCTAGGTTTAATTTTAGCGTTAATAATGTCCAGCGCATTATTCTTTACTGGCGGTGTATCTATAGGCGCAGTATCCTCCTTAACTTATGGTGTTATTGTTCTTGTAATTGTTATAATTAAATTAATTCAAAGAGGCGCAGATTAAAAATGGACTTTAGAAGTTTAGCTTTTAATGCGATAATAATTGGCGCATTTATGATAGGTATTTTTTACTTTGCTATAAACTTTAGTATTGAGAATGATACTAACGTATCGCTTGCTGATAATGCTTATATGGGCAATTACATAAACGATATTTCTTCTAAGATTAACGAGACTCAAAATACTACTAACAGTATGAGAATAGCATTAAATAAAGAGAGTAGTAACCCTATTATCTCGGCGCTAGGTTTTGTTTTTAAAAGCATATTAAGTACTGGAGAACAATTTGGAAATTTTATAATACCATTATTGCAATCTTCATTTATACTTATCCAGGAAGGACTAGGCATACCCTCGATATTTCTTGGAATTATAACAAGTCTTATATTAATAACAATAGTATTATCTCTGTGGAGGGTTTACAGAGCTGGAGAATAAGATGGCGTATAATGTTATGAGTAATATAAGTGGAATGAATGACATACTTAAGTATGTAGCTACAGAAGTACCATCTTTTACTTGGATATTTTTATTAACACTCGCTTTAATTGTAACAACAATATCTTATTTAAGCGCTAAGAGAAATGGACAAGGCGATTTCTTAGCCTCGTTAACTGTGGGCTTTGTATTCTCTCAAATAGTGGCTATGATGTTAACGCTTGCAGATGGGATAATTAGTTCTTGGCTTCTTGGTATATGGACTATACTTACTGGCGCTATTTGGCTGGGCTTTGTACTAATAAAAAAGCGAACAGAGTAAACCACGTTTACCCTAGTTTAAATACTACTTCAAAGTAACCCTATTATCCTTTTAATATTTATATTGATTGAAAGGAGGTTAAAAATGAGAGCGAAATACAAAACTCTAATGGATAAACGTGGAGTCTTAGGTCTTGATACGGTTAGGGCAGTACTTATTACATTACTAACTTTGGCTGTGACGTGTATTGCGGTATTCTTGGCGTTGGTATCACTGCAAAATGCAGGCATATTTACCACATCGAGCGCATCTGCTAACAACACTAACAACATTATTAATAACATAACTGGAGGCGCAACTAACTTCTTTACTTATGTACCAACTATCTTTACGATTTTAGGAGTCGTAGTTATCATATTAGTAGTTAGCATAATTATAGTAGCAGTTTCGAGATTTCAAACAGGATCTAGAGGAGAAAGCCTTTAAATCTAGTTCTCTTTAGTGAGAAAAATGGATAAGAAAGGCCAATTGAATCTAGAACTTGTGAAGTCTGTTTTAATAACTGTGCTAATACTGGGAATAACTGCCATAACGTTATTTTTAGTAATAGTGCCATTATTATCAACTGAGAGCGCAATTGAAGTACAAAACGGAGTTATAGCTAATAATACAAAATTAGCAACTTTATTTAATAGTACTTCTAATCTTAGCATAGTATCGGCTTTAAATTGTAAAATTTTAAGCGTTTATGTAATAAATAGCAGTACGGGATATTCTATATCTGCGGGAAATTATACTTTTGATGGCTGTAATATCGTCGCAACTGCGGCGGTAACATCCAACCCTCTGGTAAATAATACCCTTATTAATGTAACTGGTACTTATACTTACGATAATACCTATGCTACAGATATTGTAAACAATGTCACAGGCGGGACGACCAATTTCTTTACTTATGTACCAACAGTATTTACTGTACTGGGCGTAGCTATTTTAATTGGCTTTGTTGCTTTGATAATATATGCTATATCGAGATTTAGTGGCGGGCAGACTTCAATTAGCGATCTATAAACATAATTTTTTATTATTCCCTTTCTTGTATTTTAAGGTACAAAGTTATGAAAAAGTTAATAGGCATTCTATTTGGAATTATTTTATTATTAGGTAATGTCTATGCTTGGTCTTATATACAACCTTCTGAAAACTTTGATATAAATACTACATCTGGCTTAGTAGTATTTAGGCCATTAAATACCACTTGGCTTAATTTTAATGGTAATTCCAGTAACATAACCATCCCAGACCATCCAGAATACTCTATTAATAAAACTGGTGGTTTAACTGTTTCTTTATGGATTAATGTATCTAACTGGAATTTTACTGGACAATCTGCAACTAGTCATTATATTAACTACTTTCAAAAGAATGGTGGAAGCGCATCTAAATGTGAGTGGGAGTTTAGAATGTATAACTCTTCTGGAATTGATGGTAATGCTCGGCCATGTAGATTTAGTTTTTATATATTTAATGAATCTT
>Ga0315273_10007101_pt1 | contig 14006 bp, 14 predicted proteins | sample YL17G02_0_MG_FD_205753 | JGI IMG/M metagenome (GOLD analysis project Ga0315273, IMG submission 205753) | Sediment microbial communities from Yellowstone Lake, YNP, Wyoming, USA - YL17G02_0 | ecosystem: Environmental > Aquatic > Freshwater > Lake > Sediment | place: USA: Wyoming | collected... | reverse complement strand
CGCACAACACCAACCGTAGCCTCGCCTCCATGGTCACGGCGGCCCTGGGCGCCCCGGGCCTTCCGGCGGACGCCATCCAGTTCCTCGACACCTCCGACCGGGAGGCGGTGGCCGAGCTGGTACGCCAGGACGCCTTCGTCGATCTCGTGATCCCGCGGGGCGGCGAGGAGACGATACGGAGGATAAGGGAAATTTCCACCGTTCCGGTGCTCGGTCACGGTAAGGGGCTCTGTCACGTCTACGTGGACAAGGCGGCCGACTTGCGGATGGCGGAGGAAATCACATTCAACGCCAAGGTTTCCCGCCCCGGAGTGTGCAACGCGGTGGAAACACTGCTGGTTCACCAGGATGCCGCCCCGGCGTTCCTGCCGCGGATCGCGGAAAGGCTGTCGCGGGCGGGCGTGGAGCTCCGGGGGGACGAACGGGCGCGCGCCATCGTGCCCGGCATGAAGCCGGCCACGGCGGAGGATTGGAACACCGAGTACCTGGACCTGATCCTGTCGGTCGGGGTCGTGGACGGCATGGACGCCGCCATGGAACACATAAACACGTATTCCTCCCAACTTTCCGAGGCGATCGTGACCGAGGATCGCAAGGCGGCCAAGCGGTTCCTGGACCTGGTCGATTCCGCCGCCGTATACCACAACGCCTCGACCCGGTTCACCGACGGGGGGGAGTTCGGATTTGGCGCTGAAATAGGCATTGCCACCGGCCGGCTGCACGCCCGGGGGCCCATGGGATTGAAGGAGCTGACAAGCCACAAGTATCTGGTGTATGGTAAGGGCCAAGTGCGCGAATGATATTCAAGACCAAGCTTAACCGTCTGGAGCGGCGGTCGCTCTACCTGGGCAGCGGGATCACCGCGGTGATCATGCTTTTCTGGATGGCCGGGATCGGCGAGAGCCTGTCGAACCGGAGTCTGGACATGCTGTTCTGGTGGCGCGGACCGGTAGAGCCGACGGTGCCGGTGGTCATAGTCGCCATCGACAACGAGTCTTTCAACGAGATGCCGGAGCGCTGGGTGTGGCCGCGCGACTTCCACGGAAAGCTGATCGACCGGATCATGAAGGGAAAACCCAAGGTGATCGCGTTCGACATTCTGTTCACCGAGCCGACCGCGCACGATCCCAGGCAGGACGCCGAGTTCGGCGCGGCGTGCCGGCGGTCGGGATGCGTCATCCTGGGCGCCGAGCTCGTCCAGGTCAGGGACAAGCAGTTCGAGTACCAGGAGTTCAAGCTTCCCACCAAGGTCCTATTGGATTCGATTTACAGCCCCGGGGTGGTAAACACTCCCAAGGACTCAGACGGATTCGTAAGGCGCTCCCGTCTCATGTGGCGGGTTAACGAGGAGCGGCATTACTCCCTCGCGCTGGAGGCCCTGCGCAAGTACCTGGGGGTGGGCAAGGGGGAGATCAATTACGAGAAGGGCTGGCTCGAATTCGGCGACAAGCGCATCCCCCTTGATGACGACGACAACATGCTGGTCAACTTCTGCGGCCCGTCCAAGACATTCAAGACCATCCCGTACTACCAGGTCTTCAAGGGGATGACCGATCCGGCCGTATTCAAGGACGCCATCGTGCTCGTGGGGGCGTCGGCGGAGTCCCTGCACGACACGTTCCACACCCCGACGACGTTCGAGATGGTTACCGGGGAAAACGTATCGACGGTCATGCCCGGGGTCGAGATACACGCGAACGTGATCGACACCGTGCTGACCGGCAGGTTCCTGCGGACCCTTCCGTGGCAGGCCGGCTTCATACAGATATTGCTTGGCATGCTGATAAGCATCGTGGTGATCCGGTCCAGGATATGGGTGACGCTCCTGACCACTCTGGCCGCCGGACTGGGACTGCTGGGCTACACCTGGTTTCTTTTCGCGTACCGCCTCCAGTTTCTCGAATACCTCTATCCGCTCGGCACTTTGATCCTTGTTTTCCTGGGATGCACCACCTGGAGGGCTTCGCTCGAGATGCGGGAGAAGCAGAGGATGCGGGGGACGTTCTCCCGGTATGTTTCGCCGCACGTGCTGACCACGATCCTGACCAAGCCTCCCGAGCTGGGCGGGGCCCGGCGGGTCGCCACCATCCTGTTCTCGGACGTGCGCGGATTCACGTCCATGTCCGAGAAGCTCACCGCCCACGAGGTGGTCGAGATACTCAACGAATACCTGACGGAGATGGTGGGCGAGGTGCTCGCGCACGACGGGACGCTGGACAAGTTCGTCGGGGACGCGGTCATGGCGGTATACGGATCCCCGATGGACCAGCCCGACCACCCGTTGCGGGCGGTGAGCACGGCCTGGTGCATGGGCCGGAAGCACGAGGCGCTCAAGGAGAAGTGGGTCAGGGAGGGCAAGGTGCCCTTCGAGATCGGGATCGGGATCAATACCGGCGAGGTGGTCGCCGGGAACATGGGGTCACCCCAGCGGATGGAGTTCACCGTCATCGGGGACAACGTCAACCTGGCCGCCCGGATGGAGTCCGCCACCAAGGACGCCGGCTGCAAGATACTGATGAGCGAGAACACCTACCTGCTGGTCAAGGATCACGTCCAGGTGAAGGAGCACGAACCGGTCCATATGAAGGGGAAGTCGGATCTCATCAAGATATTCGAGCTTCTTGGCTTCGACGAAAGTGTAACCGCCCGTCTCAGAGTCACCCCAATCACGAAGAACAAATAACGGAATGGGCCTGAGGTTGACTCCCCCCGCTGGAGGGATTATAGACGTCGTTCAGGGCAGGATCAGGGTGCCCGATGATCCGGTGATCCCGTTCATCGAAGGCGACGGGACGGGAAGGGACATCTGGAGGGCGAGCGTCCGGGTGCTTGACGCCGCCGTCGCGAAAACCTACGGCGGCAAACGGCGAATCTCTTGGTTCGAGGTTTACGCCGGCGAAAAGGCCAGCAGGATGGCCGGCGAGTGGCTCCCCGGAGAAACCCTGGAGGCGATCAGGTCGTATCACGTAGCGATCAAGGGACCGCTAACGACCCCGGTGGGGGGAGGGTTCCGGAGCCTGAACGTCGCGATCCGCCAGAAGCTGGACCTGTACGCCTGCGTGCGGCCGGTGCGCTACATAACCGGAGTGCCGTCCCCGATGAGGGAGCCGCACCGCCTCGACGTCGTCATATTCAGGGAGAACACCGAGGATGTTTACGCCGGCCACGAATGGCCTGCCGGCTCCCCGGAGGCGCGTTCCCTGATCGCGTTCCTCAAGGAGAAGTTCGGGTCCGTCATCGATCCCGATTCCGGGATCGGGGTCAAGCCGATTTCGGCGCGCGCCACAACACGGCTGATGCGGATGGCCATCAGGTACGCACTGGACCACGGGCGCAGGCGGGTGACGATCATGCACAAGGGGAACATAATGAAATACACCGAGGGAGCGTTCCGCCAGTGGTGCTACGAACTCGCCGCGCGGGAATTTCCCGGCGTGGCCCTGACCGAGGACGTCGCCGGCGGGACGGCGCGGGAAGGCACCGTGGTCATCAACGACCGGATAGCCGACATCACCTTCCAGCACGTGCTCCTGCGTCCGGACGAATTCTCGGTGATCGTGACCCCGAACCTGAACGGGGACTACCTGTCCGACGCCTGCGCGGCCCAGGTCGGGGGGCTGGGGATCGCTCCCGGGGCGAACATCGGGGATTCCGCGGCGGTATTCGAGGCGACCCACGGCACGGCGCCCAAGTATGCCGACCAGGACGTGGCCAATCCGGGCGCCGTCATGCTTTCCGGGGTGATGATGCTGGAGCACCTGGGATGGGCGGAGGCGGGAGCCCGGATAGTTCTTGCCATGGAGAAAACGATAGGTGAGAAGATCGTCACCTATGACCTGGCGCGCCAGATGGAAGGCTCCAGGAAGGTCAAAACATCCGAGTGGGCGTCGGCCATCATCGAGCGTTTATAATGGGGTTTTACGCCATGTTGAACACGGGAATGCCGTATGGTAGATTTATACCGGTGAAAGCACACACAAAACAGCTGGAGATGCGGGACTAAATTGGCGTCCGGTAACTTGCGGGGCGTGCCCCCCCAAACCCATTGATGGCCGTTAACGAGCGCCACTATCGGATAAACGGGGAGATCAACGTTCCCCGCGTGCGCCTGGTCGACGGCAAGGGCGGACAACTCGGGGTGGTTACCCGGGATGACGCCCTGGTGAAGGCGAAAGAGGCGGGACTGGACCTGGTCGAGGTCGCCCCCGAAGCCGATCCGCCGGTATGCCGGCTCATGGATTTCGGGAAATTCAGGTACACGCAGCAGAAGCATGAGCAGGTCGCCCGCAAGCGCCAGCACATAGTACGTATCAAGGAGGTAAAGTTTCACGTGAAGATCGCGCCCCATGACTACCAGGTCAAGGTCCGCGCCGCGGAGCGGTTCCTGGAGCAAGGGGACAAGGTCAAGCTCGTGGTGGCCTTCCGGGGCCGCGAGGTGGACCACTCCGAGCTGGGGATCCGCATCCTGGACAACCTGATCAAGGACCTGTCCGGGACCGGGGTCGTCGAGTTCCGGGACGAGGGCGAGGAAAAAATAAAATCAGTCATCATGACTCCGAAAATAAAACCACCGGTGAAAGGGAAGGGATAAGATGCCGAAAATGAAAAGCAGAAGGGCCGCGATGAAACGCTATCGTTTTACGGCTTCGGGCAGGGTGAAATTCCAGAAGCAGGGCAAGCGCCACAACCTGCACCAGAAGTCGGAGAAACGCAAGCGCGGACTCAAAAGGGGATCGTATCTGCCGAAAGTGCAGGGAAACAAGGCGAACCGCCAGCTCCCTTACGGGTCCAGGTAGGAGGACGAAATGCCCAGGGTGAAACCGGGAAAAACCACCCGGAAATGGCACAAGAAAATACTGAAGCTCGCGAAGGGCAACTATGGCTCGCGCAGCAAGCATTACGCCAAGGCTCTTGAAACCGTTCAGCGGGGTGGGAATTTCGCGTTCGCTCATCGGCGCGACCGGAAGGGAGATTTCCGCCGCATCTGGATCGAGCGGATTAACGCGGCCGCCCGGGAGCACGGGATGAGTTACCACGTATTCATTCACGGCCTGAAGATCGCCGGGATAGCGCTTGACCGCAAGCAGGTTTCCGAGCTGGCGATCAGCGATCCCGCGGCGTTCGCCAAACTGGCGAATCTGGCCAAGGCCGCGATTCCCGCCTCCTGAACGGCGCCGAAGTTGCCCCATAATCCAGCATCCGGGCGGCTGGTAACGATTGTCCTCGAAGGCATGAGTTTCACGGGCAGGCACGGCGTCCTGGCTTCGGAGCGCAGGAAGGGTTCCTCGTTCCGGGTCGACCTGAGCGCCCGGGTGGAGGCGCCCGCCCGATGCCGCGACCGGCTTTCCGACACCGTCGACTACCGGGTCCTGTATTCGGGCACGAAGGCTATCGTGGAGAAAAAGCGTTTTCGCACGCTCGAGGCGCTGGCCACGGCGATAGCCGGGGGCGCGGCAAGGTTGAAAAAGGTAAGATCCGTCCGGGTCCGGGTGACCAAAATGGCGCTCGTGCTGGCTTCCGGCACGACGTGCGCCGTCGAGGTGGAAAGGCCGTGAGCGCCGTCGGCGGAATGACGCTGGAGCAGTTCCTGGGGGCGCTGGGAAGCAAGACCCCGTCACCCGGTGGCGGGGCGGTATCCGCGCTGTCCGGCGCCCTCGGGGCCGCCCAACTCCTCATGGTGGCGGAATATTCCAAATGGGAGGCCGGAGCGTCCGATCCCCGGGTCCGGCTCAAGGAGCTGTACGCGAACCTGCTTTTGCTGGCGAGCGAGGATGCCGAGGCTTACGCTTCCTATTCCACCGCCAGAAGCCGGCGCAAGGAGGAGCCGGAGGCCTACTCCCGAGCCCAGGAGCGCATAGCGGACGTGCCCCTGCGCATACTGGAAGCGTGTGTCGAAGCAAGCGAGAAGGTTCCCGATACGTTGAAGCGGGCGCCTGCCTGGTTCGCCTGTGACACCGCGATCGCGGCAGGATGCCTGGTGACCGGGGCGGAGGGCGCCCGGTCTTTGTGCGGCGCCAATCTTGAAAGTCTTCCCGCGCCGGCGGCGGAAGCCCTGGCCGCGAAACTGTCGATCCTGGAAAAGCGGCTGGAATCCTGCCGGCGGAAGCTGGGCCCGCTGATGCTGACCAGGTTGCCGGGCAAATAGACGCGATGGTTGGCCCGCACGGATCCGCACGCCGCGAGTTACGAGTTGCGAGTTACGAGTTACGAGTTGGAATAAAACGGCAGGGGAATTGTCCGTCTTTCTTAAACTCGCAACTCGAAACTCGTAACTTCCCAACTTTGCTAGCGAGCGCCGCGTGACACTTTTGAAAGGCGCTCCCATCGCGCAGAGGATCCGGGATGAAGTCGCCGCGGCCGTAACCGGGCTCAAGGCCCGCGGGGTGCATCCGCACCTGGCTTTCGTCGTTCCGGCCGGCGATCCCGGCGCCGCCTACTATGGCGAGGCGCAGAAGCGCGCGTGCGAGAAAGCGGGAATCGGGCACGGGATTCACGTCCTGTCCTCCCTGCCGAGCCAGGCCGGGCTGGTCGCCGAGATAACCCGGCTGGCGGCCGACCCGGTGGTGACCGGCATCATCGTGCACTCGCCGATGCCGGCCCCGCTGGACCTGGTCGCCGCGCGTGAGCGGGCGCTCCCGCCGGACATGGACGTGGAAGCGGTCCTTCCGCAGTCATGCGGCCTGCTGGCGTCGGGCGTCATCAGGCAGGTTCCATGCACGGCCGCCGCCGTCCTTGAGCTCATGAAGGCGGTCGATGTCCCGTTTGCCGGGAAGGACGCCGTGATAGTCGGGAGAAGCGTCACCGTCGGAAGGCCCCTGGCCCTCCTGCTGCTCGCCGACAAGAAGGGACCGACCGTTACGGTGTGCCACTCGGCGACCGGAGACCTGGCCGCGCATGCCAGGCGGGCCGACTTCCTGGTGGCCGCCATCGGGAAGCCGGGATTCATCACGGCGGACATGGTCAAACCCGGCGCGGTGGTGATCGACGTGGGCACGAACGCGGTCAAGCGGCCGGACGGGACCGAGGCGACCGTAGGGGACGTCGCCTTCGATTCGGTCGCGCCGTTATGCGCCGCGATAACGCCGGTTCCGGGCGGGGTTGGACCCGTGACCACGGCGTGTCTTCTTCGGAACGTCGTGACCTGCGCCCGGCTCCTGTTTCCCGAATAATCAGCGGGTAATACGCGGAAAAGGTTCGATCCTGGAGGGAACGTGTTCTTGGGACCGCTCACGGGCTGAATCCCCTGTCTCCCGGGGGAATTGCAGTACAATATCCCCTTGCCAATGGAAGAAAAGGTGCCGGTTGCACTTCGCTCGACGCCGCTGACCGGGATGGGACGGGCGCTTGGTGCGCATATGGTGGATTTCGCCGGCTGGGAAATGCCGCTCTATTACACGGGAATAATCGAGGAGCACCTTAAGGTGCGCTCCCGGGCCGGCCTTTTCGACGTCAGCCACATGGGGCGTCTGTTCGTTCGTGGCGCCGGCGCGGCCGATTTCCTCCAACGCATGCTGACCAACGACGTCTTCCGGCTGGAGCCTTCCCAGGGCCACTATACGCTCGCTCTCAACGAAGCGGGAGGGGTCAAGGACGACATCATACTTTTCAAGCTGGAGCGGGAGTTCCTGGTCATCGTGAACGCCTCGAACCGGGAGAAAATCATGGAGCATTTTTCCTCGCATTCCTCTCCGGGCGTGGAGATCGCCGACCGCTCCGCGGACATGGCCATGATCGCCTTGCAGGGGCCGGCCGCGGCGGCGATTCTGGCCCGGATCGCGCCGGTCCCCGACCGGCTCGGCAGGTTCGGGATCGTGAGCGTGGCCGTGGCGGGGAAGCCGATGCTGGCATCGCGTACGGGCTACACGGGCGAGGATGGATTCGAACTGTACCCGGACAGCCGCGACGCGGTCGCGGTATGGGAGGCGCTCCTTGATGCCGGGCGTGCCGACGGTGTGGCGAACTGCGGGCTGGGGGCCCGGGACGGGCTCCGGCTCGAGGTCGGGTACCCGTTGTATGGGCACGAGATCGGGGAGGAGGCCGTTCCGTGGGAGGCCGGGCTGGGCTGGGTGATCAGGCCGGACAAGGGGGACTTTCTCGGGCGCTCCGCCCTCATGGCGGCGCGCGAACGCGGCCAGGGACGGCGGCTGATCGGGCTGACGTGCGCCGGTCCGGGCGTGCCGCGGCAGGGATTCGAGATCGTCCTGGACGGGAATAAAGCCGGGAACGTGACCAGCGGGAGTTTCTCGCCGGTGTTGAAAACCGGCATTGCCATGGGATATATTTCCGGAGCCCCGGGCGAGGGTCCCGGCTCCCTGGCCGTCGTGGTGCGGGGAAAACCGCTCCCCGCGTCCGAGGTAAAACCGCCCTTTTACAAATCAGGCGGCGTGAGTGTGGTGAGCAAGGCTTATGCCGCACAACAGGAGAACAAATGAGCATAGTCGCGCCAGCCGGAACGCGTTTTACCGCTTCCCACGAATGGGTCAGCCTTTCGGGGGCCGTGGCCCGGGTCGGCATCTCGGACTTCGCCGTATCCGAGATCAAGGACATCGTTTACGTGGACCTGCCCGCGGCCGGGGCCAAAACAACGGCCCTGGAGCCGTTCGGCGCGTTGGAAACCGTCAAGGCCGCGTTCGACCTGTACGCCCCGGTGTCGGGCGCGGTGAAGGCAACGAACAGGGAATTATCGGCGCGACCCGACCTGGTCTCGCAGGATCCCTTCGGCGCCGGGTGGATGATCGAGATCGAAGTGAGCGACGTTGCGCGGGCCGAGCAGGAGATGGCCGGTTTGATGGATGCCACGGCGTACGCGGAGCACTGCCGCAAGCAGAAGCACTGAAAGACCGATGGCCTATATTCCGCATACCAGGGACGACGTTAAAAGGATGCTCGCGGCGATCGGCGCGCCGTCCCTGGATGGGCTTTTTTCCCACATTCCGGAAAGCCTGCGGTTGAGCCGCGGGCTCGATCTTCCGGCCGGCATGACCGAGACGGACACCGCCAGGGAAATGGGGCGGATCCTGAACGCGGGCCGTCCGCCGCGGCTTTCCTTCGCCGGCGCGGGAGCGTATGAGCATTACCTGCCAGCGGCGGTAAGGGAGATAGCGGGAAGGGGGGAATTCTTGACCGCCTACACGCCGTATCAGGCGGAAGCCAGCCAGGGGTCGCTCCAGGTTTTCTTCGAGTTCCAGACCCTGGTCTGCCGGCTGACCGGGCTGGACGTGTCCAACGCCTCGCTTTACGAGGCCGGCTCGGCGCTGGCGGAAGCGGTGATCATGGCCAATCGCGCCACGGGAAGGCCCCGGGTGCTTCTGGCGCGGGGAATCAACCCGCTTTACCTAAGCGTGGTCGAAACCTACACCAGGTTTCTCGGGCTGACCCTGGAATCCATGCCGGAGCGCGACGGGGTCGTCGACGCGGCGGCGCTGTCCCCGGGGACGGATGTCTCATCCGTCGTGGTCCAGCACCCGAACTTCTACGGCTGCCTTGAGCCGGTCGAACAAATCGCGGAGAAGGCGCGGGCAGCGGGCGCCCTGACCGTGGGTCACGTGAACCCGGTCCCGCTTGGACTGCTCAAGTCCCCGGGCGAGTGGGGGGCGGACATCGCGGTCGGGGACGTCCAGCCGCTGGCCGCGCCCCTGTCCTTCGGCGGGCCGTACGCGGGTTTCATGGCCTGCCGCAAGGCCCTGGTCCGCAGGATGCCGGGAAGGATCGTAGGGATGACGACGGACGGGCGGGGGAGGAGAGGATTCGTGCTGACCCTGCAGACCCGGGAGCAGCACATCCGCAGGGAGAAGGCGACGTCGAACATCTGCTCGAACCAGGCCCTGGTCGCCTTGCAGTTCACGGCGTCCGTGGCCATGCTGGGAGCGTCGGGCCTGGCGGGCATGGCCGCGACCTGCGCCAAGCTCGCCCACGAAGCGGCTGGCAGGATCTCGGCGATACCCGGCGTCAGGCTGGCGTACGGGGCCCCCTTCTTCCATGAATTCGTCGTTTCCCTCCCTTGCCCGGCGGAGAAGGTCTGCGCGGACATGTACGCGCGCGCCGGCATCGTTCCCGGCGTTCCCCTCGCCCGGCTGGCTCCCGGCCGTGAAAATGACCTGCTGGTGTGCGTGACCGAGACGAAAAATTCGGCGGACGTAGCCGAGCTCGCGCGGGAGCTGGCGGCGTCGCTAACGCGCGCGGGAGGGGAATCATGATCGCCGAAGAGCCCCTGCTTTTCGAGCTTGCCCGGGGCAAGGCCGGCGATTATGCCGGCGTGATCAAGGGGCTTGACTCGGCCGCGTCCGGGCTTCCCGCGGACGCGCTCCGGTCCGGGCCTCCGCCTATACCCGAAATATCCGAGCTGGACGCGGTCCGGCATTTCACCCGGCTGTCCCGGAGGAACGCCGGCGTGGATACCCAGTTTTATCCCCTCGGGTCCTGCACCATGAAATACAACCCCCGGATCAACGAGGACCTGGCCGCGTCGCCGGCCGTGACCGGCGTGCATCCGCTGTGGGGTCCCGAGATGATCCAGGGCGCGCTGGCGGTCTTGTGGGAGACCGCCCGCCGTCTTTCGGAAATATCGGGGTTCCCGGGAGTGTCCCTCCAGCCCGCCGCCGGCGCGCAGAGCGAGCTGGGATCGCTCATGATGATCAGGCGTTACCACCAGGACCGGGGTCGCGATCCCCGCACCGTGGTCGTGCCCGACACCTCACACGGAACCAACCCGGCGAGCGCCGCGCTATGCGGGCTGAAGGTGTCCCAGGTTCCGTCGGGGCCCGACGGTTTGCTGGACCTCGAGGGGCTGCGCCGGGTCCTGTCGTCCGATACCGCCGCGCTGATGGTCACCAATCCCAACACGCTCGGGATGTTCGAGACCGGCATGGCGAAGGCCGCGCGCATCGCGCACGACGCCGGGGCGCTGGTCTACCTCGACGGGGCGAACATGAACGCCCAGGTCGGCGTGATGAGGCCGGTGGAGTCCGGGGCCGACATCATGCACTTCAACCTGCACAAGACCTTCTCCACGCCGCACGGATCGGGCGGTCCCGGAGCCGGGGCCATCGCATGCATCAGGGAGCTGGAGCCGTACCTGCCAAAGCCCATCGTGGAGCGGACCGGGACCGGCGACGGTAGCGCATACCGGCTCCAATACGACCGGCCGAAGTCCGTGGGAAGGCTGGGGGCGTTCCACGGCAATTTCGCCGTCGTGGTCCGGGCCCTGGCCTACCTGTTGCGGACCGGGTCGGACGGGCTGGCGGACGTCGCCCGGCACGCGGTCCTGAACGCGAATTATGTGAGGGTACTGCTGGCCGGGACGCTCCCCCCGGCGTATCCGGGGCCATCCATGCACGAGGTCGTGCTGAACGGAAAGGTCCTGAAAGAGCGGGGAACGAGCGCGCTGGACTTGGCCAAGCGACTGTTAGATCATGGATTCCATGCTCCCACGATATATTTCCCGCACATCGTTCCGGAGGCGGTCATGATCGAGCCGACCGAGACCGAGAGCCCTGCCACGCTGGACGCCTTCGTTTCGGCGGTCAAGGCGATAATGGACGAGGATCCGGCCGTCCTGGGGACGGCGCCGCATGAGACGCCGGTGGGACGGCTGGACGAGGTGAAGGCGGCCCGCGAACCGGTCCTGAGATGGCCGGCATGAACACGAAGGGGATCACCGCCCCGGCGATCAGGGCCATGAAGGGAAGCGGCCCGATCGTGTGCCTGACCGCATACGACGCGCCGACGGGAGCGCTCCTGGACGCTGCCGGGGTGGACCTGGTGCTGGTCGGGGACTCGGTGGGCAACGTGCTGCTCGGGTACGATTCCACGATCCCGGTGACCATGGAGGACATGCTCCACCACGTCAGGGCCGTGCGCCGCGGCGTGAATCGCGCGCTTCTTGTCGCGGACATGCCGTTCATGTCCTACCAGTCCGGGAAGGAGGACGCCCTGCGGAACGCCGGCCGGTTCCTGAAGGAGGGCGCGGACGCGGTGAAGCTGGAGGGCGGCTCCGAGATCATGGAGTCCGTGGCCGCGCTGATCGCCAGCGGCATCCCGGTGATGGGCCACCTCGGCCTGACCCCGCAACGGGTCAAGGAATACGGCGGTTACCGGGTCCAGGGGAAGGAAGCTTCCGCCGCGTTCCGCATCTGGCGTGCGGCGAAGGCGCTGGACCATGCCGGGGTGTTTTCCATCGTTCTCGAGGCGATTCCCCGGGCGCTGGCGGGAAAGATAACCGAGGCATGCGGGGCGCCGACCATCGGGATCGGCGCCGGTCCGGACTGCGACGGGCAGGTGCTGGTATTCAACGACCTCGTGGGTCTGACGCCCGAGCCCCCGAGTTTCGCGAAACCTTTCGCCCGGGGCCGGGAGATCTTCATGAAAGCCGTCAAGAGTTACGCGGGCAAGGTCAGGTCGGGGCGTTTCCCGGGCCGCCGGGGCGGGGCCGACATGATGGAATCGGAGCTCAAGGAGCTGGATAAAATGATTTCTTCCGCCACCGGCAAGGCGTGAAAGGTAGTAAAATGATGCCGGTGTCCAGCATCCTTATAGACGGATTGAAACTGCCGCAGATCAGGAAGGCGGATCCGCGCCTCGCGTCCTACATACTCGAGGAAACGAAGCGACAGCGGGAGACGATCAACCTGATCCCGTCGGAGAACTACGCGAGCCCGGCGGTCCTGGAGGCGGCCGGAACCGTCCTGACCAACAAATACGCCGAGGGCTATCCCGGCAAGCGTTATTATCATGGCACCAGGTTCTACGACCTGATTGAGACCCTGGCGATCGAAAGGGCGAAACGGCTTTTCGGGAGCGAGCACGCCAACGTTCAGCCGCACGCGGGGGCCACGGCGAACCTGGCCGTTTACCTCGCCTTTCTCAAGCCGGGCGACACGGTCCTGGGCATGGCGCTCGATTGCGGCGGCCACCTGACTCACGGGCAGAAACTGAACTTCTCGGGCAAGTGGTTCAACATAGTTTCCTACGGGGTAAGCCGCGATTCCGGCCGGATCGATTATGACGAGGTGGAGCGCATCGCGGACCAGCACAAGCCCAAGATGATCATCGCCGGATTCTCCTCGTACATGTTCCGGCTGGAGTTCGGGCGGTTCGGCGAGATCGCCAAGCGGTGCGGCGCGGTCCTGATGTCGGACATAGCGCACATCGCCGGGCTGGTAGCGGCGAAACTGCATCCAGATCCGGTGCCGTATTCGACGGTGGTCACCACGACCACGCACAAGACCCTGCGCGGGCCGCGCGGGGGACTCATCCTGTGCCGTTCCGAGCACGCCGCCCAGATTGACCGGGCGGTCCTGCCCGGCGCCCAGGGAGGGCCCTTGATGCATATCGTGGCCGCGAAAGCCATGGCGTTCAAGGAGGCGGAATCCGCCGGTTTCCGGCGCTACCAGGCGCAGTTACTGAAAAACGCGCGGGAAATGGCGGCGGTTCTCGCCTCCCGCGGGCTGGCCGTGGTGGGCGGGGGGACCGAGAACCACCTGATGGTGGTCGACGTCACCCCGCAGGACCTGGAAGGGAGACAGGCGGCGGACCTGCTGGAGGAGGCGAACATCGTGGTCAACGCCCAGGTCATACCCTTCGACACCCGGCCCCCGTTGCGGCCGAGCGGAATCAGGCTGGGCAGCCCGGCGATGACGACTCGGGGCATGAAGGAACCGGAGGCCAGGCAGATAGCGGAATGGATAGCGGAAATAATCAAGAATCCGGCCAACCTGCGCCTGAGACGAGCAATCCGCGTCAAGGTGCTGAAACTCGCCGCCCAATACCCGATCTATTAACCGACTACTAAGTTGCGAGTTGCGAGTTGCGGGTTACGGGTTGGCCCCAAGAGGGAGTTGCGAGTTGGCCGCTTCGCGGAGTTGCGAGTTACGGGTTACGAGTTACGAGTTGGGAAAGGCCGACTCCATCTTTTCCTCTTGAACTCGAAACTCGAAACTCGTAACTCGTAAACTTTTCAACAGTGAATTACGCCGAAGCGGTCGCGTTCCTGGGCGGGCTTACCGATT
>Ga0315273_10007100_pt1 | contig 14006 bp, 11 predicted proteins | sample YL17G02_0_MG_FD_205753 | JGI IMG/M metagenome (GOLD analysis project Ga0315273, IMG submission 205753) | Sediment microbial communities from Yellowstone Lake, YNP, Wyoming, USA - YL17G02_0 | ecosystem: Environmental > Aquatic > Freshwater > Lake > Sediment | place: USA: Wyoming | collected... | reverse complement strand
CGTACTGCTCCCTCAAAGGGGGCAAGTGGGAACGCTCCAAGTTCGGTGGCGTGGAGCTCACGGGCAAGACGCTGGGGGTCATCGGGCTCGGCCGCATCGGCATGATCGTCGCCCAGCGCGGCAAGGGACTGCGCATGGATGTCATCGCGTATGACCCCTATGTCAGCGCGGATCGATTCCGGGAGAACGGGCTCGAGCAGGCCGAGACCATCGACGACGTCTACGCCAAAGCCGACTTCATCACCGTGCACATGCCGAAGACCCCTGAGACTCTGGGCATGGTGGGTGACGAAGCGTTCGCGAAGATGAAGGATGGCGTCCGGGTCGTGAACGCCGCGCGCGGCGGCATCATCGATGAAGAGGCGCTGGTGCGGGCACTCGAATCAGGCAAGGTGGCTTCTGCCGCCATCGACGTGTTCACGCAGGAGCCGGTGCCGCCGGACTTCCCCCTGCTCGCGTTCGACAACGTGGTCGCGACGCCGCACTTGGGAGCGTCGACCGAGGAAGCGCAGGACAAGGCGGGCACTATCATCGCGGAGCAGGTGATGGCGGGTCTGCTGGGTGAGTTCGTCTCGAACGCGGTGAACATCCCGTCCGTGGGCGCCGAGGCCATGGAGGCTGTGGGACCGTTCCTGCCCCTGGCGGAGACTCTGGGCACTCTGCTCGTCGCTATCGCGGACGGCCCGATGGAGGACATCACCATCCACTACGAGGGACAGATCGCCGATCAGGACACCAGGCTGCTCACGGTGGCCGCCCTCAAGGCGATGCTCGAGGGTCGTGTGGAAGAAGTGGTGAACTACGTGAACGCCCCCAGCATCGCCGAGGAGCGGGGCCTCAAGGTGCAGGAAGTGCGAGACCGGCAGATGCGCGACTTCACCAACCTGATCACCGTCTCATGCAAGGATCGGCAAGGCGAGCTCACCGCTGCCGGAACCACCTTCGGCCCCCGGCACAAGCCACGCCTGGTGAAGCTCTACCGCCACGACATCGACATCGAACCGGCCACCCACATGGCCTTCTTCCAGTACGACGACGTCCCCGGCATGATCGGTCGGGTGGGAACCATCCTGGGCGAGCGGGGCATCAACATCGCCTTCATGAACGTGGGGCGCCGCAAGGTCGAGGGGCGCGCGGTCATGGGAGTGGCTCTCGACGATCGCATCCCGCAGGCGGTGCTGGACGAGATCTCGGCCCTTCCCGGCTTCCACGAAGCCCGGGCTGTGGAGCTCTAGGCGGAGGAAGCATCTGGAATGTGGATGGCGGGGTGGTGTAGCCTCTAGCAGCAGGGTTTGACGGCACCACCCTCTTCCGTGTCGTCTTCGCCGGCTGCGCCTGTGTCGCCATCCTCGACGGGGCTGTCATCGTAGGCATCCCAGATGCCGCGGAACGTGCCGTCGGGATGGAAGTAGTCGGACCGGGCCAGGCGGCCGTGACGGTTGGGTCCGCCGCCCGGCCCGCCGGCGGGCGCGCCGGACTGGTCGGTCGCGAACTCGATCAGCGCCGCCTGGGTAGGCGATCCACCAAGCCCCAACGATCGCTGTGCGGGCGCGTCAGACGCGAGCCCCGGCGCTTCCGCGGAGCGCTCCTGTGGTTTCCGGCGAAGATGCTCCGCCGCCCACGTCCGACGGAAGATGTCGAGCCGCCGTGTGCGAGGCTCGTAGCGGAATTTGACCTGGCTTGCGCCGTCCAGGTTACGCTCCACGCCGAAGACCACGTCGCCAGCGTCCTTCGCCCGCTGTTGATGCGACACCATCAGGATCTGGCGGTCGTCGGCCACCAAGTCGAGCACCGACTGAAGCCGCCGGATGTTGGTGTCGTCAAGTGCCGGCTCCACCTCGTCGAGCACGAAGAACGGCGACGGGTACTCCTGGAACAGGGCGAGCGCCAGAGAGAGGGCCGCGAGTGAACGCTCCCCACCCGAGAGAGCGGTCACCCGGTCGAGCACCTTGCCTGGCGGCCGCACGACCACGTCCACGCCCGGGGTTCCGACGTCGTCGGCCGTAAGAGGCAGGGCGGCTTCGCCGCCCGGAGCCAACAGTTCGTAGTACGAACGGAAACGCTGCTCCACGCGCGAAAGCGCCGCGGAGAACGCGGAAGCGATCTCCGCCTCCAACGCATTGATCGAGGCGGCCAGCGCGAGGAGGCTCTCGTCGGCCCGGGCCAGATCGCGGTCAAGGTCGGCGAAGCGGTCGCGGACGGCCACCAGGTCTGTCTCGGCCCGACTGTTGACCGGGCCGAGGGTGGCCAGACGCCGTTGGTGCTCGACGACGGACGCGCGAAGATCAGCGGGTGGGGAGACGACAGGCTCGGCCGCTGGGAGTCCGAGGATGTCGAGCAGAGCGGCCGTGTCTACCACAGCGTCGGAGACCGCGGCGAGGGCGGTGCGAACCGCGGCCGCCCGAAGGAGAGCGATGTCGGACTCCTCTACCCGCGCCGCGGCCAGGATCTTGGTCTCGCTCTCGAGATGGTGCTCTTGACGGAGCTCGTGGTCGTGTTCGCCCGCCAGATGCTCTCGCCGCAGAAGGAGCGCGGCCCTTTGCGAGGCGAGTTCGCCGCGACGACGGGAGAGATGCGGGATGCCCGCCGCTTCTTCGATGGCGTGGCGGCGCCCCAGCGGCTCGAGGAAGAGGAGCCGCTCCAGTTCGCCCTGCCGGATGACGGTAACAGGGGGAGAGCCGATGCCCGCCTCCACGAGCGCCGCGCGTACTTGATCGGGTCCTGTCTCGACACCGTCCACCAGGAACACGTCGCCGGCAGGGGTCACCCGCCGCGCGATCGTGAGCGCGCCTTCGGGCAGATCGCCGGCGTGGCTGACGGCGTTGCCGTGCTTGCATACCCCAGCAGGAAGGCCTTCGCCCTTGGTTCGCTCAGGCCGGTGGTCGAGCACGACGGAGACCTCGCCCCAGCTCATCGGCCGGAGTTCATCGCTGCCGGCAAAGATCAGGTCGGCGGGCCCGCGAACGCGGAGGGAGGAGGTGTCGCTCTGTCCGAGCACCCAGCAGACAGCTTCGGTGAGATTGCTCTTGCCGGTACCGTTCGCTCCCACCAGGATGCAGGTGCCCGGGGCCAGTTCGAGGCCGTTCCATTCAGGGAAGCTCTTGAATCCCTCGACCGCAAGGTATTTCAGGTACATGTCGCCCCTCTCGTCTCTCCCTCTATTCTAGCCGGTAGGCGGGGGCACTGGGAGCAGCGGGGTCGCCGGGGGCGTTGGATGACCCACCGTCACGAACGTGGACAAGATCGTGGTGCGCACGTGCACCATCAACGCTCGTGAAGCCACAGTGGCATAGCGCCCTTTGGCCCGCACCAACGTGATAGCACGAGTCAGTGGCACGGTGAACGGTATAGCCACGATACTGTCTTCCGGGGGCCAGAGCATGGCCAAGCGGGGCAACACGGCGATGCCGAGGTCGTGACGTACGAAGCTCTTCACCGTCTCCAGGCTTCCCGCCTGGTAGGCCACCTTGGGTTCGAAGCCCGCGTGCCTGCACAGGTCGATCACGAGCGTTCCCAAAGTGAACGAACCCCCGAGCAGCACGAAGTTCTCCTCGGTCAACTCCGCCAAGTCGACTGACTCCCGTTCTGCCAGCAGGTGGTGCAACGGCACCACGAGCAGGAGTTCCTCGGTCATGAGGGGAGTGATGTCGAGGGCTTCGGGGGCGGACGGTTCTGTCAGGATAGCGAAGTCGACTTCTCCCTCGAGCACCTTGCGCTCGAGGGAGAGTCCGCCTGCCTCCACCAAGAGGACCTCGATGCCGGGAAAGTTGCGCCGGAACGAGGCCAGGATATGAGGGACCACGTAGGCCCCTATGCTCGGAATGACGCCGAAGGTGACCTGTCCGGTCTCGACTCCCAGGCGCTCGTCCATCACCCGCGCGGCCTCGTCGACTTTCAGCAGTACCGAGCGGGCAAGGGGGAGGAAGGTGCGTCCGTCGACGGTGAGCGAGACCTTCCGGCTGGTACGATCGAACAGTCGAGCGCCGAGTTCGTTCTCGAGTCGCTTGACCTGATAGCTGAGCGCCGGTTGTGAGACATGCAGATGCTCGGCCGCGTCAGTGAAACTGAGGGCGTCGGCAACGGCGATGAAGTACCTGAGTTGGTTCAACTCCATGATCTATCGACTCAGATTATAGCAAGTATAGAAACAATATATTGGTTTTATGAGATTCGCCGGAGTACAGTACCCGCAGCTGAGCACTGAACCACCGCGGGAGCGGGATCCCCCCATCCCGACCGCGACAGAGCTACAGCAAGTTTCCCCGCTATAGCCGGTCCTACCCCCTGGGACCGGCTATACCCCTTTTCTGGGGGCATTCGTCCACGACACACACCGCCTTGTCTACGCCCGGCTGAGCCGATCTTTGACACGCGGGCCTCGTGAGGATAGCATCGCCGCCAGCGAGTGAGGCGGCGGCGCGAGTCGGCAGACGGTGCCGCCGGGTCGGCTAGGGAGGAGCGATCATGGCTATGTATGTGGAGCTGTTCGGCAGGGATCGGTACTACGGGGGGATGCTCCGCGAGAGTCGCGAGGATGAGTTCGTGTCGAACGTCTTCGGGCCCTTGCGAAACTTCGAGACCACGACCTGGCTGGTGGAACTCCTTGGCCACGCGTTTCGCGGCGTCGACTACGAGGCCGTCATCACGGCCGGCTACACGCTCGACTTCTGGCGGCGGTTCCCGCCGCCGGCAGGGCGCTCGGTGCCCGAGAACGACACGGAGGTCTCCTGCGTGCTCGAGACCGAGCACTACACGTTCCTCGTGATCGCGCGCTACTGGCACGAACTCAGCCGGCAGACAGCGCACGATGTCGAGCGCGACCAGGTGGTCCGCACGTTCGACGCCGGCTACGCCGCCTTGGGGGAACGGGCGCGGCTGCTGGTGATGACCACCGATGACGAGGCGCCCGATCTGGTGACTCGCTATTGGGACGATCCCGCGCTTCTGGCGGGCCGCATGACCGACCCGCCGGCCGGCGCAACACCGGAAGAGTTGGCCCAACGCATCGGCTGGACCAACTGGAGTACCCTGCGAGAGGCTCTGGCCAGCCGGATAGGCGAGACACCCATCAACCTGACCCAATGGAACTTCGCCAAGGATCTAGTGGCGTACCTGGACCTGATCTCTACCCGGGGACGTGGCCTGCTGGTGAGGGCGGGCCACTCGCCCGCCGATGACTGACCCGACGGGGAACGATCCCCGCACCCGGTCGCGGGCGCCACGCCGCACAGCGAGGCCCCGTGACACGTCGCGCCGTGCCGCCGATGGCGCCCCGGTGTATAGCAAATACGAGACCCGTCGAGCGCTGAAGTCTCGGGTTCGGCGCCGGCGGACGCTCCTGGTCTTTGCGTTTGTGGTCGCGGTGGTCTTTGCCGCGGTGGGCTTGGCGCTGGCGCTGAATCGAGACCCCTCGGGGCGACCCGCCTCTTCAGGGGGACCCGCGGCTTCGACGGGGCCTCAGGTCTCGGGTGGTGCGGCAGGTGCCGCGGATGCTCCTGGCGCGTCGGCTCCCGAAACAAGTCCGAGCGACTCCGTTCCCCCGGCCGCAGGTGCGACGGTGCCGGCCGCTTCTGCCCCCATCAACACCAGCTTCCCGGGGTTGACCATGTTCCGTGGCAACGCCCGCAGGGCGTACTCCGGGGAAGGTCCCGTTCCCAAGGCTCCGACGGTGCTCTGGCGGTTTCCGAAGGACGGTCCCATGAGCTCGGCGTCTTCGGAAGGTGGAGAGTCGCGGGTCTGGGCCGGCACCGGGTGGACCGGCCAGCCGGTGGTGGCTCAGGCAGCCGACGGTCCGCGGGTCATGTTCGGAGCCTACGACCGGGCGGTGCACTTCCTGAAAGGCGGGACGGGAGAGCGCTTCCTCCCGGACCTGCCTACAGGCGATCTGATCAAGGGCAGCGTGATGCTCGATCCCGACGGCTATCCGCTGCTCTACACAGGATCGCGCGACAACTTCTTCCGTGTCGTGGCTCTCGACCGGGCGAAGCCGACGGTCTTGTGGAAGATCAACGCGAACGAGGTGCCTCACCCGGTCTGGAACAACGATTGGGACTCCAGTGCCGTGATCGCGGGGGACTATCTCTTCGAGGGCGGTGAGAACAGCTACTTCTTCATCATCAAACTCAACCGGGGCTTCAACGCCGACGGCAAGGTCACCGCCAAACCCAAGGTGGTGCTGGCCTACCCGGCGTACGACGACGCCCTGTTCAAGGCGATCGGGGACCGCACGGTGAGCATCGAGAACTCGCCTGCCCTGGACCTGGATCCAGTCCGTGGCGACCGGGTGTATTTCGCCAACGGCGGCGGCCGGGTGTTGGGGCTCGATATCAGCGCGCTCGGGTTGTCCAAGGCTGGATACGGCCCGGGAGGACAGGCGCCCGGCACGTGGGAGCAGGGCGTGGTGCCCCCGGCGGCGACGGCAACGTGGGATCCAGGTCCGGACGCGGTCCGGCCCGCGCCGGATCTTCCCGCGCCCAAGAGCCCGAAGTTCCCGGTGGCCTTCAAGTTCTGGACCGGTGACGACGTGGACGCCTCCATCGTGATAGATGATGAAGGCATGATCTATGTGGCGGCGGAATTGGAGCGGATGCTTCCTCGGGCTAAGCAGCTGGGCCAGTTGATGAAGCTCGACCCCAGGCGTTCGGGGGATCCGGTGGTGTGGTCGATCAAAGACCCGGCGAAGGGAGGCAAGGGCGGCATCTGGGCGACCCCGGCTATCTGGGGCACCATGCTCTACGTGCCCACGCACACGGGTCGTCTGCTGGGAGTGGACCGATCCGACGGGCGGATCGTCTGGGAGAAGCCCTTCACCTACCATGCCTGGGGATCGCCCGTGGTGGTTGACGACACCCTCATCGTAGGGGACACCGACGGGTATGTCCACGCCTACGACGTCCGCGATCCCTCGGTCGATCCGCCGGAGTTGTGGAAAGTGCGTACTCCCGGCGGCGGAGCCGTGGAGTCGACGCCGGCGGTGTGGAGAGGCCGCATCTACGTAGGTTCCCGAGATGGGTACTTCTATTGCTTCGGGGACGAATGAGGCGCGATGTTGCCACGACGCGCGCAGGGGGAGGCGTGGCCTTGCCGCACGCGTGCGCCGGCGCGGTGACGTTCACCGGCGATAGCGCGGCGACACACCCGTACGCGGGCGCGAGGAAGGCCGGCGCGAACAAGGAGGCAGACCCGTGGATCCGGTGATCATAACAGCGGCACTGGTAGGAGCGGAAGTGACCCTGGAGCAGTTGCCCCACCTGCCGGTGACACCGGCGGCCATCGCCGCCGCGGCGGCCGACGCCGCCGCCGCCGGAGCGACGGTGGTCCACCTGCACGTGCGCGATTCCAACGGCGAACCTACACAGGATGCCGACGTCTTCGCCGAGACGGTTGGGCTGATCCGGGCGCGCACCGACGTGATCGTGCAGGTGTCGACCGGCGGAGCGGTGGGAACGCCGTCCGCCGAACGGCTGCAGCCGGTCACGGGACTGCGGGGCGACCTGCTGCCCGAGATGGCTTCGCTCACCACCGGGTCGTGCGACTTCGGCGACGAGGTGTTCGCGAACCCTCTCCCTATGGTGCGGATCTTCGCCCAAGCGATGGCGGAGCGGGGCATCAAGCCGGAGATCGAGGTCTTCGACGCGGGCATGATAGCGAACGCCGTTGCCCTGGCGAGGGAGGGTCTTCTCGAGGAACCCCTGCACTTCAACCTGGTGCTGGGAGTGCCCGGCGCCATCCCGGCCTCGGCGAAGAGCCTGCTGCACCTCGTGGAGAGCCTGCCGCGCGGAGCGACGTGGACGGTATCGGGGATCGGCAGGGGCCAGCTGCCCATGAACGTGTTGGGATTGGTACTGGGTGGCCACGTGCGCACCGGATTGGAAGACAACATCTTCTACAAGAAAGGGGTGCTCGCCGAGGGCAACGCCCAGCTGGTGGCGCGCGTGGCGCGACTGGCGGGCGAACTCGGCCGGCCGGTGGCCACCGTCACAGAGGCGCGCGCACTTCTGGGTTTGATGCGTCGATAGGCGGCCGGGTTGCGCGGGCCCGCGCCGGGTCAGCGTCTGAGGACGAAGAACCCGCCAAGAGTCAGCAGACCCAGGCCGACAAGACGGCTCCACGTCAACGGCACGGCGGGCATGCCGATGAGACCGAACCGGTCGATCACGGCTCCACCGATGAACTGACCGGCCACCAGGGCGGCTGTTGCCGCGAGCGCCCCCAGGCGTGGCACGATGACCGTCGTGCTGAGAACGACGACCGCTCCCATCAGGCCGCCGGTGAACTGCCACCACGGGACGCCCCTCAGCTGCGCGGGCGCCACTTTGCCGGCGGCAAGCGCCACGACAAGCAATGCCAGGGTGCCGACCGCGAACGAGACCACCACCGCCTGCAGCGGGCCGGAACGTTTGGCCAGCGCCGCGTTCACCGGAGCCTGCGTTGTGGCGAGAACCCCGGCTATCAGTATCACAGCGCCGAGTACGTACCGTGTCATCGTAGGTCCTTTGTCGGCAGAGTCGGGGTGCGTCGGAGACCGGGTTCCATCGTGACCGATGCCGCCGTGGTGGTCAAGCGCGCGCCGGATATTCTATAATCCGGGTCGGGTTGTAGGAGGCTGTTGAAAATCGAAGCCTTGGCCACCAGAACGCACTGGCCGGCGCGATGCGGCGTCCTCGGTCGCGCACGTAGCGCTGCTACGAGCTACTCTTTCGTCCTTGTCTCGCACATGCCCATCGCGCCCTGGTGGCGAAGCGTCACTTTTCAACAGCCTGCTGGGCAGTATCAGGATCCGCCGGGTTCCGTGACTCGGCCAACGGGGCCATGCTGGAAGGAGCCGACATGAGACCAGAGACCGCAGCCGTGCACGTGGGGGTGGCGAAAGACACCACGTTCAACTCGGTCACCACCCCCATCTATCCTACCTACACGTTCGCGTTCGACCGAGTGGGCGTCAATCGCGGCTTCGACTACACGCGCAGCGGCAACCCGACCCGGACCGCCCTGGAAGAGAACCTGGCCGCCCTCGAAGGAGGCGCCTTCGCACGCTGCACCTGCACGGGCATGGCCGCCATCACCGCGGTCCTCTGCACGCTCCAGCAGGGCGACCACGTCGTGGCCGGTCACGACATCTACGGGGGCACCTACCGTCTGTTCGAGACGGTCTTTCCGCGGTTCGGGGTGACCTTCTCGTTCGTCGACATGCGCGACACAGCCGCGGTGGAGGAGGCGATCCGCCCGGAGACCCGCATGCTGTGGATCGAGACCCCCTCGAACCCACTGCTCAACATCGTGGACATCCAGGCGATGGTCGCCGTCGCTCGGCGGTGTGGTTTGATCACCGTGGCCGACAACACGTTCCTGAGCCCCTACTTCCAACGCCCACTGGACCTGGGAGTGGATATCGTCGTCCACTCCACCACCAAGTATCTCAACGGCCACTCGGACGTCGTCGGCGGGGTGGTGATCACCAACAGAGACGACCTGGGCGAGCGGGTGGGCTACATGGTCAACGCCATGGGGCTCGCGAACTCTCCCTTCGATGCGTGGCTGGTGCTGCGTGGCGTCAAGACCCTCGGTCCCCGCATGGAGGCCCACCAGCGGGGCGCTCTTGCGATCGCCGGGTTCCTGAGCGAGCACTCGCGGGCGCTCCGCGTGTACTATCCGGGCCTCGAGGATCACCCCGATCACGGGTTGGCCACGCGCCAGCAGACCGGTTTCGGCGGCATGGTGAGCTTCGACCTCGATGTCGACGCATTGGATCCCGACACCTTCTTCTCCCGCCTGCAGTATTTCGCGCTCGCGGAATCACTCGGGGGAGTGGAGTCGCTGATAGAGCAGCCGTGGACCATGAGTCACGCCGGCATGTCGGAGGCCGCGCGCACGGCGGCGGGCATATCTCCGGGTACCATGCGGGTCTCGGTAGGTATCGAGCACCCCGACGACCTGCTCGAGGACCTGGAGCAGGCGTTGCGCTAGCAGGCGCAGGCGGGATCCGAGCAGGCGCAGGCGGGATCCGAGGCCTTGGCTGCGGCAGCTACGTCGCGCAGGACGCCGGCCAACTCGCCCAGAACCTCCGCGCGGAGCGAGTAGTAGATCCACACGCCGTCCCGGCGCGTGTCGACCAAGCCGGCTTCGCGCAGCAACTTCAGATGGTGACTGATCGTCGGCATCGACACGTCGAACCTCTCCGTGATCTTGCAGACGCACACTTCCGACTGAGCGCAGCACGACTCGTCGTCGATGCCGAAGCTGCGCTTGTCGGCGAGCATCTGCACGATGCCCAGACGTATGGGGTGTGCCAGCGCCTTCAGCGTGCGCACGGTGGCGTCGAGAGTGGTGTCTTCGATTACGTCGGCTGCGTGCTGCGTCATTGTCTGGTCCTCCTGGCCTCGTGGCCGGTTCGAACAAGGCCGTGTGCAGAGGATAGCAGACTCCCTCGGGCGGACGACCGGCGCCGGCCGATTCCGGCATACCACCGCGGTTGAATGCCAGGTTTTGACAATCATGTAATTAGACGGTATGTTCAGTAGCGATTGTGATTGCTTTCTCAACATATGCGTGGAAGGAGGTGGATGGTCTGGTAGGTGACCCGCGTCGTCTGCACACCAATACAGGAGAGGAACTGTGAGGGCACGAAGTTGTGTGATCTCGATCGCGGTGACGATCGCACTGGCGCTCTGCATGGCCGCACCGGCGGTCGCCGCTAGTTTCAGCGACGTACCATCCACCCATATCTTCTATTCCTACATCACTGAGCTCAGTGATGCCGGTATCGTCAGCGGTTTCCCCGATGGGACCTTCCGACCCGACGATCCCGTGACCCGCCAGCAGATGGCCAAGATCCTGGTGCTGGCCACCGATATCCACACCGATGCGGTCGATAATCAGGCCGACCCCACGTTCAGCGACGTGACCCCCGATATGGGCGTTCCCTATCCCTTCGACTACATCGAAGAGGCCGCTGCCGCCGGCTACTTCATCGGGGCGAATGGCATGTTCAAGCCCGCCGAGAACATCACCCGCGTGCAGCTCGCCCTGGTGCTGGTACGGGCGGGTGGGGATAACCTCGCGGACCCGCCGGCGGGCTATGACCCGGGCTTCACCGACGTGCCCGAGTTCGCCGCCGAAGAGGTAGCCAAGGCCAAGTACAATGGCATCCTCGACGGCAAGACCCCGACCACCTTCGACCCCTGGTCGAACGCCACCCGCGGGCAGGTCTCGAAGATGGTCTCGAACTTGCTCGAGAAGATCGCCAAGGGTGCGGTCGTGGGCACCAGCAGTGCGCCGAGTGCGGACTTCACCGCTATGGCCGCCCGCCTCAACGCCGTGCTGGCTCTGGGCTACAACACCACCAATCCCGATGCGGTGGCCAAGGTGCTCATGGACGGGAATGCGGGCAACGATCCCGTGCTCATCGACACCCGGGAACCCGCAGACTTCGCCGTGGGCCACATACCCGGCTCGGTGAACGTCCCGTTGAAATCCCTGCCTAAGGCCATGCTCGACGGCGACCCGCGTATCCCCATGGACAAAGAGATCGTCACGGTCTCCTACTGGGGCGACGATGGTGACTTCTCCGTGCTTCTGATCAACGCGTACCGCATCCTCGATCCCGCTGCCCAGAAGGCGGCAATCGATGCCAAGACGCCGCCGCCCTTCCCGAAATGCACCACGATCTTCCAGGGCATGACGGCCTGGACGTTCGACCGCGAGATGTCGCCTGAGGGCACCCGCTTCCCGGATGCTCTGGCGGCCGGCATCACCGTGGACAAAGCCGTGGTGCCCGGCGCGATCGCAGGTGTTGATCAGGGCGGCTATCCCACCTTTAGCGAGTTCGGCACCGACGACGTGATCGAAAAGATCCTCATGCGGGCGCATAACTACTTCAGCGGCTTTGCCTCTCAGTTCGACATGCACATCTACCCGTCGGCTCTGGCCGCGGAGATCGAAGACGGCAACGCCGCCGACGATCCGCAGATCATCAGCGTGAGGGCTCCGGCCGACTACGAGAAAGGCCATATCCCCGGGGCCATCAACATCCCCTACCAGAAGGTGGCCGACGTGGCCAACTTCACCAAGTTCGTCGAACCCTCCGGCCCCATCGTGGCCTACTGCTACACCGGTCATACCGGAGGCCTCGCCTCCATTTCGTTGGGCGTCTTGGGCTACGACGTGCGCAACCTGCTCTACGGCATCAACGGGTGGAACGTGAACGCCCCCGGCGCCGGTCAACTCAAGAACTTCGACCTCATGCGGGCGTGGGACTTCCCCGTCAACACCGGTGGCCCGGATGATCTCGATTCTCTCGCGGATTACGCGGCGCCTATCGGCTGCGCCGGTTGCCACGACGAGCTCACCGGGTTGTTCTACGACCGGGAGGTGAAGAACCCACCGCCGGCACCGCCTGCATCGGCATCTGAAGGTGAAGGCTGAGGCGGCTCGGTGACGCCCGTGCCGGCGTCAAAGAAATCCTGGATCTTCGACGGTTCTGTTGAGCAGTATCCGACTGTGTACACGGCGAACAGCGTTCACATGAGCAAGTCCTGCGTAGACTGCCACGGTGGCGACGCCACCAAGGGCACCCGCGCGGAGGCCCATGCCAACGGCTTCAAGGCTATCCCGGGAGCTGAGACCTGTGACACGTGTCACGCTGCCATAGCTACCGGCGCCGCCGGTGGCCTCCATACCACCTTGGCCGGCTATCGCGCGATCATGGATCAGCGCGGGCTGGGCACGGTGAGCGCGACGGTAGCCGACCAACGGTTTGCCACTCAGTGCACCGGCTGTCACGCGGCCACGACCAACAACGAGACCGCCTGCGGCTTCTGTCACATAAGCGTGCCGAACACCGCCGGCGGCGGTCTCCTTGGAGGTCACGCCTTCAAGGCCACGCCGTCCATGGACAACAACTGCACGGCCTGCCACGGCTCGCGCGTGAAGGACGAGTACTACGCGCAGAACAACGCCCTGCTGGGTCGCAACAAGGCTGCGTACGACGTAGGCAGCCCCTGGAAGGATCCGGCCTTCGCGCTCCAACCCGACGTCCACAAGACCAACGGTCTGGACTGCAACAGCTGTCACAGCGGCGACGAGATGCACGGAGCTGGTGCTCCGGCGGCCGACGATCGCTACGCGGTCACCTCGGCTCCGGCCTGCACCGACTGCCACGGCGAAGGGCAGGCCGACGCCGCCTCGTTCGCCGCAGTGGGCCTGCACACCGACAAGCATCTAGCCACCATGGACTGCTACGTGTGCCACGCCCAACCGTACAAGAACTGCTTCAGTTGTCACACCGACGTGACCGAGACGGGGCAACCCTTCTTCAAGAACAACATCGGCGATCCCACGCTGGCAGCACGCAAGGCGGCCTCAGCGACGCCTGACATGGTGTTCCCGGATTCGCTCATGACCTTCCGCGTGGGTGTGAACCCCAAGTGGACGGGTGAAAGCGATACGGAGCACAAGCAGTACTCGGTGCTGAGGCACGTGCCGGTAGACGCCGACGTGTTCACCTACACCGGCGCCAATGCCATACCGGGACTGATCCCGGACATGGCGGCACTGCCCACCTGGAAGGCGGCCACGCCGCACACGATTCTGAAGACCACCGAGATCACAAAGGCGTGCACCAATTGCCATGGTGCGGGCTACACCAACTTCTGGCTGACCGATCCCATCGGCGATGCCGACGGTTGGATCATGCCGGAATATGAGGCCGAGGAGGCGGCGGCCAACGACCCCATCACCGTGAGCGCTCCCATACCGATGGAATAGTCGGAGGGGCACAGCTGTCTCTAGCCCAGTCCATTGGACTCGGGCGGCAACAACGTGGCCCGGGGCGCATGCGCTCCGGGCCACTGCTTTCCCGCTCAGGCGACCGCGGCGGTCTCTGACCCAGGGTCGCGTGCGCAGCGCATGTTTCGAGAATTATCAAAGTCTGGTAGGCTGGCTGCAGTGGCCGTTTATCGCCACACAGAGGCGTCGATGCTCGAGGAGGACGCGATGGGGCAACAAAG
>Ga0315273_10007099_pt1 | contig 14007 bp, 14 predicted proteins | sample YL17G02_0_MG_FD_205753 | JGI IMG/M metagenome (GOLD analysis project Ga0315273, IMG submission 205753) | Sediment microbial communities from Yellowstone Lake, YNP, Wyoming, USA - YL17G02_0 | ecosystem: Environmental > Aquatic > Freshwater > Lake > Sediment | place: USA: Wyoming | collected... | reverse complement strand
GTTTCCGCCCGATCTCGTCCGGCTCGCCCTCGAGGAGAAAGGGGTGGTGATCTCCGACGAGGAGTGCGTGGCCATCTGTGAGTTCCTGGTACAGTTGCGCGTCTTCGATCGGCACGCGAACAGGGACCTGACGCTGGACTGGACCATCCGGCGCGCGCTCGCGACGCGGTGACGGGGATGTGCACGCTGGGCACGCTCCCCGGGGCTGCGCGGGTGCTCGACCGCGTCGCCGACGCACTGGTTCAACGCCGCAGCGTCCTGCTGGTGGTGCCGCGCGGCGTGTCCAGCCGCGACGTCTGGGATGAGGTCACCCAACGCCTCTACGTGCGCCGCATCCTCTACACCGCGTGTGACGCGTGGCCTCGTTCGCTGCGGGACATTGGACAGGCCGTTGGGGCCCTTGCGACCGATGGGACCCCGACCATCGACGAGACCGTCCGCCAGGTGGATGGGTGCGACGTCATCGCCTTTCCCCGCGATGGTGCCGATGACCTGCCAGCCGAGACGGCGCCCCTTCTGGATGACTGGGCCGGCGCGGGGCGGAGCGGCCAGGGCGAGCGCAGAGTGCCGGCGTACTTCGGCGTGGTTTCGGGGGCACAGGCGATTTCGCGCCTGCCCCGCAGCGACGTGAATGCCGCCGTCGTCTGGTGGCACGAAGGGGAATCGATCCTCGACGTCCGCGTGCGCTGCCGCGAGCGGGGCCGGGCGCTCGGCGATCGATTCGTTGCGCTGTGGCGGGAGCAGGTCGTGCCCGACGTGGCGGGCACCGACCTCGACCTCGCCGATCGGATCTGGGAACACGTGGAGGAACCGGAGGAGAACCTGCTGCGCGTGCTCGAGGACTGCGCGCGCGAGCGAGGTTGGAAGAGGGATTGTCTGGCCCGGCTCCGTCCGTGCCTCGAGGGTCCGAGGGGCATCCACCCGTTCGCGGCCGATCGGGTGGATTCGTCGCTGGCGCCGGCCTGGGCGGAAGGGCTGGTGCAGTGCTCGCCCGAGTACGGCCTCGAGGTGAACAGCGCGGCCATGGCGATCGATCCGGGATTGCGGCATGCGCTGCTTCACCGCTGGTGGCGCGGCCAGCAGGCGCTCCTGACGCCGCTCGTCGACGGCATCAGGCGCCGCGTCTGTTCGCTGCTGACCCGCCGGTACGGAAGCCAGTGGCCGCTCGCGTTCGTGCCGCCGGACCACGAGCGAGAGCAGGCGGAAGTCGCCGGCGACCCATCGGCGTGCCAGCTCGGGCACCTGTCCGCGATTGTCAGCCACGTGCCGGAGATGCGCCGGTTCGACACGCTGGTCTTCCAGATGAAGGCGCTGCGAAACGAGCTGGCGCACGGCCGGCCGGCGTCGTTCCTGGATGCGGCCGAACTGCGCAGGGTCGCTCTGGATCTGGGCGCCTGGCCGGGCCAGTAACCGGCGACAGGCGATCGGCTCTGCGTCGTCGTTCCCTTCTCTCACCAACGCCCAGGGCCTTGTCCGTGAGTCCCGAAGTGTATCATTGGATGATGCGGCTCATCCTTGCCTCGCAGTCGCCGCGCCGGGCGGAACTGCTCACCGCCGCGGGCATCGCCTTCGACGTGATGCCCGTCGAGATCGACGAGCGCCCGCAGCCCGCGGAATTGCCGGCAGACTACGTCGTTCGCCTGGCGCTGGCGAAAGCTCGGGAAATCGCCCGCCGGAATCCCGGCAGGGCCGTGCTGGGCGCGGACACGGTCGTGGTGGTGGACGGCCGCATCCTGGGCAAGCCCGTCGACAACGACGATGCCGGGAGCATGCTGAACACGCTGTCCGGGCGGACGCACGACGTGCTGACCGGGGTGGCGTTGTGCCTCGATGGCCGCGAAGCCTGCGAGGCGGTGTCCACCAGGGTCCGTTTCCTGCAACTCAGCCCTTCGGAAATCGAGTGGTACGTGGCCTCTGGTGAACCGCGCGACAAGGCCGGCGGCTATGCCATCCAGGGGTTGGCGTCGCGATTTGTGGACCGCGTCGAGGGCTCCTACTCGAACGTCGTCGGCCTGCCCGTGACCACCGTCTGCCGGATGCTGGGCGAGTTCGGCCTGCTGCAGGACCGCCGCATTTGACCGGGTCGGCCCGAGGGCGATATTCTCAAGATATCCTCGAAAGGCCCTATGGCACAGAAGAGCGTCAAGATCGGGCTCACGGTGCTCATCCTCGGAGGCGCGCTGGTCGCGCTCCTGTGGTCCACCCTGAGCGAGGGGACCGAGTACTACAAGCACGTGGACGAAGTGATGGCGAACCCGGCGCAGTGGGAAGGCAAACGCCTGCAACTGCACGGGTACGTCGTACGCGATTCGATCCTGCGCAAGCGCGATTCGCTCGACTACCGCTTCGAGATCCAGAGCAAGGGCAAGGTCATCCGGGCGGTCTACACCGGCATCGTCCCCGACACGTTCAAGGACGACGCGGAAGTGGTGCTGAAGGGCCGGCTGACCAGGGACGGGTTTCACGTCGATCCGAACGGCGTGATGGCCAAGTGCCCGTCCAAGTACGAAGCGAAGGGCGGCAGCGGCTCGCCCGGCGCGTAAGGACCCGGGAGGGAATAACCGGGTCCTGACGACCTCCGGCAGGCCCGTTCACGCTCGACACTCACTCCGTTTGGGGCCGGCGCGCAGGCGCCGCCCCCGATGACACAGAGTCCATGGCCTCCCTCGGCACCTTTCTGCTGATTGCCAGCTTCGTGGTCTGCAGCTATGGGGCGGCCGTGTCCGTCGCCGGCGCCCGTCGCGGTTCGCATCGCCTCATCGAAAGCGGCATTGGCGCGTTCTACCTGATCGCGGGGTTGCTGACGCTCGCCTCGATCCTGATGATCCAGGCCTTCGTCACCAACGACTACTCGATCAAGTACGTCGCCCAGTACTCGGACTCCGTCCAGCCGTTCATCTACAAGCTGACGTCCTACTGGGGCGGGCTGGACGGCTCGATCATGTTCTGGGTGTTCCTGCTGGCGGTGTTCGGCTCCATCGCGGTCTACGTGAACCGGGAGCGGCACCGCGAGCTGATTCCCTACGTGGTGGCGATCATCTCGATCGTCGAGATGTTCTTCCTGTTCCTGATGGTCGCCCACAAGAACCCGTTCGACACGTTCCTGGTGAACGTGCCCGCCGACGGCCGCGGCCTGAACCCGCTGCTGCAGAACGCGTACATGGTCATCCACCCGCCCGCGCTGTACGTCGGGTTCGTGGGCATGACCATTCCCTACGCGTTTGGCATGGCCGCGCTCATCACCGGCTGCCTGGACGATTCGTGGCTCCGGGCGGTGCGGCGCTGGACGATGGTCAGCTGGCTGTTCCTCTCGTTCGGCCTCACGCTGGGCATGATCTGGGCGTACGAGGTCCTGGGCTGGGGCGGCTACTGGGGCTGGGACCCGGTGGAGAACGCCGGCCTGCTGCCGTGGCTCACGGCCACGGCGTTCCTGCACTCGGCGATGGTGCAGGAGCGGCGCGGCATGCTGCGCGTCTGGAACATGACGCTGGTCGTCGTCACCTTCTTCCTCACCATCTTCGGCACCTTCATGACGCGCTCGGGCATCGTGCAGTCGGTGCACGCCTTCGGCGAGGACAAGAAGCTGGCGCTCATGTTCGTGGTGTTCATGGTGGCGACGCTCGGCATCAGCTTCGGCTGCCTGGTTCGCCGGCTGCCGTTGCTGCGCGCGCGCCACGAACTCGATTCGTGGCTCTCGCGCGAGGCCGCGTTCCTGCTGAACAACTGGGTGCTGCTGTTCGCCGCGCTGTTCGTCCTGTTCGCGACGATGTTCCCGACGATCAGCGAGGCCGTCAACGGCGAGCGCCTCACCGTCGGCCCGCCGTTCTTCAACAAGTGGATGCTGCCCATCGGCCTGATCCTGCTGGCGCTGACGGGCATCGGTCCGCTGCTGGCCTGGCGCAAGTCCACGCTCGGCAACCTGCGGGAGCAGTTCCTGTGGCCCGTGCTGGCGGGCGCGACGACCGCGGGCGGCCTGCTGGCCTTCGGCATGCGGCTCTGGGGACCGCTGGCCTGCTTCGCGCTGTCGGTCTTCGTACTTGCCACCATCGTGCAGGAGTTCTGGCGCGGCGCCCGCGTGCGCCGGCAGGCGACGGGCACCGACATCGTCACGGCGCTCATCGGGCTGGTGGCCCGCTCGAAGCGCCGCTACGGCGGCTACACCGTCCACCTGGGCATCGTGCTGATGTTCCTGGGCTTCGCCGGCGCGGGCTTCAAGGTGGATCACCAGGTGTCGCTGCGTCCCGGGCAGTCTACGCAGGTGGCGCGCTACCAGATCCGCTACGACGGCATCCAGGTCTCCGACGACGGGCAGAAGCAGATGGTGACCGCGCAACTGGCGGTGTCGCGCGACGGCAAGCCGCTCGGCACGCTGCGGCCGGCCAAGTGGTTCTATCGCAAGCACGAGGAGGAGCCGAACACGCAGGTGGCCATCCACCGCACGATCGGCGAGGACCTGTACCTGGTGATGCCCGGCTTCGATCTGAAAGACCAAACGGCCAGCTTCCAGATCGTGATCAACCCGCTGGTGGACTGGATCTGGGCGGGCTTCGGCATCCTGGCATTCGGGACGATCATGGCGCTGCTGCCCGAATCGGTGTTCTCGTTCGCGGTGGCCAGGCTGCCCGCGGGGGCGGCCACCACCTCGCTGGTCCTGCTGCTGATGCTGCTGTCGCCGGGCATCGCCCGCGCGCAGCAGGGAGAAGGGCCGCTCAAGCCGGTCGTCTCGCAGTCGGCGGCGGAGCAGGCTCTCCCGCGCCCGGTTGTCTGCACGTGCGGGACGTGCGGGGGCCAGTTGGTGGGCGAGTGCACGCGCGGGGACGCCGCGGCGGGGCGCGACGAGATCGCGGGGTTCGTCCGCGGCGGCAAGACGCGTGACGAGGTCCTCCAGTCCGGCCAGGGAAGAGACGGCCGATCCCGATCTGCAGGGGCGATTGGACGATGAGCTCAGACACCTCGACGAAGTCCGCACGTCGGCGCGCGCAGGGAGCGCGAAACGGACCCGGCCGCCGGCCGGGCGTGCGCCCGGCGGTCACGCCGCCGCCACCGCCGCCGGCGCCGTCCTCGTTCCGCCCGATCCATCTCGCGATCGTCGGCACCGTCGCCGCCGCGAGCGCGGGCGTCCTGCTGGCGCACGGCACGCGTGTCGAGAACATCTCGTTCGTGTTCCTCGCCGTCGTCTGCACCGGCGTGGTTGCCGGTCTGGTGTACCGGACGCTGGCGCCGCTCGCCTCCGACGCCGCGCTCGAAGAGCCCGAGATGGTGGGTGGGCGCACCCGGGCCGCGCTGGAGCGGGACAAGGCGCTGACGCTGCGCGCGATCAAGGAACTGGAATTCGACCGCGCGATGGGCAAGGTCTCCGAGGCCGACGGCCAGGAGATGATCGGGCGGCTGCGCAACCGCGCCGTGCGCCTCATGCGCCAGCTCGACGAGGGCGGCGCGGGGTACCGCGGCCTGATCGAGCGCGAATTGCAGGCACGGCTGGGCGCGTCGCAGGGCGGTGGCGCAAGCGCCGAGGGCCGCCTGGGCACCGCGGCGGCAGAGCAGCAGCCGGTGAACGGGACCGAAGCCGACGTGCCACACTCAGGGATCGCCGGGCAGGCAGGGCTGCCCCAGCGGGCCCGGCGGGAACGTGACGCGGAGGAAGCGGCCATGGCCTCGCTTGCGACGGCGGGCGAGGCCGCGGTGGGCGCCTGCGCCGTGTGCGGCGCCCGGAACGATCCCGACGCCAGGTTCTGCAAGAAATGCGGGACCAAGCTTGGTGTGCCGGCATGACGACGGGACAGGGGCCGGCGGGAAGCTTGGAATTGAGAATTCAGAATTCAGAATTGATGGTCCGTCGCCGTATAGGCCATCTACCAACTACCATCTACCAACTACCAACTACCATCTACCAACTACCAACTACCATCTACCAACTACCAACTATTATCCGGCACCATGGCTGATATCCGCTCACGGGCTTGCGCCCTCATCACCGCCGTCATCCTGTGCGTCCTCTCGTCGGGCGCGGCGTGGGCCCAGACGGCCATGCCTCCGGGTCTGGGCGGCGGCCAGGCCGCCAGCGGTATGCCGGACGCGCGGATGATGTCCGGCATTCCGATGCCGGTCGCCGACCTGCCGGATGGCACGGTCGCGGTGCGCGTGGTACGCGGAGAGATCGCCAACCTCATCAAGAGGCAGGCCGTCGAGTTGTCGGTGGACGGCAAGTCGCAGACGGCCACGACGGACGAGGCCGGGCGGGCGCAGTTCTCGCCGGTCCCCGCGGGCGCGAAGGTCCGCGCGACGGCGACCGTGGGCGGCGAGAAGCTGGAGTCGCAGGAGTTCCAGATGCCGGCCAAGGGCGGCATCCGCCTGCTGCTGGTCGCGCTGGGCGGGATCTCGGCGGCGCCCGCTCCGGACGCGAAGCCGGTGGCAGGAACGGTGACGCTGGGCGGCGAGACGCGCATCATCGTCGAGCTCGACGACGATACCCTCACGGTGTTCTACGTGCTCGACGTCGTCAATGGCGGCGCGGCGCCCGTCAATCCGGCGACTCCGGTGGTGTTCGACCTGCCGCGCGGCGCAATGAGCCCGGGCTTGATGGAGGGGTCGTCGCCGCAGGCCGAGGTGAAGGGCGGGCGCGTCACGTTCTCCGGTCCGTTCAAGCCCGGCCGCACGTCGGCGCAGTTCGCGTTCGGGTTGCCGCCCGCGGGCGAGACCCGCACCATCGAACAGGCGTTCCCGGTGGCGATCGACACCCTGTCGGTCGAGGTCCAGAAGGTCGGGGCGCTGCAGGTCCGCTCGGCGCAGCTCACCAGTCAGCGCGACGTCACGACCGAGGGGAAGCTGTACGTGATGGCCGCGGGCCCGACGCTGCCGGCGGGCCGCACGCTCAGCATCGAGCTGTCGGGGTTGCCGCATCGCGAGACGTGGCCGCGGACGGTTGCCTACGCGCTGGCGCTGGCGATCCTGGGCATCGGGGCATGGGTGGTGATGGGGACCACAGGAAGCGGGGGCGTTCCCGCCCAGGCCCGTCGGCGCGAACTGGAAGGCACACGCGAACGGTTGTACGCGGAGTTGGTGCGGCTCGAGGAGGCCAGTCGCGGCGGACGCGTGGAGGCGGGCGCCTGTGCCAACCGCCGGGCGGTGCTGGTGGCGGACCTCGAGCGCATCTACGCGGAGCTGGACACGCTGGCGCACGCGGGCGGTGACCGGGGAATCGCAGCGTGAGGTTCGATTTCGATTGCGTCCACGTTCGTGACGTCTCGAGGCACTACGGCCGTCGCCGGGCGCTGTCGCGCGTCTCGCTGGAGTGTCGCGGCGGGGAAGTCCTCGGGCTGCTCGGCCCGAACGGCGCAGGCAAGTCCACGCTGCTCTCCATTCTCGCCACGCTCATCACGCCGTCGTCGGGCGAGGTGCGCTACGGCACGGCGACGGCGACGCAGGCGGGCGCCGGCCTGCGCGGCCGCCTGGGGCTGCTGGCGCACGACCTGCACCTGTATCCCGAGCTGACGGCCCGCGAGAACCTCGTGTTCTTCGCGCGGCTGTACGGCGTGGCGGACCCGCAGGGGTGCGCGCGCCTTGCGCTCGGGCGCGCGGGGCTCGAGGAGCGCGCCGACGACTTCGTCGCCGCGTTCTCGCGAGGCATGCGGCAGCGCCTGGCGCTCGAGCGCGCGCTCCTGCACGATCCGCGGCTGCTGCTGCTCGACGAACCGTTCACCGGCCTCGACGACACGTCGGCGGCGACGCTGGTGCGGCGGTTGAAGGAGTTGCGCGCCCAGGGGCGCATCGTCGTGCTGGCCACGCACGACCTGGACGTCGCCGAGGGATTGCTCGATCGCGCGGCGGTCCTGCGCGACGGCCGGCTGGTGACCATCGACAACTCGCACGGCCCGCTGCGCGAACGCTACCGGATGCACGTGGCCGCCGTACAGGCCCCGGCGCCCAAGGCCTGAGGCCGAAGAAAGCCGACCATGTTCTTCAGGATCGCCTGGCTCGTGATGCGCAAGGACCTGACCGTCGAGGTCCGGAGCCGGGAGATCGTGTACACGACGGCGTTCTTCGCCGTGTCGTGCGTGCTGGTGTTCGCCTTCGCGCTGGTGAAGGAAGGGCGGCCGCTCGAGGACGCGGCGGCGGGCATCCTGTGGATCGCCATCGCGTTTGCAGGGACACTCGGCCTCGGGCGCACCTTCGAGCGCGAGCGGCACTCCGAGACGTTGCGCGCGCTGCTGATGGCGCCCTCCGACCGGCCCGCGATCTACGTCGGGAAGCTGCTCGGCATCCTGGTCCTGCTGTTCGCCGTGGAACTCGTGCTGGTCCCGCTCGTGGGCCTGCTGTTCCGCGCGCCGTTCCACCAGGCGGGCGGATGGATGATCGCGCTGCTGGCCGCGGGCACCGTCGGGTTCGCGGCCGTCGGCACGCTGTTCGCCGCGATGCTGGTGCGCGCGCGCAGCCGCGACGTGCTGCTGCCGGTGCTGCTGTACCCGATCACGATCCCGGTTGTCATCGCCGGCGTCCGAGGCACGGCGGGTCTGCTCGAAGCCACGCCCGACCTGGCCTCCGCCCGCATGTGGGTGGCGCTGCTGGTCTTCTTCGACGCCGTCTTCGTCACGCTGTCGTTGTGGACGTTCGAGCCGTTGATGACCGATTGAACTTGGGGCAGGTTAGGCAGGTAAGGCAGGTAGGGCAAGTGGGGGAGCTCTTCCCCACCCGCCCCACCCGCCCCACCCGTCCCACCCGCCCGCTGGTGCTCCATGAAACGCTACCTCCTCGCGCTGATCGTGCTGGCGATGCCGCTGTTCGCCGTGGCGCCGTTCCTGGTCGACGGGGCGCCCTACGAGAGCACCATGGGGCTCGTACAGAAGATCTTCTACTTCCACGTGCCGGCGGCGATCGTGATGTTCGTCTCGGCGTTCGTGTGCGGGATCGCCAGCGTCGTATTCCTGTTCAAGGGCCGCGCCTCCGCCGATCATCTGGCCGAGGCGGCGGGCGAACTGGTGGTCGTGTTCGGCCTCATCGTGCTGGTGACCGGCCCGCTGTGGGCGCGCAAGGCCTGGAACACGTGGTGGGAGTGGGACCCGCGGCTGACCTCGTCGCTGCTCCTGTGGATGATCTTCGTCGCCTACCTGCTGGTCCGGAAGTACGGCGGCCCCGGGTCGGAGAAGCTGGCGGCCGCCATGGCGCTGTTCGGCATGGCCAATGTGCCGTTCGTCTACGTCTCGGTGAATTTCTGGCGGACGCTTCACCCGGAAACGAGCGTCGTGATGACGCTCGTCGCTGGCATGCGCGGACCGTTCTGGCTGTCGGTGGCGGCCTTCGTGCTGCTGTACGTGGCGCTGCTGGCCATTCGCACATCCATCGGCCACGCGCGAGCCGAGGTGGAGCAGGCCTACCTGCGGATGGAAGGGGACTGAGGCATGAGCCGATTGATGACGAGAGGCACGGGGGCCGCCCTGGCGGCCCTGGTCGCAGTGGTGCTTGCCGCCGCCGGTCCGCAGCTGGCCGCCCAGCAGCCCACGCTGTCCACGCCGCCTGCGCAACCGCAGACGGCTCCACCGCCGGCCATCACGACGGCGCCGCAGCAGGCCCCGCCAGGGCAGGGAGACTTCGTCCCGGTGAAGAACCTGCCCGCTGTCCAGGAACAGCTGCCGGCCGCGCCGTTCGTGCTGGCCGCGTACGCGTTCGTATGGGTGGCCCTGCTCGTCTACGTGTGGTCGCTGTGGCGACGCGTCGGGGCGGTGCAGAAGGAACTGGCGGATCTCAGGCGGCAGGCCGAACGGAAGGCGTGACATGGGCGCTGGTCACTTCATCTACATCCCGGTCGTCATCCTCCTGGGTATCGCCATCGGCTGGGTGCTGGGGTCCCGCGCGGCACGCGACGCGTTCGCCATGGAACTGAAGCGCCGCGAGGAAGCGGCGGCGAGGAAGGGCCGGGCGTCGTAGGGCGGGACTCGATGCCCACCCTACGACGTCGAATGCAAAATGTAGAACGTAAAACGCAAGACCCGGAACGGAGAGGGGTCCGTCATTTGGCGTTTTTCGTTTGACGTTGTTCGTTGTCCGTTGTCCGCGGCTACCGCTTCTTTACCGCCGGCGGTGGCGTCTTCTTCTGGATCTGCACCGTGCCCGCCTTCTCCATGTTCTGGATGGCGGTGGCCACGGCTTCCAGTTCCACGTCGGCGGCGGCCGGCGACAACACGTAGGCGAACTTCATCTCGGTGTTGCCGGTGACCAGGTTGCCGCACTCCGCGCGCACCGCGTTGTAGATGTCCAGGATGCTGCGCGAGCCGTCGATGAAGTTGGCGACCTCGCTCGAGGAGAGGCCCGGCAAGCCCGGGTTTCCGCGGCCTCTGCCGCCGCCCGCCGGCGGCTGCGCGGGCGCCTGACCGCGGCCGCCCTGGGCGGCAGCCGGCGGTGGTGCCGCCGGCGCGGCCGGCGCCTGGCCACGGCCCTGCGCCTGGCTCGCCTTCTGTGCCTCCGCTGAGTACACCTTGAAGAGCCGGCGCGGCACCATCAGCGAGTACTCGCGCTCCTTGTCGGTCAGCGTGACCGGCACCGGCTTTACGCCGAGCGCCGCGCACCGGGCGCGGTAGGCCGCTTCCAGCACTTTCGCGTTCGCGTCGCGCGCGGTCTCGAGCGTCGAGGTCAGTCCCTTCACGACCGCCGCCACGTCGGCGTCCTTCGTCAGCGTCATGACGGATTCGACGCCGCCCTTTGCCCGGCTGAACGCGCCGGTCACCTTCGTCTGCGCCGCCTTGTGCTGGTCGTGCAGCTTCGCCGGATCGTTGCCGAGCAGCACGAGCGACTGCCGCGTGACCTCCGCGACCCACTTCTGGCCGTTGGCCGCCGCGTCCCACGCCAGGTCGCGGGCCTCGCGCGGGCCCGCGTTGGCCAGGTAGTAGAAGGCCGACGCCGCCGCGAAGGCGTTGCGCTTCAACTCGGTCGGATCGACGTAGATGATCCGGTCTTCACTGCTGTGGTAGAAGTTGTCGGGCCAGTGGTTGAACTGCATCGCCGGGATGCCGCCGTCATTGAAGACCGAGTGATCGCTGCCCGAGGTGATGGCAGACACGGGGCAGAGGCGGTAGTTGAACGGGCCGTTGTCGCCCTGCGGCGTGCGGATGTCGGTCTGGTCCACGAACTGCAGCAGGCTCGCGACGAGGTCGTTCAGGTAGCTGGGCCGCGAGTCGGGCGTCATCTTCATCCGCAGGTACCCGTCGGTCGTCTTCAGGTTCGCCCCGGTCATGTCGAAGTTGAGCGCCGCGAGCAGCGTGCCCTGCAACTCCGGGTGCTTGAACATGAAGGCGCGCGACCCCGAGATCTCCGGCACAAACAGGAAGCGCAACGTGCGCCTGGGCGGCGGCAGGTCGCCGTTCTTGATCAACCGCGCGAGCGTCCGGCCGATCTCGAGGATCGTCGCGACGCCCGTGCAGTTGTCGTTGGCGCCCGGGGTGGCGATGGTCTCGAAGGCGTGAGCCACGAAGATCAACTCGCCCGCCGCGGGATCGGAGCCGGGGATGGCCGCCGAGGTGACGTTCATGCGGGTCGGGTGAATCCTGGCGCGGACGTGCGCGCGCATGACCACCTTCTGGCCGCGGTCGAGGTAGTCACGCAATTCGAGGAACTGGCGCAGCGACAGGACGAAGCCGAAGCCGACGCCACCGCGAGGCGTGATGCTCGACCAGCCCAGTTGGTCCAGCGTGTACCCGGCGTAGTTGCCGCCGACGCCGGCGCTGCCGGTGCCCAGCGCGCCCACGGCGCCCCGCTGGCTGCCGCTCGTGAAGAGCCCGCCCACCGAGCCGCTGCCCAGCACGATCTTGCCGGTGACGTCCTTCCCGGCGTACTCGGCCTCGCGGCCCTGGCCCACGTAGACGACTTCCGCCTCGACATCGGTGTTGGTGCTGCCCTGGGCGAGCGCGGTGGGGACGACGTTGAGGCTGGCGATCTTCTTCTTCGTCGGCTGGATGAGCCAGAGGTCACCCTCTTCGCCATCCCACTGATCGCGGGCAGGGAAGAAGTCCACCTGCACCTGCGACAGCCCGTACTGGGTCGCCATGTCGCGGATGTAGGTGGTTTCGAAATACTGGTTCTTGTATTCCTCGGCCTGCCGATCCCGGTTCGCAGCCAGCATCTGCACGTGCAGGAACGCCTGCTCGCCGGAGATCTCGTTCAGGATGGGATCGCGCAGTGCCGCGGGCACCAGGCAGCGATCGGCGGGCGCCTGGGCGAGGAGCGCTCCACCCGCCGCCGCCCCGACCAAGACGACGCCAACGACGACGACCAACGACCTCCAACCCGACCAACGACAGTGAGCCATGCGCGCCCCCCACTCGCCTTCGCGCCTTCGGCGCTTCGGCGTGGCAAGCCAACGACCAACGACTCATGCCAACGACCAACGACCACCGACCAACGACCACCGACCAACGACTCAGGCCAACGACCAACGACCCGAACCAACGACCCAACGACCACCCCGACCACCCAGACCAACGACCACCCCGACCACCCCACTCCGCTCGCGTCCGGCGAGCCACGGCGGGGGAGCCATCAGCGTCCAAGGCCAAGACGACGCGCGAGCGCCTGCGGCAGGCCCGCGTCGATGATGCGCCGCTGCGCCAGTTCGATGGGATACTCCACCCGGTAGATCGTCACGTACGCCGTCTCGTTGTCGAACAGCGCGAAGGCCGAGCGCGAATCGCCGTCGCGCGGCTGGCCCACCGAGCCGGGGTTGATCAGGTACTGGAACCCGGGCTCGATCGGCACGTGCGTTTCTTCGTCCTGAGCGTGCACCACCATCTCGAAGTCGTCGTCGATGAGCCGAAACGCCACCGGCACGTGCGTGTGGCCGTACATGCAGATGGGGCGCTGGGCCATGCGCAGGGCCCGCAGGGCCGCTATCTCGCTGGTGATGTAGGCGTCCTCGTCCTCGGGCGACCCGTGGCAGATCTCCAGGTCCGCATCGACGAAGATGGGACCGATGGGCAGGCTCGCCAGGTACGTGCGGCTGGCCGCCGTGAGGGTGTCGTACGTCCAGCGGACCGCTTCCTGCGCCACCGGGTTGAAGCCGTCGGAATCCTCGAGACCGCACGCCACCTTGTCGTGGTTGCCCCGGATGATCGCGTAGGGATCGAGGCCGATGACGCGGTCCACGACCTCGTTGGGCTCGGCGCCGTACCCGACCAGGTCGCCGAGCACCAGGGTTCGGTCGTAGGCGAGCCCCGCCGCTCGGTCGAGCACCGTGTCGAGCGCGTCGAGGTTGCCGTGAATGTCGCTGAGGATCAGGTAGCGCATCAGAATCCCAGCCAGTCGAGCACGCGCTCGACCAGTTCGCCGACCGGCACGTCGCCGGCGTCGAGTCGCAACTGCGCGTGCTGGTACGCCCGGCGCCTGGACACGAACAGCATCTCCATCTCCGCGCGGCTCGCGGCCAGCGGACGGCGGCCGTCGGCGGGGAGGCGCTCGACAAGGCGTTCGAACGGCACGTCGAGCCAGATGGACACGCCGTCGCGGTTGATGGCCGCGCGGCTGTCGGCGTCCACGAACGTGCCGGCGCCCGTCGCCACCACCACGTGACGCGCGGGCAGCAGGCCCCGCAGCACCTCCCGCTCGACCGCGCGGAAGTACGCCTCGCCCCGGGACGCGAAGACCGCCGCCACCGTCTGCTGCTCGGCGGCCTCGATCCGATCGTCCACGTCCTCGACGCGCCAGCCGAGGCGCGGCCCGAGCGCCCGGGCGAGCGTTGTCTTACCGGCCGAGACGAACCCCACCAGGTAGATCTTGTCCCTGTGCACGTCCGGTCAGCCCGCGAGGCCGCCGGGCCTCGAAGAAACCCCGGCTAGGGACTATACCATCAGCCGGGCCGCCTGTTTCGGTGTCCTGCGCCGGGCGGGCGGGGAGAAGGCGAGGCGCCAGTGAACTCCCGCCGCGCCCATGTCGTATTCGTGATCGAAGGCCGACTTCGCATATATTGTTCCTTCGGACTCTGACGGTAACCTGCCACGGGACGCGACGACCCGCATGACGGACGAC
>Ga0315273_10007098_pt1 | contig 14009 bp, 8 predicted proteins | sample YL17G02_0_MG_FD_205753 | JGI IMG/M metagenome (GOLD analysis project Ga0315273, IMG submission 205753) | Sediment microbial communities from Yellowstone Lake, YNP, Wyoming, USA - YL17G02_0 | ecosystem: Environmental > Aquatic > Freshwater > Lake > Sediment | place: USA: Wyoming | collected... | reverse complement strand
ACTCTACTGGGCGCGATGGTTAAAAATTGATTCACCGATTCATTTTAACTCCATGCTAGAACATCGTGTACCGTTGAACGATTCCGGAAACATGTCCATGATTAGTATGCAAGTGGTAAAGCGCAACGGCAAGCACGAGGATGTATCGTTCGACAAGGTGCTGAATCGAATCCAATTGGCGGCACAGGGTCTGGAGGTGAATCCGACTCTCATCGCCCAGCGGACGCTCCTTCGAATCTACGATGGTGTCAAAACCTCGGAGCTCGATGAACTTGCCGCGCAGCTTTCCATTTCGCTCATGACGACCAATCTCGATTATGGAACCTTGGCCGCCCGCATCGCCGTTTCCAATCATCACCGCAATACCTCGGACAAATTTACCGAGGTCGTCCATGAACTGGCGAATCAAACCATGAATAAAACGGGCGAGCCGCTCAGCAATGTCTCCCAGGAATTGGTGGATCTCTGCAAGGCCCACGGTGACAAAATCAATGCAAAAATCGATTATGATCGCGACTACTTGTTCGACTACTTTGGCTTCAAAACCCTGGAGAAAATGCAGTATCTGCTGCGAAACACAAAGGGAAAGACGCTGGAGCGCCCGCAGCACCTTATCATGCGCGTATCCTTAGCGCTATGGGGATCAGTTGATCTGGATCGTGCCTTTGAAACCTATGACCTTCTGAGCCAAAAATACTTCATCCACGCGACGCCGACGAACTTTAATGCAGGAACGCCGCGGCAACAACTTTCTAGTTGTTTTCTAATACAAATAAAAGCGGATTCGATCATCGGGATCTATGACACGCTAAAGGACTGCGCGCTTATCAGCAAACATGCGGGTGGCATTGGGCTCCACATTCATGACATTCGCGCGAAGGGGTCACTGATTCGGGGCACGAATGGAACGAGTAATGGTATTGTACCGATGCTTCGTAACTTTAATGATACAGCACGCTACGTTGACCAGTGCTTTACGCCTGATACACTGGTTCTCACACAGGATGGACCCGCACCCATTTCCACTATTCTACCAGGCCAAAAGGTATTAACCAGCGATGGAACCTATCATAATGTATTGAAACAAGTCGTTCATTCCTATTCGGGCACGATGCACTCTATTCAACTCAAAGGACATCCCGTTCCTGTAACGGTCACAGAAGAGCACCCCATCCTTTCCGTTAAAACAGATGGTCGATCACTAGAAATTGTATTGGAACAACTCAAGGCAGGATTGAAAGAGAAAGATTATCATGAAATCAAAGAACTATCTGTGGGAGATTATGTTGTATTTCCAGGCGAAGTCTATGTGCAAATCGAATCTATTCTACCAGTTCCTTATACGGGTCCTGTATATGACTTTGAAATTGATGGACCACATGATTATACAGTAGCGCATCTTGGTATCGCCCATAATGGTGGAGGTAAACGCAATGGATCCTTCGCGATCTACTTGGAACCGTGGCATGCGGATGTAGAGGACTTCTTGAAGCTCAAGCTTAACACAGGATCCGAAGAGGAGCGCTGCCGCGATCTGTTCTATGCGCTCTGGATTCCTGACTTGTTTATGGAGCGCGTGGAGCAGAACAAGCCATGGACGCTCTTCTGTCCGTCAGAAGCACCTGGCCTTGCGGATGTCTATGGCGATGAATTTAGGGCGCTGTATGAGAAGTACGAGCAAGAGGGTCGTGGTCGCAAGCAGGTGGACGCACAGAAACTGTGGTTCAAAGTGCTGGATTCACAGATTGAGACGGGTACGCCTTACTTGCTGTATAAGGACGCGGCGAACCAGAAATCGAATCAGAAGAATCTGGGTACCATTAAGTCGTCCAATTTATGTGTGGCGCCTGAAACCTATGTACTTACTGATAAAGGACAAATTCAGATTTCAGAAATGGCAGGTCAAGAAGTCAATGTCTGGAATGGAGAGAAATGGTCTAAGACAACTGTTCTAAAAACGGGTGAACAGCAAAAGCTCGTTACTGTGTATCTAAGCAATGGAGCACAGATTACCTGTACCCCATATCATAAGTTTATTGTAAATACAGCACAATGCGGGCAAACTATTAATAATGGTAAACGAATTGAAGCAAAAGATTTAAAACCAGATATGAAACTTGTTAAATGGAATGCGCCAGTTCTAAAAGGATCATCTGAATTTGACTTTAAAGAGCCATATACACATGGATTCTTTTGTGGAGATGGAAATGAATTCAAAAATGAAAATAAACGTATCATTCTTTGTGGTGAAAAGAAAAAACTAATCCCTTATTTGAAATTAAATACAATTGGAAATGAACAGAAAAATGGAACAATTCAAGCAATGATCCCTAAAGACTTAAATAAAAAGTTTGATGTACCTCTTAATGCATCAATTGAATGTCGTTTAAAATGGATTGCAGGTCTATTAGATGCGGATGCTGGAGTGCATCACTCTAATAAAAATACTGATGTAATTGATCTATGTGGAATTGAAAAAGATTTCCTTAATAATGTACGACTACTATTATTGTCTCTAGGTGTTCAATCAAAAGTAATCTTGTCTAAGAATGCCAGAAGAGAGACATTTCCAGGTGGAAAAGAATATAACTGTAAAGCACTTTATCATATTCCAATTGGGGCTGAATCTATCTATCAACTTGTTCAATTGGGTATGGTATGCAACCGATTAATATTTCGATGCCCTGAACCAAAAGTTAATTGCCAACAATATGTAAAAGTAGTATCGATTGAAGACAATGGTCGTGTGGATGACACCTATTGCTTCAATGAACCAGAAAATCACGCAGGAGTGTTTAATGGAATTCTAACAGGTAACTGTACTGAGATTATTGAGTATTCATCTCCCGAAGAAACAAGTGTCTGCAACCTCGCCTCCATCGCCCTCCCCACCTATGTCGAGCAAAAACAGTTCAACTATAACATGCTACGCAAAGTCGTCAAGGTCGCCATCAAAAACCTGAACCGTGTCATCGACATCAACTTCTATCCGACTCCCGAAACGAAGCGATCGAACATGCGTCATCGCCCCGTGGGTCTCGGCGTACAAGGCCTCGCCGATGTCTTCGCGCTCATGCGCATCCCGTGGGAGTCAGAGAAGGCCGCGGAGCTCAATCAACGCATCTTCGAGCACATCTACTTTGCCGCGGTAGAGTCATCCTGTGAGTGCGCCCAGCAAGAGGGTCCCTATGAAACCTTCCAAGGCTCTCCGATGTCGCAGGGCATCTTCCAGTATGACATGTGGCAGTCAAATGGTGCGCCTGTTGTGCCGCTCACGCTCGATGATGGTACGCTCGATTGGGAGGACCTAAAGGCCCGCGTGAAGGTGCACGGTGTTCGCAACTCGCTCCTCATGGCTCCGATGCCGACGGCATCGACATCACAGATCCTCGGCTTCAACGAGTGCATTGAACCATTTACCAGCAACATCTATACGCGCCGCACCTTAGCAGGAGAGTTCATCGTCATCAATAAGTATCTGATGCGTGACCTAGAGAAGCTGGGGATCTGGAGTGAGATGATGAAGCAGCAGATCATTGCACGGAATGGGTCCGTCCAGGGCATCGATCAAGTCCCCGAGTCCATTCAGAAGCTGTATAAGACTTCATGGGAGATCAAGCAGAAAACGCTCATTGATCTGGCGGTAGGACGAGGTGCTTTCATCTGCCAGTCACAGAGCTTGAACTTGTTTGTGGCGGATCCAAATTATGCCAAGCTCACTTCGATGCACTTCTATGCCTGGAAACAGGGTCTGAAGACGGGGTTGTACTATTTAAGAACGCGCGCACCGGTCATGGCACAGAAGTTCACGGTGGATCCTGAACTGCAGAAGGAGGCGGCACGGTCGGAACAACAGCGGCTTATTCGAAAGAATTCGGAGGAAGAGGAGTGTACGATGTGTAGTTCATAAGGCATGCAATGCTTGCCGACTCTGTAAGGCCCGGTTCATGATGTAAATAGGCCTTATAAAATAAAACAAATAAAGTAGGGATGAGTCGCCATTATCTTCAGCAATGGGGCCACTATAAACACCAAATCGATGAGCGAATGGCTCGGCCTCATTTTTTAGAGAATCTGGCACATTCAGCAGGTGGAATCATCAATCTGCTAAATAATATCAAGGATACCTCATTATCCGATTGGTCAAAAGGACTGACTCCGTCAGGAAAACCCTTGTTTACTCCTGAGGAGCAGGTGAAGTTTAAACAAGCCCTGGATCCCTATGTAGATATCATTCGTTCCGATTCCTTTCAACAAGGCGGAGAAGCAGAGCATAGGGCCGCAGAGCATAGGGCCGCAGAGCTTGGGGCCGCCAAGATTGTATCCACCATAGAGGCACAATTGACGCAGAACATGATCCATATGGGCCAGCACAATGTAGTGATGCGTGGAGGAGGTGCACTGGATGACATTGATGCACTTATGCAAAAACTGGCTGTTTTGAAACGCTTAAAAGAGAAATCCGACACAGATGCCGATGTACCGGTTTATGCAGGTATTTCCGTACCTCTTCGAACCATTATTGCCACTATTTATGTGTTATTGGATACCATTCGAATGCTGCTGACAACAGGTGGATTCGACGAAAAATCGCAAATCCTATCGCTTATGGTGGGTATCATGGATGTGTTGGATGGAGAATGGAAACGGTCTATTTTGTCATTTATAGGATACATAGGACCTGATAGCTTTTGGATCGGCCAATTTATAAAGATTTTTCTCATGCTCTTTCATAATGTCACTCCAAGTTTAATGTATGCTGGGCTCAGTATCGGACAATCAGCCATGATGTATTGGTCCGCCTCGCTCCTCCAAATTTTTTCACCTCTTCCTATTCGAACTCAAATCATGGGGTTGATTGCCCCGATTAATGCACAGAATAAAGCATTACTTGAAGTCATCGAGCAAAATAAAGAAGCATTAGGAATTCCTGATTTTACAAAGGACAATCCGAACTATTCTGAATATCTGAAAGATGATATCTCATGGTCGACCTTGTATGTGTTAATTGATTATCTGAAGCGACCTGAGTATGTGGATTCATCAGAAGTGATCGAGTTTCGTGAAAAACTTAAGGAAGAACTAGAGAAAGTAGATGACAAGCAGCGCGTTATTGTTAAACCTCTTTTACAATTTGTTGGATTCTTGCCGATACCAAGTGATGCACCAACCCCAGCGAAGCCTCAGCCATTTGTAGCAAATATCATTACTACAATGAGACAGAAAATAAAGGAGGAGGGTGGTTCGTGGACGGACACCATGTCAAAGACGGTTACGGATGCAGTAGAAGGTGCAAAGGCGGCAGTGGAGGGAAGAAGTGCACAAATGGAAAGCGAAGCAAATAATGCAAGCAATGCAATCATACCAGGCGCAGTCAAGCCAGAACAGAAGGAAAATTCATTTTTTACAAAAGCAATGACTGCAGTAAAAGGGCTCAAACCTGAACCATCTGCCATACAACAAGCAAAGGAGGATTTAGAATTAAAAGAGTTACAATTAAGAATAAAACAAGTTAATCGTGAATTAGCTGCAATGAATGCGGCACCAATTGCAGCACCAAGAGAAGTGGCAGGCGAAGTGGCACAAGGCGCAGCGGCACCAAGCGTAGTACCAAGCGCAGCGGCAGAAAGCGCGGCAATTGAAGGGGCAAGCGCTGCACCAAGCGCTGCACAAAACAAAGCGGAACCAGGTGCAAGTGCAGCACCAAGCGCAGCAGTACCAAGCGCAGCAGTACCAAGCCAATTAGTTGCACCACGCGGCCGCAACCAAGGAGGAGGCCGCACCCGTCGTCTGCGCGCTTCTAAGAAATCTCCACGCCAACGAGCCCGTGAATAAAGATCAGAAACTCCTTCGGAAATCCCCAGAAACATGACGGCTTCTGATCCGTCGGCGGAATGCGTCGACTCGACTGATTGGCTCCATGCGAAAAGGCCACAATGATCTGCTGCGGCGGCATTTCCATCACCTGATCCTCTCGCCCTTCGATCCACGACTCTCCCTCCGCAATGGAAACCTGCGGAAACTTACGCTCCTCCCACGCCGACTTGTAAAAAGTCAGAGTCGCCTCTGAAATGCGCTGCGAGAACGGGATATCATAGGGCGGAACATTGACGGCACTGATCCCCGTCTTCAAATCATAGAGTGCCAGGGTCGTGCAACAGGCAATCGTTGCTCCACCCGTTTGGCCGCGCTTCGTACCCTTCGTAAGCCAGGCCACGCGCCGACGAAACGAGGTAGACGGGTAGTGATCGTCATCATCCATAAACAAAATGATATCATGGGACGCATGCTCGATCGCCAGATTGCGCTTCTCACCAATTGTCATATGTCCTTCAATCGGAATGTACTTCATTCGAATCGAAGGGACCTGAATCTGAAAATTAATAATGCTCTCGCCCGCCCACTCCGACTTCTTCTCATTGTCCTCGATCACGATCCACTCGATTTTGTTCTGGGGATAATCGGTTGATAGTAGATTATGAAAGGCAATCTCAATCAACTTCTTGCGATGATAGGTCGGTGTAACAATCGAAATGGGCGGGCAATCCTCCACGGCCAGAATGGGAGGGCAATGAACCACGCGCGAAGGCTTACGTGATTGTACACATGCCTGAAGCTGACGAAAGAGCGGCGCCGCCGCTGCCTCCAGCTGAGAGAATCGACCCTTCGCAGTAGCTTGACGTGCAACCTGAATCGCCTCCAGTGGAGCCGCACGAAAGGCAGCAAAGGCCGCATCCAGTTCCTCGCGAACATTTGCAGTTGGTTTGGCTACCGAATACCGCACTTTGGTAGAGGCCTCTGTATCATTCGACAGCCAGGCAATCCCCGTCGAATCCCCATACTGCGCGCGAAAAGCGGGAAGCGCATTCATAATCGCAAACGCACCCACAGCCTCCGCATTGGCTGCCGCATAACCGAACGCTTCGCCCTGGCTCACAATCAAATGTCCTGGGTAGTGCAACATGAATCGTTGGCGCACCTCGGGCAGCAAATCTTGGCATACCACACTAACAGAATAAGGCAGCCCCGTTAGATTCAACGAAATGGCAAAATCATTGCGACTGGTATAAATGGTTAGTTTCGGATCGGTTGCAAGCCAATGGGGCAAGAGCGCCTTCACATACTCATATTTGCTGGTGGAGGCACCCAAGAAGCAGACGAATCCCTTCTCGTGATTCTCGGCAACAGACTTCAAAGGGTTCATCCATGAAGAGCACCATGGGAGAACATGAATGTTCTGCGCCGAGATCCCTTTCTTCTCCAGATCCACGCGAAAGGTCTCCGCCGACTCAGGATCACGAAACAGAAGGGCATCAAAGGCATGGATATAGGCATCATACGCATAGGACCATTGTTCCGGATTCACCAGCATCACATTGGTATGCGCCCATGGAATCGCACTAAACACGGGGATCTCCAGATGAAACTGAATGTCCGAATGGGAGGGCGGCTCACGCATGTCAATTATTTTCGGTTTCTGTATCGTCTGCTTGAGCGTTGCAGATTGGATAAGGCGCTCAATGATCGCTACATCCTCTTGTAGACCATACGGGTTCGCCTTGTTGTAGATAATGGTTACCGACAGAGGGGCAGGCATCTATTCGGTGAAGCAGCCCGATCTTTTAAGTCGTATCGGCAAAAAAGAAAATGTCTACGGGTCTCTGCACGAAGGGCATATTCTCTTCCCCATTTGCGTAAAAAATAATCTTCGGTAGTAGTATAAAACATGGCCCGTCGTCACCGTACCCATCGTCGTAAATCTGCCGCCAAGAAGTCCACTCGTCGTCACTCTCGCTCCGCTCGCCGCCACACCCGTCGTCGTGGTGGCAGCCAGTCGCAGCAGCAGAAGCAGCAGCAGAAGCAGCAGCAGAAGCAGCGTCAGCAGCAGAAGCAGAACCAGCAGAACCAGCAGTAAATCCGCTTAGACTTGTGAGAAGCGAATAAGACACGGTTCTTCTTTTTTAGTTGTTTTTGGCACTCGGGTTGAACCAGGTAGCCAGTGTTGTATATATAATGATCTATGTAGTTCATGACCTCCATAGGTTTTTATCCCCTCTCGATGTTTCACCGTTCCATACCCGTTGGATCGCACCAGATCATATCGTTCATTGCATTCCGGATGCGCTGTACAGTAGTCCCCAATCCACTGATCGTGGGCCACCTTTGCCAGGATAGACGCCGCTGCAATGGCAATGTATTTGTTATCACCCTCAATAATCGTTTCCTGTTGTCCTATCCATTTATCGATCGAGAGGACACCATCGAGTAACACACGGCAATCTCGAGCAATGACAGGCAGTGCACCGATCGCTCGTCGAAAGGCCTCCTGGTTCGCCCAGGTAATCCCTTTTTCATTAATCTCCTCCGCACCCACCACGCCGACGCCGCACAGAGGCAGACGCTCTCGAAGCACTTTTGCCAAAGTTAACCGTTTCTTTGGGCTAATCTTCTTGGAATCACGCATTTGTAGGAGAATGTCCCGTTGAAGATCCGTCCATTCCGATTCGACAGGGATAATCACAGCACCGGCTACCAGAGGTCCCCAAAAGGATCCTCGTCCGGCTTCATCCACTCCAATTTCTATGACATCATCCTGTGTAAATCGTGAGGCTAACATCTTTCTGTTATTCTCCAACATATTCCGATTCATCAAATTTTATTAGAAAAAAGATGAAAATACATCGGTTATAATAGGAGATGATTATTAAACTAACATTGGTTAGTCTTATCATTGTTCTTGTTGCGGTGATTGCATTATCATACTACAAGAACAAGGAGTTCTTTGAGGATAGTACGCCAAAAGTGTCAGAATGTTCTGGGCCTTTCTGTCCGTCAAAAATGACAAGTAATAATGGCTTATATGAATTAATAACAAATCCTGACGGTAAATTGGACTTGAGAGATATCCGTACAGACACAGTAATGTGGACAAAACCAGATCCAAATTCACAATCACCTGTTCCAGGTGTTAAACTATTTCTAAATCGTGGCTACGGACAATTATCACTGTATAGCCAAGATCAAGGAAGAGATGTTTGGCAAACACCAGATTCAAATAAGACGGTCAAGGGTCCATTTAAACTAGTTCTACAAGATAATGGTAATCTAGTCACAAAAGACAGTACAGGTCTTGTTATATGGTCAACCAATATCGTACCACCACCTGTTAAAATGAATGAGTGTGTTGGACGGTGTCCATTAAAGATAACAAGTAATAATGGAATGTATGAATTAGTAACAACTGCTGCAGGTGTAGCAGAATTGAAAGCTGTAGGTACAGCTGCACCACGATGGAAAGAACCAGGACTAACTTGGGCTGTTCCCAATAGTTATCTATTTTTAAACAAGAATACAGGAGAATTACTAATGTATGGTGTAGACCATAGTACTTGGAATGCTGCGCTCACCAATCGTACGGGCAAGGCTCCATTTAAACTAGTTCTACAAGATGACGGTGATCTAGTTATAAAAGACAGTACAGGTCTTGTTGTATGGTCGGCTATCGCTAGTCTGCCACCACCTCCTGTTGTGAAACCTGCTGCTCCACCACCTCCCGTTGTGAAACCTGCAGCGATTGTGCCACCTCCCGTTGTGAAACCTGCAGCGATTGTGCCACCTCCCGTTGTGAAACCTGCAGCGATTGTGCCACCTGCTGCTCCACCTGCTGCTCCACCTGCTGCTATGAAAACAAATGAATGTAAGGTAGGAAAATGTGCTTCCCTTTTGGAAGCGGGTAACTTTAAATTAATGATGCAACATGATGGTGTACTAATACTGCAATCTCCAACTGCTCCATCGAAAATCATTGCAAAGGCAATGGACAAAGGACTCAATGGGCCTTATACCTTATTTCTTGGGCGGAATGGTAATTTGGTGATACTCGATAAAACCAACGACCAGACAAATCCAGTATGGAGTTCAAACAGTTTTCGTGCAGATGAGAGCCAGGCAGGTACCTATCGCGCGGTACTGGCAGAGGATGGATCATTTACAATTAACGATGGGTCTGGAAAGGTCATTTGGTCGGCAGATGATGCGATTCCAAAGCCAAAACCTACACCCGCACCAGCCGATTCATATGATCCCCGCTCGGGCTCCATGCCCGATCGCACGGATATTATCCCCGACAATCAAATTAGCAATACGGGTTCCATGGCAAAGGCCCTCAAGTACAAGTCCGACTTACTAAAGGATTTACAAAAAGTAATTCGCAATGAACTCATCGCCGATCGTATGACACAGCGATTGGAGAGAGATGACGATGAAAACGACGATGACACAGATGCCATGGCGCAAGGAAGAGAGTATGGATGCCGTCGCAAAGATACCTATCATTGTCCTAAGAACTCCGACAGATCATGTTCGTCTGACTATTAATAAAGTAGCCCATTTCTTTGGTCTTCGTCCGGCTTTATCGACACCGATTTATATTAGGAAAAAGATCAAAATGCAATGTAGAGATGATTATTAAACTAACATTGATTGGCCTGATCATTATTCTTGTCGCCGTGATTGCGTTATCATATTATAAGAACAAGGAATGCTTTGAGGACATTACAAATCAACTTAATGCAACATGTGATTCGAATTGTGAGTCAGGCATTCAAAGCAAGGATGGAAGTGCCATCCTCGTGATGGTTAAAAAACTGAATCCAAAATCTCAAAAGGATCTGAATCCATATTCTGTGAAGGATCGTGACTCTATTACGGGCTCCCTTCTCCTACGAGCCAAATCAGATAGTGGACTAACAACAGTGTGGCGTGCCATTCCATGCGATAAGGGTGCCAATCCACCCTATACCGCTAAGATAACGAATACGGGTCGTCTTGTTATTATGAATAATGCAGATAAAGAGGTATGGGCGTCTTCCAAGGGACCTGTGACTAATAGTACTGGGCCCTACAAATTAGTCCTTACCGACAAAATGAATAAAAGTGTACCAACGGACCAGCTGCAAATCGTTGGCTTACTGTATAAATCTGTATGGTCGGCATCTTCGTCTGATTCATCTGATGCATTTAAACCATGTGACGCATCGGATCCCTCTGGAAAAAAGAATCAATGCAAGGAGGGACAATGTACGTTTCCATTAAGAACAATTAATTTTATGTTAAATTTGGATACAGATAAAGGCATTATCATGCTACATTCGAACCGAGATGGGTCAGATAGCATCATTGGAAAGGCGCGTGATATGGGACAAAATGGACCCTACACAGTAAGCCTTACAAAGAAAGGTGACTTGACAATGCTAAATAGCATTGGAAATATGGTATGGAAAGCCGATGTATATCGTCGTAATAATAATCCAAAGATGGATGGCACGTATCGATTAGTGTTGGCGGAGGATGGCTCATTAACGATTCGCGCGGGAAATGGAGATGGCAACATCATCTGGGAGGCAACCCCACAACCAGAACCGATGCCAATGCCAGATCCGAGTCGCAGACGCCCAGTTGATCCATCCGATCCATCCGATCCATCCAATCCATCCGATCCATCCAATCCATCCGACAATCAGATGAGTGACATGGGTTCTGCAGCAATGGCCCTCAAGTACAAGTCCGACTTACTAAAGGATTTGCAGAAAGTGGTTCGCAATGAACTTCTTGCCAATCGTATGACAAAACGGGTGGAGAGAGAGGACGGTGACAGGGACGATGATACGGATGCCATGTCGCAGGGAAGAGAGTATGGTTGCGATCGTCGCCAGAAATACCGTTGCCCCAAGAACCCCGATGGATCATGCCCGCCCGTTCCCGATCTGTCCGACTATATCAAGAAAGATAGCATCCCCTGCTTTGGATGTTCGCTTGACTATTAATTCGCAACGAAAAGATAACTAATCTGTAGGATGATTGCGTTCTTATCATTACTGTTTGTTTTAATGGTAATCTATGTATGTACATCAACGAATACAGCGGAAGGATTTAACCCCATGAATACTTCACCGTCCCATAAAATCAATCTGCCGCTGGATGCGATCCCTCGTGCTATAACCCCCTCTACCACTCCGGCCGCTTGTTCCAATCAACTCCCTGTGAAACCCTACTCACTTCCAGGCGAGATCCCGATTGCACCTTACGAACAGATTGCCGCGATGAGCCCGCTGCCCTACCAGGATACGACCCTCATTAAGGCGAATCGTCAGCAGCTCATTTCTCTCCTGGAGATGCTAAAGGGCTTCTTGGCGTTCGAGGCTCAGGAGATCTCCGAGCTATCGGATCCGACCATTCAGCTGCCCCTCTCGACGGCGCGCAGTGACTTTCACATGCTACAGAGCCAAGTGGAGGTGCTGAATCGTAATCCAGGCCTTCAGCCAACGGTTACCCTGTCCCATCTCAATGATATCTATTCGAACCTGGCCTTCTTACAAGATAAAGTCCGCTTGATTGGTGCAGCGGGGCCGATTCAGGGCCCGATCTATGAGTTTACGCAGCCGGTCAATGGATTGGGAGGTGCAGTGGAGGGATTTCAGATGCCGTTGATTGTGGGAATGAATGCAGGAAATGCCACAGGTAATGCCACAGGTAATGCCACAGGAACAAAACCAGCCAGCCGCACACAACTCGATCCCTCCGCCAATCCCTATTTACCAAAACCAGATCCCCTTCCCAATTCAAGCGATGGTAATCCACCTACCAAAGAGGAATTGGCCGATTTTAATAAGCGTCTGAAAGATGAAATAAAGAGATTGTCCGCCAGTGGCACAACAGATATGGTTACGACCCGCCTTGTCGCCCGCTACACCAGCATTTATAATACCATCGAGGGCTGGATCAATCAGCTTAAAGCACATACCATGTTTGCGTCGGATCTCCCCATTACCAAATACGACATCGACAATGCATTTATTCAGAAAGATGGCAAAAAGACGATGAAGAGACAACTACCTGAATCCATTTTGGAGTTGGCGTTGCCGATAGGAATGGGAGGCAATCCAGGAAATCAACTATCCAAGGATGTTACAAAATTCATCAACAAATATGCCGATACCATTTTGGACGGCGTCAGTGCCAGCTTTGAAGTGAAGTACATTTCCCCACGCGAAGAGTCCACCAAAGAGGCGGAAATGGCTCGCGCTCTTGCGTCCACAGTGGAAAAGTCGGGATTTCCCTCGATGGCTGATTTAAATAATGTCAGCAATTCCAAGTTTGTCCCGATGGATACAGGTATTCCTATTACGGATCCCATGGCACGGACACCGATGGATGCAGGTCGCGGTCCTGCGAAGTTTGACTGGAAAGAGCGGGCAAAGAAGATCGAGGAGCAGGTGAAACTGCGGGGACTTGAGCCGAAGGATTTTGGGATCATGCCTGATAACAGCAAGGTATCCAGTGAGTTTTCATGGAGAGGATACGCGAAAATGATGTGCCAGCGTCTCATGACAACGATGGATCCCGCTCTTCCTGAGACCTGTGGATGCCCGAAAATGGACTGGCCTGGATGGCGCAGTGGAAAATAAAAAGGATAAATAGTAATGTCGCAGTTTATTGTCGAGTCTGATGTCATCATTCGTGCAGTAGATAAGCCATTTCCGCAACGCCAAATCATGGGTGTATTTCCGACCAGCGATCAGGCCTACCAATTTGTGGAGAAGTATTTGTCAGATACGAAGGAGCTCCATACTTATTTTGTGAGGCAGTTCATTTGCCAAAAGGAGGAGTTTGCTGAACTTCTAAAGCAGAAACGAATGATTGCTTATAACATTGTACTGGGTCAATTTGAAGATATGATTTATATTCGTTTGGCTGATGCATAAGCGGATGCGATAAGCACAAGCATTCGTCATCAAATTATTATCATTTAAAAAGTAGGTTACGAACAGAATGACCATGTCCGTATTTCATGGAGTAGGAATTTTTATCATAGGCATTGCCATTGGCCTCTATGTCTGTAAACAAATGCGATACGAAGGATTTAGCAGTCAAGGGTCGCAGTGCGACAGTTGCAGTCAACCGACCCCATGTGGATGCAATAAGCCACAACCTCGTCCCATTTGTCCGGC
>Ga0315273_10007097_pt1 | contig 14011 bp, 18 predicted proteins | sample YL17G02_0_MG_FD_205753 | JGI IMG/M metagenome (GOLD analysis project Ga0315273, IMG submission 205753) | Sediment microbial communities from Yellowstone Lake, YNP, Wyoming, USA - YL17G02_0 | ecosystem: Environmental > Aquatic > Freshwater > Lake > Sediment | place: USA: Wyoming | collected... | reverse complement strand
ACAATTTTTCATTACTTGACCCGGTTATTAGTCCTAAATCGCCCAGGTCGAGCATTAGTGGCCGGTTGCAGACAACCGCAACTGTTCCGCTGGACAGAGATGAGCTTGACAGTATTATGGGGCAGAGGGCAACCATGTCGGATAGTTTCCCGAAGCTGCAAGCCAACCAGTCGCAAAAGTTATTTGCGCTTCAGGGAATCCAATATACGATTACTACGCCAACTAACATTCTCTATACCTGGCCTTACTATTCTGCCCGCGCTTGGACAATCGAAAAACAGGAACGCTATGAGTCTATGCGAGGCAGCCGATAATGGCGGAGCTGCGCTGCAGAACGTGCGGAAAGCTTTACCATCGCCTGGCTGAGCTGCGGGACGTGCGATCCCTGGGGTTGGCACTTATGGCAACATGCCCGGCTTGCGGCAACCGCTTCGGCGCAGAGAGCTTATGGGTAAGGATCGAGGTACAAGATGAGCACGAAAGTAGAATACAACAGCACCCGGCCCGATGAACCAATTATCCGCCTGGCTGCGGCAACCGTAAGCAGGGCGTGCTTCGAGCTTGAAGGTCGCGACCCGATTGCAGCCTGCGACGCGTTGATCTGGCTGATAACCGACGCTTCGTATTGGCTTGAGTGCGCCAACCTGGTGTTAGAGCCGGATGAGATATTCGAGCGGATCTTGAAAATGGAGGTGCCGCGTGGCGGTAAAAATATTGGATACGCTGAAGGAACAAACAGAAAACTTAAACAAAAACGAGCTGCAACGCTTTCGCAAGATACTGATTCAGACATGGCCGGTATACATATTGCAGGTGGCAAACGAGGCCAAGAAGACGACGACTCTTGAGAGGGAAAATGCAAAAAACGGACATTCCAAACCTGGACGCGCTAACGTGGCCTGAATTAGACCCGCTATGGGCGACCTGCTCCTTCGAGCTGGAGCTGGACGCGCTAACGTGGCCTGACCTGGACTGGACTGACCTGGCCTGGACCAGGCTGGTGGTTCGGTCTTTGGCAGCGACCCGCGGGCCTGGCTGGTGCTGCATTCCGCTCTCGGATATTGGAGGGAGCTAACTATGCCTCGAAGATGCACGATTTGCACGAACGCTGACCGGGAGGCGATAGACTCGGAGCTGATCCAGGGCGAGAAGTACAGGAACATAGCGGAAAAATACAGCCTGGCTTTGACTAGTGTTTACCGGCATAAGTGTGAGCATATCCCGGCAGCCCTTACCCTGGCAAGAGAGGCGAAGCGAGTCGCGGCCGCCGATGATCTTCTCGAACAAGTGCGCTATTTGCAGGTCCACGCCCTGGATATTCTGGCCGCGGCGGAGAAGGACGGCAAGCTGGTGGTAGCCTTGGCGGCGATCCGTGAGGCGCGCGGGAATCTGGAATTGTTATGCAAGCTTGCCGGCAAGCTGCAAGAGAATCAGACCGTGAACGTGCTGATTACTAATCCTGACTGGCTGCAATTGCGCTCACGTTTACTAAAGACTCTGGAGTCGTATCCTGAGGCAAGGTTGGCCGTGGTGGGGGCACTTGCAGTTTGTATACAAACTAATGAATCTAGCTGATGATCTATGCGCCGGCTTAGACCCGTGCATATTCGCCGGGTCTTTGGGCTTTACCACGCCCGACCCGTGGCAAGTAAAGACTCTACGCGGGGCAGGGCGGCGGCTATTGCTTAACTGTGCCAGGCAGAGCGGCAAGTCAACCACGGCGGCGATCCTGGCGCTGCATAGAGCGGTTTACTATCCGGAGTCTTTAGTGCTGCTGGTATCGCCAAGCCTGCGGCAATCATCCGAGTTATTCCGTAAGGTCACACACTGGATGGCCCGGCTGGACGTGCCGCCTGAGTTGCCGGAAGATAATAAACTCTCTTGCACTTTCGCCAATGCATCCCGCATCGTCTCGCTGCCATCCAGTGAAGCAACCATTCGCGGCTTTTCCGGGGCCTCGCTAATCATCGAGGACGAGGCCAGCCGGGTCGACGACGACTTATACCGGGCTGTTAGACCCATGTTAGCCGTCTCGAACGGCGCGTTGATTCTTATGTCGACTCCGTTCGGGAAGCGCGGGCACTTCTTCGATGAGTGGACGGCGATGGGTACATCGGCGATGGGTACATCGGACGGCGGGGATGTATGGGAGCGGATAGAGATTCGAGCGACCGAAAACCCGCGCATCACTCCCGAATTTCTGGCGGAGGAGCGGCGGAGCATGGGTGACTGGTGGTTCAAGCAAGAGTACCTGTGCCAATTCGTAGAGACCGTAAATTCTGTATTCAGTTACGACTTAGTAATGGCTGCGATTCGGCCTGACATTAAACCGTTATTTGGAGGCGTACAATGACAAGAAAAAAAACTTACATAATGGGCGTGGACTTAGGGCAGACTGCGGACTTCACAGCCGTGGCTGTTCTGGACGTGGTTGGCCCGGTAGACCTGGCTGGAAAGCCCATCATTGGTGAATACGACTATCAATGCGTATATCTTGAGCGGTATCCATTGGGAATGCCTTATACGGAGATGGTCAGGAAAATTAGAGACTTGCTTTTTACGCCTGAGCTTATCGGAAAATGTGTTCTGGTAGTCGATGCGACCGGAGTCGGCGCGCCCGTGATCGACTTGCTTTATGAGGCGGGGCTGCAACCCATCTCTATCAAAATTCATGGAGGCGACCTGATGAACCATGAGGAGGGGTCGCTTGTCTACTACGTTCCCAAACGTGACATTATAGATGCTGTGAAAATATTGATCGAGCAGAAGCGGCTGGGCTTTGCGCAAGTGCTACCCGACACGCCCACATTGGTTGATGAGATGATTAAATACCAGGTGAAAATTGACCCGCAAACCGCGCACGACTCTTACAATGCCCGCCAGGGGGCCCACGATGACTACATTCTCGCAGTGGCTTTGCCCGTTTGGTATCTTGAAAAAGCGCCTGTCGTGTATTACGAGGTAGGCTTTCTGCCGCCGGTCCACATCGGCAACTATTAGCAATTTGCGATCTAAGCAATATTCGCTAAACCTGCTAAAAATGCTTGACAAGTCCATAGAATGGCTTATAATAGCTTATTATAATGACTGTTATGGAAAGGAATAGGCAGATGGAGGGTCCAATTAACTCGATTGTTGTTCACGGAGCTGGTGATTACGAGGGTATTATTAATCTTGCGATTGATTCCCTCAGCAGCGAACACAGTAAGCAAGCTTACAGAAAAGCACTTGACGATTTTATCTTTTGGTATATGAGCCAGGGGCAGCCCGGCCTGATAAAGGCAACCGTCAACCGGTACAAAGCTTATTTGATCGACCGGGGGTTTACGCCAGCCAGCGTCAATTTGAAATTATCGGCAATCCGCAAGTTAGCAAAAGAGGCGGTCGATAATGGGCTTCTGGGACAGGCTGAGGCGGGCGGGATTGCGAGTATACGCGGCGTTACAGGTTCGACCCTCCCCCGCGGGCGCGGCCTGGCAAGTGGTGAGCTGCATGCGCTTATGGCGTGCTGTGAGAACGACTCCAGCCCGGCAGGCGTTCGAGACGCGGCCTTGATTGCCCTGGCTTATTCTTGCGGCCTTCGAAGGGCTGAAATTGTCGGGCTTGACCTGGAAGATTACGACACTACCTCCGGGCGGGTGTTGGTCCGTCACGGCAAAGGCAATAAAGAGCGGACCGCCTACCTGATAAACGGAGCGGCGCGGGCAATGGCTGACTGGTTGGCGATGCGGGCGGACGCCCCTGGCGCTCTGTTCTGGCCGATCAATAAGGGCGGAGCCCTGCAGGCCCGGCGCATGACTACCCAAGCGGTTTATAACCTCACTCTCAAGCGCGGTGAGCTGGCCGGCGTCAAGGACTTCAGCCCCCACGATATGCGGAGGACTTTTGTCAGTGACCTGCTCGATGCTGGTGCAGATATCGCAACCGTGGCGCGCATGGCTGGACATGCCAGCGTGACCACGACTCAGCGGTATGACCGGCGGCCCGAAGCTGCCAAAGAGAAAGCGGCTGGACTGCTACACGTGCCCTATCATGGCCGGTTGGTGAGATAACGGAGGAAAACATGGAAAAAAAAGATTGGGATTTTAGTTTTGTGATCGAAGATATTACCGCCGAACAAGCTGAGGAGCTGCTGGATATGATTCTGGCCTTCACAGATGCACTTGGTACTAATTTGGGCGGAGGCTTTGCGCCACTGGATGAGGCGCTTCAAGAGGCGGAAATCGCTGCAATTCGAGCATACAAGGCAAGAGAGGATCCAAAATGAGCAAGCCGAAGCTGCTGGATGATTGCAGAACAAACGACGACTTTTACCGCTATGCTGAAAGCAAGGGCGGGGAGGTAAGATTCGGGCATGGTCATCCAAAAATTGTTGGGCCTGGCGGGGGTATTGTGCCACTGCCTGGCGAGCATGGGGAGATAAAGTCAGGCACGCGGCGGTCAATCGTCAAAATGCTGATTGCAGTAGGGCTGGGGATAATGCCCCTGGCTTGTATTTTGTCGGGCTGGTTGGTGAGATAACTGCGCCCGTTACTATCACTGGCGGGTAGTGAGAAGCCCCCCCCCGCATTCTCTGAGAAGCTTCAAGGACGGGCCTCGCAAGCAAGCGAAAAGCCCCAAAAAATGCCCCCACAGGCGTTTTCCCGGAATACCTGTAAAGTTGACCTTGACACCCTGAAAACACCCTACAAGCGATCCTGGCGAACCGCGCTTTTATAGCGCCGCTTGCTTCTATGGCAAGGCTTGAAAAAACTGCTTGACTTGCTTGACCAGCGCGGCGATAATCCCCCCCATGCGAATTATCAGCCTGGCAATTCAGAAGGGCGGCACCGGCAAAACCACCACGGCGCTAAACCTGGCTTATGCCCTGGCTGAGCTGGGGCGGCGTGTGCTGCTGGTTGACATAGACCCACAAGCAAGCCTGACAATGGCCGTAGGAGTTGAGAATACCAACGGGCGAAGCCTGGCCGACGTGCTGGGGGATAGCAAACCCGGACGCCTGGCCATGGCAGATATCATCCGCCCGCTCGCCCATGGGTTAGACCTGGCTCCAAGTGACTTAAGCTTATCTAATTCAGAGCTGGGCTTTACGGTCCGCATGGGCAGAGAGACGGTGCTAAAAAAGGCGTTGGCAAACCTGGCTTATGATTATTGTCTGATCGATTGCGGTCCGTCTTTGGGTATGTTGGTGGTCAATGCCCTTACAGCGTGCCATGGGGTTATAGCGCCCGTAGTGCCCGATGCGCTGGGGCTGCGTGGCTTGTCTTTATTCTTGCAAAGCCTGGAGTCTATCCGGGCGGAGCTTAACCCAGGGCTTGAGTTTATCGGCGTCTTGGTCACGCAATACGACAAGCGGCTAAACTTGCACCAGGCAGCCCTCGAGGATCTTCGAGCGGGCGGTGTGCCTGTCTTGCCCGTTATCATCCCCAAGCGGGCGGAGCTTGCCCGATCTGCAGGAGCTGGGCAGCCTGTCATGCGTGCGGACCTGGCCGAATATTACAAACAACTTGCGGAGTGCATAGAAAAATGGCAAAGCCAAAGCTAAACGTTTTTACCAAAACAGAAGAGCCCGAAGATAAAGTTAAAGCCGTGGGTGTTGGGCTAAAAGATTCGGAGTGGCAACGGCTGGCGGCGATTGCCAAAGAGCTGGGCATGAAGCGGCACGAGCTGGCCTGTTGGGCTTTACGTGACTTTGTGAAGCGCTTCGAAGCGGGCGAGATCCAAACGAAGACCCAAAAGACTCTACCCGGCTTATAGCTGCCAGTAAAGTTATCAGTTATAAAGCGGACTTTGCTTTAATTGCATAGTCCGCTTTTATTGCTTTAATAGCAGAATTTGCGAATATAGCTTGACAAGCGTAACAAACGGGTATAAGATTGACCGTAACAATAAAGCGGCCCGGCTGAGTGCGAATACACCCAACCGAGCCTAAACCAAACCACCGGCGGGCGGTGATCCGATCTACAAGAATTATACCAAACTGCTGCCCCCTGGTGGATCATTCGCCGGGGCATTTTATTGCCCCGCAAGGAGGCAGTAATATGTTCAAGGTTAAGTCGACTGTAGTATTGGGTTTTATGATCTTGCTTGCAGCGTGCGCTGTGTGGGGACTCACGGGCTGCGCCAGCCCCCCCACAGATGAGCCCGTTATACCCTCGGATCAACCCCCGATGTACGCATCGCCCATTACCTGGACTGTTCACGCCACCAGCCCGGAGGGCTCCAACACCCCGCCACCTACCCCAACCCTGGCAAGCTGCATTGTCACAACCGGCCTGGAAGATGGGACGGTCTACCTGCGGCGCTGCCCGATGTGTGAGGTAATCGGGTATGTCACTGAGGGCGATGAGCTGGACTTATCCCCCACCCAACCGGACTCGTACTGGTATCAGGTGATCGGCAGGAATGGGGCTATGGCCTGGATTGCCAGGCGTTTTTGTGAGGAGGTGAAACCATGACTAACTCGACTATTGGTGATGTAATGAGCGAAGGACGCAACCGCGCCCTCAAGAGTCTGGCGATCTTCGCCGGGATATTGGTCTACCTGGGTATGATTGCTTATAGCTTCGTGCATAACTGGTCGCTTATGACTTCGGGTATCCAGGAGGATATGATCATCTGGGCGGCCCTGGGCGTGATCTGCTTGGAGGTATCGGCAATGTTTTTGCCCGTGGCTTTGCATTGGTGGACCCATGCGCCCTTACAGCGATTTGCGGCCCTGGCTTTTTATGGGCTGGACCTGGCGTTGATCTTTGCTAACGTGGTGCTGGATTATGCGCTTGTCAGTCAAGCCAACGTCCTGGCCCTCCCGGAATGGCTGATGATGTACAGATTCTACGGCGTACCAGCTACCCCCGTTTTTTGCGGGCTGGGCTGGAGTCTATTGTTTATGTTGGACCCTTCACAAAGAGAACGTGCCACCAAAGAGACGTTAGCGGCTTCTGTCAAAGAAGTGCTGAGCGCCCGAATTGCCCAAGCTGCTAAGGGCGCGGATATCGAGGCGGCTGTAAGTGAAGCGGCTGAGTCTCTTGCGCGTGAGATAATAGCCCAAACATTGGGTGTTGTGCCCGGCCATAAAGCGATGACGCCCGCAAAAGCGACCGCCAGGCCGGTCCGGTCAGTGGTGATCGATGGGATAAACCCTGACAAGCTGGGCGAGCTGGTCAAGTTGCTTCGAAGCAACGGCAACCATCCTCAGGCACGAGTGTACGAGTCAGAAGTGGACGGCCTCCCAAACGTGGCGGATGGAGGCGAGCTGTGAACCCGACGCCAACCCAAAAACGAACCTTCAGGCGAATATGCGGCCATTGTGGGAAACACTTTACGACTTCGAGCGACCGCGCCCGCTGGTGTTCGAGTGCCTGCAAACAAGCGGCGTACCGATACCGGCGCGACCTTGTTACTACCCATACGCAGTAACAACGTAACGGGCGGCCTGTGCTTCGAGATGCTAGCCGGGCTGCCCACATTCCTCTTTGATTTAGGAGAATAAACACGTGAACAGACCCAATTACTGTACGCAGAATGAAGGTGATTGTAAGACCTGCAGCCTGGCTAACGATGGGCGGGATTGCCGGCAGAACCCGATCCGTTACTACACCCTGGCTGAGATTACAGCCTGCCTGGCCACTACCGAGCGGACGGCGCGTGAGTTGCTAAACTCAGCGGGCGCTGACCCAAAGCTAGACGTGAGGGCAGTGAACCCCGATGAGGTGATACCCTGGGACTGGCTGGTCGAATATTTGGCGCTCCGGGCTGGCTGTAGCTGGCACAAGCTGGATGAGCTGCTAAGGTGATCCACCCGCTCTCTTGGAGAGATAGGGTATTTTACGGGATCTACCTGTGTGGGTTGCATGAGTGGGGGGTGGTGGTGGTTTAGATCTAAAAGAGTCATGGGTGGGGGGTTAGGAGCTCACTCCGGAAGCGATATCGCTCTCCGATCGATGGCTAGATGTGGGGGGATGCCACCGGTGGCATAAGCGCATAGGTTGCGACTACCCTTTTATCAGTTGATAATAGGGTCGAACCACGACCCACCCACACCCCCGCATGCGTTGCGACTGCAACCGGTGGGAGATGGTGAGGAGGATATCCCCAAATATAGTGTTCGCCCCAGGCGGACGTGGAGGTAAAGTGGGAATCGATTCCCACTTTTAATAGAGCGGGGTTCGCCCCAGGCGGGCGTGGAGGTAAAGATTTAACTATTTTACAGCCTGAAAAAAAGTCGGTTCGCCCCAGGCGGGCGGTATGTCGGAACCTGAAGACCAAAAACGGACACATGACCTGACACAACGCCACCCATTGGCGATTTGCGAGAGTCGTTGTAGAATCCAGGCCATATAAAGCAAAACACCCCAAAGCCTGGCAGCGGAGGGTGTTTGCTGAGTGGCCGGTTTAGAAACCGGGGAGTTTTATATTGACCGAGATAGCTTATCTGAAAAACGAGCGGGTGTCAAGGGCGGCTGTGTCAGGTACACATTTACCCTATGCAAAAAAGAATTTTTGTGCTATGATTGCTTCGAAGTTAATAACAACTTCAGCGTTCTTCGGGCGCGAGAGAGAAATCTCTTTGCGCCCGCTTTTTTTAACAACCTAACCCGAACCAACCCGCCTTAAAACGCAAAGTCCCCACGGCTAGGGGACCTTGCGAACAACGACGGGCGGTCAAAAAGGAGTACTTAATGACCAACCAAATTGTACCACGAAAAAACGAAAACGAGAAGCAAGCTGATTCAGAAGTTAAAAAAGCTGTCGAGAACTACCAGGCGCTAACGACTACCCAACGGCGCGACTTCCAAAACCAAGTTTTAAATCCCAAGTCTACTCCCGTCGAAAATGACATTTCAGATCCGGTCAAAACATCGTGGACTGTATCCGAGTTATTGGCTGCCACCTTCCCGGAGCCAAAATGGGCGGTCCCTGGACTGATCCCCGACGGTTTGACTTTTCTGTCTGGCAGGCCGAAGGTTGGAAAGTCATGGCTTGCCTTACAACTCGCGCACGCGTGCGGCACAGGCGGCTATTTTTTGGGTGTAAAGGTAGAACAACATAAGGTTCTATTTATAGCTTACGAAGATTCCCCTCGCCGTCTGCAGAGCCGGATTAGGGCGCACAACATACCCGCGAGTGCGCAGATAAGATTTGAAACCACCTGGCCGAAACTATCAGCGGACGGACTGACGCTGATCTATTCCGAGATTACTATGCACGGGTACGATCTGATTATTATTGACACGCTTACCCGCGCCCTGGGCGGCGATGATCAAATGGATTTGGCCTTAATGTCCTCCGTTATCGGTAATCTTCAAGGTATGGCAATCAATCACGGCATATCAGTGGTTTGTAATGACCACCTCCGCAAGCCAAACGGATTTGAAAGCAACCCGATCGATGACATAATGGGGAGTACAGGCAAGGCGGCGGCGATAGATTGCGCCCTGGGGCTGTACAGAGAGCAAGGCAGGCACGGCGCGACGTTAAAGATTATCGGACGTGAAGTGGAAGAGAGAGAACTTGCGCTGCGTTGGGATGGCCTTACCCGGTGTTGGCAGAACGAAGGCGAGGCGGGGGACGTGCGCAAAGATAGCTTCAAGGGTGAGGTTATTGAGGCAATCCAAGGGATTATTGACGACGGAAAGCTTGCTACCACCGCCAGTATTGCAAAGTGGTTGGGCAAAGAGGCCTCCAATGTGTCTATGGCGCTTGCTGAATTGTGGTCGGCTGGCAAGGTGAAGAAAGGCGAGAAAATAGGTAGGGAGGTGCCGTATGTCCTTCCCTGATACCCTCAATAAGACACATAATAATAATAATAATAATAATCAATATAATAATCATAATGATCATAATAATGACAATTCAGATAGTGTTTATTATTATTATGATTATGATTATATATGCCACCCTGCGGGATCATAATGATCGATAAACAGGCCATTTTAGAGCAAGTTGATTTGCTGGCCCTGGTGGAGCACGACACCACATTGAAACGCGTTGCATCGACCAACGGCGGCGAGTGGGCGGGGCCATGCCCACATTGCGGCGGCAAGGATAGATTTAGAATACAGCCTTACCACGATCGGGGCGTATGGATGTGCCGTCATTGCACAGAGGGGCGCTGGGATAATGCAATTGGGTACATCATGCGCCGGGATAATTGCGATTTTATAGCCGCGTGCAAGCGCCTGGCTGGGGGCGAGCTACCCAAGGACAGGAGCGGGCAGCGGCAGCGACCGCCCGAGGTCCCGGCCTATAGTGCGCCGGCTGAGGATTGGCAGGTTGCAGCCCGCCAGGTGATCGAAACTTGCAAGAGCCAGCTATGGGGTGAGGGTGGTCAGAAAGCCCTGGAATATCTTAAGGGGCGCGGCTTGCGAGAGTCCACGATAGAAAGATTTAACCTGGGCTATTCTACGGGGCAAAATGTGGTTGATTTATGGGTGCCGCGTGGCGTGGTGATCCCTGGTGTTGTCCGGGGCGAGGTGTGGTACATCAAGATTAGATTACCCGCTAAACCAGGCGGGCAAAAATATATTTGTGTCACTGGCAGCCGACCGGCGGCAATCTTCAATTCGGATGATCTGCTAACAGGTCCGGGCATTGCATTATTTTGTGAGGGTGAATTTGATTGCTTGATTGCCTGGCAAGAGCTGCAGGAGCTGGTGACCGTTGTCACTTTTGGGAGTGCAACCAACCGGCCCGACCTGGCAACCTGGGGGCCTTATCTCTTAGGATTGCAGCGGATTTTAGCTTGCTATGATGATGACGAAGAGGGGCAAAGGGGGATTTCATCTCTGGCGCAAATATCTGATTTTGTGGAGCTGGCGCTGCTGCCCGCCGGGGCGCATGACATAAACGATTATAAGTTGACCGGTGCCAGCCTGGTTGATTGGCTGCTGCCCTACCTGGCGGCGCACGAGGCCCTAGAGGGCGAAGCTGCCAAGAGCAATTATCACCCACAAAGTGACGGTACAAAATGACTGACAATAAGACCTGCCCAACCTGTCTTGAGTCTTTTTTACCGAAAAGGACCGATCAAATTTATTGCTCTTCAAAATGCAGACAATCGGCTTTTCGTAACCGTAAAGATGATTTACCGCGATTATTGCCCATACCCTCGGACCTAAGAAAATTTAGAACAAAATGGGGTAACGTGGCTGTTATGAATACCGCCAATATTGGCAAGCATAAATTACTCGTATCACTGCTCCAAGAGACTAGTGATATGGATAATCTGGCAAGAGCGGATTGACGCAAAAGCTGCCAATAAGAGTTAGCGTATATATTTTTTATCCGCCGGGATAGCTATTCGAGCAAGCAAAGCGGGCGTTGCAAGTGAAGCGACAAATGCAAGAGGAGCGTAAAACATGTTAAGTATTTTGAGCATTACCGATGGCGAGACAATCATACCGCTGCTCAGCGACAAGAGCGGCTTTTATCTGGATGACTGGCGGCCCTCGACTGCTGAGCCGAAGGGTGGCGGTATCTGGCAGGAAAGTCCGTTCGTGGATGGGCGACGCCTGGCGATGGAGCAGTATAGCAACATCACGGATACATTCTCGGTTGGTATCCAGGGATCGAGCGCGAATGACTGTATTTTCTGGGCGCAGGAGATGCGCCGGCTGCTGCGCAAAGCTTCTGCTTACTGGATAACCGGCACGCAAACGGGGCCTGTGTGGATCGAAGCGCGCGGCGAGTGCGAGGATCATAAGCGTTATGCGATTATCATGGATGGGCGTTTTCCAAGTGACGATAACCCGTATCAAATGCCTATGGCAGGATCATCCACGGGCGAGTATGCCATGACCGACCTGGTACTCAGTATTGAGCACCAGTACTGGACGGCGCAGGCGCCGATGACGGCGGACTGCGTACAGGTACGAAACCACAACCGTTATCCGTGGGTGATGTGGATATCACCGGATGCAAGTGGAGCACCTTACCGATTTTACAGTGCGGATGCGGCATTCGATAATTTACCTGATACGGATTTTACAGCAGAGATTTGGATTTATGGTGATCTAAACTTTGGTGCGGGCAGCGGTTATCTGTTCTGGAAGTCTGGGTGGTATGCCAAGGTCGATGCAGGTAGAACTATCTCGTGCTTTGCCGATTTTACAGGCGTGGATGCGTCATTGACTACAGTCAACGCTCTACCAGTCAACCCGCAAGGCTGGACACATATCGCAATCAAATTTACTCATGCCAACCACCGCTTCTCGGTGGCAATTGGTGGTGTGGCTGCTGGCGGCGTTCCAGTGGATGGAACAATAAACTATATAGGCGACGCTGCAACCGATCTGTACATTGGATCCACCAGCGCGGCTGGAACTGGACTATTTACAAACCGCGCAACGGTTGGTAGTCGGCTGACCTGGACAAGGATAAGTAACTCTGTTCGGGCGGATGCTTTAGGAACGAGAGTCTATAACAAGCTGCCTGACTATGACGCCAATACGATCTGCCTGACAAATGGGTGTTATACCTGGGCGGCAACGGCGGCGGCCAGTGTGACCTGGGTTAACTCATTTGCACCATTTTATTCGAATAACATTCTAGACTCCTCGAGATACCCAAAGCCTGCGTTACTTGGTGTCGAGAGATATTTAGAAAACTATACCAGTTTCTTTTGTGACTTCGAGCGGGCATACTCGATAAATGCCGACCGGGAGGGGTGCGGGTTAGACTACGCTTTCTGGAATGACGTGTCGCTGGGAACATTCGGCCCGAACGTGATTGATAACAACCCGTCTAATTTACTTCCCACAGCTGCTATTGCGGCAGGCGATCTATTCTATTTCGGATGTGGAGTCTATCAGGGGAATGCTATTCCGCAAGCGGTTGTATTCGAGTTTTCTACGACCTGGCCCATCACAAACGGTTTTATTATCGAGTATTGGGATAGTGTCGGCGGTGTTTGGGCAGCTGTACCGAATTACAATACGACTGTGAATTGGGGAAAAACCACTTTACTTATTGTAACCGAACCGCCATCTGCTGCTGGCGCGCCAATAGGGGCTACCTGGATCAACGGGTATTATGCTTATTGGTATCGAATGACCTTTACAGCAGTTGGGGGTGGGCAAATGAGTATCATAGCTGGCCCGGCTTTGATTTCATCGCCTGCAATCGAGATTGCCCAGACTGCCGCGACTAATTCTATTTATGGCGATCTGGGGGCGATTGCCAGAATTAGTTATAACACCCAACTGTATTTGTACGATTCGACGGCCCTGCCAGTTATGCCAAGAAGGACGCTCTTATCGTTGCGCAGCCATGCGGAGCGGGATATAAACATGGCCTCCCGCGCAAGTTGGTTCACGCCCTATATAAACTTGACCAAGGAGGTTAGTTTACTCACCACAAAACCCAAGAACCAACCTGGTATCCAGGTGGTGTTTACCAGGCCGGGAGGGACTTATACGAACGTTTACGATATCACCGCTCCGTCAACTTGGATTACCAGGGTACGGGTAACGACGGCAAGCACGGAATACATCACCCTAATAATTTATGATTACGCCTCGCTCTGTTACCAGGGAAAGTATAGGGTTATGGCGCGGATGCGAAATATATTAGGCGGAGCGGTAAAAGGGAACGTGACCGTTTCAGCCGATCTGACCGCGCCGTACAACCTTCGAATCGGCGGGCAGGCGCAGCCCGTTCCGATACTCGAAGAGCTAATTGATTTCGGGATTATCGATCTGCCAGCCGTGGGTGAAGGCTACTCATCCGACAAAATTATTGTGCTGCTATTTACAGCCCTAACGGCAGGCAACCACGATATAAACTTGCATGACCTTATTCTATGGCCTATCGACGAATGGACTGGAGAGATTGAGCGTGATCCCGCTTCGACGCTCAGCGCATTTACTCCCGGCTTTTACAGTAACAATTTTTCATTACTTGACCCGGTTATTAGTCCTAAATCGCCCAGGTCGAGCATTAGTGGCCGGTTGCAGACAACCGCAACTGTTCCGCTGGACAGAGATGAGCTTGACAGTATTATGGGGCAGAG
>Ga0315273_10007096_pt1 | contig 14012 bp, 7 predicted proteins | sample YL17G02_0_MG_FD_205753 | JGI IMG/M metagenome (GOLD analysis project Ga0315273, IMG submission 205753) | Sediment microbial communities from Yellowstone Lake, YNP, Wyoming, USA - YL17G02_0 | ecosystem: Environmental > Aquatic > Freshwater > Lake > Sediment | place: USA: Wyoming | collected... | reverse complement strand
ACTATATGATGCTCGGGGTAATATCTACTTCAGAAAGGGCGACTACGATCGAGCAATACGCGACTGTACCAGAGCAATCGAATTGAAACCCGACTACCCCTATGCCTACAACAACCGCGGCATCGCCTACAACAACAAGGGCGACTTCGGCCAAGCGGTCCACGATTGCACCAAGGCCATCGAGCTGAAACCCGATCTCGCGAAGGCCTACGCCAACCGCGGCATAGCTTACAACAACCTGCGCGACTTCGGCCAGGCGATCCGCGATTACACCAAGGCCATCGAATTGCAACCCGGCCGCGCGGAGGCCTACTACAGCCGGGCCAACGTCTACGTCGACACAGGCGACTTCGGCGGGGCGATCCGCGATTACACCAAGGTCATCGAGTTGAAACCCGATGATGCGGAGGCCTACTGCAACCGCGGCAACGCCTACAGCAACATGCGCGACCGTGACCGGGCGATCCGCGATTACTCCAGGGCCATTGAGTTGAGACCCGACTACGCGGAGGCCTACTACAATCGGGCCAACACTTACAGCAGCATGGGCGACTTCGGCCAGGCGATCCGCGATTACACCAAGGCTGTCGAGCTGAAGAGCGACTACGCGGAGGCCTACCACAATCGGGCCAACACCTACAGCAACATGGGCGACTTTGGCCAGGCGATCCGGGATTACGCCAAGGCTGTCGAACTGAAGAGCGACTACGCGGAGGCTTACCACAATCGGGCGATTGCCCATTTCAATCTGAAAGAATATGACAAGGCCTGGGCGGATGTGAGAACGTGCAGGAAACTCGGCGGAACGCCGAATCCGGACCTGGTCAGGAAGCTCATCGAGGCAACCGGCCGAACAGAATAGGACGGAGTTTAAGAGTGCATCCTAAAACCCTGGAATCACACCGGCGAGACGCGGGTGCCACACGGGCTTTAGGATGCACAGTAAGCACCCACTACCCTAACCAGCGGAGAAGGGATCGTCAGATGACCTGGAATCTTACTACCTCCAGAATCGGGATGCCGTTACTGGCTTCATTCATGATCGGGATTACCTCGATGGGCTGCCAAGCGCCGCCGGCAGCGACCGGCAGGGCACAGGGCAAGGAGCAGATCGTCCAGGCCCATGCGGTGTTCACAGTTTCCGAAAGCAAGAGGCTCATCGCCAAGGCGGTGGCTAGAATGCCGATTGTGGCCGATGCCCTTCGCAATGGCATGGTCATTGTATGCAAGGGCACGACCAATACATACGTGGCCGAAGAGCTTCTGGGCCAGAAGATCCCTCCCGGCGCCTTTGTCATCGGGCATGTCACCCCGCAGAAAGGCGGCAAGCAACTGCCCAAGGTGGACCCCATGCCGGAAGTTGTCCTGGTCAAGGGGCAGTATCGGCCGGACCTCACGATGGGCCAGGCTCTCGAACAGCTCTCGCCGGGTGACGTGGTCATCAAGGGGGGCAACGCCCTCGACTATGCCAATAAGACCGTCGGCGTGTGGACCGGCAGCCCGACCGGCGGCACGGCCGGCAAGATCATGCCGATCATCGCCGCTCGCAAGGCCTATCTGGTCATACCCATCGGCCTGGAAAAACAAGTGGCCGGCAAGGTGACGGACATCGCGGGCAGAACCACTCAGTCCGTGGACGACCTGACGAAACTCCCCCGGATGCGAATCCTGACCGGGCACATTGTGACCGAAATAGAGGCATTGAAGATCCTGGCGAACGTGGACGCGTTTCAGGCCTCCGCGGGCGGTATCGGCGGGGCCGAAGGGGCCGTGTGGATGGTCTGGCGGGGCAACCGCGAGGATGTCGAAAAGGCCCGCCAACTCGCTGTCAGTATTCAGGGGGAGCCACCTTTCATCCCGTAGCGCCGTCAGACATCTGTATATTGAAAGACAGCAGTTGCTTCGGTAAGATGCTCGTCAAATCGCTTTCTGGCATGAGTCAGGGTGAGTGGTTTGGGAGGCCATGCTTGGGCCAAAGCGATGGTCTTGGGGCTCTGTGGGTTGGCCGCGCGAGAGGTTGGTAGGTTATGGCAGATCTGGAAGCTCTGAAGAACGCCGTGATTAAGGGCGATGAACAAACCGCCAAGGATGTCACGTCCAAAGCGTTGGCGGAGGGCGTCAAACCGGAGATGATTCTGAACCAGGGGCTCATCGCCGGCATGGACGTCGTCGGCGCGGCATTCAAGAACTGCGAGATGTTCCTGCCCGAGGTCCTCTTTGCGGCCCGGGCGATGAAGACGGCCATGGAGATCCTGGAACCCAGGCTGATAGCAGCAGGCTTCAAGCCCATGGCCACGGTCGTCGTTGGCACGGTCAAGGGCGACGTCCATGACATCGGCAAGAACCTGGTCGCCATGATGCTCAAGGGGGCGGGGTTCAACGTGGTCGACCTGGGCACGAATGTCGATCCAGAGCAATTCGTCCAGGCGGCCAGAAAGCACGGGGCCAAGGCCGCGGGGCTTTCGGCACTGTTGACAACCACCATGCCGGTGATGGGCCAGACGGTCACGGCTTTCCAACAGGCGGGCATGGACGTGAAAGTGATGATCGGCGGGGCCTCGGTGACGCAGCAATACGCGGACACGATCGGAGCCCACGGCTATGCCCCGGACGCGACAAGCGCGGTCGATCTGGTTAAACAACTTCTCGGTGCATGAAGGACGCATGGGACCACCTTGCCACCACGTTTTGGAGCAGAACGAAGAGTGAGCGGGAGCAAGTGACATGAACAGGGTTTTCGAACCGTCTTGCCGTCTGCAAATCCTGCCGGCAGATTCAATCCGTCAAATATACGAGGCCTCTCTTGAGATCCTGCAGCGCACGGGCGTGGCCATCAATACGCAGGAGGGGCGCAAGATACTTCTGGACGCCGGATGCAAACAGAAGGGCGACAACGTCATTCAGATACCTTCGAAGCTGGTGGAGAAGGCATTGAAAAGCGCCCCATCGTCTGTCGTCCTGTACGATCGGCTGGGCGAGCCGCGCTGCTTTCTCGAAGGCTGGAAGACTTCGTTCGGGACCGGCTCCGACTGCCCGTTTATCCTGGATCGCCAGACGGGGCAGCGAAGGCAATGTACATACGATGATCTGGCCAAGGGATCTCTGGTACTCGACGCCCTCGACAACATCGATTTCGTCATGCCGATGGGCATCATCTCGGACCGGCCGACAGGCGTGGCGGACGTTCACGCGGTCGAGGCCGTGATGGCCAACACCGTCAAGCCGGTCGTCTTCACGGCCCACAACATCAAGACGTTCCAGGCCTCGATCGATCTGGCCGCCGCTGTGGCCGGCGGCCTGGATAAGCTTCAGGCGAAGCCGACCGTATGTCTCTATGCAGAGCCTACCTCCCCCTTGAAGCACATGCCGGAGGCCACGGACAAGCTGATCCACGCAGCCCGGACGCGCATCCCGATCGTTTTCACGCCCTGTCCCTTGGGGGGCGCGACGGCCCCGGCAACGGCGGCCGGCATACTCGCGCTCGCGACGGCGGAGTGCTTCAGCGGGCTGGTCATACATCAACTGGTCAGCCCCGGCGCTCCGTTCATCTTCGGCGGGGTCATCGCCGTGCTGGACATGGCCACCGCGATTCTTCCCTACGGGGCCCCGGAAATGCATCAGCTCTGCGCCGCCATGACCGACATCTCCCACTTCCTGCGGCTGCCCATGTTCGGCACCTGCGGGTGCAGCGACGCCAAGCAGGTAGACGCCCAGGCCGGCATGGAGATGGGCTTTTCGGTCTTGACCTCGACCTTGAACGGGCAAAACCTCATCCACGATATCGGCTTCCTGGCGTCCGCGCTGATCACCTCGTACGAGATGTACGTTCTTGCCGACGAGGCCATCGGCATGGCCAAACATATCGCCCGCGGCATCACCGTCAATCGTGAGACTCTGGCCGTGGACGTGATAGACGCCGTCGGGCATACCGGCGATTTCCTCGGACAGGAACATACCCGGAGCTTCTTCAGAAAAGAGTTTTATTTCCCCAAAGTTGTGGACCGCACCAGATACGAGGCCTGGAAGGAGCTCGGTGCGAAAACACTGGATGTGAAACTGATGGAGAAGGTGGACCAGATTCTCAGTACTCATAAGACGGTCCCCATCGAGGCCGGCCCGAGCAAACGAATGGAGGCGATCATCAGGGCCATCGAGGGCTGAAATCCGCCTGGATCGCCAGCCCAGGGGCCGATCGCAGGGCCGCCACCCGCGGCGTCCATCTTCTTTCGGATGGAAGTAAACGTATTTTGAGAGCGGGAGCGCGCCAATGCAGTTCGAAGTGCTTTCTCAACCGGACGTGGAACAGATCCACGGTGCCACGTTGCGGGTCCTGGAAAGGACCGGCAGCAGGATCCAATGCGAGCAAGGAAAGAAGCTGTTGGCCGAGGCCGGCTGCCGGATCACAGACGGCGACCTCGTGAAGATACCCGCTCGTCTCGTGGAAGAGTGCCTAATTACAGTCACCAAACAGTTCATTGTCTATGACCGCCTCGGCAATCCCGCCCTCAAGATCGAGGGCAGGAACTGTTACTTCGGCACCGGGGTAACGAACCCGAGCTTCCTCGACATCGAGACCGGGCAAGTAAGGCCGACCCGCGTCGGTGACATCGCAAACGCCGCCCGGGTCTCCGACTACCTGCCGAACATCGACTGGATCATGCCCCTCGGTTCCGTTCAGGACGTGCCCTGCGAAGTATCTGATGTGTACGAGTTCGAGGCGGCAGTCAACAATACCACCAAGCCCATCGTCTTCATCTGTAACGATGTGAAGGGCGTGGCCGACGTGCTTGAAATGGCGGAAGTCATCGCCGGCGGCCGAGCGAAGCTGATCGAAAGGCCGTTTGTGATCTCGTATCCCGAACCCACGTCGCCCCTGGTCCACACCCAGACGGCCGTGGAGAAGCTGTTGTTTTCCGCGGATTACGGGATACCGATTGTCTACACCCCCTGCGCCATGTCAGGTGCCACGGCGCCTGTGACCATGGCCGGGCTGTTGGTTCAAATCAATGCCGAATGTCTCGCGGGGCTCGTTCTGAGCCAGTTGAAGCGAAAAGGCACGCCTATCATCATGGGGGGCGTGCTTACGATCATGGATATGTCCACAACAACCGTGGCATACGGCGCGCCGGAGATGAGCTTGCTTCTGGCGGGCTGCGCCGACCTCGCCCGGTACTACGGTCTGCCCACTTGGGGCACCGCCGGGTGCACCGACTCCAAGCTGCCCGACGAGCAAGCCGCGATTGAAGCGACCTTCTCCAGCCTCATCAATGCCTTGGCCGGCCTCAGCCTGGTTCACGATCCAGGGTTCCTGGAGGGGGCAAAGATCGGCTCGCTGGAAATGCTGGTGATGACCAACGAAATAGCGGGAATGGCCAGGAGGTTTCTGAAAGGCATTCCGGTTAACCAGGAAACTCTCGCAGAAGATGTCATTCATCGGGTTGGCCCCGGAGGGCACTACCTCGAACAGGAACATACGCTCAGGCATTTCCGCGAAGAGCACTGGCGGCCGACCCTGATGGACCGGCACAACTACGACATCTGGTGGGCCAGGGGCGGGAAGACCATGGGGCAGCGGGTCAAGGAGAAAGTCATGGATATCCTCCTGCACCATAAGCCCCAACCCCTGCCGGATGACGTCCGGGCAAAGGTGAAAGAGATCAGAGAACGAAGCGAAAGGGAGCGAAGCACGGGCTAGGGTAATAAATCACTGAGGCCCTGGAGGTCCTCGTGGATTTTCCGGCGGACCAGGCCCACCACTTCGTTCGTGGGAACGATCTGGCCGCCCCGCTCTGGGCGGCGAAGTAGTTCGACTCCTCCCTTGGCCAGCGTCTTGGCGCCGACGACGATGCGAAGCGGAACACCGAGGAGATCCGCATCGGCAAACTGTACGCCGGCACGCTCGTTTCGGTCGTCCCAAATTGTTTCAATGCCGGCAGCACCGAGGTCGTCGTAGAGGGCCTCGGCTGCTCGAGCAACATCCTGATTCTCCGCCCCGATAGCGACGATGTGCACGTGCCACGGCGCAATCGACATGGGCCAGATCGGCCCGTAGTCGTCACGATGTGCCTCCATAACCGCGGCCATCAGCCGTCCGACGCCGATGCCGTAGCTGCCCATGAGCGGAGCTCGCGCACTGCCATCCTTATCAATGTATCTCATGCCCATGGCCTGCGAATACTTCGTACCCAATTGACGGATACTGCCCACTTCTATTCCCCGCTGCAAGCCCAGGGGTTTGGAGCAATGAGGGCATCCGTCGCCTTCTCGGGCCTTGGCTATGTCGAGGGTCTGGCAGTTTGGTACCTCCCGGGCGAGGTTAAAGTTCTTCATATGCCAGTCCACCTTGTTTGCACCACACACAAGGTTGTTTAAGCCGGCGACTGAATGATCGACGACGATCCGGCAGCGATCAGGATCGACGTCAAGCAACGAGGCGAAGCCGGGGACGGCACCGACGCTCGTGATCCTGTCGTGTCCGGCCAGGACCGGCTCGCGTCGGATGATCCTGGCCAGTTTCGCCTCGTTGATCTCGATATCGCCGCGGACTACCGCCAGCACCAGCCTGTCGCTGTCGTCGCGGTCATAGAAGACTACTTTGGCGACCTTACGCGTCGGCACCTTCAGGTAGTTTGCCACCCCCTCGATGGTTTGCTGGCCAGGTGTCTCCACCTGCTCCAGGGCTTGAGGCTCTTCGGCGAATCCCTCGATTACGCCCGTTGCAACGTCCGAATCGGCCAAGTACCCACAATGCGGGCATGACATTACACTGTCCTCACCCGCATCGCACAGGAGCATGAATTGATGGGCAGTGTTTCCGCCCATCATCCCAGGATCGGATTCGACGATCGCTGTCTCCCGAATCCCGGTGCGGGCGAAGATGCGGCGATATGCCGTCTTGCATGTTTCGTAGTAATCGTCAAGATCCTCCTGCGCGGCGTGAAATGAATACGCATCCTTCATCGTGAATTCGCGGGCACGAATGAGTCCGCCTCTTGGACGAGCCTCATCCCGGAATTTCCCTTGAATCTGGTAGACCATGAACGGAAGCTGCTTGTAGCTCTCAACTTCGCTCCTGCATAGCTGCACCACAGCTTCCTCATGGGCCATGCCCAAGACGAGACCGCGACCGGTCCGATCCTCGAAACGTACCAGTTCCGGCCCCGCCGAACCATATCGGCCGGACTCATCCAAGAGCTCTGCGGGGATGACGATGGGCAAGAGCACTTCCTGGCCGCCGATCAGGTCCATTTCCTCCCGAATGATCGTTTCGATCTTGTGTGTGATTCGGCGAGCGGGAGGAAGCAGTGAATAAATCCCTCTTGCTATTTGTCTCGCGTAACCGCCGCGGATGAGGAAAGTATGGCTGGCGATCACGGCGTCAGACGGCTTCTCCTTGAGTCTCTTGCCCAACAGCGTGCTCAGGCGCATCTGGCTTCGTTCCTTTCGTCCGACACTTTCCATGTGGCGTCTCCGGCTGCACGTTGGCCGCCCAGTTGGGTTGCATGATATTTCGACGATGCCAAGAAATAAACGGCAACTCGGAGGCCGGGTACACAGGTGGGCGTATTTCGTGAAGATCTGTATTAATGGGGATTGCCTCGCCGTCGAAAATGATTCAACTGTATAATCCTGTAATCTCCACTTGAAAAGTAGGTCTTGCAAACCTTCTTGGGTTATGCTAGGCTGCCGATGGAGGTACGAATCACGTCCCATAGGCTAGTGACGAGGGGGAAGTAAAACCATGCTGTGCTGTCAGACTTCATGGACATGTGCAAGCAGGTTCTCTACACGCGATGGCCGTGTCATTCGCAGGTTCCGCGGGTGCGGCCCGGGGTTGGGGGCCCTGATCCTGGCGGTCGTCCTGACGACCGGTCCCGCGGCACTGGCGGATCGGCCGCTGGGCATCGATGTCTCGTCGTGGTGTCCGCTTACCCAGTCCGAATGGAACGCGATCCGCAATTCCGGGCGGGTGTTCGCTTTCGCCCGGGCCAGCTACGGCTGGGGCGGCACGGACAGCCAGTTCGTGAACCACACGACCAGGGGCACAGCGGCCGGCCTGTACATGGGGGCTTATCACTTCTCATACCCGGGATACAGTAGTGGCAACACCCCCATCAACGAGGCCAATACCTTTCTGAGCATGGCAGGCCCCTACATCACCGGCGGCTACCTGCTGCCGGTTTTGGATGTCGAGTACGTCGGCCAATATCTGGGTGGTCTGACGCTCACCCAGTGGTGCATTCAGTGGCTAGACCATGTCGAGCAGCAAACCGGTGTCAGGCCTCTCGTCTACTGCAACCTGCCCTGGGCTCAACAGTTGGACTCGACGATCAAGTCAGGACCCGACTCGGCGAAACTGTGGTGGGCTGCCTGGTGGTCGAACCCAAATCCGCAGACGGATAGCCCGAGCACAGATGGCTGGTCCACCTGGAGTTTCTGGCAATACGCCGGCGACGTACCTATACCAGGCGTCACCGATCAAGCGGTGGATCTCAACGTATTCCACAGCGATCAGTTTCAGTTTCAGGATTTCGTCATTTCCGGTGGTACGCAACCGCCAACGATCATCCAGCAGCCGGTGAATCGTATCGTCGTTCAGGGTGGCTCGACCACTTTCACCGTTGTAGCCACCGGCGGTACCCCGCTCAGTTACCAGTGGCAGAAGAACCAGGCGAACTGGACCAACGGCGGGCACTACTCGGGCTGCACCACGCCCACGCTGACGGTCGCCAATTGCGACAGCAACGACGCCGCCAGTTACCGCTGCGTGGTGACCAACCCCTACGGCAACGCGACGTCGAATGAAGTCACATTGACCATCACTACGCAACCGACGACCTTCATCGTCGAGAGCCGCTCGGGCGGGCAGAACTTCGGCAATTACACCGAAACCGCCGGCTGGTATGACGCTGCCGGCTCCGTCAAAAGCACCGCGGCCGGTTGCACCGCGGGGATCGGCAGCCGGTACTGCGTCATCGGAGCCACTCCTGTCTCGGCGGCCTTCAGCTTCACCCCGGCAATCACTGGCATCTGGGAGGTCTTCACGACGAACTGCACCACTTCCAACAGCGGCAATCCCCTGATTCACAAGGTTACTCACGCCGGCGGCACGGCGAACGTGGGCGTCTGCCAGAACACGACTTGCAGCCCTAATGCCGTCAACGTGTGGTATTCGCTGGGCCAGCACGCGCTGAACAGCGGCGCGTTGTACAGCGTGACTCTGGACGGCTCGACCGGAGCGGGCTCCGGGCCGAGCGGCAACGCCGGCCGATCAGACGCCATCAAATGGGAACTCATCACCCCCTCGATCCCGCCGCCCACGATCACGCAGCAGCCGTCGAATCAGAACGTCTGCCCGAACTCGACAGCAATGTTCATTGTAGCGGCTACCGGCCAGGGCACGCTGAGCTATCAGTGGCAGAAGAACCAGGTCAACATCACCAACGGCGGGCACTACTCCGGCTGCACGACGACGACGCTGACGGTATCGAATGCTAGCAGCGGCGACACCGCGAGCTACCGGTGCGCCGTGACCAATGAGGGCGGGACCACGTACTCCAATGCGGCCTCGCTGATGCTCAGGGCGGCCACGACCATCACCCAGCATCCCGCGAACCAGAACATCTGTCCGGGCGGGACCGCGACGTTCACGGTGGCGGCCACGGGTGATGGCACGCTGAGCTACCAGTGGCAGAAGAACCAGGCCAACATCACCAACGGCGGGCACTACTCGGGCTGCACGACGACGACGCTGACGGTATCGAGCGCCAGCAGCGGCGACGCTACGAACTACCGTTGCGTGGTGACCGGCGGCTGCGGAAGCGGCGTGAACTCCAACTCGGCCTCGCTGACGCTCCGGGCGGCCACGGCCATCACCGGCCAGCCGCAGTCCCAGACGGTGGCGGCCGGGGCCAACGTTAGCTTCTCGGTGACGGCCACCGGCGATGGCACGCTCACCTACCAATGGCTCAAAGGCGGCGCTAACGTGACCGACGGCGGCCGCTTCTCCGGCGCGACCTCGTCCACCCTGCAGATCACCAATACAGTCCCCGCCAACTCCGGCAGCTACGCCTGTCTGGTCACCGGCGGCTGCGGCAGCGCGACGTCCAGCGCCGCCTTGCTGACCGTCAACCCGCTGACCCCGCCGGGCGACTTCGACCACGACGGCGACGTGGACCAGGAAGACTTCGCGGTATTACAGAAGTGTCTGGGGGTAACGAACGCGATGGGCGATCCCACGTGCGGGCCGGCAGATCTGTCCGGCGACAACACGATCGACTACACAGACGTGCTCAATTTCGAGGGCTGCCGGTCCGGGGCGGAGATAGCGGCCAACATCAACTGCATCAGCGGCCAGTAACCATCTTGTTCAGGCGAAAGCGGCCTATTGCGGCGTAACGCGCATGCGTACCTTCAGGCCCGCGCTCAATGAGAGTTCGAGCCCGCGGATCAGTTCGCTGCCGGGCAGAATCCGCGCGGGCGAAGCGTCGATGGTGACGCGGTAGTTACGCTCCGGCCGGACCACGTACCACTGGGGCATTTCCACGATGCGGGCCCAGTCGATGACCCCGGCCGGGAACTCGTTGCGTGGCCAATCGAAGCAGAGCCGGCCCTTCCACGCGGCCTCGGAAGAAACGACCAGCCACAGCTCGCCGCTGGCTACCTGGATCGCACCGCAGCCCAGGCCCTTCTGGAAGGGCACCGCCCGGATCCCTTGCGAACAGACCATCATGTGCCGGCACAGACACCGCCCCGTCGTGCCGTCGTCGTGCAGGCCCTCGCCCGGGCCGAATGGCCCCTTGGGGGTGCGCAGGCCGCCGCGGATCGTCATCCAGTCGAGCCACTCGAACACGCCGGGCACGTCGCGGTAGCGGTTCCACAGGGCGACCATGCACTCGTAGGAATCACTCCAGGTGTTGCGGTTGAACGTCGGCGTCCAGAGTGTGTTCTTGAGCTCCTCGAAGCGCGGGCGGTTAGCCACCAGCCAGCGCATGGGCTTTTCGATCGCGTCTTTGTAGCCGTGCTCACCCGTCGCCCGGTCGTAGTCGTCGTAGGTGAAAAGGACGTAGCCCCAGGTGTCGGGCACGTCGGGCATGTACTCGGCCCCGCCGACGCCGAGTGTCTTGGCCTTGGTTGGCCGGCCCTGGTTGGGGACCGGCTTGCCCGACAGGTCCACCTTGCGGTACCACAACCCGCTCTCCGGATGCCGCCCTACCTCCAGCAGCCGATCCAGCAGCCGCCGCATCGGCTCGCGGTAAGCCTCGGCCTTGGGACGGTTGAGCCTGGCCTCCATGATGAAGACCTCGCCCAGACCGGGAACCAGCTCGCAGCCGTGATCGACGCAAGTGAACGTCGTGATCTTCTTGAGCGGGTCGTCGAGCAGATACGGGTCGGCCATCTCCTCGGCTGCCCGGGCGTACTTCTCGTCGCCCGACATGATAGCCAGGCGCGCGAGCGTCTCCATCATGTTGCCCTCGGCCTCCGGCCCGTGAATGACTTTGGCGATGCCGCCCTGCCGCTGTGCCTCGGTCAGGATCGCGTCGGTGAGACGCACCAGTTCACGGTAAAAGTCGTTGTCCTTTCCGAGAGCGCCGCTGATGCGGATCAACCCGTCGCGCAGCCATTCGGTGAGGCGATTCACGTTCGGTTCGCCGAGCGTTTTGGTCTTGAAATCGTAGGGTCCAGGCAGGCCCGAGGGCGTCGTGCATATCCTGATGGAGTTGGCCAGCGTCTGGTGGAGCGTGCCCTTTCCCTCCAGAAGCGCCGGCTCGACGTACTGGGCGATGAAAACGAGGGACGAGTAATGGTCGGCCGCCTCGTTGTGGTAGTCCCACTGCCGATCGCGGCTGTATAGGTGGGTTTCCGGGTCGCGTTTCAGCTCGATCCAGCCGTTCAGGAGTTGCTGGGCATTCTGCCCGCAGTCGGCATAGATGCCGGCGCGCTGCTCGGCGACGGCCCAGGGGTCGGCCGGCGGCGCTGGGGCAGACTGGGTCGCGGGGCCTGCGGGCGACACCGGACTGCCCTGGACCGCTCCACCACCCCAGGCCAAACTCGACCCAATCAGGATCACCAACCCCAGTAACAGTCCCTGCAGCATCACTTTCAATCGCTGACCGGCCCGGATTGCGGGCATGGTTTAATCTCCGTGGGTATGGGCGTCTCCGCAGGTGGGCCAGTTATCCGTGCTTCGCAAGGTGGCCATCCTGTTCCAGCGACCCCGAACGGCGGGTTTGCCATCCGCACCGTGGTTCCGAAGATTATGCCTGGCAAACCGGTGGGTCAAGCAGGCATCGACAGGTCCATCAGGTGAACACGACATGAACGTTCCAGACGTAAATCCGTCAGGCGGAGCAATCGGGTTGTCATTAGAGAGTGGCCAATCCACCGGGACTGTGCTTCGGCGCATACTTTTTCTGCACAGTTTAACGAGGTGTGCTCGATAATTCATTCAAAGTGTCGGGCATTATGACCTGGGTGTGACTGGAAACCGTCACCCATAAGGGCAAGATAGATACTTGCCCTACGCCGCCCGATGTGGCATGATACGAGCACAGAATCGATTCGCCGAGCGGCCGCAGGCGCGGTGAGCCGCCAAGCGATGGGCAATAGTTCAGTTGCAGTTCAGGCAACGCCACTCAACTCAAAGTAGGAGACACACATTATGGCACGAGCAAGCTTGGTCCTGATAGCGGCGCTTCTCATTCTTGCGCCTGTTGCGGTTGCTCAGCCGGCGGCGTCGAAATCCGCCTCGACGCAACCAGCGGCCGCTTCTGAACAGAAGGTCAGTAAGACCGAGTACCAGACCGGCGACTGGCTGCACTGGAAGAAGATGACCGGCGACTGGGGCGGCGTTCGGACGCAACTGGCTGACATGGGTATCACGTTCGATATGGACGTCACTCAGATCATGCAGGGCAACGCCCACGGCGGGGCCAGCACCAAGAACGGCTTCCGTTACTCCGGGTCGGGCGACCTGACGCTGACGCTGGACACCGGAAAGATGGGCCTGTGGCCGGGCGGGATGTTCATTCTGAACGCCGAGCCCAAGTGGGGCAACGGGATCAACAAGAAGGTGGGTTCGCTGGTGCCGGTGAACCTGGACGCCATCAAGCCGGGCACTGACGAATGCTCTTTTACGCTTTCGGAGATCATCTATCAGCAAGTCCTCTTTGAAGGCAAGGTGATCCTGGTCGGCGGCAAACTGGATGGCTCGCGGGCATTCGACACGAACGTGTTCGCCAACAACGAAAAAACGCAATTCATGAACACGGCCTTACGGAACAACGTGATGATCCCGCCGTTCCTGCCATACACCGACTGGGGCGTGGCGGTGATCGTCAATCCGACTGAGTGGCTGTCGATTATCACGGCGGTGGCCGATTCCGAGGGCGACAACCACACCACCGGCTTCGATACGACGTTCCACGGACCCACGCACACAACCCTGATCCATGAACTGGATTTCAAGATCAAGCCATTCGGCCTGCCGGGCAACCAGAGGGTGGGCTTCGCATGGAGTTCGATGGAAACCAAGAAGCTGAACCCGATCTCGCCGTTCAAGGAGACCGGCCCGCTGCTGATGAAGCTAGCCCCCAAGCTCCTGAACGCGATGAAGCCGTACCTGCCGTTCGAGAGCGAGCCGGACAACGTGATGCTGTATTACAACTTCGACCAGTACCTGTACACGGAAGCGAACGACCCGACCCAGGGCATCGGGCTATTCGGGCGGTTCGGCTGGGCCCGGGAGAACGTCAACCCGGTCAACTACTACTACAGCATCGGCGTTGGCGGCAAGGGCGTCATCCCGGAGCGGGACAACGACACGTTCGGCGTGGGATACTACTTCATCGACCTGAGCAACGACCTGCCGTACATGTTCCACTCGGAGCAGGGCGTGGAGCTGTTCTATAACATCGAGATCACGCCCTGGCTGCATTTCACGCCGGATCTGCAGATCATCGCGAACCCGGGCGGCACGGATGAGCACGACTGCTCCCTGGTGTACGGCTTTC
>Ga0315273_10007095_pt1 | contig 14016 bp, 12 predicted proteins | sample YL17G02_0_MG_FD_205753 | JGI IMG/M metagenome (GOLD analysis project Ga0315273, IMG submission 205753) | Sediment microbial communities from Yellowstone Lake, YNP, Wyoming, USA - YL17G02_0 | ecosystem: Environmental > Aquatic > Freshwater > Lake > Sediment | place: USA: Wyoming | collected... | reverse complement strand
TTCCCAGTCCCGGTCCTGCCGGCTTTGCCAGCACTGCCAAGGGCGGTGGCAAGGCCGGGGCCGGGGTATGCTCAGGATTAATACTGAGCGGCGCTTTTTTCCCCGATTTAAAAATCGGGGTTTAGCGCCGTCGAACGTATCAAAGACGCCGGACGACGACCAGGGTGCGATCGTCGGCGGCTTCGACCGGGCCGGTGAAGCCGACGAGGTCCGCGAGGAGCGACTCGCAGAGATCGGCCGCGGGACGGCCCCTGTTCGTCCGGGTGAAGTCGACGAGCCGGTCGAGGCCGTACTCTTCGCCGCCGGGATTCCGGCTTTCGGTGATGCCGTCCGTATAAAGCACCAGAAGGTCCCCCGGAGCCATCGTGGCGGTCCGGACTTCGTAGGCCGATCCGGACAGCATCCCGAGGCAAAGCCCCGTGCCCTCGAGCCAGCGGACCTCCCCTCCGGCGACGAGCTGGAGGGGGGGATTATGGCCCGCGTTCACGTACCGCAGCTCGCTCGTCTCGCGGTTGAGCTCGCCGAAAAAGAAAGTGATGAAGGCGTTCGACGCCGAGCTGCGGTGGATGAACTCGTTGAGCTTGCGGGTAATGGCCGTCGGCTCGCGGGCCGGACCGACATCGGAATGCAGCGCCGCCCGGAGCGAGGCCATGAGGAGCGAGGCGCTCACCCCTTTCCCGGAGACGTCGGCGATCACAATCCCCGTCCGGCAGGCGTCGATGGGCAGGAAGTCGTAGTAGTCTCCCCCGACCTGATGGCAGGGGATGTTCGTCGCCGCGAATTCGAAGGTGTCGCAGGACGGGAGGGCTTTGGGAAGAAAATCCTTTTGGATCTGGGCGGCCAGGGAGAGCTCGCGCTCCATCCTCTCTTTCACCAGGGCCTGCTCGACCAGAAGGGCGTTTTCGATCTTGACGGCGGCCAAGTTCGCCAGGAGGGTCAGAAGACGGAGATCGTCGTCGGCGAAGGGCTCGCGGCGGACGATCCGGTCGGCGTAGAAGACGCCGATGATGTCCTTGTTGGTCCAGAGAGGGACGCACATCACCGAATGAATGCCCGCGTCGATAATGCTGTCCCGCATCCGAAACCTCGGGTCCAGGGCCGCGTCCGAGGTCAGGACCGACAATTGTTCCCCGAAGGCCATGTCGAGGATCCCCCGGCTGAGGTTGATCGTCCGATTGAGGAGCTGCGGGTCGTTGACCCGGACGACCCGGGGGACGAGCTGGGTCGGCGTCCCCTCTTTCAGGAGAAGGACCCCGCGGTCCATGGGCAGGTGCTGGCCGAGGAGGTCCATGATGTGCTCGAGCAGCTCCTGGAGGGGCTTATGGAGAAGGAGGGCGGAACTGACCTCGTTGAGAACGGAGAAGAGCTGACGCTCGGACCGGAGGGCGTCCGTCTCGGCCTGAGCGGTCTTGCGGATGCCGGTCGTGGGCTTGCTCAGGATATCCCGCGAGGGGATGACGGTGTTGATGTTCGTCGTCATGGCGATCTGGTCGGTGACCTCGACGACGGCCGTAATGGGGCGGTCGAAGATGACCCGGGCCGAGCCGACGGCGATCTCGTCGCCGCGGGCCAGGTCCGTGGGCTCGGAGATTTTTCGGCCGTTCAGGTAGGTGCCGTTCTTGCTCCCGTTATCCTTCAGGGCGAAACCGATCGGCGTGCGATAGACGAGGGCGTGGCGGCTTGAGCAGAAGGGATCGGCGACGACGATATCGCTGTCGGCCGAACGGCCGATCGATATTTGGTCCTTGTCGAGCGGCAGGAGGAAATGCTCGCCCTGCTTGGGATAAACGTAAAGGGTCGCCATCGGACCTATTATGAAGTCAAACCGGCCTTCTTGACAATAGGCGGATGAAGTCCCAGCCGGCGGAAGCGCCGGGCCTTTTCCTCGACGGGGAGGTCTTCCAGGAGGGGCAGGACGGCCTCCCGGATGTCGCGCGGCAGGACCTGCTCCAGAAGCTCGAGGGCGTAATCCGTCGACCGCTTCGAACCCTCGCGGAAGTTTTGGTACGCCCGGACGACGTCCTCCCTCGAATAAACGAGGCTCAGAAGTTCGAAAAGCCTCTTCAGGTGCCGCGTCAGGACCGCCTCCAGCTCGGTTTCGGACGAGGTTCGCGACCGTCCCGCCTGGACGTCGGCGACGTCGATAATCGCTCCGGCCGCGGCCCGGGCTTCTTGGAAAACGTGCTCGCGGACCTTCTTCTCATCGAACTCGATCCGGGGATGATCGGCCCGGATCCGCGATAAAGCCTGGATGATGTTCCCTTCAAGGTCATCCCCAGCCTTTCCCAGCACCCCCAGAAGGAGGCGGGCCACTTTCGGTGAGCCCGTTCCGGCCAGGACGCCCGGGATCGCCTGACGGACGCGACTCGTCTCCTCCGGATCGCGGAGATAATCGACAAGCGCCCCGGCGATCGTTTCGCCATAGGCGGCGAGAGCCTCGGCCGCGGCGGCAGACGTGGCCGGCCGGCCGAGATGAGGCACGATCGACGGAATGAACTCCCGCAACCTCAGGCGCCCCGCGCTATCGAGCGCGTAGCGGGCCACTTCGGGCGAATCGTGGCGGAGGAGGCGGGGGAGCTCCCGGACGAGCGGGGCGTCGGGCCGCATCATCCCCAGGGCTTTGGCGATCTCCATCTGGGACGTCTCGGCCTCCGTCCCCGTTTCCCCAGCGGTCTCGGCGACGCGCTTTTCCATGAGGGTTTGGTAAACGTCGAGGTTCATGATCTCCCGGACCTGGACGCTGAGCTCATGTTCGTCGAGCGCGTCGGCCGCGTCGGGGAGAAGGGCCGTACCGTCCAAGCCGAGGAGAGCGTCCATCGATCCCGCTTCGATCTCGGCCGACCGCGCGGCGATGATCTCCCGGAGCTCGGGCGTGAGCTTGTCCTTCCCGATCAGATCCACGAGGTTCATGGCGTAGAGGACGGAACTGCGGGCCCGGCTGTCGAGCGTGTCGAAAACGAGCTTCGTAGCGTCGAGGTCGACATTCTCCAGGATGAGCTTATCGGCGTCGGGCCAACGAAGGTGGAGATGGCTTTTAACGACTTCGACATATTCCCGGACCAGCCGGCGCCCGAAGAAGATCCACAGCCCGCAGAGGAGGGCGAGGAGGGCGAGGAGTCCGACGTCCTGGGCTTGGAGGACATAGAACAGGACGTAGATCAAGCCCGCCGCGACGACGTCGCCCAACTTATTGACAAAGAGGTCGATGGCCATCTTCGCCTTGGTTTTCACGGCTTGAGGCACGGGGATGAAGAGGAGCTCGCGCGTCGACTGGTTGAGCGAGAACGAAAGGGCTTTGTCCCCGCCCCGCATGGCCGCCGCCCACCACAGCCAGGCGGTCCCGGTGATGGGGAATCCCGCCGCCGTGCCGGCGAGAAGCACGACGGGCGCCACGATATTCGCCACGCCGAGGCCGAAGCGACGGAGGATCCGCCCGGACAACAGGACATGAAGGAGGTAGGAGGCCACCAGGGTGACGAGGTTCAAGCTCGCGACGAAGGCGTTGATCGCCGCGGCGTCCTGCCGGAATCGGAAATTCAGGGCTCTGAAAAGTTGAAAATCGATGATCCGGGTCACGGCGAAAGCGGCCAGCATCGAAACGCTGAGGATGATGAGATAGCGGCTTTTGCGGATCGCCCGGAATCCGTCGAGATAGGCCGCGGAAGCGCCCGCGCGTCGATCGGAAACGTCCTCGGCGGCCCCGGACAAAAAACGGAGAATCCAGGCGAGCACGGCCGCGGCCAAGGCGAGGACGGCGATGAAGACATAAATGAAGTTGTTCTGAGAGCCGATCAGGCGAAGGATCAGGCGGACAACTACGGCCCCGGTCAAACCGCCGAGAAGGCCGGCGCTGACGAAGCCGCCGACGTGGCGTTTCGCCTGGCGCGGGCTGAGCAGGTCGTTGATCAGGATCCAGAACTGGGAGACGGACAAGGCCAGAAAGACGTCTGTCCAAAACCAGAAGGCGATCGGAACCCAAACCCAATCGCGGGGGAGAAGAGCCCGGAACAGGAGAAAGCTGACGATGAAAACCGCCTGGCTCGCGGCGATATAACGATGCCTCCGTAACATCTGAAGCGCCCGGGTATTCAAGGCCACCGTGCCCGTCATCAGGATCGCGGTGACGAGATAGGCGATCGGCAGAGAGCCGGGATCGAGCCGCCTTAAAAAGGACGACGTTTTGAGGGGAAGAAGAATATAGGCCGCAACCATGATAAGAAAGAAATAGACGGCCAGCGCCCGGGCCAACCTTTTTTCGGCGGTCGAGACGCCCCCCAGATGCCTCAGGGATCTATGCATCCGCGGACTCCAAGACCGGAATGATCTTCTCCTTCAAGTCGCGGGGCAGCATCTCGTCGAGGAGCTCGACCGCGTAGGCGATATCGTCCTTGGTCCCCTTCCCGTAACTCCGGTAAGCCCGAAAGACGTCTTCGTGGGGATAGAGAAGGCCGATGAGCTTGAAAAGGATCAAGGGATCGGCCGATGTTTTCTCCGCCCGCGCCGCCGCGGCATGTTTGAGGATCATCGGCTCGATGACGTCCGCCGGAAAGACGACCTCGGGGCTCCGAACCCGGATCCGGTCGAGGCCGTCGATCACGTCGGCTTCGAGGTCGCCCGCCCCGCCACGGAGCTGGTCGAGAAGCTCATCGGCCGCGCTTTGGGTGGCGATCGGGGCAAGGATGGCGGCGATCTCGCGGCGGATCTCCTCGGAGGTCGTTGGATCGGCCAAATAATCACCCAGCGTGCCGACGATGCGGGCGCCGTATTCTTCCAGCGCCGAGCGGGCGTCCTCCCGGGTTCTCGGATCGCCGAGCTTGGCGACAAGGGGGGCGACGAACTCGCGCTTGCCGAGCGTTCCGGCGGACGCCGCGGCGTAGCGGATCACCTCCGGAGAATCTTCCCGAAGAAGGTCCACGAGAGACAAGGCCGCGGGCGCGTCGGGGCCCATCAGCCCCGCCGCTTTGGCGAGTTCCATTTTCGCCGTCAGCGACGCGGCGGCCGGATCGTCGGAGATGCGGCGGGCATAATCGCCCATCAAGGCGCGGTAATCGGGCAAGGCCATGATCTCCCGGATATTCCGGTCCAGGACTTCGGCCGGCAGCGCCTCGGCCAGGTCGGGCATCCAGGGGACTTCGTCGGACTCCCACATCGGATTCCGGGTCGGGGCCGCCGCGTCCGACACGCCCATCGCGAGAAGACCGCCGACTTCCGGCGTCATCCGGCCGGAACGGAGGAGTTCGAAGAGATGAAGGGCATAGAGGGTCGAGCTCCGGCTCTTGCTCTCCAGGGCGTCGACGATGAGCTTGGCCGTCTCGACGTCGATTTCGCCTCCGACGACCTCATCTCCTCGCTCCCAGGTCCGGCCGAGCTGGTCTTTGATCGTCTGGACATAAGCCCGGCCGATCCTGAGATTCAGGACGATCCAAGCGATGATGGCCGCCCCCGTGAGACCGATCACCCAAAGCCAGGCTTTTTTCGAGTCCCCTCCAAAAGGCAGGAACAGGGCGAAGAGGAGCATGGCGCCCGCGACCCTCGAGAACCGATTGACGAACATATCGATGAACGCCTTCGCCCGGTATTTCAGACTCTGCGGGACCGGAATATAGAGGAGCTCGCGGGCCGACTGACTGATGGAATACGAAAGGGCTTTGTCCGCGCCCTTGAGGACGACGGCCACGGCCAAGGCCGGAGCGAGGGCGATCCCGCCGGCGCCGAGGAGAAGAAGGACGGGATAGATCATCAGCCCGCGGCGGAGCCCGAAGCGGTCGATGACCCGGGAGGTGAGGACGAGCTGGAAAAGAAAAGCCAGGACGAGCAGTCCGGCGTTGAGCATTCCGAAGAACTCCGTCCGCCGGCCGCTCAGGACTTTATCCGCGATGACCGTCTTGGCTTCCCAGTCGATGAGGGTCGAGACGACACCGCCGACGAAGACGACGGCGGCGAGAAGCTTGAGATAGGAGTCGGCGCGGACGGCGTCCCAGCATGACCCGAAGCCGATCTTCGAGGCGGTTGCGGCGTCGGCCCCCGGACCCCCCGCCGGCCCGGGCTCTCCGAGCCGGCGCTGCTCTCGAAACAGGAGTCCGACGACGGCCATGCAAGCCAGGAGCAAGCCGGCGGAAACGAAGAGAAGCCCGGATGTCCTCAGCGGGCGGGCCAGGAGGCCGGTGACCAACCCCCCGGCGATGCCGCCCAGGATCCCGCCGCTGCCGAAAAATCCGATGAGCCGCTTGGCTTCCCGGGGATTGAAGACGTCGTTGACGCAAAACCAGAACTGGGTGACCAGAACGACGGTGAAGACGTTGACCCACAAATAGAACGGGAGGGGGAGCCATTTCCGGAAGCCGCCGCCGACAGCCATGCTCCAGGCGAACAACCCTCCGAAGAGGGCGGTCGTCGCGGCGAAAAAGGCGAGGCTCCAGAGCAGGAGGGTCTTGCGGGAGACGCGCGCCTGGAGCCGGGAATGAAGGGAGACGACGGCGCCGATGAGAATCGCCGTGGCGTAGGCGTAAGGCAGGCTGCGGGCGCCGAGCTCATCGAGGTAACTCGCGTCGCGGATCGACTTGATGATATTGAACGGCGCGGTGACAAGAAAGAAATAGAGGAAAAATAACACCGCCAGGGCCGCTTCGCCCGGCCGGATATTGACGACGCGGCCGAGACGTTCGGCGAGGCGTTTCGCCATCGGGCGGCTCTTTCGCGGCGCCGCCGCGCCCTCACCCCTTCAAAAAGCTGTGGAGCGCGGCCTCCTCGTCTTCGAAGATGTCCAGGACCTTAGTCAGCATCGTGACCTGAAAGATGAGATAAAGCTTTTTGGAAATGCGGGCCAGTTTGAGTCTTCCGCCCAAGTTGTGGGTCGAGATGTAGCTCGCCAGGATCTCGCCCACGCCGAAGCTGTCGATGAATTGGACCCGGTCGAAATTGAGGAGGATATGGCGTTTGCCGAGGTCGAGCTCGTCCTTGACGAGCTGATGGAGGGTGACGTCGGCGATGTCCGAGCGTTTGAGCTCCCCCTCGATGTCGAAGATGGCGACGCTGTTTTTATCGCGCTTATTAATAACCATGGGGCGCCTCTACCCTTTTCCCCCCAAGCTTATTCGGAAGAGGGGCGGAAGTCAACTCGGGGCCGCTGTTCCCCGCGGCCTCGGAGGGCTATTTCCCGGGCGCCGAGGACGGTTTGGGAGGGCCGGGCTCCCGGCGGGCGGCTTCCTGGCCGTACTCGTCCCGGCAGCGGGCGACCGTGTCTTTGAGTTTTTTGGGGCCGGTCACCATGTTATAAATTGTCGCCCCATCTTCGGCCGCGGTCTGGATTTCGACCCGGCCGTAGTTCAGGACCCGGCCCGGGATATTCTGGTAGTACGACAGGTTGTTGATTTTTTCGAGAGGGCTTTCCTTGGTGTAGAGGTTGAACACGCCCCGCTCGTCGATGACCCGGAGATTCGTGACCGTCCAGATGTCGCGGCGCCGGTAAATCTCCCGGTAGAGGAACCAGAGTCCGGCGAGGGCCAGGACGACGAGACAGACGATCCGAAGGCCTTTGACGAAATCCGTCTCCTTCTCGATCCAGACGTAGGCCGCGATGGTCGCGGCGAGAGCCAGGACGAGGACCAGGAAGGGGACGACGACGGTCAGCCAGTGAGCCCGCGTTTCCAGGACTTTCGTTTCCGCCGGCCTCAGTTTGGTTCTCATGGACGCCTCCTCGCGAGCCTAAAGCTTCGCCGCGATCGCCTCGGCGGCTTTCCGGGGCGAGGCGGCCCCGAACTGGAACTCCAGCTCGGCGCCCGATTTCAGCTTCACGGCGAGGGCCTTCGTCAGGAACGATTTCTTGACGCTCTGGACCCCGGCGATCTCGGCGAAAGGGATCGCGATGTGGTTTTCGAGCTTCTCATACGGCTTGATCCGCTGGGCGATGAGAGAGGCCGCGTTTTCCTTGAGCGAGAGGCCGGCCTCAAAATGGACGTTGGCGTTCGTTACGAAGAGCTTGCCGGTGATTTTCGCCGAGCTCACGCCCGGATCACCGAGAAAAACGCTCCAGGAGCCGACGATGTCCTCGCCCGGTGCCAGCCACGATTCGGCCATGATGCCCTCCTTGGGTTAAATGGGATTTCCGTCATCCCGCCGATTTTATTCCATCCGGGAAAATATTGGTAGGCCTTTCCCGGAACTCGCCCGAGACAATTGACATTCCCGTCCTCGGGTGATATGAAGGCGACATGGCCAAAATCGCGATCCGGCAAAATCCGTCTCTCACCAAGGAAAAGATCATGGAGCTTTTCCAAGCCCACTTCCGGGGCAAGTATGAAGTCTGCGCGACCAAGCTCCTCGGGGCCGATCTTGTCGTCAAGAAGAGCGGTTATACGGGCGTCTCGGTCAAACTCGTCCGGAAGCGCGACGAATGGTTTTTCCGCTTCGGCGCCTTCGCTCCCTCGATGGCGGTCAGGCTCATGCTTTACGGGCTGATCATGTATTTCTTCGTCCGGAAAAGCTGGAAGGCGCTGACTCAGGAGGTCCGGGCCTACATCGAAAGCGAGCCCGCGTTTAAATAGGGCGGTCCGGCGCGTCCATGGTGTGGACGCTCACCTCATAACCCTCCCGGATCGGCGGGCCGGAGAAAAAGCCGAGGAATTTGATGAGCTGTTCCTGGTAGAAACGGCTCTCTTCGTTGGCCAGAGCGTCTTTTTCCGTCCTCCAGAAGGTGACGGCGATGCCTTTCCCCGCCGGACGGTCAACCAGCAGGCAAGCGCCCCGAAAGCCCTTCTGCTTCTTCGCCTCGGGAACGACACTTGTCCGGAAGAGCTTGATCGCGGCGGCGATGCTTTCCTGTTTGACCTGGAGGATGGTCATGCGAGCGAACATGGGGCCCTCCTTTTTTCCTGATCCCCCGTACTCCGGGGGAGGAGGTTCGTTCTTGAAACGACGCCTGAAAAAATCATAGCAGGCCCGAAGAAGGGAGTCAAGAACATCAACGAACTTGACTATTCCCTCGCTCCCGGAGATATTAAGAGTGGGTTTCACGCGGGGAGGCTGAAAAACCGCCCATGAAAACAGGAAGCGAGAGCCGCAAAATCCGAAACGGCGGAAAAGCCCGTCTCGCGAGGCTCGTTCTTTGGGGGCTCGTTTTCGGGACGGCTTGCCTGGCCGGCCTCTCTCGCGGAACGGCTCCGCCTTCTCCCGAAACGGCCGTAAGCCCCTCCGCGCGTCCGGCCGCGGAATTTGCGGAAGGGCAGCTCCCGGCCAAGACCAAAGTCGACCGGACATGCTCCTTCTCCGGCGTCGAGAAGATCGTGGCCGTGGGCGACCTCCACGGCGCGTACGACGAGTTTGTCGAGATCCTCAAGGGAACCAAGATCGTGGAAGAAACCGAGGGAAAGCTCCACTGGGCCGCCGGAAAAACGCATCTGGTTCAAATGGGCGATATCATGGACCGCGGACCCGGGTACCCCGAAAAAAAGGGGGCGCGGGCTATCTTCGACCTTATCATCGATCTCGAGATGGAGGCCGCCGCGGCCGGGGGCCGGGTCCACATGCTCATCGGGAACCACGAGGAGATGAACATCCTCGGCCTGTCCTTCGAAGTGAGGGACGGAGTCAGCGTCAGGCAGTTCAAGGACTTCCTTCCCCCCAAATACTACGCCGCCCGGGAGAAAGAATACAAAGCCAAAGCGGGCGGCGACGGCGATCTCGATCGCTTCTTGACCCAACTCATGAAAGATCCGAGCGCCCAGGAGGAATACAAGTATTTTTTCAACGAGAGCTATGGCCGCTGGATCGCCCGCCATAACGCCGTCGTCAAGATCAACGACATCGTCTTCGTCCATGGCGGCATCAGCGAACAATACTCGTCCTACACCTGCGACCGCCTCAATGCCCTGCTGAGTTCCGAGCTCCAGCGCTGGATCCGGGGCGAACAGGATTTTCCCCTCCGGATGATCCGGAACGACCAAGGGCCCCTCTGGTATCGGGATCTTGCCGCCGTCCAGGACGAAGAAATCCTCAAGGACGAGGTGGACCGGATCCTGAAGAACCTGGGCGCCCGGGCCATGGTCGTCGGCCATACGCCGAGCCAATACTCGATATCGCTCAATAAACTGAGCCGTTTCGATGAAAAGATCTGGATTATCGACACGGGCATCTGGATGGAGACCGGCGGCACCCTCGGCGCCCTGATCATCGAGAACGGGAAATTCCGGGTTTGGCCGAAAGACGATGGCGCCGCGCCGGAGATTCTAAGAAAGCAAGGGGGGAACCGATGAACATCAGACTTCAGGCGCGGATTTTCCTCATCTGGCTGGGAGCCATCGCGGCCGCTTGCGCAACGATGCCTTCCCCAAGCCCGCCCGCGGACGATTCGACCCTCTGGGACTCCGGGAAAATCGAAAAGTTCCTCAAAACAGCCCGCATCGTCGAAATCCGCAAAGACCGGGAGCCGGGGCGGACGCTCCCTTGGCGGGTGACTCTCGACGACGGGACGACCAAAGCGACGGCGATGTTCAAGTATGTGGACCGTCCTCGGCCGCTGAACTTCCCCGACTGCTATAAATTCGAGGTCGCCGCTTATGAGTTGAGCCTACTGCTCGGGCTCGAGATCGTCCCGCCGACCGTCGAGCGCGAGGTCGACGGCACCCGCGGATCCCTCCAATGGTACCTCGAGGATTGCCTCTCCGAACACGACCGCGAGCGGGCCAAGCTCGAACCGCCCGACCTCGACGCTTTCCTCAAACGGCTGGATGAGATCAAAATCTTCGAGCTCCTCGCCGGCGACGAGTGCCAGGACAAAGATGACATCCTGATCCATAAAAAGGGCTGGAAGGTCTGCCGGGTCGATTTTTCCGAAGCCTTCCCGGCCTCGGCGACGATATCGGAAGACTGCCCGATCGGGCGCTGCTCCCGCCATCTCTTCGACCGCCTTCAGGAGACCTCCCGGGCGGCCGTCAGCGATCACCTCCGGCGGTTCCTGAACGAATCGGAACTCGACGCCCTTTGGGCCCGGCAGCGGCGCATCCTCGAGCGGATCCGGACGCTCATCAAGGAAAAGGGCGAGCGGGCCGTGATTTATTGATCACGTTCGATCAAGGAGGGGACGGATGAACACCCAAGCGATCGCCGAGACGCGCCCCAAGGCGCCGGGATTTCTTTATCAGTTCCTGAGGCTGTTCACGAAAATCCAGCCCGGAGAAGCGACGAAAGCCTTTCTCCTCACCCTCAACAGCTTCCTGATCATGTTCGGCTATTATCAGATTAAGGCGATCCGCTCGGGCTTATTGCTCGCCGCCCACCCGGCCGAAATCTCCAGCTACCTGGCCATTCCGCAGGCCGTGATCCTCATTTTTGTCGTCAAGGCGTTCGCCAAGATCGCCTCCAAGGTTCCGCGCCATCTTCTGATCACATATGTCACCATCTTCTGCATTTCGAATCTTCTCCTTTTCAACGTCCTGAACTGGGCCGGCGTCTCCGTGGCCGTCATGGGCATCGTCTTCTATATCTGGATTGGAATGTACAACCTCCTGATCCCGGCCCAATTCTGGGGATTCGCCAACGACATTTACAACGAGGAGGCCGGCAAGCGCCTCTTTCCCCTGATCGCCTTCGGGGCGACCCTGGGGGGGGTTCTCGGACCCCAAGTCGCCAGGCGCCTCGTCCCGCACGTCGGGTCCTATGGGATGATGCTGGTCACGTCGATATTCCTCGTCCTCTGCATCCTGATGACCTGGATCATCCATAAAAGAGACCTTCGGGAAGAACGTCGATATTCCCTCTCGCCCGGAGAGACGGCCGGGAGGCAAGGCAAGGTCCAAGAGAAGCCGCTGGATAAAAGCGGCGGATTCCGCCTCGTTTTCAAGAGCCGATACCTTCTTCTCATAGCCTTAGTCATGGGGCTTTATAACTTCATCAATTCCTTGGGCGAAGCGATGTACAGCATCATCCAGCAGCGAGCGGCTCTAGGAGCGCTTCAGACGACGGCGTCCGGCGGCATCGCTTTGCAGAATTACATCAGTCAGGCCTTCGCCGGCTATCAGGGTTTGACCAATCTCCTGGCGATGCTCTTCCAACTCTTCCTGGTTTCCCGGATCTTCCGCTGGGTCGGCATCGGCGGGGCGCTCCTCTTTCTGCCGATCGTTTCGATGGGGGGATATGGATTCGCCACGTTCGGGGCGTCCCTTGTTTTGGTGAAGTGGATCAAGTCCATTGAAAACGGAACGGATTATTCGCTGATGAAGACGGCCCGGTCCGCTCTCTTCCTCATCACCCGGCGGGAGGAAAAATACAAAGCCCAGGCGGCCATCGAAACATTTTTCGTCCGCGGGGGAGATGCCCTCCAGGCTGTCGTCGTTTGGATCGGGACGACGTTCCTCGCCTTCTCGATCGAAGGATTCGCGATGATCAACGTCGTCTGCATCTTCGTCTGGATTTTCCTGACCGTCCTCATCATCCGTGAATATAAAAGGAAGAAGGCCGCTTCGGAGGTCGTGGCGACGGAATAAAACGAGGAGGCCGGCGAGAGGCCCGCGCCTAGGATTTCCGCAGGTCTTTGAGCTTCAGGATCCCGCCCGAGTCTTGGGCGATGTAGATGAAACCGTCGGGATCGCGGCAGATCCCTTCCTGGTCGTTTCCCGGAAAGGCGTATCCGCGGACGATGGTCCCGTCGAGATTGACTTCGAGAAGGAGGTTGGGCGCGTCGCAGACGACGTGGAGGAGGCGGGTTCGCTCGTCGTAATACATCCCCGCCGGATCCTGGAGCTCGGTTTTCAAAACGCGGACGATGACGGCTTCGGCCTCCGTCCCGCCGCCGGACTTCAACGGGACGGAAAGTTCCAGAAGGCGGGACGGATCCTCCTGGTTTCCGACGTAAAACGTTCCTCCCTCCGGATGGGCGGGATCGGGGACGAAGGCGATCGATTCGAGGCCGTTATCGTAGGGCGTCGACTTCCGCAAGAATGCGGGATCGCCGCCGAACGCCCGGTCGATGGGGAACCGCCGCATCACGACCAGTCGCTCGGGGTCGACTTCCAGGATTACGTCCGCGCCTTCGATCACGGCGTAAAGAAGACCGGTCCCCGGATCGACGGTGATGCCTTCCAGATCGCCGGGGACGGAGGCGCGGGCGATAAGGCCTCCGTCGAGCCGGATTTCGACGATTTCGTCCTGGTCGCTGACGACGAAGATCGTCTTCCGGAGGGGATGATAACAGAGCCCGGACGGCTCGATGATGCCTGTTTTATCGATATCGGCCGTCGGGGCAAAACCCGGGCTGGTCGGCCAGGCGCAGGGAAAGGCGATGGCGGAGGGCCTTTCCGGAGCGCAGCCGGCGCAAACGGCCGAAAGAACAGCCATAATCGCTAGATAAGAGACTTTTTTCATAAGGGAAACACTTTATCGTAAGGATTTTTCCCTGTCAACCCAAATATTCGGCGGCGCGTTTTGCGGTCGTCCCTCAGTCCGAAAACGCCCCTGGCCAAAGGGCCCGGAACGTCCGCTCCGCCGTCAGGGGAGCGTGAAAAAAAAGGGGAAGTTCCGGACGGAAGGCCCGCAAGGCCTCAAGCACCGCGTAGTACGCGCCGATCCCGTACATCAGGGGCGGCTCACCCACGGTCTTGGCGCCCAAGATCCCGACCGACGGCGGGGCATCGTCGAGAAAGGCGACGGTGACCTCGGGGGTCGCGCCGATGTCGGGGACCTTGTACGTGGCCATGCTGTCGGTCAGGATCTTCCCCTCGGGCGAGTAGACGAGCTCTTCGCCCGTCATCCAGCCGATCCCTTGCACGACGCCGCCTTCGATCTGCCCGCGGTCGATGGCCGGATCGAGGCTCCGGCCGACGTCGTGCACGATCTTGACGGAATCGATGCGGGGAATCCCTCGCAGTCCATCGACGGTCGCTTCGACCACGGCGGTCCCGACGGCATGGTAGGCGAAGGGGTGACCTTTCTCCTTCGATTTGTCGAAGTGAAGGCCCGGCGTGGCGTAGCTTGCATACGCCGACAAGGGGATGCGGCGAGAGTAGGCCCAGGCAATGAGCGGCT
>Ga0315273_10007094_pt1 | contig 14016 bp, 13 predicted proteins | sample YL17G02_0_MG_FD_205753 | JGI IMG/M metagenome (GOLD analysis project Ga0315273, IMG submission 205753) | Sediment microbial communities from Yellowstone Lake, YNP, Wyoming, USA - YL17G02_0 | ecosystem: Environmental > Aquatic > Freshwater > Lake > Sediment | place: USA: Wyoming | collected... | reverse complement strand
GCTCAGAACCGCAGCGCATATGGTTACCCCGAGCCAGTTGAGCCTTCACGCTTCTTGCGCGATATTCCTCCTGAGCTGGTACATAACACAGCCCCATCCATAGCACAGAAGCGCCCATCCCACAGCCTCTCTTCTCACCCAGAGCGCTGGCAAATCCCCGCTAAAAACGGCTCGTCAGCTACCGAGCAGCGCTACCGCGCTGGCATGCGCGTCCAGCACCCGGTTTGGGGCGAAGGCATGGTGCTCAACAGCCGTCTTCAGGATGACGACGAAGTCGTAGATATCTTTTTCGAAGAGCTGGGGCTGAAGAGGGTGGCGGCTTCCCTGGCAAAGCTTGAGATCAAGTCGTGAAGCGTTCAGGGATTGGCGAGGAATTTACTCAACGTTCTACACTTCCCCCTCCACGCCCACAAGAAACCGGCGTATAATCCTCTCGCCATGCCCATACTCGATCCCCACTCTATGGAATTTATTAGCCGCAGTGCGGAGCAAACCCGCCGGGCTGGTATGCGCCTGGGAGCGCTGCTGCAAGCCGGGGATGTGGTTTGCCTGGCTGGAGAACTGGGGTCAGGAAAGACCACCCTGGTGCAGGGCATTGCTGCAGGTTGGGGTTCTCTGGACGCGGTCTCCAGCCCCACATTCGTGCTGGTCAATATGTACCGGCAGCCCAAAGGGCGGCAGCTATTCCACTTGGACACCTATCGCCTGACCAGCGCCGCCGAAGCCGAAGACCTGGACCTGGACAACATGCTAGAAGCTGGCCCCCTGGTGATCGAGTGGGCGGACCGTATCCAGGAAGTATTGCCTGGTGAGCGCCTGTGGGTAGCGCTGCGTTGGGTGGACGATAGCCAGCGCGATCTGTTGATCTCAGCGCGCGGCCGGCGTTATCAATCTTTGTTACTGGAATTTCGCAGGCGGGTTTTTGGAGTGCCATAATGATCCTGGCTCTGGACACCTCGACGCATACAATGGGCCTGGCACTCTTTGATGGGGTGCAAGTGCTGAGTGAGGCGGTTTGGGTCAGCCGCAACCACCACACTGTGGAATTAGCACCGGCAGTAGCGGACACATTGGCCAAAGCTGGGGTCAAAGTGCCCGAATTAGGCGCTATCGTAGTGGCTACTGGCCCCGGCTCATTTACCGGCTTGCGTATTGGCCTGGCATTGGCGAAAGGGATGGCGTTAATGCACCAGATTCCACTGGTCGGCATCCCCACATTAGATATATTAGCCGCGGCCCAGCCGCTGCGGGCTGAACCGCTGGCAACCATCCTGCGCGCCGGTCGGGGACGACTGGCGGTGGGCTGGTATGAAGTAAAAGAGGCAGCCTGGCAACTCATTGGGAATATCGAAGTTTGTACTCCCCAAGAGCTGGCGCACCGCATCCAGTCACCGACTTTGGTGTGTGGAGAGCTAACCGAAGGAGAGCGCCGCTTGCTGGGGCGCAAGCGAAAAAACGTAATCCTGGCTTCCCCGGCGCAATCGCTGCGTCGCCCCGCATTCCTGGCGGAATTGGGATGGCAGCGCTGGCAGTCTGGAAAAACCGACAACCCCGCCACCCTGGCGCCTTTTTATCTCCATTATAACCAGCCTATCCAGGCATGACCTCGTTGTCGACCAACAGCACAGTGCTCATCCGGCCAATGCAGCCGTTCGATATTGAGCAGGTGCATCTCATTGATCAGCTTTCTTTCAGCTTGCCCTGGCCTGCCAGCGCCTTTTCTTATGAATTGAACGAAAACCCGCTTTCCATGCTTTGGGTGGCCGAAGTCAGCCCACCCGGAGAGAAAAGCCAGACAGTGGGGATGATCGTTGTATGGCTGATTGTCGATGAAGTCCATATTGCTACGATCGCAGTCCATCCTGACTATCGCAACCAGGGAATCGGCCAGATGATACTGGTGACTGCTCTGCGCGAAGCTATCCATAGAGGTTATCGGCTTGCCACCCTGGAGGTACGCGCTAACAATACGGCTGCTCAAAAGCTTTACCGCCGCTTCCAATTTGAGGTAGTTGGCAGCCGTCCGCGCTATTACCGGGACAATAACGAAGATGCGTTGATCATGACGGTCAGCGGATTGGGAGAAACATACCTGAATTGGCTCGAAAGCGGCGCGTTGAAAGATCAAAATTGAATATAGGAGGTACAAGATGAGGCCTGACGAAGAGTTGAAGCAAGTTGCACAAGAAGTGTCTGTTTGTACCCGCTGCAACCTGCATTTTTCTCGCAAAATTGCTGTCCCCGGCGAAGGTCCGGCAAATGCCGAGATCATGTTTATTGGCGAAGGCCCTGGTTTCTACGAAAACGAACAAGGCCGGCCTTTTGTGGGCGCCGCCGGTAAATTCCTGGATGAGTTGCTAGAGAAAATCGGCATGAAACGCTCTGACGTTTTTATCACTAACGTGGTAAAGTGTCGCCCTCCAAGTAACCGCGACCCGGAGCCGGGCGAGATCGAAGCCTGCAACGCCTACCTGGAACGCCAGATACAGGCGATCAACCCCAAGGCGATCGTAACCCTGGGGCGATATTCGATGGGGCGCTTCTTGCCAAACGCCAAAATCAGCGACGTACACGGCCAGGCAATGAACGTTAAAGGCCGCCTGATCGTCGCCATGTACCACCCCGCAGCGGCTCTGCACCAGCAATCTTTAAAACCCACCCTTGAGAAAGACTTTTCTCGACTGCCTGGGCTGATCGCTAAAGCTACACGAATGCCAGAACAAAAAGAACAGGCTCCCGAAACAAATGAAGGAAATAAGAACGCCAAGCAGTTGAGCCTTTTTTAAAGGAAAAATGGATGAAGCAAAACCTGATCACTCGCTTAAAAAATAAAGAGGCGCGTGTCGCCGTGCTGGGTCTGGGTTATGTTGGTTTACCCCTGGCAGTAGTCTTTGCGAAAGCAGGCTTCACCGTCACCGGCATCGACCCAGACCAGAGCAAAGTGGATACGATCTGCCGCGGCAAAAGCTACATCTTGGATGTACCGGCCGAACAGGTTGCCCGCCTGGTGGCCTCTGGCAGGCTGAGCGCCACGTCTGATTTTTCTGCTCTGCGGCAGGCCGATGCCGTCAGTATCTGTGTACCCACTCCCCTGCGCAAAACCGGCGACCCAGACCTGTCCTTTATTGTCGACGCCACTGACGAACTGGCCAAATATATGCACCCTGGCATGGTGGTCGTGCTTGAATCCACCACCTATCCCGGCACCACCCGCGAGATCCTGCTCCCCAAGTTAGGCAATGAAAACGGCCTGAAAGTTGGCGAGAACTTTTTCCTGGCTTTTTCACCCGAGCGGGTTGACCCTGGCCGTCAGGATTGGACCACTCTCAATACCCCCAAAGTGGTCGGTGGGATCACCCAGGCCTGCTCGGAGGTTGCCGCCGCCTGGTATGCTGCCGCCATCCAAACCGTGGTACCTGTTTCGTCTGCCGAAGTAGCCGAGATGGCCAAGCTACTGGAGAACACCTTCCGCATGATCAACATCGGCCTGGTCAACGAGATGGCGCTGATGTGCGACCGGCTGGGTGTGGATGTCTGGGAAGTGATCGACGCCGCCGCCACCAAACCCTTCGGCTTTATGAAGTTCACACCCGGCCCAGGCCTGGGTGGGCACTGCATCCCGATTGATCCGCTTTACCTGTCCTGGAAGCTGCGCGCTCTGAACTACACGGCACGCTTTATTGAGCTGGCCTCTGAGATTAATACCGGCATGCCGCGCTACGTAGTCGGTAAAGTGCAGGATGCTCTCAACAACCAGGGCAAGCCGCTCAAGGGTAGCCAGGTGCTGGTATTGGGTGCAGCTTACAAGCCCGATATTGAAGACTTGCGCGAGTCGCCTGCTCTGGACGTAATTGGCCTGTTGGAGCAGAAAGGAGCGAGGGTCGTATACCACGATCCGTATGTGCCTCGCATTCATTTTGATAGCGGCGAGGGTCTGTCTGCAGAGATGTTCAGCGTTCCAAACCTGATGGCAGCCGTTAAGTCCGCCGATTGTGTTGTGATTGTGACCAATCACAGCTCATACGATTACGGCGCTATCCTGGATAGCGCCAGGCTGGTTGTAGATACACGCAACGCCCTGGGCTCCAAAGGGCGCGACAACCCGAAAGTCACCAGGCTGTAATGATCCCATTCAACGACTTAAAGCCGACTCACGTCCTCCTGGTCAAAGAACTGGAGGAAGCTCTCCGCCGTGTCGTCGAGCGGGGATGGTTTATTCTTGGCCCGGAGGTGGAGGCTTTTGAGACAGCCTTTGCTGCTTATCATGGAGTGGCTCACGCGGTGGGCGTAGCGAATGGTACAGACGCCATCGAGCTGGCCCTGCGGGCGGCAAATGTCGGGACCGGAGACGAGGTCATTACTGTTGCGCATACGGCGGTCGCCACCGTGTGCGCCGTGGAGCAAGCCGGCGCCACACCCGTTTTGGTGGATATTGACCCCAAAACCTACACAATGGACCCAGTGGCGGCTGAAGCTGCCATCACCCCCCGCACTACAGCGCTGCTCCCCGTCCATTTGTATGGGCAACCTGCCGATATGACCGCACTGTGCGATCTGGCCAAACGCCATCACCTGCTACTGATCGAAGATTGTGCCCAAGCCCACGGGGCTCGCCACGCCGGGCGCCTGGTAGGCACGTTCGGTCACATGGCAACTTTTAGTTTTTACCCCACCAAGAACCTGGGTGCATATGGCGACGGCGGCGCGGTGCTGACTGACGACACCCGGCTCGCTGACCGCTTGCGCCGCCTGCGCAACTATGGGCAGACCTCGCGCTATTACCATGCCGAGCGCGGCACTAACAGTCGCCTGGATGAAATGCAAGCCGCCATCCTGGCGGTTAAACTCACCTACCTCGACCAACACAATGAAATCCGTCGCAAACTGGCAAATCATTACACGCAGCGTCTGGAGCAAACGATCCAACCCTGGGTGCGCGAGCAGACTTACCATGTCTACCACCTGTATGTGATCCGCCACCCCAGGCGCGATGCCCTGATGGCGGCGCTTAAGAGGCGCGAAATCGGCACTCTAATCCACTATCCCATCCCAGTCCACCTGCAAGAGGCTTATACTGATCTTGGCTATAAACCGGGCAGTCTGCCGGTAACCGAACGAACTGCTCGAAAAGTACTTTCTTTACCGTTGTATATCGGGCTGGCGCTGGATGACGTCGAACATGTAGCACAGGCAATTACTGATTTTGAGAAAGAGGCGCCTGATGGCTAAACTGCCCGGTCAAGAGGCTTTCAAAGACGCGCGTGTCCTGATCACCGGTGGGATGGGTTTCATCGGAAGCAACCTGGCAATTGCCCTTGTAGGCCTCGGCGCCGAGGTGACCATCGTCGACGCAATGATCCCCGGTTATGGCGGCAACTTGTTCAACATCGAGCCCGTCCGTGAACATGTCACGGTCAACTTCTGCGATATCCGCGATACGAACGTGATGGAATACATGGTTACCGGCAAGGACATTATTTTCCACCTTGCCGGACAGGTTGATCACGTCTTGAGCCTGACCGATCCCTACCCCGATATCGATATGAACATCAAGGGTACTGCGGTGATCATGGAAGCCTGCAAGCGGAAGAATCCTGCCGTTCGCCTGATTTACACTGGAACGCGCGGGCAGTACGGGCCAGCGATTTCCCTGCCGGTTAATGAGGAAGCTCCCACCCACCCGCGCGGCATATACGAAATCTCAAACCTGGCTGCCGAAAAGATCATCCTCGTTTACCATGAGGTGCATGGCATCCGTTCGATCCTTTTGCGGCTCACCAACATCTATGGACCACGAGCCCAGATGCTCCACTCGCGGTATGGCGTGGTAAACTGGTTTGTGCGCCTAGCACTCGACAACGAAACAATCAAGGTGTTCGGCGATGGTCAAATCAAACGCGATTTTCTGTATATTGACGATTGCGTCGAAGCCATGCTTGAGTGCGCGCTGACCGAGCGCGCTTACGGAGAAGTGTTGAACGTTGGCATAGACAAGCCTACGAACTTCATTGAGCTAGCGGAAGCTGTGGTGCAGGTGTGCAGCAGCGGCAGATGGGAGTTTGCACCATTTTCGCCGGAACGTATAGCTCAGGAGCCAGGCGATTTTTACTCGGATATCAGTAAAATTCGCCATCTAGTCGGGTGGGAACCTCGCACAAGCCTTAAAGTTGGGCTGACGCAAACCGTCAACTTTTACCGCCCGCACAAACAACATTATTGGTAATACTTATGTCCGGCTCAATTCCGAAGACAGCTCATCTCGGCCAGCATGTCGTCCTGCAAGACGATACGATCCTCGGTGAAAACATCACCATTGGCAACAATGTCTCATTCTATCCCGCGGTGATCGTCGGCGAGGGCTGTCAGATCCTCGACGGGGCTGTATTGGGCCGCCCTCCGATCTCCGCCGGCAACACCAACCGGCCGATTGATGGGCGCTTCCGCACCCTCTCTATCGGCCCAGGCAGCGTGATTGGCGCGAACACTGTGCTCTACACGGGCATCACTATCGGCCCGCAGGTGCTGATCGGTGACCTGGCGACTCTTCGAGAGGACTGCACGCTGGCGCAGCAAGTTGTGGTCGGGCGCGGGGTATTGGTGATGTACCATACCACAATTGGCGATCGTAGTCGCGTCATCGATGGCGCCATCCTGACCGGCGATATGATCATCGAGAGTGATGTCTTCATCGGACCTGGCGTAAACAGCATCAACGATAATGACGTGTACTTGAAGCGTTTCGGACTGTCATCCTTTGAAGTGCGCGGGCCCACTATCCGGCGTTTTGCTCTGATAGGGGCAGGCGCCAACCTTGCGGCTGAGATCGAGATTGGTATGGGAGCCATCGTCGCCCCTCATGCGATGGTCACGCATGATGTACCAGCCTGGACGGTGGTCGCAGGAGTGCCAGCCCGGGTAGTCCGAAGCGTGGATGAGAGCCTGCGCGCTCAGGTCCTTGCACATTTCGGTATCAAGGAAGAAAATCCGTGAGTTTTATCTCTATTGTTATACCTGTATACAACAACGCTACGAGCCTCCCCGATCTGCTGGCGAAATTCCAGGCGCTCGCCTCCCAAAACACAGAAGACCAATTCGAATATGTCTTTGTCGACGACGGGTCTTTGGATAATTCGTTTGCGATGATGTTAGACCTGGCTCAGCAAGAACCGTGCATGCGGATCGTCAAGCTATCGCGAAATTTTGGCTCGAACGCTGCACTCCTCTCGGGGCTGAGCCAGGCCAGAGGCGACGTGATTGCTGCCATCGCAGCCGACCTGCAGGATCCTCCGGAGCTGATACATGATATGCTCGAGCACTGGCGCCAGGGGCTCAAGGTGGTGCTGGCAGCCAGGGAGGGGCGCGATGATGGCTTCGCGACCAACTTGATGTCCGATACTTTCTACAGCCTGTTCCGGCGCTTTGCCATCCAGAGCATGCCCCAGCGAGGGTTTGATTTCTTTCTTATAGACCGCCAGGTCTGCAATATCATCAATGGTATCCAGGAAAACAACGCCTACTTAATGGGCCTGATCCTATGGCTGGGCTTTAAGCCGCAAGTGGTTTACTATCACCGCCGTAAGCGAGAAGAACGTTATGGTCTCTCGATGTGGACCTTTACTAAGAAACTGAAGTATTTCATAGATTCTTTTGTTTCTTTCTCATATATGCCGGTGCGTGCCTCATCCATCATCGGCATCTGCCTGAGCGTGCTTGGGTTACTCTATGCCGTCCTGGTAATAGCCTTACGGCTGCTCTTCGGTATTCCGGCCGAGGGTTGGGCATCTCTGATGGTGGTTTTATTGATCGTATCGGGCGCACAAATGCTGATGATCGGCACGTTGGGTGAATATTTGTGGCGCAACCTGGATGAAACCCGCCGCCGCCCGCGTTTTATCATCGAGCGCGTGGTTGAAAACCGCGAAAAGCCCATTACCCCACTTGCTTCATCTGAGCCTTTCAAAGCTGAAAAGACTGCCGGCACTGTAGAATGAGTGAAAACTCTATCTTCCGACAATTGGATCGTCCCTGGCTCTACCGCCTGGCGCAGACCCTATTAGCACCCGGAGCCGAGCAGCTTACCCACCAGCAAATCCAGCGCCTGCTGTCACAGCTACCAGGTTGTGAACGAATACTGGACGTGGGCTGCGGCCCGGCTTCCTGGTTATGGCGAGTTGGCCTTCATCCGGTTGGGCTGGATATCTCCCCCACATATTCGATGACCTTCAATCAATCAGGCGAGCCGGCTGTCACTGCTTCGGCGGATGCGCTGCCTTTCCCGGATGCTTGCTACGGAGGGGTGTGGAGTATTGGCATGCTCCACCATCTTCCCGATGACGCTGCCTGGCAGGCAGTGCGCGAGATACTACGCGTCAGCCGACCGGGTGGTTATGTGGTGATCTTCGATGCCGTCTTTCCATCGGTAGCCTGGCGAAAACCTCTCGCCTGGGCTATCCGCCGTATCGACCGTGGGCGCTTTGTGCGCTCGCAGCAAAAAATGGAGGAGCTGCTCCCCTCACGGGAAAGGTGGTCAATTGAGCGCTGCCCATACAGCTATAATGGCCTAGAAATCTTGACCTGCTGGCTGATCCAATAGGAGCAAAGGAGTGCAAAGAACACCAGAATCTTCGCAAACACCGGCCCTGTTCAGCCGTCCAGGAGTTGTTCATACACGGCAGTGGATCCGCCGCTTTGGAGGACGAATAGTCTTCCTACTGGGCTTGCTAATCTATTTAACTGTCCAACTCCGGCTGGTGCTTATCCCCATCTTGAATCGAAGCGTGCCAGTGGAGGCTGATGATGCTTATACCTATATCATCAAAGCCTCGGAAATGGAGAGTTGTTTCCTCCAGGACTGCCCGGCTCTCGTAGACCTGCGCGAACAACTCACGGCGCCCACATCGAAAGAGCAAACCACATGGCTGCGTTACCGGGAATATAGTCGGGCCTTTGTCGTCTACCATCCGCTCCACTCGCTGTTGATGGTGGGCCTGCACAAGACCGGCTTGACATGGGAGGCGGCTTATAATGTGATCACGGTAAGCGGCGTTATTTTCATTGGCCTGGCTATCGGATATTTGCTCTACGTTTTGTGGGGACCACTGGTGGCTGGCATAGCCCTGGCAGGGCTATCTATCAACCTGTTCCCGGGCCAGGGGCTGCACTACATCGTACCCAGCAACCTGTCGCTTGGAATCGCCATCTTTACCTGGGCTGCTATTATTCACAAGAAGGACGGGGCGCGCTGGATCATGGTGGCAGGCATCTTGGCGATGATCACAATTCACACTACCGGCCGGTTGTATGCTCTCATCGCGCTGGCCTTATTCTGGATCCTGACAGGCTGGCGCAAGCCCTGGCGCATGCCCAGGCAATCCGTGATTGCAGCCGGGCTCGGCCTGTTCCTGGTAGCGCTCTCTTTTGGGTTGCCCCTGATCATCTCCCGGCCAGAGCTGATTGTTCGGCCCGACCCAACCCCACCGGACTGGCAACCGCGCCAGGGTCTATTAAACAACATCACCACGGCGGTCGCGATTGTTATTAGCTGGTGCGTTTCTTTAGGCGGCTTGTGGATCGCCGGCCTGCTGGTAGTGGCAGGGCTCTATTTTACGCCCCGTCCCCGGCTAAAACCTGTCCTGGTGCTCTTCATCCTCCTGGGGGCAGTTACCATTGCCACGCTTTTCTACGTGCTGCCCCGCTATCCAGCAGAGGCGTTCGGCAGGATCTGGGTTGCCTTCGCCATATTATTGATGGGCTTGATCGCCCAGGCTTTCGCAGGATGGGTCTCAGTGCTATCAGGATGGCTGACGGCAGTTATCCAACATGGGATGCCGCCGCTTTTCCGGCCGAAGTGGGTTTTGTCTATCCAGAGCTGGACGCTGGTCGGTTTGGTTGTTTTGGGGGCAGCTTTCTTGCGCGCCGCGTTCGTAGACGTCACTTCCGGCGCCCGAGTCATGTCACTCACAGCCGAAATTATGACCGAAAAACAAAATACCTCACTGGACCCAGCCCAGCCGAGGCTGTTGCTCTCCAAGGGTTGCGGCAGAGTACTTTACATGGACGAGGTGCCCATGCATTTCTATTTTACGCGTGGAGCGCTGGAGTGCGGGGCGGTCTATTACCCTGGAGTGGAAAAAACAGCCGACAAAAAGCTCTGGTTGAGCAATAAGAAGGATATTCGTTATGTCGTCGCCTGGAACCCAAGGGTCGCCAGCGGGAGGATCACGGGTGGGAGCAACCTGGCGTTAGCTCCTGGTGACCAGCTTGCGATTTATGGCCTGGCAGCCCGGCCATTGAATTCCCTCTCGATCTACGTTGAAAACCCTGGTCCAGAAGTGACTCTGAGAGCCAAAGCGACTGGCCCCTCCTTGCCAGACGCGACGGATATCCAGTGGCAGGTGCCAGCCCAGTCATCTACCTGGCTCCAGATCACTGATCAAGGTACCTTTACAGTCACAGATTTTACATTGACCATGCCAGCAACCTCTGCCCCGATCCGCATAAATGGATTGAGGCTGGACCCTTCCAGCAAGCTGAATTGGGCCTGGGATAAGGGAGTCAGCCTCGTTTATAAACCTGCCAATCCATCCGCAAAACCGACGACGATCACTTTTGATTCTAATGCCCTGGCTCCGAAGCTAGGCCGCCCTCTTCATATTCTGGCGGACAATGGAGACACCGTCTTGGCGGAGTTCGACAATTAATTTACTTGCATTCTCTCTCACTATGGAATAATCGAGGTAGTAATGTCTAATTACCTAGTTACCGGCGTGGCCGGTTTCATCGCCTCACGCGTGGCCGAAATGCTGTTGGATGCCGGTCATACTGTAACCGGCCTGGACAATTTGAACGACGCTTATGACGTGCGTGTGAAGGAGTATCGCTTGAAGCGCCTCCTGAACCGCCAGGGGTTTTCTTTTCACCGGCTGGACATTGCGGATCGAGAGGCAATCAATCAACAACCTGCAATTAGCCATCAGCAATTTGACGCCGTTTTCAACCTGGCGGCGCGCGCCGGGGTGCGCCAATCGTTAGAGAATCCGTGGGTGTACGTCGACACCAATATGACCGGCACGCTCAACCTGTTAGAGTTGTGCCGGCAGCGTAATATACCCAAGTTCATTCTTGCTTCCACGTCCAGCATCTATGGCGCCGACGCCCCCCTGCCCACTCCCGAAACCGCCAATAGCGACCGCCCCTTGCAGCCCTACGCTGCCAGCAAAAAGGGCGCTGAAGCCATGTGCCACGCTTATCATTTCCTGTACGGTATCGATGTGACGGTCTTCCGGTATTTCACCGTCTATGGCCCGGCCGGTCGTCCGGATATGAGTATGTTTCGTTTCGCACAGTGGATCAGTGAGGGTCTCCCGTTGAAGCTGAACGGCGACGGCGAACAGTCGCGCGGTTTTACCTATGTAGATGATATCGCCCGCGGCACCATCCTGGGCCTGAAGCCCTTGGGCTATGAGATCATTAACCTGGGCGGTCACGAAACGATTACTATGAACAGCTTGATCGGCTTGATAGAAGAATTGGTTGGCAAGAACGCACGGGTAGAGCACTACCCGGCCAACCCGGCCGATATGTTTGCGAATTGGGCGAACATCGAGAAAGCCAAAAGGTTGTTGAATTGGACGCCCCAGGTCTCTCTGGCCGAGGGCATTTCGAACCTGATAAAATGGTACAATGCTGAACGCGCCTGGGCCAGCCAGGTGATAACGGAATAATAAGGGAATTTTGAGTTTTGTTCGCGTCGGCCGCACCGATGCAAACAGAACTACCACAGCTTTTAAAAACCATGATGGAATCAGGTTACATCAGGTTGCGCGGACTTTTTTACCGCCTCTTTCAAAATGAATTAATCCGCCGCCTGGTAAAAAATTCCGCTTATCTATTCAGCGCCACCGGCATTTCGGCGGCGCTCAGCTTGTTCCAAAGCATCCTGGCGGCGCGCATGTTGGGGGTGGCTGGTTTCGGCATCCTGGGGATCATCACGATGTTCACCAGCGTCATTAATAAATTTGCCTCTTTCCGGATGAGCGAGCTGGTAATTAAATATGTGGGCCAGTACACCGAAACCGACGATCAGATCAAAGCCGCGGCAGTATTTAAAGCCGCAGCCCTGACCGAAATGTCAGCTTCTATAGTTGCATATAGCTTGATCTGGCTGCTGGCCCCCCTGGGAGCGCGCTATTTCACCAAAGACGCCAGCCTGACTACCTGGTTCACCCTGTATGGCCTGATTGTGCTGGCAAACCTGATCGCCGAAAGTTCTACCGGATTGCTGCAAATATTCGACCGTTTCCGCCAGATCGCGGCCATGAATATTGCACAAAACGCCATTACCCTGCTATTGACAGTTCTGGCCTTTATAACCAAGGGCGGTATGCAGGAAATACTGCTCGCCTACTTGTTGGGCAAGGCTATCAGCGCCCTGGGAATCACCTATTTCGCCCTGGCAGAAGCTACCCACCGCTGGGGGAAGGGGTGGTGGCGGTCCCCACTCAGGGCGCTTAGCGCCAAGGCGCGCGAGCTTACCCATTTCGCCATCAGCACCAATATCAGCGCTTCCCTGAGTTTGATTAATAAAGATAGCGAGCTGCTATGGGTTTCGGTATTCCGCTCTCCCGTTGAGGTGGGTTATTATAAGCTGGCACTCAGCCTGGTCAACCTGGTTCAAATGCCGGTCAGCCCGCTGCCACAGACCACGTATCCTGAGCTTTCGCGCGAGATGGCCCGCAAGAACTGGGGGAACTTTCGCTATATCTTACGCCAGGGCTCTTTAATGGCTGGCAGTTACACCCTGGTCATGACCATTGCACTATTCTTGCTGGGACAGGCGCTGATCAGCTTCCTGTATAAACCGGAATTCCTGCCGGCCTACCCGGCGCTGATGATCATGTTGGTCGGTTTCCTGGTCGCAAATACTTTCTACTGGAACCGGATCGCCTTGCTGGCTCTGGGCAAACCCGACTTTTCTACGATGGTCAACCTGGTGCTGGCAATCATCAAAGTGATCGGAATCTTTCTCCTGGTGCCTCGTTATGGATATCTGGCAAGCGCTGCGCTGCTGGCTGGCTCCTACACGATTGGTGTGAGCCTTTCGGTCTGGAGAGTCTACACTCTGTTGCCTCGAGGAAAGCCATCCCCGGCGGCTGAGGCCGCCAGTCATACGACCAGATGATTTCGGCCAGGCTGTTTACACCACCGTCCCAGCTGAAACAACAATTCGAGCGATGAAAGTAGCTTACGTCCTCCCTTACTTACAGAGACCTTCTGGCTGGCGCACACATGCCTGCGCTTTCCTGCAAGCAATCTGTAAATCCCTCGAGCCTGTGTTGTTTGTCTCTTCATCCGACCAGGAAGCTGCCCGGACACTTTTCCCTGGAATACCAGTCTTTTCGCTGCCTGTGACGCAACAGGCTTCGCTTTCCAGCCTAAATGGACTGCGACGGTTGGCAATGTGCTACCGGGTAATTGCTAACAACCGTTATCCTGCTGTCGATCTGGTCCATTCCATGGAGGCCTATCCCTGCGGGCTGGTAGGGAGCTGGCTGGCGCAAAAGCAGCGCTGCCCGCATGCCATTACCACCCACGGCACCTACGGCGTGATATGGTATGAAAAAGTGGTGGACCGCCTTGTTTACCAGCGGGTACTCAAAAAAACGGCGCTGTTCTGCCCGGTCTCCAATGGCACTGCTCAAATGGTAAAAAGCTATTTTGGTCAGGCATTGGTCAAAACGAGGGTGCATCCGATCCTGAATGGCAACAATTATACGAAGCAGGTTCCTCAAGAACAGGCGCTTCTCCGTTCTTTCCCCACCATACCAACCTTGCTTTCTGTGGGCGATATCAAGCCGCGCAAAGGCCAGCATATCAGCCTGGCAGCCTTCGCCAGGGTCAAAGCCCAGATTCCCTCGGCGCGCTACGTCATCGTCGGCAGTTACAAGCACGATGAGTATTATCACCAATTGCAGAGTATGATCCGCAACTACAAAATTGAGGATGTGATTTTTACAG
>Ga0315273_10007093_pt1 | contig 14017 bp, 7 predicted proteins | sample YL17G02_0_MG_FD_205753 | JGI IMG/M metagenome (GOLD analysis project Ga0315273, IMG submission 205753) | Sediment microbial communities from Yellowstone Lake, YNP, Wyoming, USA - YL17G02_0 | ecosystem: Environmental > Aquatic > Freshwater > Lake > Sediment | place: USA: Wyoming | collected... | reverse complement strand
CTGTTGGACGACCTGCAGAAGGCGGAAGGCCGGGGGATGGACGAGCGGACGAAGCTCCTGCTGCAGTCCGCGGCAGCGGTGGCGTACGGGTTTGCGCTCTGGCGGTGGGGCGGCATGTACGCCGTGCGCATCCCGTTCGTCGAGGGCCGCGTGGACCTGATGGTCATGTACGTCCCGTTCGCGGCGCTGGTCATCCTCGCGACCTCCAACGCGGTCAACCTGTCGGACGGCATAGATGGTCTCGCCGGCGGAGCTGCGGTGATCGCGCTGCTGGGCATCGCCGGCATCGGACTGATGGACCCGCGCAACGCGACCGGGGCCGTCTGCTGGCCTCTGATCGGCGCCATTCTCGGATTCCTCGTCTACAACATCCCGCCGGCCCGACTGCTCATGGGCGATACCGGCGCGCTGGCAATCGGCGCGGCGCTGGCCGGGCTGGCGATATTCGCGCGCGTGGAGTTCTGGCTATTCCTGGTAGGGGCGCCCTTCGTTGTGAATGCTGCCTCGGTGATGGTGCAGATGGGGACGGTACGCGGCCTCTGGCGGCTCGTGCGGCCCCTCCGCCACCGCACCACCGAGACTGCGAGGCCATTCCTCTGCACGCCCATCCATCACCATTTCCAGTGGCTGGGGTGGAACGACTGGCGCGTGCTAGCGCTGTTCTGGGGGTTTGGGGCGGTGATGGCGGCGTGGTCGCTGCTGGCGGTCTGGTCGAGCCTGCTCTGGCTGATCGGGCTGGTGGCGATCGCCGCGTTCCTGGTCGCAGCCGCGCTGCAGAAGCAGGTGCGCGCCAACTACTTCCTGGGGCTGCTCCGGCGGCCGAACCAGTCGGCGCTGCTCGCGCTCTATGGCGGCATGCCGGTAGAGGTGATCGGCCTGCCGCTCTACCGGCTGCATTACGAGACATCCATCACCGAGCAGATGCTGGGGGGAGCGACAGTCGAAAGCATCCTCTGGCGGCCGATCACGGAGGTCGAGGCGCACGTCGTGCTGGGAAAGATCTACGCCGATCAGAAGCTGCTCGAACAGGCGCTGGTCGAGTGGGAGCAAGTGCCCACGCGCAACCTGGTGATCCGGCCGGGCGTGATGCTTCGGCTGGCGCGCATCTACTACGGCCGCGACCGGCTGCTGGAGGCGATCAAGCTCTGGGAGCAGCTTCCGCCCTCGCGGCTGGAGGGCATGCCGAACGTGCGCGAGGTCGTCCGCAGCGCCAAGCTGCGCCTCGCCGACCTGGCCACCAAGTCGCATCGCCAGGGCATGCGAGTCATGCAGCAGGCGGAGCGCGCCGGGGACGTTCCGGAGCGGCTTGAGGGTTACCTGCTCGCGGCACGGCGCCTCAACCAGGACCTGCTCTCTCTGCTGCTCTACGAGCGGGACAAGCTGCGCGGCCGGCAGGCCGACCCTCAGGCGGCGCGCGTGCGGCGGGAGCTGCTACGCAGGACGCGGAACGCAGTGCTGGCGCGCATCAGCGACCTGGACGAAGCGCTGGGTCGCCTGGCGCGCACGGTGCCGATGCCGGAGGGAGAGGAGTCCGCGATTCCGGCCGATCCCGCGGCGAGGGCCGCGCAGGAGCTGCAACTCCGGCAGCAGGAGCTGCAGCGCCTCATCGCGCCGGCCGGCAAGGGCGAGCCCGCTATCACCGGCGCGGCCGTGCACCCGAAGGCCTCGCGCAACAGTGTCTTCCGGCTCAGCATCTCGTGGCCAGGAGGCGGGCCGGCAAGCGTGATCGCGAAGCGGTACGCGTCCGACCGCATCGCGTTCTTCGCCGCGTGCTACCGGCGAGAGCGCGGCGTCCTCGAGCTGCTCAACAGCTACGGCTGCGCCGTGCCGCGAGTGTACGGCGGCGAGTTGATGGATGAGCAGGCGATCCTGGTCATGCAGGACCTGGGCGACGAGACGCTCGCCGAGCGCCTGGAGGCATCAGACGTGCAGGGCAAGGAGCAGTGGCTGTACTCGGCAGTGCTCGCGCTGGCAGCGCTGCACGCCGCCACTCAGCCCCATCTGCGGGAGCTGGAGAGAGAGATCCGCAAGGTGGACAAGGAGGCCCTCGGCCCGGATTACTACCTGAACGCGATCCGGATTGCGCTCGAGCGCGTGGCTGCGCTCGGCGGGATGGTGATCGGGGACTCGGACTGGACGAATATCGCCGAGCAGGCCAGGGCGCTCGTGGACCACCTGTGCGGTCGACCGGTGGGGTTCGTCCACTTCGAGTTCACGCCTCACCATCTAATGGTGACGGACTCGGGCCTCAGCGTGTTCGACTTCGAGCAGGCCACCATCGGCCCGCCGGAGTTCGATCTTGCCGCGCTGCTGGCGCAGCCGGAGAGCGACATCGGCCCCGATGGCTGGCAGGCGATGATTCGGCACTACACGCGCGCGGCAACCGAGCACGGGCTCCCGGGCGCGGGTGTGGAGCAGATGGAGCGCGCGGTGTCGTACGCGGCGCTGTTCAAGTGCCTGGTGTACGCCGGGGCGGCCGGGAACTTCCTCGATAAGTTCGGGGGAGAGCACCACCTCCAGCGCTTCCACTACTACCTCGAGCGGTGCCAGACGACTCTGGGGCGGTGGGCGCCCCTACGGCCGCTCGCCGCGCTGCTGAATCCGCGCTTCCGCGCGGCGCGAGGGGCCACGCTGCGGCTGCGTGCGGCGGCGCGGCAGGCGTGAGAGAGGGCTCGGCCCGTCGCGCGCACGTTGACCTTCTCTTCCGGCGGTAGATATAATGCTGTGAGTGTGGGAGCTTCTGGGGGGCTCGCACGGTCTCAGGAGGACCGACGCCTCGCGGCCCGCAGTTCTTGAGGCCCTCAGGTAGTGTGGAAAGCTCCGGGTAGGGAGATTCGCTGGTGCGCGGTGTTTACGGGATCCTTCTGATCGTGGCTCTGGTCGCCGTCAGCGGCCTGGTCGCCTATATCGGAGATATCCTCGGGCGCCGGCTTGGCCGGAGACGGCTCAGCCTGTTCGGCATGAGGCCGCGCCACACCGCGATCGCGGTCTCCGTGATCGCGGGGATGCTGATCACGCTGTTCACCCTCGCCATGGCGATGCTGGTCAGCCAGGATGTGAAGGACGGGTTCCTGAAGGTTGACTACATGCGCGAGCGACAGAAGGAGCTGTCCCGGGAAGTGGACACGCTCAACCAGCGCATCGCCGACCTCGACCGGAACAGGCGCGGGCTGGAGTCGCAGGTGGAGCGGGGCAAGGCCGAGCTCGAGAGCGGGCAGGCCCAGCTTGCCGAGGCGAAGGCCGCGCTCGAGAAAACCGAGAAGGCGCGCGATAAGACGGCTGCCGAACTGCGCCAGAAGCAGAACCAGCTGGCGAAGGCCACGCAGGAGCTGAAGAACGCCGATCAGGTGTTCAAGCGCACGGCGAACCAGCAGCGCGATCTGTGGGCCCAGATTGACGCCCTGCGCGCTGTTGCCTCACGGGCCGAACGAGAGTACGCGCTGGAGCGCGCGGTCCCGATCCTGTTCGGGGCGGGGCAGCCGCTCGATGTGGACCTCGTGCCCGGGGGGCAATCGGTTGCCGACGCCCACGCGAGGCTGAATGCATTCGTCGCCCGCATCAGCACGAGGGTGATCGCCGCCGGCACCCGACCGCTGCCCGACAGCAAGGACGCGGTGATCATCCACAAGCTAGTGCGAGACCCGAAGACCAACCAGGTCTCGGTCGCCCGTTCCTACCAGGTGCTCGACGCGGTGGCGAACCGCATCCACGAGAGTCAGGGCGACGTGATCGTGCGAGCTTTCTCCGTGTTCAACACACACCCGGGCGAGCCCGTGTACGTTGACTTCGAGCTGTTCCGCAACCTGCTGGTGTTCCGCCGAGGCGAGATGTTGGCTGAGACGGTGATGGACGGACAGCTCTCCGAACCGGCGCTCATGGCGTCGCTCGTGCACCTGCTCCGGGAGGAGGTGGGGGCGAAGGCGAGAGACAAGAACGTCATGCCCAGGCTGAGCCCCGGCGCCGCGAACCTGTTCGGGTCGAGCGGGGAGAAGGTCGGCGAGATGACGTATGACGAGCTGTTCAGCGTGATCGGGAAGCTCCGCCGGGTGGGCTGTCCCGCGCGCGTGACAGCCGTCGCCGCCGATGACACGTGGACCATCGGTCCACTGAAAGTAGACCTGCGTGTTGATCCCGTCATCCTCGGCACATCGGGCTAGTCGTCCCTCTTGATGACCTCGTCACGCCAGACCGAAGGGCCCATTCTGGCCATAGACCCGGGCCGGAACAAGTGCGGGATCGCGGTCGTCGGCCCGGGCGGGGAAGTGCTCCACAAGGAGATCGTGCCAACCAGGGAGATCGCTGAGGCCGCGTCGCGGCTGGCTGCCGAGTACCGCGCCGTGCACCTCATCGTCGGGGACCGCACCGCGGCAAAGGAGGTGTGCCGCGCGCTCGCCGGTCAGGTGCGTCTACCGGCCGAGCTGGTTGATGAGCACCGCTCCAGCGAGCAGGCCCGCCGCCGCTTCTTCCAGGAGAACCCGCGGCGGGGATGGCGCCGCTTTCTCCCGATCACGCTGCTCAGCCCGGATCGGCCGTACGACGACCTGGTGGCCGTGCTGCTGGCGGAGCGGTACCTGGGGCAGAGATAGGGCTGGAGTCACGCTTCTGCCGTACGTGTCCAGGACAGAGACAGGGCAGGAGACGCGCTCCTGCCCTACGTATCTGTGGTCGTTCTCGATCCCTCCGACGCGGATCAGCCCTTTGCCGGCGCCTGTTCGTCCACGCCCTGGACGACCTTCGTGGCGGCTTTGATGAACGGGGTGAAGAGGTCGATGGGCACGGGGAAGAGCGTGGTCGAGTTGTTCTCGGACGCCACCTCGGAGAGAGTCTGAAGGAACCGCAGTTGGAGCGAGATCGGCTCCACGGCGAGGATCTTCGCCGCGTCCGCCAGGCGCTGTGAGGCCTGGTATTCGCCTTCCGCGTTGATGATCTTGGCGCGCCGCTCCCGCTCGATCTCCGCCTGCCGGGCCATCGCGCGTTTCATCGTATCGGGCAGGATGACATCTCGCACCTCGACCATGGATACCTTGATCCCCCATGGCTCGGTGTGCTCGTCAATGATCTCCTGGAGCCTCTTGTTGATGCGGTCGCGTTCCGCCAGCAACTCGTCGAGCTCCGATTGGCCGAGCACGCTTCGCAGCGTCGTCTGGGCGAGCAGGTAGGTCGCCTTGTGGAAGTTCTTCACCTGGACAACTGCATCAGAGGGGTTGATCACGCGGTAGTACACGACCGCGTCAACCGTCGCCGGGACGTTGTCCTTGGTCATGACCTCCTGGCGCTGTACGTCAATGGTCTCGAGTCGAGTGCTGATCCGCTCCATCTTATCCACCAGGGGGATGAGCAGGATGAGCCCTGGGCCCTTCACCGGAAGCAGCCGCCCGAGACGGAATACCACGGCTCGCTCGTACTCCCGCAGAATCCGTACTGCGGCGGCCAACACGATGATTGCGAACACGATCACCGCGATGGCGATCGGCAATCCATATCCTTGAGATGCCACTATCGGCTCCTTTCAGTTCCTCGAGCGCTCAACATCCACGCGGGGCGGACGGGATCTGCGCTCGTTCCTGACCGCTCGTCGAGATGCCTGCGCCCAACTCCGGTGGCAAGCACCTCTAGCTCTGTGCGGGCGACGCGGTCTGGCCCGCCCGGCGTACGATCAGCGTTAGCCCCTCTTCGCCAACCACCTCTATTTCCTCCCCTTCGCCGATCTCCCCAGCGTCCGCGGACAGCGCTCGCCATCGCTCGCCCTCGACGAATACCTCCCCCTTCGGGTTCAGCTTCGAGAGCGCTCGGCCTCGCTGGCGGAGCAGGCCCTCGACGCCGGTCTGCACCGCGCGCATGTGCGCTCGCACCGCGGCGCCGATGACGAAGACGAAGAATGCCAGGATGAGGACGGTCATCACGACGATGACCTGCCACGATACCCTCAGCCAGCTCGCCGACGACCCGGTCAACATCAGCGCTCCGAAGACGAATGAGATGAGGCCGCCGACCGTCAGAATCCCGTGAGAAACCACCTTCACCTCCGCTAGAAAGAGCAGCATCGAGAAGATAATCAATCCCACGCCCGCGTAGTTCACGGGCAGGACGGCCATCGAGTAGAGCGCCAACAGCAGGCAGAGACCTCCGATCACGCCCGGGAGGATCGCTCCCGGATTCTGAAGCTCGAACATGATGCCGAGGCCGGCCAGCACGAGCAGGACCAGCAGCAGGTTCGGGTTGCCGAGCACGTGGAAGAAGCTCTCCTTGACGCTCGGCGGGATCTCGACCAAGGGAGCGCTCGCGGTATTAAGCGTGACCTTCCGGCCGCCGGGGAGGGCAACTACCCGTCCGTCTACCTTGCGCAGCAGATCCCGCGGGTCTTCCGCCAGGTCGTCCACGACGTGGAGCTTCAGCGCCTTCTCCGCGCTGGCGGTGACACTCTCGCGGACCGCCTGCTCGGCCCAATCGGCGTTGCGCCCGCGGCGCTGGGCGATCACCCGGATCTGCTCGGCGAACGCGTTCACCACCTTCTCGCCCATCACGTCTTTCGACGGCTTGGGCTGTTTCCCGCCCGTCTTCTCCTGGGGCTGCTCGGGAGCGGGCATCGAGAGCAGCTCGACGGGGTGCGCGGCTCCAATCGAGGTGGCCGGCTGCATCGCGGCGATGCTCGCCGAGAGCGTGATGAATGTTCCGGCGGACATCGCGAACGCGCCCGCCGGGTAGACGTAGGCGATAGTGGGCAGGGGCGCGTTGAGCAGCGCCTCGGTCATCTTCTTCATCGGGTCGCCGAGGCCGCCGGGGGTGTTTATGAGGATGAGGAGGCACTGCGCGCCCTGGCGCTGGGCCTCGCTGATGGCGCGCTCGAGGTACTCGGCGGAGGCGACATCAATGGCGCCCTCGAGCCGCATCATGGCGACGGGCGCAGGCGACTGCGCGGCGCGCGCCGGCGCGAGGCAGGCCGCCAGAAGACACGCCAGGAGTACTGCCAACCGCCCCTTCGCTCTCACCGCCATCAAAACTCCGACCGCCGCGGCTTCATCCACGTCGTCGTCTGCCAGCAAGGCAGCCCCTGCTCTGCATTACCGAACTCGCCCGGCATTTCCCTGCCCGATATCCCCCGCAACCCCCGCACCAGGACCAGCGCCGCCAGGAAAAGAGGGATGGCGGCGTACGGCGCCTGATCTCGGAACAGGTTCTCGGCCCTGGCGTAGGCCACCCATATGCCGCCGCCCGCGGCCGCGGCGAGGGTCTTGAGCATCTGCTGGATCCGCCGGCGCCGTCGCAGCGGCCCCTCCTTCTTCTGCTCTCCGCGCTCCACACAATCCACGCATTGATCGGCAACCGCCGGCCAATCGCCCCCGCTGCTCTGCCCCAGGAATTTGAGCTCCACGCGCGCGTTGTCCCACTTGTGCTGCATGCGGAGGCTGCAGGCGAGCATGGAGCGCGCCGAGGCGCGCAATCCTTCGTTCCCCGCCAGCCGCCGGAAGCACTGTTCAGCGCCTTCATAGTCCCGCAGGTGGTAGCGCGCCAGACCCAGGCCCATCTCCGCACGAAAGTCGCCGGGAGACTGATCCACCGCGTTCTCGAGCGCTCTCGCCGCATCGCGGTTGGCGCGCGTGATGACGTTGGTGACGCCCAGGTGCCACCACACATCCGGGTGCTGCGGCTCGGCCTTCGCCGCCGCCTGGAACACCTGTCGCGCGCCCTTGAACTTGCCGATCGCCATGTAGGCGCGGCCGAGACAGAGCAGCGAGTCCGCCTCGCGGCCGTACTCCTGGGCGTTGCGACGCAGCTCGGCCATGTTCTCCAGGTCCACGCCCGCGAAGAGCATCACCAGTTCGCTGTAGGGGTCCATGAGAGCAGTCGGCGCCTGCTCCCGAGCGTCCTTCACCTGGCCCCAGTACTGCTCGACGCGCGCGTCATACGTGACGATGGGCCGCTCCTTGAGCAGACCCAGGTCGCGCATCTCCTGTCTCAGCTCCCACAGCCGCTGGCGATCCACCGGCTCGTCGTCTGCCTTCGGTGGCTTCTTCGGCTCCGGCCGCGCCCAGATGTCGGTCACCAGCACCTCGCCCATGCCCGCGGGCACGAGCTCGGTCAGGAGCGAGCGCGCCTGGGACAGGTCGGGGGCGACTGGAACAGGCTCTTCACCCTCGGCCTCCCCCGGCTCCGCGGGCGGGGCGGGCGGCTTCGGCTCCCCAAAGATGTCCGGCAGGCCCTCGGGCCCGTCGATCGGTCGCACGCCAATCTGCGTCACATCAATCCCCGTTTCAACACACGCTCCAGGGCGCCCACGACCTCGGAGTCGTACTTGGATCCAACATTCTCGGTCAGCTCGGCCAGCGCCTCTTCTTCGGTGTGGGCAGGGCGGTAGGGCCGGTCGGCCGTCATCGCGGCGACAACGTCGGCGGCCCCGACGATCCTCGCGCCGACCGGGATCTCGTCCCCCATCAGCCCCTCAGGATATCCGCTGCCGTCCAGCCGCTCATGATGATACCTCACAGCGGGCTTGACTGACCAGGGGAATTCCAGAGCGTCGAGGATCTGGGCGCCGACAAGGGGGTGCGTCCGCACGATCCCCATCTCGAGATCGCTCAATGGCCCCGGCTTCAGCAGAATCATGTCGGAGACCGAGACCCGGCCGATGTCGTGAAGCCGCGCCGCCACCCGCAGCCCGTCAACCACGTCGTTGGGGTATCCCATCTCCTGTGCGACCGCGGTGGCCAGCCGCGCGACGCGATCGGCGTGCCCACGGGCATAGCGGTCTCTCGCCTCCACCGCGCGCATGAGCGCTCGCACCACAGCATACAACGCCTGCCGGTCGGCCACGGGAAAGCCGGGAGCGGCGACTCGCGTCTCGTCCGGCAGGTACTCCTCAGCGCGCGCCGCGCTGTCTCGCTGCCTCTGGGTGAGGAAATGAGCTATCAGCGCGTTCGCCGGCAGGACTCCCCCATCGGCGGCGACGGTCAGCCCGTCCACCGGCGGAGCTGCCTCCGCGTCAGTCACCGCGGCGAGCGCGGCCTCGCGCTGATCTTGCGACAGGCGCTCCCACATCATGCTCAGCACCGGCTCCACCTGCTCACGGGCGCGCGACTGGACATACCACCGCTCGTTCTCGGTGAGCGCGCGGCAGCCTGAGGTGCACTCGATCACCTCGTAGGCGACCACCTGGAGGAAATAGGGCCACTCACCCGCCAGATCGAGGATGAAGTCGCGGTCGCCTGATAGATCCGCGGCAGATCCCTGCGCCAGCGCGTTTACCTGCTGCCAAGCGAGGTCCGGGTCGAGCGGCCGCAGTCGCACGACCGAAAACAGGTCGGCGAAGGGCGAGCCGACCTCGCGGTCGGCGGTCCGAATCTCGTGCAGCGGGCGATCAGTTGCGGTGACGAAGCAGACGCCAGGCCGTGCGGCCACGTGTCGCAGTGCCGAGAAGAAGTTGAGATCGAAGGCGGAGTTCTTCTCGGCCAGCTCGACTTCATCAAGCAGGAACACCAGCCGCTGATTGGCCGACTCAACCTGGTCCAGCACATCCCTGAGCTCGAGGAAACTGAGGCTGTCGCGCGCCGCGAGCCCAGGCCGCAGGACGGTTAATCGCCCGGCCGTCTGGTGCGCCAGTTCGCGCACTATGAGGTAGAAGAACTGCTCGGCGGCGAGTGTCCCGAGTCCCTCGAAGCTGAGGTAGACGGGGATGTGCTGCGCCGGCGAGAGACCGTGTCCGGCCAGCGTGTTCGGCCTCGCCAGGTGGAGCAGAAGGGAGGTCTTCCCCGATTTGACCGGGCCCACGACCGAGCAGTTCTGGCTCCCGGCGACCAGGCGGACCACCTCGCGCGTTTCCTTCGGCCGGGCGAAGTAGAACCGCGATTCCCTGATCGGACCTCGGTTGAAGAACGGATTCGTCATCGCAGCCCCTTGATGAGTTTCATATCTCGAAGTAAGACCAGGATCTCAGTACGGGAGTACTGAGCGCGTCCTGGCGCTTCACCGGGTCACTCCTTCCGGCGACGAGCGGGAGTGGCTAGCCAACGTGAGAGCAGGCCTATCTCGATGGCGAAGCGGCCCGCGGATTCCCTCACAAGCTCCGAGATCGCCAGCTCGCGCAGCGTCCGCCTGAGCTGGCGAGAGCTGAGGCCACTGGAGCGCCGCAGCTCATCCAGTGTCAGACCCCCGTCGGCCGGAGCGAGGGCGCGGATCACCTGCTGGCCCTGGCTCCCCACCATCTCCCAGAGGTAGCGCAGGTGGACTTCCCCCTGCTCGACGACCTCGCCAGTCGCGCCCTCCGCTGTATCGAGTCGAATCACCGCCTCTCCGGACTCGATACACCTCTCTACGAGGCGGTAGCCGAGCAACTGGAGGAAGTATGGATGTCGGCCGGCGAGCCCGACGATGTGGTCGACAGCCGGCTGGTCGCAGGTGATGCCGAGGCCGGCGAGCGGGACGCGGATCACATCGGCGGCCTCGTCACCGAGCAGCCCAATGCGCCTATGTGTCGCCAGGTTGAGCAGGAAAGACCAGTGCTCGCCCGCCAGCTCCTCCAGCCGATGCGTCCCGCAGAGCACGATGTTGATCCCTGGGCTGTGCTGAACCAGGTTGCGAAACTGAGAGAACACCTCAGCGTCCAGCACCTTCGCCCGCACCTTCGAGTCGAGGTCATCGAACTCGTCAAGGAGCAGCACCACCTGGCGACCGAGGCGATCGGCCGCGTCGCGCACCATGTCGGCTCCGGCGACACGGTCAGAGGCGGCGTCCGCGGCCATTGGCAGGCACCGTCTGGCGAGCTCTTGGAAGAACGCTCCGGTATTCGCGACCAGCATGCCCTGCACATCGACGAACACAGGGTGGTGTCCGTATGACGAGGCGAGCCGCGCCTCCAGGCGACGCAGGATGCTGGTCTTGCCGATCCGCCGCTGGCCCACAAGCACCACAACGTTCCCGTCATCACCGCTGGCGAGGGCGCGCTCCACGAACTCAATCTCTGCCGCCCGGCCGAAGAACATGCTGCTGTCCGCGCTGAGGGGCTTGCCGACGACGAATGGGTTGTGGAGTCCCGACAGGGCCGCCACTCGGGGCGCGCCGGCGTCCCTCGAGAGCCGGACCAAATGGCGGGCGCGCGGCGCAGCTATCAAGGAGCCCGAGGCGGGAACGCTAGGCGCGCCGGGGCGGGCATGAGCGGGCGCTTCGGCCCCGCTGCCGAGCGCCTGCCGCCAGGCGGCGACGATCGTGCGGATCACGGGCCAATGTGCCTCGCTCCCGCATTCCTCGGAGAGCACAGCGAGCGCGGCTGTCGCTCGCGCGTGGTGCCGGCTCCGGGCGGCGTTCGAGCGCGAGAGGACGGCCTTCCTGGTGGACCGGGCGGCGGCGGAAAGGTGCTCGACCGGGCGGAAGCTCGCGTTCGGGGCAGGCCCGACCTCGGCGATCATCTCTCTCGTGTCCGCCCCTGCGCACTGCGCCAGCCAGGAACAGACCCGCGACGCGTCAGACAGACCGACCCAGTCCAGCGCCATGCCAAGATCGCGAAGGGCCTCGCTCGGGTCGTCATCGGCCGCCAGCACCCGCGCTGCGGATCGAGCGAGATCGGCCGCGTCGGGGCTGTTGGCTGAGCGCGCCACCCGCCAGAGGAAGTCGGGCGTTGTCTCCGCGAGGAGCAACTGACAGACGGCGAGGGCGGCATGTGGGTCTGAGTCCATGACGGAGGCGATGCCCTGGGCCACCGAGGGCGCGGTGGGTTCCTCGCGCGCGAGCTGCGCGACGCGCCTGGCGGCTCGCCCATTGAGCGACAGCAGTCGGCGGGAGAGGTTACCCGCTGCCGCCTGAGCGACCCTGCCGCTTCGGTGCCGCGTCAAAGAGAGCAGCCGCTCCACATCCTCGGGGCTCTGCGGCTCGAGCGCGGCGGCCACCGCCGCCAGAACCGCTGGATCGCGGTCAGAGAGGGCTTCCCTCAGCGGCGCCTGCATGCCGATGGCGCCCAACGCGCTGAGGGCACGCGCCCGCACGGCGGAGGTCTTGTCTGTGGCCAGAGTCAGCAGCGCGTCCGCGGCCTGGTGTCCCTGGCGTCCCGCGGCGGCGTCAGCGACGGCAGCACGCACCAAGGACGAATGGTCCTTCGCCATGCTGCTCGCGAGATCTGACCACCCGCCGTCAGTCGCCGCCAGGGCGGCCGCACACGCACCGCGCACGATCACGCTGCCGTCTCTGGTCATGCGAGCGAGCGCGGCGCGAGCCGCCGCGCTCCCCTCCGGCACCCACCGCCCAAACGCGGCGGCCACCATTGCCCGCACTCGCGGCTCCGGGTCGCTCGCGAGGCTACCGGCCAACCGGGCGGCCGCCAGCCGAGGCAGTTCGCCGATCACGGCAGCAACAGCGCTCCTGCCGGCCGGGCCTCGGCGGGCCATCTGCTGCAGCAGTGCCACCGCGTCCCGGCGCCGCGCAGGGTAGAGCCAGGCGGCGCCCCTCGCCGCGCCCGCCAGAGCCCGCTGATCGCCTGTGTTGCCGGCGCGGCCGAGCCAGTCGAGCGCCGCGGGGATCGCCCCTTTGCGGCTCCGCCCGAGGGCCGCGGTGGCGGCGGAGCGCACCTCGCCTGCGGGATCGCGCGTCAGGTCGCCCAATCCCTCGACCGCCTCGAGGCGGCCCCGCGCCGCCTCTTCCGCGAAGCCGGCAACGGCCGCAAGGCGAACCTTCACGTCTGCGCTCAGGGAGAATGCGACCAGTTGCTGATGGAAGCGTCCGGCGCGCCCCAGCGCGGCCGCGGCGACGGGAGCGCACATCGGGTGAGCCTGTTTCACCAGGCGGACAACGGCCTCCGGCTCAGACTGAGCCAGCCGTGCGAGGGCGGGGATGGTCGCCTCAGGGACCAGAGCCAGCCGGCCATGCGCGACGTCGAGGAGGAATCGGCGCGCCCATCCGTCACGCGCCGCGTGCTCTCCGAGTCTCCGCCAAGCCGCCTCTGGTGTTTCAGTGCGCGCGGGCGCCTGCGGCGCCCTGACCGCACGGGTCCCGGGTGAGTGACACGTTTGCCGGTGTGCGTCGGGCGACGCTGTCGGCGCGCCCGCGTACCTGTCGCCAATCCATACTGCCCGGCGCAGCGCCCTCAGATCCAGGCCCCCCCGAGCCTGTCCTTGCTGCCGGTGCATACGATGTCCTCAACGAGGAGCACAGTTTCGTCCAGCGACCAACCCCTGTTATACTGCCCTGCCTGCCCGCATCCTTCCGGGCCCCGAGACCCCGGCTCTCCGTTCTTCACTCCGGAAAGTGTGTTGCCGTGCCAGGACAACTATGGTACAATACGTGTGGCTGTTGTTTGGCGGAATGTCGCGCGCTGTGCAGTTGGAGGACTGTCCGGCGCGCGCGCGAGCAAGTGGAGGGGCACAGGAATGCGCGGCTGGTGTCTGGCCTTCGCCACGCTGGTGCTGATCATGCTCAGCGGGGCTCAGTCACTTTGTGCTGGCGCGGCGGCCAAACCGCCCCCAACGATGAGCCGGCTGAGCGCGAGCGGCGGCTCTGGTGCTGCCTTGGCCCCGTTCACCGAGGTCCCCAGCGGGTATTGGGCCTATGCCGCCTGCTCCCGGCTGGCGGAGATGGGACTCGTCGCTGAGCGACCGAGCGCCTTCACCGGGACGCCGCAGCTCACCCGTTTTGAGTTCGGCATCACCGTTCTGAATCCGTTGGCCGAAGTCGACCGCGCACTCTCAGCCCTTCCCGCCGAGGCCGACCCCAAGACGGTCCTGAACGCGGTTGCTCGCGCCCTCAGGTTGGGCCCCTCTTCCTCTGAGATGGAAATCGCCCGCGCAGCGACCGATCTGCGCCGGCTGGCGCTCGAATTCGCCGACGCGCTCCGCGCCCTCAGCCTCGACCCGGCGCGCGCCATTCACGGGCTCGAGGCGCTCGGGGCGGATGAGGTGCGCGCCTGGCGAAGCGAGGCCCTTTCGGCGCCACTACGGGGCCTGTCGCTCACCAGCGGCGCCACTACGACCCGTGACGGCGTTCGGGTTCCAATCGGTCACGGCAGTGTCGCGTTGACCTACAACCGCGACCTGCGCGC
>Ga0315273_10007092_pt1 | contig 14017 bp, 8 predicted proteins | sample YL17G02_0_MG_FD_205753 | JGI IMG/M metagenome (GOLD analysis project Ga0315273, IMG submission 205753) | Sediment microbial communities from Yellowstone Lake, YNP, Wyoming, USA - YL17G02_0 | ecosystem: Environmental > Aquatic > Freshwater > Lake > Sediment | place: USA: Wyoming | collected... | reverse complement strand
TCTTGAATCACAGAAGTTAGGTTCTTGCAGGTGCGCTTGCGGTTTTTCTCCTGCTGTCAGCGGTCACGTTGTATGGCGGCACCGCAGGCAAGATTGCCGGCACTGTCCGGTCCGCCGTCACGGGTGAACCCTTAGCGGGCGCAACCGTCGGGGTAGTCGGCAAATCGATTTTTACGGTCACCGACATCGACGGAGAATTCTATCTCATCAATCTGCCGGTGGCCACCTATGATCTCAGCGTCCAGCTAATAGGTTATCGCCCTGAGAAGCGCGCCAATGTGTTGGTACTTCTCGATCTGACCACACCGGTGGACGTTGGATTGGCGCCGACGACGGTCGAGATCGATACGTTCGTTACAGTAGTCGCAGAGCGACCGCTTATTCAAAAGGATGTCACCGGTTCGGTAGAGACGATTACCAGGGCAGAGCTGGCGACATTACCAAACGCCAGAAACATCGGCAATATGCTGCTTCAGATGGCCGGCACGGTTAAGGGCTCCGATGGACTGCTGCACGTGCGTGGCGGCCGCGCCAGTGAAGTAACTTACTACTTCGACGGCATGCCCGTTCAGGATCAGTTTGTCTCGCGGTTAGGCACTCGGGTTTCGCCCGATGCGCTCGAAGAGATCAGTCTGGCTTACGGCGGCTTCACTGCCGAATACGGCGAGGCGCTTTCCGGAGTCGTCAACATGCTGACGCAGGAAGGAACCAACGGCTACAGCGGCAAACTGAAGATCTGGGACGGCGTCCAGCGGCGCTACGACGTCTATAACGGCGAATTTGACAATCTGCAGCGTACTCAGGACAACTCCGTTGTATTCAATCTCGGCGGTTCGATACCAATGCTGAAAAGCAACAATGGCAGCTTTTTCAACTCCGTTGAATATGTCCATAACGGTGGTTACTTGCCACATAACCGCTCGGTCAATTGGACTGTCACGTCCAAACTCGCTCTGCAACCATTGCGGCAGTTCAAGCTGACGTTTTCATCCAGCTACTTCAAGCAGGAAACGCAGCAGTATCAGCATCGCGATAACAATGGGAGATCATACGATTTTGCCCTTACGAATTCCGGCCTGATCAAGGGTCACGCGTTCCGATTCGGCTCCAAAGCCACCTGGCAATTGTCGAGCGCCACGATCATGACGTTTAAGGCAGGGCATTTTGAGACTAAGACCAAGCGAGCGCCGGATAACCTGTTTGACACCTACTGGGATCAGTGGCCCGGCTATTCTGTCGATGCCAACGGAACATACAACGGTACGGTTCAGGATAATTATCAGGTGGACTCGACTTACCAATTCACTAATTTCATCAGTAGCGGTAAATTCTATCCCTACTATCTCGATCGCATGTCGTTCTACAATTCAGCCGGATTTGATTTGATGTCTCAGGTCAACAAGTACCATCTGATCACTTTCGGTGGTGAGTATCGCAAGAACAAGCTGTCCTGGGACAACAAGCAGTTTTTTAACACTAAACCATACGGCGAGAAGTATGATGTCAGTCCGGCCTATGCTGCTGCTTACGTTCAGGATAAGATCGAACTCGGCTATATGATTATCAACGCCGGCGGGCGTGTCGACTATCTGAATGCCAAGGTAAACTACTGGGATGATGTGGCTAAGAAGAGCACATTGCTGAGTTCCAAGAGCAAGATACACTTCTCGCCGCGACTCGGCTTCTCGCATCCTGTATCCGACAAGACGTTGTTCCACGCGAACTACGGTTACTACTATCAGGTGCCGCGCTATACCTATATGTTCACCAATCTGCAGGGTGACCTGACAACTGGATTTCCGATAGTCGGGAATCCCGATATGGAACCGGAGAAGACAATTTCCTACGAGTTCGGCGTAACGCAGCAAGTTGCCGAGAATACGCGCCTGACGGCAACAACCTACTATAAAGATATGTCTAACCTTGCATCAAGCCGGCTGGTCGCTTACCCCGGCGGTGCATACACGCTCTATCACAACGGTGATTATGGCTCAGTGAAAGGCCTTGATCTGGCCCTGACCAAGAGAAGTGGCTCGCGGCTATCGGGAACCGCCAACTATTCCTATATGATCGCCGAGGGCAATTCATCCGACGCCAACGAATTCTACTATAATTATTTCACCGTCGGTAACAATGCACCGCCGATGCCGGTGCAGAAATACCCGCTGTCGTTCGATCAGCGGCATTCGTTTTCGCTGAACGTGGATTTCCGCTTTGGCCGCGAGGACCATCCGCGGTTCTTTGGCTACCAACTGCCTGGTGCCTGGGGGATCAATGCACTCTTCACCTATGGTAGTGGGTTGCCTTACACCAGGACTAACGAAAGTGGTTTGCGGATAGGTGGTCTTAACGAAACCAGGATGCCGTCATCCTACCGAGTAGATCTCCGCATGGACAAGGATTTCTATCTGGCCAAAAACAACTTGTCCAAACTGCGACTTTTTGTTGAGATCAACAATCTCTTCGACCGACGCAACGTAACCAACGTTTATACCCGAACCGGTTTACCCAGTGATGATGGTTATATCTACGAAACGTCAACGAACTCACAGGAACCGGCGGTTGTGGAGAATCTCAATCGGTTACATCGTCTGCTGGCCAAGAACCCGCAGAACTATGAAGAACCGATCGGTATTCAGTGGGGGTTGGAATGGATGTTCTAAGGTATCAGCTTGGGTCGGCAGAAATCGCGCCCAGACAGACCATTGTTGATTCGGAGGAATTCTAAATGAGTGTCAGACTCTTGTTGATTGCAGCGGCTTTGATCGCCACGCTAACGTGCATTAGCGGACCGACGGCAGTCGCAACGCCGCAGAAAACCTTGTTGCCACCGCCGGAAATACAAGATATCGTGATCCAGGATAAGGGTAACATCGCCACGACCGTATCCAATTGGGGCACTATCGGCGGGCAGAGGGAATATGGTCGTCCCTCCGGCGAATGGCCGAAGGGTTCAGGTCATAATTATCTGGCGGAAATGAAGTATTGGATGGGAGCAACCCGTGTTAGTCACGATACTCTGGTTGCCAACACTGATGACGATTTTCAGCCAATTCCGTCACTAATATCGGGGACGGAGTCTTACCAAATTCGACTTTCAACCGATACGACGCGCTTTGATTACGACCCCTTGGATACTGTCGGCGCTGGTGTCGGTCGACCGGCTAACGGCTGGCGCGTTTGGAATCCGGAAACGCAGCTATGGGATTACAACCGTGTCTGGGACAATCAGACAAAGACTATGGTTCCCGGTGGTGCAGCCTCACTGCAGGAAAGCTTCTATCGCTTTGACGATGCCGCACTTGGCTCGCCGCTCTTAGGACTGGAGTTGACCCAAACCGTTTATCAGTGGAATTACAACTACAATCAGGATTTCCTTTTTGTCGTCTTGGAGATAACAAATAGAAGCGAGTACGATTACGCCGACTTTGCTTTCGGACTCTACTGCGATTTTGATATCGGCGGTCCCGATGGAACCGGCGAAAATGGGCGCCTTGGCGATCTCGTGAAAATGGATAGCTCGCTGAACCTCGCCTGGACCTACGACGCGGACGGCTACGATCCGGGTTGGGGACCCTCCGTGACCGCGGGTATTATGGGTACACGCTATATAGAGACGCCTGACAACATCGGGATGACGGCGTTTCGCACCGGTCACTGGGAGGAAGTCCCGGCAAAGGATCCGCAGCGCTATGCTTTTATCGCTGCGCACGCATTTGATTCGCCGCTGGCTCCGGGGGATCAGTATTATCTGCAATGTACATCCGGCATTGATCTTAGGAAAGGCAAGACAATTCGTATCGGGTTTGCGCTGATTGCCGGCTATGACGAAAGCGATTTCCGTCGCAAGTCACAGATGGCGCAGGCCGTTTACAGTAACCATTTCCTCGGACCGGAACCGCCAAAACCGTCTCAGGTAAGCGCGTTGACGGGCGACAATCAGGCGCGGTTATCCTGGAATCGTAGTGCTGAAGAGAGTATCGATCCGATGAGCAATTCGCTCGATTTTGCGGGCTACAAAATCTACCGTTCAGACGATCAGGGAGCGACCTGGGGCAGACTGGAGCGCCATCCAGACGGCAGCACTGGACCAGACTATGTACCGCTGGCGATCTGGCGCGTTGATGATTTGGATGAGCCGATACCGCACACGTATATCGACACGGCACTGACCAATGGATTCGAGTACTGGTACTCTGTCGTCGGGTTCGACCGGGGAGATACGGCAGCCGGCGTCGGAATGTTACAGACTGCTTATGGCACGCCAACAGGCGATATCAACGCCGTCTCGGTGATTCCTCGCACCAATCCCGCAGGCTACTATGAGATACAGAAAACGCTGGTACACACATTCACTGGCGCAGGTCAGAGGTCGGACGGTAATCTGGCCGCAGAATTGTTTGATCCGGCGCGACTGACTGATCAGGAATATGAAGTCGGTTTTGCGGAAACGCCACTGGCGACAACGTGGCACGTTGTAAACAAGACGACCGGAGATACGCTGGCAAAGGATTTGACCGATCAAACCGGCGATGTGGCTTCAGCCCCGCTGGTTGAAGGTGTCAGGCTGCTCTTGACCAACGGCGAGCGTTTGCCGGCACGTTATGCACAGGTTTCTTTTGCCGGCGGTAGCGACACGACTCTGCATCTCGGTAAGAGCTATGGACCTCTTGCCGGCGTATTTGGGCTGCCGTTGGGCGGCGACATTCATTTTCGCTCAACCTACCAGATACGTTTTACAGCGAGCGGCTCTGAGGGATATTCCATCTATGATGACGTCACTCCGATTCAGCTCCCGTTCGAGATTTGGAACACGACGACGAATCAACAGGTTATTGCCGAAATCTATCATCAAGATCCGGAGAATCCGGCTTGGAATCCTCGCAATCGAGATTATGTCGTCGTGGTCAATTATCCCTACGACGGTTCTGCTCATCCTGAGGCCTTTCCATATTATGATGTTTGGTTCTTCCGCTTTGCGGTATCCGACACCAATTATCAGGTCGGCGATATTTTCCAGGTCGACGGTGCACCGGTGAACGGCTTGGGTGACAAGTTCACTTTTAAGTCACCTGGTGTCAATAATGCAGATGCGTCAGCGGCATTGGGCAGAATCAGGGTTGTTCCCAATCCTTATGTCGCAAGGGCGTCATGGGAAACGGTGGAAGGAGAGCGACGGATGGAGTTCATCCATCTGCCGGACAAGGCGACCGTCCGGATTTACTCGCTATCCGGCGATCTGGTGCAAACATTGCAGCATGAAGGCAGCGGTACCTTGGCTTGGAACATGCTCAACAGTAACGGACAAGGAATCGCCCCGGGGCTGTATTACTATAACGTCGATTCCAGCGTCGGGACGCGAATCGGCAAATTCGCGGTAATCAAGTAGCTTGATGTCAGGAGGCAGCAATGAAACGACTTAGATACACTTTGTTGGTTGCCGGCTTGGCGCTGCTTGCGAGTGGCGCCGCGGATGCCGGTAATTCGCTCTCTAAAGTTGGTACTGCGGGTGCGCAGTTCCTCAAACTGGGAATGGGCGCCCGATACACCGCCATGGGAGAAGCATCCGTCGCTTCCGTCAACGACGGCTATGCGCTCTATTGGAATCCGGCAGCGATGGGCGGTATCTCCAAGTCCTATCTGGAGTTCACCAATACCAATTGGATCGACGATGTCACGCTCAACTACATTGCCTATGTGAGACCGACGAGAATTGGTACCCTCGGCGCCTCCGCCACAGTTCTGTCGTCCGGCGACATGGAAATCACCACCGTCGAACAGCCGGACGGCACCGGACGGATGTTTTCCGCAACCAGCTATGCTCTGGCAGTCGGTTATGCCAAACAGATGACCGATTTTTTCTCTTTCGGACTGAGCGTCAAATACGTGACCGAGCGGATCTCGGAGGAGCGGGCCAGCGGCGTTGCCTTTGATTTCGGCACGATGCTGCGCCCCGGTTATCGCAATCTGCGCATCGGCATGAATATCTCGAACCTGGGACCGCAACTCAAGTTCAGTGGCACAGAGCTAAACTTCTGCTACAATCCGGCGCCGGACAATCCGAACTATGACAAAACCAAAGGTCAATTGTCTGTTAGTTCCTACGAATTGCCGCTGGTGTTCCGCATCGGCGCCGCCTACGACTTGCAGTATTCAAAGAACACGCGTGTAACCCTTGCCGTTGAAGCGCACGATCCTTCCGACAACTATCAACAGGGTGCACTGGGTGCCGAAGTGGCATTTTTCGACAAGTTCTTCGTGCGTGGCGGTTACAAGATCAACTACGAGGAAGAGAATGTCACCTTCGGGGCCGGTCTAAATCTCAAGGTTTGGCAGCATACCGATCTGAACGTCAACTATGCCTGGGCCGATTTCGGACGACTGTCGTCGGTACAGCGCGTCTCAGTGGGTCTTCGCTTCTGATAAAACCAGCCGTCGGCCGAGGTTAACGTCGGCCGACGGCTTTCACCTCTCTATTACAGTTCACGTCATCCTGACTTGCATAAAGGAACTGTTGGAAAACCTCCGAGTTGTCATTGCGAGGAGTCCCGCAGTTGCGGGACTCCTCGTAATGACACGGTTTAGACTTTTTCAACTGTCCCATAAAGAACTACTCTCCCAGTTCCATGAACTGACGGCATTGCGAGGAATACTTCGGAGAAGTTGACGAAAGCCCCTTACGATGTCGGTTGCGATGGCTTCCGCGCTTCGTCCAGAACCGAACGGATGGTGTGGCTGAACTCCGCACCCGTAGTTGGTTTGGACAAAATGGCGTGGATACCGATCATGCGGGCGTTCTCCCGCGAGATGCCTTCATCGAAACCGGTGCAAAGGATAATCGGCGTGCTTGGACTGATCTCGTGAATCGCTTGAGCAAGTTTGATGCCGGTCAGGCCGGGCATGGACTGATCGGTAATCACTAGATCAAAGTCCTGCGGGTTGGCGCGGAAAATGCCGAGCGCGGTCGCGCTGTTTTCCGTGGCGGTAACACGATAACCCCATTTGCCCAGTTGCGACCGCTGCAGATTGGTGATCATGGTCTCTTCGTCGACGAAAAGAATGGACTCGCTGCCTGCGGCGACGACCGGCGTCGACTCGATTTCGGTATCCGGCGTTGCTTCGACAATAGGCAAGCAAATCTCGAAAGCAGTGCCTCTTCCGGGTTCGCTGGAGACGGCGATGTTTCCGCCATGTTCTTTGATGACACCATGCACAACTGCCAAGCCCATACCTGTGCCTTTGCCGACCTGCTTGGTCGTGAAGTAAGGCTCGAAAATGCGTTCCCGAACTTCCGGGGGTATGCCGGCGCCGTTGTCACGCACGGTAAGCTTGAGATAGCAACCCGAGGGGAGTTGTGTCTGCTCCGGTCGGCTCTCGGTCTCCACCTGCACCTCTTCTAGAGAAATCTCCAACACCCCGCCGTCCGGCATGGCATCGGCTGCATTGAGGCAGAGATTCATGACCATCTGGTGCATTTGCGTGGGATCGGCGAGGATCGAGCGTTCTGCCGACACTGTGCAGTTCTGCCGAATAGTGATGTGTGATGGGGTAACGCTGCGAATCAACTTAAGGGCTTCTTTCACAATCGTCACGAGGCTAATCAGAGACTTCTCCGTCTCCCCCCTTCTACTGAATGATAGTATTTGCTTGACCAGATCACGCGCACGGCGGCCGGCCTTCACTACCTCAGTCAGGTTCTCGTAGACCTCAGTGTCTTCAGGAATCTCAGAGCGCACCAATTCAGTGAAACCCAGAATACCGGTCAGGATGTTATTGAAATCGTGGGCGATGCCGCCAGCCATCGTGCCTATGGCCTCTAACTTCTGGGACTGCTGCAACTGTTGCTGTAACCGCTCTTTTTCCTCCTGCGCTCGCTTGCGTTCGGTGATGTCCTCAATCATGCCGAGGCAATAGAGAAACTGCCCGTCGTTGGAACGAATCGCACTTAATGTCAAGGCTCCCCAGACAGTTTCTTTGTCTTTGCGGATATACCGTTTTTCAGTGTCGTAACGCGGAATTTATCCACTGAATACCTGCTTGACGAATTCGCTGTCTACAGATAAGTGATCGGGATGTGTGATGTCTTTGAACGTGAGTGAAGTCAGTTCTGAAGCGGAGTAGCCCACCATTCTGCAGAAGGCGGCATTGACTCTCATGAATCGAAAGTCCTTACCCGACATTATCATTCCCAAAGGACCCTCCTCGAATACCCTTCGGAACTTTTCTTCGCTTTCACGCAACTGTTGTTCCGCCTTTTTGCGTTCGGCGATGTCGCGCGCAGTGCCGACGGAAAACCACCGGTCATGGAGTCGAAATGCCGACAGCGACAATTCTATCGGGAACTCCTCGCCGGACTTGCGTTTTGCCGTCAGCTCAACGACTCTCCCCAAAAGAGGGCTTTCTCCCCGTGATGCAAAGCTCTCCATCATGGTCTGATCGTGATATCTTTGCGGAGCAACCAGGAAATGGAGGTCCTGTCCGATCGCTTCCTGCTCAGTGTAGCCGAATATCACCTGTGCGGCGTCATTCCACATCGAGATTCGACCGGCCTGATCCATCATGATAATGGCGTCGATCGCTGTCGAAGTGATGTTGCGAAACTTCTCTTCGCTCTCCCGAAGCGCTTGCTCCCGTTCTATTCGTTCAGTAATGTCCTGAGCAACACCAATTACGCCGCAGATTGAACCCCGATCGTCTCGCATAGGAGAATAGGTGACTTCAAAACTGCGTTGGCTCGGTGTAGTAGCGATGGAAGTGATCGTCTCACCTTCAAGAACCCGTCGCAATTTCTCCTCAAGTTCCGGGCATAGAGAGAAAAACATCGAAACGTTAGCACCCAGGAGGTCATCTCTTCTGAAGCCCGCAAGAGCGATACCTTTGCCTTCTGCGAAGAGAACGGTACCGTCAGGCGCTATCACAAAAACAACAGCGGGCAAATTAGTCAGTGTTATGCGAAGGAAATCGTAATCTTTGAGCTTATCGATCGTCTGGTTCAATTGCATGGTGCCGCCGTTTACTCCTCTTCCATGAGATATCGCGCCGTATTGATCCGAAACTCCAAAGGCTTCGCCACGCGCACGATTGAACGGTAGTATTCGCCGGTTTGTGGGTTGCGATCAGCGAGGTTCATCCTGAGCCCCCGATCGTAAAGCCGTTGCGTGGTGCCGACGATCTTGACCTTCGGTCGCAGTAGGTTTTTCGCGTTCTTGCCGACGACTATCGCCAGTTCGTTTCGGTCGAGAAGTAGCAGCGTGCCCGGCGGATAGAGAGAAACCGTGTTAAAAAAGACCTTAAGCAGGCAAGGGTCAAACTTGTAGCCCGCCTGAGGAATCATGCCGCGCAGCACCTGCTGCGGCGAAGCCGGCACCTGATGATAGACTCGCCCCGAGGTCATGGCGTCGAAGACATCACAAATGGTGACGATCTTGCTGTAGAGATTGAGTGCGCGCCTGCATCTGAGGGTCGGGTATCCGGAGCCATCGAGATTGTAGTGATGCTCCGAAGCGACAAGCATCGCGCGGCAACACCGCTCTTCGAAGGGCATTGTCCTTGCCAGCGTGATGACGCCGAGAATCGGATGCTTGCGCATCACCTCCCAATCAGATTCATTGAACTCGGACGGCTTATTGAGTACCTGCAGAGGCAGTCGCATCTTTCCGATGTCGTGGAACAACGCGGCGAAACCGAGCGTGGAAAGGTCCGACTTGGTCAGATTGAGTCGGGCTCCGAGACAAATCGAATAGATGCAAACGTTGGTACTATGCAGAAAGGTATACTGATCATGCGACTTGAGCGCCGTCAATTCCAACAAACTGCTGTCGTCGGCGACGATCTGATCAACCAGCGAATGAATTACCCGCTTGGTGCGTGCCAGATCAACCGGCCGATCGGCGCACATGGAGCCGGAAACCATCTTGAGATTGTTCATCGCATAGAAGAACGTCCGGCGCGCGAATTGTCGTCTCTCGCGGTCGCGGTCTTCGTCACCTAGTTTCTCGTCCATCGGCGGCAGAAGCGCGACAGCGCCGATATTTGCGAGGTCAAAGCGACGCTGTAGTTCCTCGAAGCCAAGATTCCCTTGCCGATCGGCTTCATTGAGTAAAAGCACTGTCTGTTCCAACTCCGCCTTGGTCAAGTCCGAGGCCATCAGCAATCCGGAAATATGTACGCCTAGGAACAAATCGCGCAGATGATCCGGCGCCGCTAGGCCCTCGTTGTCGTAACGCAAGCGAACGCCGCAGAAGAAGAGGTAGTCCGACTGCACCTGTACGCCGGCTTCACCGTACTCGTCCAGGCAGTTTCGATAGAGTTGATAGCTCTGCTCCAGTTGCGTTTTGAACGAGTCGTTGTCCGGGGAATGAAGACGCGCCGTCTTCAGCAGAATGCTCAGTTGGTTTATGATGGCTTTCCCCCGCTGCGAGTAAGTCGCTTCTTCGCCGCCACTCAACCGCCGAGAGGTCTGATAATCAAGCGGACCTGTCATCGATTCCTTTCGCCTGTTGGAATTGATGGTGTGCAAGTAGTCTCTTGGCCGTAAAACCATAACGGGACTTGGTATCACTCGCCAGTCTGGTCAATAGCTCAATGGCTTCCGGCGCGGCCGAGCGTTTCAGAGCCAGCAACGCCGCGTCCTGGAGACGGCGTATCGGCGCCCTGTTAAAAAGAGGTGAACGATCAAGCATTTCTCTGACGGTCGCGACCGCCGCCGCGCCCCCTGATTCCACCATGGCGTCGATCAGTTTGCGCATCTCCGCCGCCGGCGCATTGACGAAATCCTTTGACAGTACGATTTTTCGCAGACCGAAAAATGCCTCTTCCGATTTAGTCTTCCCCAACTCCTCGGCAGCTATCGTCCTAATTCGTTCGTCTTCATCCTGAGTAAGAGCCAATAGTACCTCGATCCCGGCCGGATCAGAGACCTTTCCCAGCGCCTTGATGACCTCAATTCGTACGCGCAGATCTGGATGCGTTGCAGCACGGCGCAGGAAACTGAGCGCTCGGGCGTGTCCGGTTTCGCCAAGAACCCAGACGACATTGCGCACCAGATACCACCGACTGTCAAAGACAGCGCTGCCAAGGAGATCAATCTTGTCAAGTCCCTTTTCGACTAACAGATCGCAAACCATTTTGCGAGCGGGATGGAACGCCACTTCGCCGAGCATCCAGAGAAGATGATTGAATGACTCCCAACCGAGCTCAGATAGATATTGCCGCACCGGCTGCAGGTCGAGATCCTCATGGCAGTTCAGCGTCTCGACAATCATTTTTATCCGCAAACTATCGCCAGAACGAGAGATAAAATCAGCCAAGCGTTTCCGGGCGGCCGGCGAGTCGATTTCGCCCGAATCCAGCAAATCCCTGATTTTGTGCAGAATGACCGTCAGTCTTGGGAAATTGGCGGTCTGTATAGTCTTGTCGAAAATCGACTGCAGCGCCTCGACAATCTGCGAAATGTCCTGAGGGGACTCGAACGACTCGCACATCAGTAGCAATAGTTCGACGATTTCGCTCTTGGCGTCCACAGCACGGTCGGCTCCAACCATCTCGCACAGAGCGGCCGTTTCCTCCGAAGAATAGACTGTCAGATCGGCGAATCGCTCGGCCAACGTTTCCGGCAACTCGATCGGTTCACGCTCGATATCGATCGGTTGGATATCCTCTACCGAGGTCACCGGCCGAGTTGAGTCAAACTCCTCACGCAACTCCTTCATCTCGGAGACTTCAAATACATCGACAACGTCGTAAGTGACGTGCTCAAAACCTGCTTGCCAAAAGAGGTTGACGATGTCCTCTGAGCCTTCATCACGACCGGAGCAGGTTACAAAAGCCTCGAAAAGTGACGCCGCTTCTTCTTCAGTGATACCGGATTCAATCTCGAGGTAGCGAATACCATCACGATGTAATAAGCCTGCAATGTTCTCTGACGCTATCGACCCTTTGAAGATCGCTTCATCCTCTACGAGTAAAGCGTCGTGCGTGACTTTCACGGCGAGGACTTCGGCGCCTTCGAAGAAATTACTTAGCTTCTGAAAAAACAGGGTCTTGAACTGGGTCGGAATCGGGTGCTGAGACGGATACTGGCGTGAAGCCCTGACTCCCCTGCTTAGACTCAGGAAAAGATCACGCAAAGCAGCAATTTCGCCTTGGCTGTAACCAGGACCCTTATATAGTGGACTTGCTTTTTGTGTCATCATTTGCCAGTGTTATTCTGTTGATCGGCAATTAGATAGGCATCCTTTAGGCGTACCCCGGGGGAAGTAGTTGGAATAGAGCGGAGAGAAAAAAACCGGGGCTAGTGAGATCGAAGTTTTTTTTGCCCTTGAAGGATTGCGCTCAGCTTGCCGTTTGCTTCGGCGAGCAACTGTTTCGCTTTGAAATAGTCAACTGCAGTCAGCTGCATGATGATCGCCGTCTTAACCTCACCATGAGACTGTTTCAGCAGCCTGTTCGCTTGCTGATACGACACACCGGTGGTCTCGACCAGAATTCCCTTGGCTCGTTCCGTCAGCTTTTCCGAGGTAGCTCGCAGGTCAACCATCAGATTGCCGTAGCATTTGCCAATCTGTACCATCGACGTTGTCGAGAGCATATTGAGAATCATTTTACAGGCGGTTCCGGCCTTCAAACGCGTCGATCCGGTCAACACCTCCGGACCGAGGATAGGATTAATTACGAGATCAACATAGGCGGGAATTTCCGGCAATTCGTTGCATGCCAGAAATACTGTCGCAGCGCCGCTCTGCTTGGCCTGCCTAAGCACTGCCAGCGGATAGGGTGTCCTGCCGGACGCAGCAATTCCGACGACTGTATCTGTCTTCAGCGGCTTCAGTTTCTCGATATCCTGCACCGCCGCCGACACATCATCCTCGACGCCTTCGCGTGAGCGCACCAGGGTGCGCCAGCCTCCGGCGATAATGCCACAAACCATACTAACAGGCACGCCGAATGTGGGTGGACACTCGGCGGCATCCAGCACGCCAAGACGGCCGGACGTACCGGCGCCGGCGTATATCAGTCGTCCCCCGGTGCGAAATGAACCGGTGATCATTTCCACTGCCACCGCAATTTGCGGTAGCACCTTTGCCACTGCTGCCGGCACAAGATTGTCCTCGCTATTTATTAATTTGAGAATTGCAGGGACGTCAAGCCGGTCAAGATTGACCGATCGCCGGTTGCGTTGCTCGGTCGTCAGGGACTTGAGATGCTCGTAGAGCCGCTTGCTCATCAGGTTGGTGCAACCGCCGTCAACACGACCTTCTTGCCGATGAAAAGCCCGCCAACCTGTCCGGTTACGCCGGCACGGTCGAGGTTGGGTGCAAAACCGACCGGCAGTACAAACGGCAACTTGGTCGTGTTGATCGGGCTGTCGGTATAAGCAGCTATCCAAACATTGAACGCCCCCGGCTGAAACTCACTCCGTGTATTCCTGAACGCCTGGAGTGGTATCAACGTCGTCAGATAGGGGGGATCTTCGCCATACCCACCCGGCCTCAGTATCGCTTTGAAGCCAACCGCGTGGTTGGACGTGAGCGCCGGTTGAACGATGAGGATGTAGCCATCTGCGAATCGGGGCGCCCTCCAGCGTACTTGGACCTGCTGTGTAGAGGCCAGAACGCGGTTATCGGGAAGGTCGACTACTTCAGTTCCAAGACTCTCAGGCAAGGAAAGCTGGTAGCTGAACTGAAACTGGTCCAGAAGCGATTGTACCTTGACGTTTGTCGTATCCCGCAGCAGCCGTGGTGAGAATGTCACTTGGTATGTACCATCCCCTGCGCCCACAAGGCTGATGGTGTCAGCACTGTCGGCGGCCGGGGCTTCGAGAGTCACCAGAGCCGCAGAGTATGCTGCCCCGTCCCGTGTAAGAGCGAGATATGCATGCGCGTCGCCAGCGTTGGCATCTTGCGACAGCAAAGCATTCACTGTCCACTTGATCTTCACATCACCGCTGGTACCGGTGTCCCCACACGAAACGACCAGAGCAGTTGTCATCAGCGCGAGGAGCGCTGCGGTTGCGAAC